>ERZ791744.2400-NODE-2400-length-10080-cov-5.835511_pt1 | contig 10080 bp, 8 predicted proteins | sample MGYA00510039_ERZ791744 | MGnify/ENA primary metagenome ERZ791744 (study PRJEB30046, sample SAMN00791969) | human gut metagenome | study: EMG produced TPA metagenomics assembly of the A metagenome-wide association study of gut microbiota in type 2... | reverse complement strand
GCCAAGGCCCTTGTGCAGGCCGAATTCTTCGGATTCGTCAAACAGCATCTGCATCCCAAGGCAGATACCCAGCAACAGGGTACCCTGGGCCGTCTTTTGCTTGATGGGCTCGATCAGCCCCAGCTGTTCCAGCCCCTGCATGCCGTCCTGGAAAGCGCCCACGCCGGGCAGCACCAGGGCATCGGCTGCCAGAACATCTGCCGGGCTGCTGGTCACCTGTACTTCTGCCCCAAAATGGGCGAATGCATGCTGCACGCTGAGCAGGTTGGACAGACCGTAATCGATCACTGTTACTTTCATACCCGGCGCACCTCCACCCCGCCTGCGCGGATTTCATCTTTCAGTTCCTGCACGGTTTCTTTTTTATAGTGCAGCACTGCGGCGCAGGCCACAGCATCAGCACCGGCTTTGGCACCGTCCACAATGTCATCCCCGCAGCCAACACCGCCGCCGCAGATGACCGGCACATTGACCGCCTTGGTCACAGCCTCGATCAGTTCCAGGTCCATGCCGCGCTGCAGGCCCTCGTTGTCCACGCTCATCAGCAGGATCTCCCCTGCCCCAAGCGCTACGCCGCGTTTGGCCCATTCCACTACATCATAACCAGAATGGGCGCGGCCGTTGTCATAATAAGCTTCCCACTTGCCGGGCCAGGTGCGGTTGCGCTTGGCCTGGATGGAAAGCACCATGCACTGGCTGCCAAAGGCGTTGGCAACCTCGGTGATCAGCTCCGGGCGTTTGATGGCCGCCGTGTTGATGGCAACCTTATCCGCCCCCATGGAAAGAATGTGGCGCACATCCTCGACGCTGCGCAGACCGCCGCCCACGCAGACCGGGATATACACATCATCCACGGTTTTGCGCACAATATCCGAAAGGTTGTTACGGTTATACAGGCTGGCCACAATATCAATGTACAGCAGCTCATCAATGCCCTGCTCATAATATTCCCGTGCAAACAGGTTGGGATCCCCCAGCTTGCGCAGGCCCTCCAACTGGATGCCTTTGACGAGGTTGGTATCCTTGACATCCAGCCGTGCAATCAGGCGGATTTTTTTCTTAGCCATAAAAAATTCCTCAGTTCCAGAGCTCTTGGGCAATACCGCACAATTCCCGCCTTACGGCTTAAGCACCGCTCCGGCGGCTGCGGCACGGCATCTGCGTTGCCAAAATGCTCGATAAGACATCCAGTATTATCTGCGCTTTTGGCTTGGCATCTGCCGCACCTCGCTCGCCGTATCGGCACTTAGAATTATGCGGTATTGCCCTTGGCCTTATATTTCGTGGTGGGTGCCCTTCGGGTCGCCCCAAAGCACTTCGCTGTCGCCCTCGTAGGGGGTGTGGCGCAGTTTCCACATGTTGTCCTCCCATTTCCAAAGGTGGGGACTGCGGAAACGGTCGGCCAGGTGCATAAAGTATTCGCGGTCCATTTTGGGCTGTTCAAACAGCTGGCTGGCCCACGGGAAGTGCTGGCGGTCCAGGGACAGATACTGGAAGATCTCTTTTTCAAAGCGGTCGGGATACTCGCCGTCAAACTTTTTGCACAGCGCCTTGCCCTCTTCCAGGGTGATTTCCTCGTTACGGATCTCCTGTGCAGCGTCATAGGTGGTGCGGCCGATGCCGTACTTGATGTAGGTGGTGTAATAGAAGAAGTCGTCGATCTTATCATCGATGGAGTTATACTTGGAATAGGTGCCCTGGGTGCGCTCCGGTGCGGGGCGGAAGCCGCCGTGTTCTACACTGTAATAGTAGGCGCCCTGCGGATGCCATTTTTCGTAATAGCCAAGGTAGCGCACCTGAACATGGTTTTTCTCCAGGTTGGAAGTTTCGGACGGCAGGTAGATGGCCAGGTCGGCCTTATCCACCTTATAATCCTCTTCCAGCTGGCGCAGGCTAACACCGCCCAGGTAGATATGGTCGTAATCATTGACGGCAAAAAAGTGCTCGTCACGCAGGGCAGAGTTATTATCCGCAATGGGGTTGCCGAACTCGGCCTCGTTCTCGCCATAGAACACCAGGGGAATGCCGAACTTGGCGGCCATCTTGGGGGCCAGCTGCTTTTGGCCCAAAATGAACGGCTGGAACGGGTGGAACAGGTTCTCGGTCGCCAAACGGGTCAGCAGACGGTGGGTCATGCCGTTGGGGGTACACAGGTAGTTATCAAACCCGGCGTGGATCCAGGCCTGCATGTTATCCCAGCCCCAGGGGGTGTAGATATGCGGTGCCCAAGTCACCGTCAGGGGGTGCATGCCGTATTTGTATTTCAGGATGTGAGCGGCATAAAAGCTGTCCTTGCCGCCGGAGCCGGGCACCAGGCAGTCATAGCTGCCGTCATTTTTGCGGTATTCATCGCACAGCTCACGCAGCTCTTTTTCGCGCAGGGCCCAGTCGATATGGCCGTTAGCCTTATTGTGGCAGGCATGGCAGGCATCGCAGGTGCCATCGTCCTGAATGACCATCGTCTTTTTAATGGACTTGATCGTATGTTCAAATTCATAGCAGGAGTTCGGCTTCTGGTTGCTCATCACGCATTCATTACAGAACTGTACATGTTTGGGCAGGCCGTAATAAGCTTCCAGCTGATCCTCCGGGATATCGGGCGCGTATTTGGCGTAATCGATTTCGACATAACGAGGATTCTTTTCCATATTTCTCACTCTCATTCCATCCGTGGTAATTCCTATTGAACCAAAAAAGGCGCTGTCCGTATAGCAATGCTATCGGACAGCGCCTTTGCTGTTCTGTGGATATTATAGCACAGCACCCTGCTGTTTGCAAGATGCCAGCCTATTTTTTACATCGGTGCAGTGCTTTTTATTTCTGGCTGACCACTGCGCCGTTGATCAGAACGGCTTTCACGTTGGTCATAACCTCAAACGGGCAGCCATCGGTCAGCACCAGGTCTGCATCCTTGCCGACCTCGATGGAGCCAACACGGTCAGCAATGCCGATGTGCTTGGCCGGGTTGATGGTGATGGCCTGCAGCGCGGCAAACGGATCCATGCCGGCTTTGACCGCCATACCGGCGCACAGCGGCAGGTACTGCTGCGGAATGACTGAGTTATCGGTGATGATGGAAACATGGCAGCCCGCTTTTGCCAGAACGCCCGGCGTTTCCCAGGATTTGTTCTGCAGTTCAAACTTGCTGGCAAAGGTCAGGCTGGGGCCGACGGCCATGGGGATATTGCTTTCCTTGGCCAGTTCGTCCACGATCAGGTGGCCTTCGGTCACATGTTCCAGTGTCAGGCCCACATCGAACTCTTTGGCAATGCGGATGGCGGTAAAGATATCGTTGGCCTGGTGTGCATGGGCTTTCAGGGGAATGGTGTGGTCCAGCACCGGCAGCAGAGCTTCCAGCTTCTGGTTATAAGCGGGCATTTTGGTCACATCGCCGTTGGCGGCAGCCTTGCGGGCACCGTAATCCCTGGCGGAAGCCAGCGCCCCGCGCAGGAACGCAGCGGTGGACATGCGGGTAGAATCGCATTTATCTTTATAGCAGCGCTTGGGGTTTTCGCCAAAGGCGCATTTCATGGCAACGGCTTCCTTGACGATCATGTTGTCCACACGCTCGCCCACCGTCTTGATGGCGGTAAAGGTGCCGCCCAGCACATTAGCGCTGCCCGGCCCGGTGCACACGCAGGTAATGCCTGCTTCCCGTGCATGGGCAAAGGAGGGATCGCGAGGGTTGATGCCGTCAATGGCGCGCAGCTGCGGGGTCCAGATGTCATTCATCTCGTTATAGTCGTAGCCTTCGTACCCGATGCCATAACCATCCAGGCCGATATGGGTGTGCGCATCCACGAAACCGGGGAAAATATCCAGCCCGGCAGCATCCAGCACGGCGATATCGGCGGGCACGTTCAGTTCATGCCCCATGGCAACAATGCGGCCGTTTTCCAGCAGCAGGTCGATCTGCTGCGGTTCCGGGTGAACGGCGTCATGAACCCGGCCCCCGCGCACCAGCAGCGGCGCGGCGGTATGTTCTGTATTCTGCATCATTGATTGATCCTTTTTTCAGCCCTGTTATACTTCAAAATCCAGGCAGGTGCGCACGGCGGTATAGGGGCGCACTTTGCCATCAGCCACAGCCACATGGGCCGGGTGAACGGCATAGCCTTTCAGGGCGGCTTCATCCACAAAGGTGGTATCCAGCATCAGGTCCGCATTGGCGGAGCTGGGCAGGGCCTTGGTGTAAACATGGATCTCCGTCAAACCGGGAATCTGCCCGGCCAGACCTTCCAGCCTGGCTTTGATATCCGCCTTGACGGTTTCCTGTTCAGCGGCGGGCATCTCTTTCAGTTTCCACAAAATAACATGACGTACCATTATTTGTTTTCCTCCCAGATGGGGTGTTTCAGCACCCACTCGCCGCAGTCGTTCTTTTCAAACAGATCACGGTTATAGAACTTGTCCATGATCTTCCAGAACTCGCTCTCGGTGTAGCCGCAGAAATCGCAGAAATCACGCACGCACAGCGGGTCCAGCTTGCCATCGCGGGCCTTGATGATGGGAATGGCTTCCTCGCGGGTCATCATGCCATAGCGGATATAGCGGGCGGTATAGTCGGTTGCAGCGGCATGGCCGAACTTGGGGTACTTGAGCCAGGAGTGCACCAGGTAGGCGCGGGAATCGATCTGGTCAAAGTTTTCGGCATGGTGGGTGCGGTCCCATTCATGGGTCAGGTCATGGAAGCCGTGCTCCTTGGCGATTTGGTAGTTCTTGTAGCTGTTCCAGGGCACAAAGTAGCTCATATAGAACGGGTCCAGCTTCGCGCGCTCTTCGGCAGAGGGAGCCAGCGTCAGGGACAGGTCGTTTTCGGTCACGCCGTCGCCCACCAGCTCTTCCATCGGGAAGCCGACCGCCACGCCATTTTCGATCTGATCCATGGCGGAATACGTCTCCTTATCGGAGCAGCCGCCGTATTCAAAGCTGACGTTCTCGCCATAGCACAGCATGGGGGTGTTGAACTTGGCTGCCATGTGCAGCGGGAAGGTATAGATCAGGCGGTCCACATACCAGGTGGGCTTGCCGTATTTTTCAAAGAACTTGCGCATCAGCACTTTCTGGGCGCGGATGTTGGGCTTGCAGCTGATGATGGTGCAGCCGAATTCCTCGCTGATGTTTTTCAGGTTATGGATGCCGGCCTGCGTCATGGGGAAGTTATCCTCCACGCTGAACAGGATGGGGTTCATGTGCATGACTTCTTTCAGCATCCAAACCTGGAAGTGGCTGTCCTTGCCGCCGGAAACAGCAACAGCGCAGTCATAACCGCCGGGGCCGTTCATGCCGCGGTACTTGTTGCAGTAGGCTTCAAACTCCTTAAAGCGGGCGTCCCAGTCCACATTTTTGCGGTTTTCGTAATGGCGGCAGGCGCTGCAAACGCCCTCAGAGTCAAAGGTGATACCGGGGCGGGTGTCCGGCATGGTACATTTTTTGCAATAACGCATAACAGGTTCTCCTTTGCTGTTTCTTATCCAATCTGCCGGGTGTCCGGCAGAATATTTCTACTTATTGTTATCATACCCGATTTTGCCTGCATTGGCAAGTAGCGCGCAGCGCAAGACACGTCAGAATGCACGTTTTTCTTTTGGGCTGCACCGAACCTTCCCTGTCCTGCAAATTTAAGCGTCGATGGGGGCATCGACACGCAGAATTATGCGGTATTGCTTTCAAATTTTACATATGTAACCATTCCCAAGGCTATGCGGTTGTGGTATGATGATAGTTAATGATGTTCACTTTGAAGGAGGAATAAATTTTGAAAGGGACCCTAAAACTGCGCACAGCCAGCCTGGCTGCGGCAGCTGTTATGGCAGCAGGGCTGTTTGCGGCGCTGCCTGCGGCGGCCGAAACCAGCACACCGGAAACCGCACAGGAAGATTCCGGCGTACCGTATGATGTGGCAAACGGGCTGGAAAACAGCTTCCGCTACAAAGATGGCGTGCCGATCTATGATGATTCCATGCCTGCCATCGAGTGGGAGGATATTATCCAACAGGACGCTGCCACCTACAGTTCCAACGGCATTGCCACCTGCAGCGTTACTTATAACGGCTTTGATGTCAGCTACCATCAGGGCACCGTTGACTGGGACGCCGTTAAAAATTCCGGCATTGATTTTGTCATGATTCGCTGCGGCATTGGCAGCGAATACGACGGCGTGGGCGAAAACAAACAGGATGACGCCCAGTGGTACCGCAACGTAAGCGAGTGTGAACGGCTTGGCATCCCCTATGGCGTGTACCTTTACTCTTACGCTGAAAATACCGATATGGCCGCCAGTGAGGCCCGCCATACCCTGAGCCTTTTGAGCGGGCACAACCCCACCCTGCCGGTATTTCTGGACATTGAACATACCCGTGACGGCAACCCCATCGCCAGCAACTCTACTTACGGCGATATTGCCCAGACCTGGTGCAACATGGTTTCCAACGCCGGCTACCGCGTGGGCATTTACTCTTACTATTATTTCTTCCAGAATTACCTGACGGACTCTCGGTTCAGCAATTCCGGATGGTACAAGTGGATGGCCGACTACCGTTCCGGCGTAAGCTATGACGGCAGCAGCTGCAACATGTGGCAGTACAGCAACAAAGGTACGGTTCCCGGTGTAAATGCCAATGTTGACCTGAATTACTGGTTTGGCGAGTATCCCGGCAATAACAACAACTACACCGGCTGGCGCAGCGAGAGCGGCCGCGATTACTGGTATGAGAACGGCGTAAAGCAGGGCACCACAGGCCGCGGCAAGGAAATTTACGATTCCGGCAGCAACGCCTGGTACTGGCTGGATGCCAACCAGGGCGGTGCCAAGGCCGTGAATAAAGACGTTTATCAGGAATCCAACGGCGGCAAATGGGTGCGCTATGATGCCAACGGCCACATGGTAAAAGGTGAGGACTGCCAGAACGGCAAGTGGTACTATTTTGAGCCGGTCACCGGTGCCATGATCAAAGGCCCCTGGACCCTGCCGGATGGCCGCAAGGTGTACTATGACCCCAAGACCGGTATTATGCAGTATGGTTCCGTTGCGGTAAACAACCAGCTGTACTACTTCGACCCCGTTTACGGCAAAATGACCAGCGGCACGCCGGGCAACTTCTGGTACACGATTGATGGCAAGAGCTACTGGTACGAAAACTGGGTGCGCCAGGGCTGGCAGCCCAGCAACGCCAACTACCGCGGCAAAGAGATCTATGACCCCGCCAGCGGTGCCTGGTACTGGCTGGACAGCGTGCAGCAGGGTGCCAAAGCCGTAAGCAAGGAAGTATACCAGGATTCCAACGGCGGCAAGTGGGTGCGGTATTACGCCAACGGCGCTATGATCAAAGGCTGGTACGCCCAGGATGGCAAGCGCTGGTATTACGACCTGAACACCGGTGCCATGTACAAGGGCTGGAGCACCATTGATGGTCAAACCTACCACTTTGATGAAACCACCGGCGTACTGATCCAGTGATATACACAGGCAAAACCACATAAAGAAAAATCAGCGCCCGTACCGGATCCTTACAGTCCGGTGCGGGCGCTGCTGCATATCAGGATTATTATTTCTTTATTCTTCGTCTGTCCGCTTTTCGCGGCCCACTTTTGTGGCAACGCCGTGGCGCAGGCGGCTGAGAGTGACCGGGGTAATGCCCAAAAACGATGCAATATAGCGGTTATTGACCATATCTACCATGCCGGGATACTCCTTGCAGAACCATTCGAACCGCTCGGTCGCGTCCCCCTGGCTCAGGCTCACGGCGCGGGACTGATAGATCATGCCCCACTTGATGATCTGCTCCTGATAGACGCGGATCACCTCCGGCTCATCTTTCATGTTCTGCAACACATAATCAATGGGCAGCAAAATCAGGGTTGATGGAACCATTGCCTGGTCCGTGCTGATATGGCAGCCGGTCAGGTCCATGTTGGAAAGCACCACATCGCCGCGGTTCATGGTAAAGCCCACGGTTTTCTCTTTGCCCTCACTATCCAAAGTAACACAGCGCATCATGCCTTCGATCAAAAACGGCAGCATGGTCTGGCGTTCCCCTTTTTTATTCAGGATCTCCCCTTTTTGCAGCGTTACCGCCTGGGATACCGCCTCCAGCTTATCCAACAGTTCTTCGGAATGGACCCCAAGATCTTCCCGGTAGAACTGCCGGATATCAACATTCCGTGCTTTCTCCATGTGTGTTTCTCCCCTTCAGGCATATCTTTTTTTGTCTCTTCGCATCCGGGGCACACAGCCAGCCCGCAACTTGCTGGCAGTGTTACCCCCCCCCCTAAATAATATGCGCTCCTGTTTTCTTCGTTTTTGTTCATAGCCAACATATTCGGTATTATAACACATATGACTTCCGCATTTCATTATCATATGTTAACATTGAATTTTTTTCTTCATTATTTCCATTTTGCACAAAAAAGAGGCCCAAAAACTGTCTTTTCGACAGTTCTGGGCCTCTTTTACTTTATTTGAGTGCTTAGTCAACGATCAAGCTCTTACCGGTCATCTCCGAGGGTACCGGCAGGCCGATATAAGGCAGCATGGTGGGGGCAATATCTGCCAGGCAGCCGCCCTCGCGCAGCTTCACATCGCCGCAGCCGATGGCCACAAACGGCACCGGGTTGGTGGTGTGGGCGGTAAACGGGGTGCCGTCCGGGTTCTTCATCTTTTCGGCGTTGCCGTGGTCAGCGGTCAGGAACACGCAGCCACCGGCGTTCAGCACAGCGGTCACAACCTCGTTCACAGCGGCATCAACAGCTTCCACAGCCTTGACAGCGGAATCAAACACGCCGGTATGGCCGACCATATCGCAGTTGGCAAAGTTCAGGATGATCACATCGTACTTGCCGCTCTCAATGCGGGCCTTGCACTCGTCAGCAACCTCCGGGGCGCTCATCTGGGGTTTCAGGTCATAGGTGGGCACATCCTTCGGGCTGGGGATCACCTTGCGGTCCTCGCCCTCATAGGGGGCTTCCACACCGCCGTTGAAGAAGAAGGTCACATGGGCGTACTTCTCGGTCTCGGCAATGCGCAGCTGGGTCTTACCGTTCTTGGAAAGATACTCGCCCAGAACGTTGCTCAGCTCAACCGGCGGGTAGGCAACTTCGCAGTTGGGCATGGTAGCATCATACTCGGCCATGCAGACATAGTGAACCTGCTTGCGGCCGCCGCGGCGCTCAAAGCCGGTAAAGGCATCATCGCAGAAAATGCGGGTCATCTGGCGGGCACGGTCGGGGCGGAAGTTCATGAAGATGATGGTATCGCCATCCTCCACGCGGCCACCCTCACAGGTAACGGCGGGGATCACGAATTCATCAGTCTTGCCGTCCGCATAAGAAGCCTCAATGGCCTCCTGTGCATTGGCGGCATGGTTGCCCTCGCCGTAAACAAAAGCGGCATAAGCCTTTTCTTCACGGTCCCAGTTGTTGTCACGGTCCATAGCATAGTAACGGCCGCTGACACTGGCGATGGTGCCAATGCCCAGCTCGTCCAGCTTGGCCTGCAGGTCAGCCAGGAATCCCTTACCGGAATGGGGGTCGGTATCACGGCCGTCCATGATGCAGTGCAGATAAACCTTGGTTGCGCCCATATGCTTGGCCATTTCCAGCACGCCGAACCAGTGATCGGCATGGCTGTGAACGCCGCCGGTACCAACCAGGCCCATCAGGTGGATGGCCTTGCCGGCATCAATGGCAGCTTTCATGTTCTTGACCAGCACGGGGTTCTTGAACATTTCGCCGTCCTTGATGGACTTGGTGATCAGGGTGAGCTGCTGGTACACGATGCGGCCAGCACCCATGTTGGTATGGCCAACTTCAGAGTTGCCCATCTGGCCATCTGGCAGGCCGACAGCCATGCCAGATGCGTCGATGGTGGTCATAGGGTAATTTTTCATCAGTGCATCCAGATGCGGCTTGTTGGCAGCAACAACGGCGTTGCCATAGGTTTCGTCCGGGGTCCAGCCGAAGCCGTCCATGATGCAGAGCATTACAGGTTTCTTTGCCATTGATTGGTTCTCCCTTAGTTTTAGTTAGGGCAACACCGCATAATTCTAAGTGCCGATACGGCGAGCGAGGTGCGGCAGATGC
>ERZ791744.2397-NODE-2397-length-10093-cov-2.035565_pt1 | contig 10093 bp, 6 predicted proteins | sample MGYA00510039_ERZ791744 | MGnify/ENA primary metagenome ERZ791744 (study PRJEB30046, sample SAMN00791969) | human gut metagenome | study: EMG produced TPA metagenomics assembly of the A metagenome-wide association study of gut microbiota in type 2... | reverse complement strand
AAAGGCTGAATTGATTTTGAACGGGGCGGAAAAAACAATCACAGCCATACTTCCCATATTGGACGACATGGAACGTGCATTGAAGAATATGGACAAGATGGAAGACGTGGCTGCCGTAAAAGAAGGCGTGGACTTGATATTCCAGAAATTCGTAAAAATCTTGGGCGAACAGGGGGTCAAGAAAATAGAGACCGAAAATGCCGATTTCAATACGGATTTGCATGAGGCTATTGCCCAAGTGCCGGCTCCTTCGGACGAAATGAAAGGTAAAATTATCGACTGCGTCAAAACAGGCTATACTTTAAATGAAAAGGTGATTCGCCACTCTCAAGTGGCCGTAGGACTTTAAACCGCAATGAAACATGGCGAAACGTGACTATTATGAAGTGTTAGGCGTTTCAAAAAACGCCTCGGACGACGAGATAAAAAAGGCTTATAAGAAAATGGCTATCAAATATCATCCCGACCGCAATCCGGATGACAAGGAAGCCGAAGCCAAATTCAAGGAAGCAGCAGAAGCATACGACGTGCTCCGCGACCCGCAAAAACGTGCCCGCTACGACCAGTTCGGACCGGAAGGCGTAAATGGTGCAGGCGGATTCGGAGGCGGCGGAATGAACATGGACGATATCTTCTCTATGTTTGGCGACATTTTCGGAGGCCATGGCGGATTTGGTGGCTTCGGTGGAGGCGGCAGAGCCCGGAAACCCCAATACAGGGGAGGGGACCTTCGCCTTAAAGTGAGAATGACGCTTCAGGAAATAGCCACAGGAGTAACCAAGAAATTCAAGGTCAAAAAGAAAGTGGCCTGCCCGCATTGCCACGGGAGCGGAGCTGAAGGCAGCGGTGCTACCGAGACATGCCCGACATGCCACGGTAACGGCTTCGTCGTAAAAACCCAACAGAGTATTTTCGGCATGATGCAAACACAAGCCGTTTGCCCCACGTGTGGCGGAGAAGGAACCATCATAAAGAATAAGTGCAAAGAATGCGGAGGGGAAGGTGTCGTCAACGGCGAAGAAGTCATTGAAGTGAAAATTCCCGCCGGCGTAGGAGACGGCATGGTCGTCACCGTCACGGGAAAAGGCCATGCTGCCCGACGTAACGGAGTCCCGGGAGACATTCAAGTTTATATCGAAGAAGAACCGCACAAGGAACTCTTACGGGAAGACAATAATCTGATATACAATTTACTTTTGGATGTCCCCACTGCGGCATTGGGCGGCGATGCGGAAATCCCGACCATCGACGGAAAAGTAAAAATCAAAATAGAACCGGGCACACAACCGGGCAAGGTGGTACGCTTGAGAGGCAAGGGGCTGCCTGCCGTACAAGGTTACGGATACGGCACAGGAGACCTTATCGTAAATATCAGTGTGTATATTCCGGAAGCTTTGAGCAAAGACGAAAAGAAGACGTTGGAAGAGATGAAGAAGAGTGACAACTTCGCTCCGAATCCTTCCATTAAGGAAAAGATATTCAGAAAGTTCAAAAGCTATTTTGAATAAAAGCTATAAATAAGGAGATGACGTATAAAGAAGCCACAACATACTTGTTCAACAGTGTGCCCATGTTCCAAAATGTAGGAGGAACAGCTTACAAAGAAGGACTAAGCAACACTTTGCTGTTGGATGAACATTTTGGTCATCCTCACCGCAAATTCAGAACCATCCACGTGGGGGGCACTAACGGCAAGGGCTCGTGCAGCCATACATTGGCAGCCATACTTCAAACCGCAGGTTACAAAGTGGGCCTTTATACGTCACCTCACCTGACCGATTTCAGGGAGCGCATACGGGTAAACGGAAAAATGATACCGGAATGCGAAGTGGTTTCTTTTGTCGAAGACGAACGCTCTTTCTTCGAGCCTCTGCACCCTTCTTTCTTTGAATTGACCACGGCTTTGGCTTTCAAATATTTTGCGAAGGCCGAAGTGGATGTGGCCGTTATCGAAGTAGGCATGGGAGGACGCTTGGACTGCACCAACATCATTACTCCGGATTTGTCCGTCATTACCAATATCAGCTTAGACCATGTGCAATTTCTGGGAAACACCCTTACGAAAATTGCCGGAGAGAAAGCAGGAATCATCAAGCCCGGAGTTCCAGTGGTCATCGGCGAGACTACCGAAGAAACGAAAAAGGTCTTCAAGGATAAATCACTGGAGATGAATGCTCCAATAAGATTTGCAGAAGAAGAGCATGAAGTCATCTCATCCCGTTCGGAAGGCAATACACGTGTGTACGAGACTCTTCATTACGGAAGTTTTATAGGCGAACTGGGGGGGCTCTGCCAGGAAAAGAATACGGCAACCATACTCACGGCTATCGACGAACTTCGAAAAGCCGGTTATACTATCGCACAAGAGCATATCCGGCTCGGCTTCGGGCAAGTTTGCAAACTCACCGGCTTACGAGGCCGTTGGCAACAAGTCGGAATGTCCCCCACCATAATCTGCGACACAGGACATAACACAGGAGGGATAAGTTATATTGCCGACCAACTGAGAGGTGTCCAGGCCGATAAGCTCCACATTGTAATAGGTATGGTAAATGACAAAGACATTCATTCCGTTCTACGACAGCTTCCCCAATGCGCGACCTATTATTTCACGAAAGCAAACGTCAAACGGGCACTTGACGAACACACTCTTCAAACACTTGCTAAAGAAGCCGGATTAAAAGGAACTTCCTGGCCCGACGTAAGGTCTGCCTTTCAGGCGGCACGGCAATCTTCTACGGAAAAGGATCTGATTTTCGTAGGAGGTAGCACGTTCATTGTGGCTGACTTTTTAGCCTTTTATCACCCGGAACAAGCATAATCTGCAAATCTTCTCATTTCTGCATCATCTTTTTCCCCGAAATCTTTTGCAATAAGAAAGTTTTTTTCTTATTTTGCATAACGATAATTTAACTTTAAATCATAAGTCGGATGAGTTTAAAAAATATTAGTGGTCTTAAAAGAGAAGATTTTCAAGCAGAAGTTCAGGGCAAACAAACAGATTTGTTTATTCTGAGAAACAATAAGGGTTGTGAAGTTGCCATTACAAATTACGGAGGAGCACTGGTTTCCATTATGGTTCCTGACCGTGACGGAAAAATGGCAAATGTCATTCAAGGACATGACAACATCCAAGAGGTCATCAGTAGTCCGGAGCCATTCCTCAGTACTCTGATAGGCCGTTACGGTAATCGTATCTGTAAAGGTAAATTTACGTTAGAAGGAAAAGAGTATTCATTGACGATCAACAATGGTCCGAATAGTCTCCACGGTGGTCCCACCGGATGTCATGCCCGCGTATGGGACGCAGAGCAAACGGACGAACGGACATTGCGCCTGCATTACGTCTTCGCAGACGGCGAAGAAGGTTTCCCCGGGAAATTGGACATGAATGTCGTTTATTCGTTTACCGACGACAATGAATTGGTAATCGAATACAAGGGAACCACCGACAAAACAACTATCGTCAATATGACCAATCACGGTTTCTTCAGTCTGGCCGGTATTGCCAACCCTACTCCTACTATTGAAAAACTGCAATGTCAGATTAATGCCGATTACTTCATTCCTATTGATAACACCTCTATTCCTACAGGAGAAATCAAACCTGTAAAAGGTACTCCTTTTGATTTCACAACCTCGCATGAAATCGGCGAACGCATAGATGCCGATGACGAACAGACGCGGAATGGAGCCGGTTACGACCATTGCTTCGTACTCAATAAGAGAGAAGTAGGCGAACTGAGTTTTGCAGCCAAAATATACGAACCTGTTTCCGGTCGTACAATGGAAGTTTACACCACCGAACCTGGAGTTCAAGTATATACGGATAATTGGGCTGACGGATACAAGGGACAGTTAGGCGCAACATTCCCGCGTCGAAGCGCTATTTGTTTCGAGGCGCAGCATTTCCCCGACTCTCCCAACCGGCCGTATTTCCCGTCGGTCGTGCTGAAACCGGGCGAAACTTATACCCAAAAAACCATCTATAAATTCGGAGTTGAAAAATAAGTGAAACAATAATAGATAAACAAATCTTAAAAAACAAATTATCAAATGACTCAAAAAACACAACCGAACTACACGTTCGCTCTCACGGTGGTCATTATCGTTTGCTTCCTTATCGGTTTCGTAACGACAATGAACAATTCTATGATTGGATTCTGCAAGACTGTATTCAACCTGACAGAAGCACAGGGACAACTTGTTAACTCCGCTTTTTATGGAGCTTATGCTTTGTCTATTCCCTTTGCTCTTATGATGAACAAGATTGGTTATAAGATGACATTGGTTCTCGGCTTGGCCGTTGTCGGATTGGGTTTCGTAATCAATTACTTTGGTATATCAACGAATTTGGATGCCGCCCAGACGACCATCTATAATATCTTCTTAGCCAGTATGTGTTGTGTGGCATTGGGTATCGTCATGTTGCAACTTGTAGCGAATCCGTACGTAATGGTATTGGGTACACCAGAGAAAGGTGCATTCCGTATGACGTTAAGCCAAGCCTTAAATTCTGTAGCCACGACATTGGCTCCGATGTTTATTACCTATTTTATTATTGCAGGTAAATCGGAAGATCAATTAAGCGGAAATGATGTGACCGTTCCTTTCTTGGGATTGGGCATTACTTTCCTGCTTTGCATCATTCTTTACTTCTTGAAACTTCCGGAAATCAAAGAAGAAGAGCAAGCTGCCGACAATGGTGACACACGAGAATACAAATCGAGCGTGTTCAAATACCCCCACGTATGGTTCGGTGCTTTCGCCATCTTTATGTATATGGGATTGGAAATCGGTATCCCGTCCATGTTGTCTGCTTATTTCGACAGCAAGCCTGATTTGGGCGGCAAAGCCGAAGACTTCCTGCCGTTGTACTGGGGCGGTATGATGGTTGGACGTTTCATCGGTGCCGGTGTGTTAAGCAAATACCAACCACGCCATTTGTTGACGGTTTGCCTTCTCGGAGGTGCGGCATGCGTCGGCATTTCATTCGTTCTACCGGGGATGGCGGCCGTATACGCCATGTTGGCAGCCGGCTTGTTCCACTCCGTGATGTGGCCGCTTATCTTCAACCTCGGTTTACAGGAATTGGGTCCGCATACAAAAGCTGCCAGTGGTATCATTAACATGGGTGTAATCGGTGCAGCCACACTGCCTTTGTTGATGGGTGTCGTAGTAGACCATACAGGTGTAGGCATGGCTATCTGTATGATGTTCATTTACTACCTGTATGTCATTTGGTTCTGCTGGAAAGGTTCTAAAGTAGGACTTAAAGGATAAGAAAAATCTCTTTTTATTAACCTCATAAAATAAATGGATTATGAAATTGACAATAGATGATGTAAGAAGCCGTTTCATTGAACACTTTGATGGAACAACCGGTTCTGTATATGCTTCTCCGGGTCGTATCAACCTCATCGGTGAACACACTGATTATAATGACGGATTTGTATTCCCCGGTGCTGTTCAACAAGGCATGATTGCTGAAATAAAAGTAAATGGAACAAGAAACGTACGTGCCTACTCTATCGATTTGAAAGATTACGTAGAGTTTTCTTTAGACGATGAAAAAGGACCGAAAGCAAGTTGGGCCCGCTACATTTTCGGCGTATGTCGGGAAATGATGGCATTGGGTATTCCCGTAGAAGGCTTTAATACAGCATTTGCAGGCGATGTTCCTCTCGGAGCAGGAATGTCTTCTTCTGCAGCACTGGAAAGCGTATATGCTTTTGCACTCAACGATATGTTCGGCGAAAACAAAATAGACAAAATGACATTGGCTAAAGTCGGACAAGCTACAGAACATAAATATTTGGGATGCAATTGCGGTATTATGGACCAATTCGCTTCTGTTCACGGTAAAGCAGGCAGTCTGATGCGTTTGGACTGCCGCAGCGGTGAATTCGAATACTTCCCGTTTGATCCGAAGGGCTATAAATTGGTATTAGTAAACTCTTGTGTAAAGCACGAACTTGTAGGTTCTCCCTACAATGACCGCCGCAGAAGTTGCGAAAACGTAGCCGCAGTCATCAACAGGCACCATCCTGAAGTGAAGAGCTTACGCGATGCAGACTATGCTATGTTGGATGAAGTGAAGAACGAAGTATCGGCAGAGGATTTCATGCGAGCTAAATATGTCATTGGCGAAAAAGAACGTGTCTTGGCTGTCTGTGATGCCTTAGAGAAAGGCGACTATGAAACCGTAGGACAGAAAATGTACGAAACCCATTACGGTCTGAGCAAAGAATACGAAGTTTCTTGCCCTGAATTGGACTTCCTGAATGATATAGCAAAAGAAGAAGGCGTAACCGGTTCTCGTATTATGGGAGGAGGTTTCGGAGGTTGCACCATCAATCTTGTAAGTGATGAACTTTATGACAACTTCGTAAAAGTAGTCAAATCGAAGTTCAAAGAAAAATTCGGTAAAGAACCGGTCATTATTGATGTGGTCATAGGAGACGGTTCCAGAAAACTCTGCTAAAAACAAAATCTTAGCATCTTATTTATGTAGAAAAAGGGAATCATTACAATGTAGTGATTCCCTTTTTATTAACGTAACCCACAACTGAATAAAACGATATCCTATCCACCATAGTTTTCTATGACTGTACGGTTTTTAATAAACTATAACATAGAAAAAGAATAAAAAGAAGTGTAAGGCATACACCTTATGCCTAAAAACATATATATTTGCAATAGAAATACGAGATAAAGTCGTAACTTTACATTCAATTTAAATCTTTTAATTCATTCACCATGAAAAAAGAAAGAAATGCAATCTTAGGTGTAGGACTTATCACAGTTCTTTTGGCTTCATGTAGCCAACAACCTCAAAGTAATTTAACCGTTTCAGGACTTGATCCGCAGAACTTCGTAGCTGATGTAAAAGGCAAACCGACAAGCTTGTACACTCTTAAAAATTCCAATGGAATGGAAGTTTGTGTCACAAACTTTGGCGGACGAATCGTATCTATTATGGTACCAGACAAAAATGATTCCTTACGCGATGTCGTGTTAGGTTTCGACAGTATAGCCGATTACATTAACAAACCCAGTGATTTCGGAGCCGCAATAGGTCGCTATGCCAACCGAATAAACAAAGGCAAAATTGTTATTGACGGGGATTCTGTTCAATTGCCCACCAATAATTTTGGCCATTGTCTGCACGGAGGGCCTCAAGGATGGCAATATCAAGTGTATGAGGGAAAACAGTTGAACGATACGACACTGACTATGACGATGTATTCTCCTGACGGAGACCAAAACTTCCCAGGAGCTGTAACTGCAACGGTGACCTATACCCTAAGCGGTGATAATGCCTTGGACATTAAATACGATGCAACCACAGATAAGAAGACTGTCATTAATATGACTAACCATTCTTATTTCAACTTATCAGGCGATCCGTCCCAACCAGCTACCGATCATATTTTATATATCAATTCGTACAACTATACTCCTGTAGACAGTACATATATGACTACGGGCGAAATCGTTACGGTAAAAGAAACTCCAATGGATTTTACTACTCCGAAAGCCGTAGGACAGGATATAGACAAATTTGATTTTATCCAACTGAAAAACGGCAACGGTTATGACCATAATTGGGTATTGAACACCCAAGGAGATATCAACCAATTGGCAGCTAAGCTTACTTCGCCTACAAGTGGAATCTCATTGGAAGTTTATACAAATGAACCCGGCATTCAAGTCTACAGCGGAAACTTCTTGGATGGTACATTAAGTGGAAAGAAAGGAATCGTATACAACCAGCGTGCTTCCGTTTGCCTCGAAACCCAGCACTACCCCGATAGTCCGAATAAACCGGAATGGCCTTCGGTAATACTGGAACCCGGGCAAACTTATCATAGCGAATGTATCTTCAAGTTTACAGTAGAAAAGTAAATATCATTAACTATAATCAAATAAAAACAAAACCATGAATTGGAATTCAAATGAATTTATTTGGCTCGATTGGGCAATCCTGGTAGTTGGAGTCATTTTAGTAGCATGGGCAGTTTATCGTTCTGTGCAGAAAGACAAACGAGCAATGAAAGGGGCAGACAGCCAAGACTATCTGTTCGGAAAGGGAGAACCTTGGTACGTTATCGGTGCGGCCATATTTGCCGCAAACATCGGTTCGGAACACTTAGTAGGTTTGGCAGGAACCGGTGCAAAAAGTGGTGTGGGCATGGCACACTGGGAAATGCAAGGTTGGATGATTTTATGGCTTTTCGTTCCTTTCTACCAGTTATTGAACAATAAGATGGGCAAAATCATCACCATGCCCGATTTCCTTAAATTCCGCTATACCCAACGTACAGGTACATGGCTTTCTATCATTACACTCATAGCTTACGTACTCACAAAAGTGAGTGTTACGGCTTTTACGGGTGGTATCTTTTTTGAGTTCTTGCTCGGATTGCCATTCTGGTATGGAGCTATCGGGCTTATCGTACTTACAGGTATCTTCACCGTATTGGGCGGTATGAAAGGAGTCATGACGCTTTCTACCATTCAAACTCCAATCCTTATCATCGGTTCATTCTTGGTACTTTTTCTCGGCCTCTCTGCTTTAGGGGACGGTAGCATTGCTGCAGGATGGACAGAAATGATGGATCATGCGCGCAATGCCATGAACGTAGGTGCAGATGGACATGCTTACGGTGCCAACCACATGTTCCATTGGGAAGAAGGCGACCCCATGTACCAAGAGTATCCCGGTTTTGTCGTATTTATCGGGGCTTCAATTATTGGCTTCTGGTATTGGTGTACAGACCAGCACATTGTACAACGTGTTCTCGGACAGACCAAAGGAGAAGACAACAGAGTGGTAATGAAACGTGCTCGTCGTGGTACAATCGCTGCCGGTTATTTTAAAATCTTACCGGTATTCATGTTCCTTATTCCGGGTATGGTAGCAGCAGCATTGGCGGCAAAAGGTGAATTTGACATGTCAAATACCGATGCGGCTTTTGCTGTGATGGTAAAAGACGTATTACCGGCTGGTGTAAAAGGAATTGTGACCATCGGTTTCATTTGCGCTTTGGTTGCCTCTTTAGCTGCTTTCTTCAATTCATGTGCCACATTGTTCACCGAAGACTTTTACAAGCCTCTTCGTCCAGGCAAGAGTGAAGCCACTTATGTCATGGTAGGACGTATCGCCACCGTAGTTGTAGTCATCCTCGGTATGGCATGGATTCCTGTTATGATGAGCTTGGGTAGCTTGTACGATTATTTGCAAGGTATTCAGTCGTTGCTTGCTCCGGCAATGGTAGCTGTCTTCTTCCTCGGTATTTTCTCTAAGAAGATTACTCCGAAAGCCGGTGAATGGGGTATGATTGTAGGATTCCTTATCGGTATGGTACGTTTGGCTACCAATGTAATGACCAATACGGGAAAAGACGTAATGACCGGAGCTTTCTGGGAAAATACAACTTGGTTCTGGCAAACCAACTGGTTGGTATTCGAAGTTTGGTTGTTGGTGTTCCTCATTGTATTCATGTTCATAGTTTCATGCTTCACACCGAAACCGACGGCAAAACAAATCGAAGCCATTACGTTTACAACCGATTATAAAAAGAGCATCCGAGAGAGCTGGAACAAATGGGATGTCATTGCGACATTGGGAGTTGTTGTTCTGTGCGGATTGTTCTATGCTTATTTCTGGTGATAATATAAAAAGGAAATGACCACCTATTATAATATAAACCCTCAATTCTACGTTTCCGTAGATTGCATCATATTCGGCTTTGACAAGGGCAGTTTAAAACTGCTCTTGCTCAAGCGGAATTTCGAACCGGCAAAGGGAAGTTGGTCCTTAATGGGTGGATTCGTACAAGACGGTGAAAGCGTAGACGATGCAGCCAAAAGAGTTTTGGCGGAACTGACCGGCCTCGAAAACGTATATATGGAACAGGTCGGAACTTTCGGAGAAGTAGACCGTGACCCGGGGGAGAGAGTAATATCCGTGGCATATTATGCATTAATCAACATCAATGAATATGACCGGAATCTGGTACAGCAACATAATGCGCATTGGGCAGAAATCAACGAAATTCCACCACTTGTTTTCGACCATCCCCAAATG
>ERZ791744.2395-NODE-2395-length-10098-cov-3.031266_pt1 | contig 10098 bp, 7 predicted proteins | sample MGYA00510039_ERZ791744 | MGnify/ENA primary metagenome ERZ791744 (study PRJEB30046, sample SAMN00791969) | human gut metagenome | study: EMG produced TPA metagenomics assembly of the A metagenome-wide association study of gut microbiota in type 2... | reverse complement strand
ATTTTTTCCCATTTTCTCATTCTTCTATGAATACTTTTTTATTAATTTTCCAAATGTATGCGGTTCTTTAGGATTATTCATAATATCAAAATGAAACATTGTTTTCTTATTATCTCGAATCAAATACATATAAGTACTATCTGTTATATCTACTTTACATATATCATCTATGCTTTGAATTAATTTTGAAAAAATACTGCAAAAAATATTGTGCCTCAATATCTCGTTTCTTTGGTTGAGGATTTTCATTTTTCAAAATTATATAACCAATTACCTTTATCTAGGAATTGATTTAATCCATTTTGCAGTTCAATAAACCAACCAGAGTTTCTATTAGAACTAAAAAGCCCAGTCTCACTTTTTCTTCAATAATTAGTTACAATTAATGCATCTTATCTGCTTGCAACATCTCTCACCCAAAAATGATTATCCGCTTTTCCCTTGGCAAAAATGTAGTCTATCTTCTTATCATGTTTTTTTATTAATCGACTCAAAATCGCAACTTTATTTTTATATATTTCATTATCCATTGCTTCTGATAACCGCAATAAAATTACATTATTGCATTCCTTATTAATCCTCATCATCCTAATTAAAGAAATATATGCATAAAATCTAATATCACTATTTTGGTTTCTACTAAATTCCAATAATGACTGCAAAATATATTGTATATGATTTACCAATATATTGTATTTCTCTGCAACCTCAAAGCATCTGCATAACATATTTAAAACAATAATTATCTCAGCTGGTTCCTTTGTTGCAATTTCAGAAAATGTTTCTATCACGCTTAGTTCATCTTCCTTATTGTAAAATAAACTTAATAGTTTATTTGCAATCTGTAGCGTAGAATCTTTATAACCATTTGACAAAAAAATGTCATTTCCCCTTAGACATACATCTTCATTTTGAGCAAGCTTTTCATATGTTGCTTTTACACATTTTGCGTTTGGATATATCATAAAAATTACAGTTATTAATCTTATTGCATTGAATTTACTTTCTGTTGTCTGTCTTTCTGCCAACAAAGTCTCAAATGCTGCTTCTAAAACCTTAGCTATTTCATTTACACGAACTTTTTCTTTTCCCATAACAAGAATATTTTCTATAGTTCTATGCGGGCTCGATTCATATTTGCTATAGCATCCATTTTCCCCTTGTGTTTTATTTTCATTTTTTATATCATTTACTAATTTTTCTATATGAACATTAATCTCATCCAAATCATGTTCAAAAATATTTAGGCTATATTCATTATCATAAAAATCTTTATAATTAACTTTCACAAGTTCATCTAATTCTGTAACATCATCTCTCTGTAATCTAATATTCTGGATTGCAAATGGTAAGTTGCTACAATTTCTTTTAATATCTTCATTTTTTATGCATTCCTTTATCCAAGTTACATATTTATTAACATGAACAGAATCCATTTTATCTAAACGAACACGACTCAAACAGTAAAAAACATCATTATACCATCTTTTTAACCCTTTATCATAATAAAGAATTGCCATCTTAATAAAATCATTCTGCTCTATCCTATATTGATTTTTTTCTAAAGCTAATAAATAAGCTTTAGAAATCGAATCACGCGCATACTGTTCATCCATCCAAATATTAATTTCTTTCTTAATTTCAGCATATGTATTACAAAATAGTTCATCACTAAAATACATTCCAAATGTACCCCAAAGCAAGCATAGTGCATTTATTCGTCTATATTTGATTGAGATTTTAGACACAGCATTCTTCCATTCAATAATGTCCTCTGCATTAATATTATCACTGCACAATCCATATGCTTCTATAAATTTCGACAATTTATTTTTGTCTCCTGATAATAGTAATAATTTAATTATTGTCACTATAAATTTATGATTTCTGTACTGAAAACACAATCCCTGTAAATACATTATTATCTTTTCTTGAATTAGACTAATATGCGTTATTGAACCATATAATAGTGATGCAATATATATATCAACAATTTGGTCAAGTACATGACCAATGCCACCTAACTTTACAGAAAATGGAGAATCAACAAGATTCTCTAACATTTCTTTAATGACATTTTCATAATAATTTGATGCAAATCTATCTACAATTGGATTAAATACCGGTTCTTGACTTTCATTTAAAACATCTTGCCCTTTAATTGAATACTCAAATATATTATTTTCTTGATTACAAATTACATTCATATTTCGTAAATCAATAGCTATATCATTCACCAACCATTGCGGTATTTTTTTCGTATCCAACGCAATATCCAATGACTTAGTCAATAAGGAAATAGTATATTTTATATTGCCATGCCAATAAGCTTCCAATGCATCAATTCTTAACATTATAGTTTTTTGTAAGTTACCAGGCTCATGAATATCCTTAATATGTTTTTTTATACTATCAAAATCTATTTCGTCAATGACCTTATTGCCTAAAACAACACTAAGTAAATCGCTACAAAGTTTATCAAACATCTCTATTTTCCTTGAGTATTCTGGTTCAACAGATATTTCACGACGCAATGTCCACTTTGTATAATCATAGTTTTTATATTCCTCCTTATTTAGTATGGCATGGATATCACCTATTGTCGTTTCAATAGAACTACCTTCATTTAAAGAACCACTTATCTCAACAGGCATATTACAATAATTTAAATAAATGTTAATAATATCATTTATAACACTTTCATATGCAATCTCTGGCATATTTACAAATTTTGAGACAACTCTAAATTTTTCTCCACCATTCATTTTAATAATTTCTTTTTGAAGTTCTGTAGATTCTTTTTCATTTTCATCACAAAATAAAAATAAGCTTTTCTTCTTTAGTTCTCTACCCCTTTTTACCTCTTTTAATGTTCCTTCTCCAATACCATCCCTATTATCAATTAAATATACAACAATATCTGATCTTTCAAGTTTTCTCATATATGAAGAAACAACATCTGTAGATGTTGCACCTTCATCCTCAAACATATAAACTTCACACATATTTGTTTCAGTAAGTAATAACTTTAAAGCCTCTCTTATACAGGCATATTTTTCTCCAATATTTGAACTGATAAAAACTTTAACTTTTTCTTTTACTCGTATAGCTTGCATCTGATTCCTCCAAACAGTCATAAAATTAAACTTATTTTTCCCCAACAAAAAAATTCACAAACGACCAATGCCCTTACGCATCATATCTTTTGTGAACTTCTAATTTCTTTTTATCATATTTACTTAGCTTTTTCATAACTTTTCTCTCCCCCAAAATTCTATATAAATATTATGCATCTCCCTCCTCCAAATTGCAACCTTTTTTAATAAAAACCGTCAAAATCTCCCCTCTTATCAATCTGCTTCACGCCCCAATTCGACAATACTTTCTATGATTCCTGTTTTATACTTATATCTCTATCCTTATCTAATTATTTTTCCATCACAAAAGAGCACAGAATCTCTTCCATGCTCTTATCTTGCAACTTTCATCTATCTAATTATCTTCAGCCTGACCTTTCTCCTCATCCCCAGATTTTTCTTCCATCCCCGTCACGATTTCTTTCTCTTCTAACACTTCTTCTTTCTGCGCTGCATCCTCCGGCACATCTCCTTCTTCTAAAACCATATTTTCTTCCTGCACCGCATCTTCCACAACTACTGTCTCACCCTGCTCTGTATTTTCTGCATCTTCCGTGCCTTCATCCGAAGCCCAAACGCCCTCTTCCGCTTTCTCCTTCTCCTCTTCTTCCGTTTCCACTCCCCCATCCTTCCGGAACTTCTCCCGGAACTGCTCTTTCTTAGCTGCCACAGCGTCCTTGAGGGCAAGCTTCTTCTCTTCGCGGTTTTCTAAGGCTTCCTGCTTCTTTGCGTCACGGAGTTTTTGCTGTTCTTCACGCTGCGCAGCTTTCTTAAGCTCTTTTTCCTGGCGCTGCTCTTCTTTGATGCGGAGCTTCTCGGCTTTACCCTGCTCCTTCTGCTGCAGGCGGTTCTGGCGAAGCTCGTCTTTCGCCTGCTGCTTCTGGCTCTTCTTGACCTGCTTTTTGGCGGAACGCTCGATAGAACGGATCATGCTCTTGGCATCACCGACTCTACGGCGGGCACTGCGGTATGGATCGTAGAGGAAATAGGATGCTGTGGTAAGTGCCAGCAGCACCAGTCCTACGATAAGGCAGATTGGAAGCAGGAAATCGTAGAAGCCGTACTTTAATTCATAGCCGATAAAGAGAACCAGCATCACCGGGAAAACTACTGCAGAGAAAATATCGCAGATGAGTCTCCAGAGAAAGAAGCACTGCTTCTGGTGCACAAAAATGGCTGCCTGCACGCCGGTAAAGAACATCAGCATCAGACAGATTTGTGATGTGATTCCATGTAAAAAGCCTACAAAGACGCACAATGCCAGTGAAAAGAAAAACATGGCAAGGGCGTAGCCTCTGCGGTATGCATATTTGTATTCCCGCATTCCCTCGCGCTTATCTGCACTCAGGTCATGAATTTCATATACCCGGTCATTGACCCGCTCCTTCATGTCCTCCCGGTATTTGCGGCCTTCTCTGGCATGTGCCATATTTTCGTCCATGTCTTCGTCCAGTTCCTGCAACATTTTCTGTTCCATAAAAATCTGCTGCAGCAACTCATCTTCCCGCTCTCTGCGCTTTGTGATTTCATCCTGAATCCAGCTTGCCTTCTGCATCTGGAGACTCTCTTTCATCCATTGTTCCTTTTCCATATTTTCACCCATAGCTGCCTTCTCCGTTTCGTACGCTTCCATTCTGTTCTATTTCTAATCAATCAAATCATTCTGAAATCTCGACAAATGCTCATAAGGAAGAATCAGTCTTCCCCGGTATAAGCCGCAGCCGTCATTCATCAGGCTGTTGCTTACTGCTGTAAACATGTCGACATCCACACCGGAAAGCTCCAGTTCCTGCAAACGCCTGCACCGTTCATAAGCTTCATCAAAATAAATGCATTCTCCCTCCGGGATGGTATCCCGGCGTGCTCTGGATGCTTCCTGCTTTTTCTCATAATTAATATGATTGGCGGAACCGATTTCTGCAATGTCATCCATCTGCTTTGTGCGAAGCTGCATTTCCACATAACATCTCGCACTGTTATCATAAAAAGTAATATGTAAGGATTTGTAATCGTCCTCATTTTCGCTGGTGATATAATCCCGGTAATATGGTTTTACAGCATCATCCAAAAGCGGGGAACTGCTTCTTAAGACACCGCCTGTCGGCTCTGCCGTAAATCCACGCTCCTCTAAAAACTGTGGCAACACATTTGCAATCTGATAAAGGTGCTTTAATTCCTCTTCTTCGCGGTTCTCATGATTTTTCAAATGACACCGTGGCATGGAAATCACAATCCGGTATGCAATCAGATCACGGAAGCAGTTCAGCTTTTCCTTTAATTCTGCAATGTCCGGATAGCTTTTATGCTTTTTATAATAATCATAAATGTACTCTACAATATAGCCGTTGAATTTGCCCTCCGCACGAATCAGTGACTTGATTCTTCCTTTAAAAGTAAAGGAAAGATAAGGATATTCCATTGCCATATATTTGTAGAACTCACGGATTTTCTGGGACTGCGCTGTCAGGAAATCATTGTGCTCTAACAGCTCCATAATCTGAATCAGGAAATTGCAGTGCACCAGATCCACTTCATTTTTTGATACTTTTGCGGATGCCCGGAGGTCCTGCGTATACTTTTTCAATATCCGGAACACCGTTGCTCCGGAGTATAAGTAATCATTTAATGTAACCATTTTTCCTCGCTAAAATATCTTTTTATTTCAAATACTCTGCCAGTTCATATACCCTGTTTCTTGTTAATTCTGCCGCCTTATCATTTTCCAATAATGGCTGCAGGCTTCCGCCCTCGGCATCTTTGCCGGCTTCCTCTACTGCACTGTCTTTTGTCTTAATCCAGTCACGCTCTTCCTGGGTAAGAGTCGTCATAGTGTCCTCATCCAAAGTCTCTTTTAAACGGCTCCAGATAGAATTCAGCTCATTATCCCACAACTGATACAACTGCAGAGACAGGGTATTCATTTCCTGCTGTGCCAGTTCTCCACTGGAAAGGTCTTCCTGCATGGCTGCTGCTTTCTCCTCGATTTTCTGCAATTCACTCTCTATGGATACATCGGAAGTTGTGGTTTTATCATTTACCGTAACCTTATCTCCACTCGGTCCTAAAAAGGTATCAAAGGTCAGCGTATTAAAAATTGCATAGAATGGAAGCGTCGTATCCTCATCGGTAAGACCAATGGATGCCCAGTCCAGGAATCTTTCCGGCAATTCATCTAACGGTGCACCCGGCAGATAAATATATAAATCATAAACCTCTTCCAAACCAGCCGGTCCCGTGTAAATATATTTCACGCCGCCTTTAATTTCCGTGTCGCCTTCTGTTTCCTTCGTTGCAATATTCTCCAACTGCATCTCATAGGTATAATCATTTATCTTTTCCGGCTGGGTGAATTTTCCATAGAAATCACAATAGTAAAGGGTTCCATTTGGATATCCATCCCCGCTATCTCCCGCATCTGCATCATGATAATTTCCCACAAAAGAGCCATCCTCGGATAAAATCAATGTAGAATCCCATGCACCGGCTCCGCTGGTAAACATAAAGCTTTCTCCTGCAAGCTGTGCAAAAATGTCATCTTCATCCACATTTTCCGTTTCTGTCTCCTCTGTCACCTCTTCTGAGTTTTCCGTTTCTTCCGTCTCAGTCTCTGCCTCTGTTTCTATGGTCTTTTTCTCCGACTCCACGACTCTGCTTCCGCAAGCCGCAAACGTTGACATTCCCAACGCTGCACTTAATATCATTACTAAAAACTTTTTCCCTTTCACAAACGAATCCTCCTGATGTTCCTTTTCGTTTCTCGCCCCTTTTTTATCTTTCTATTATTCTAAATCAAATACATCCTGGTTTCTTCCCCGTTCTTTTGCAGCATAGAGCTTCTCATCCGCTAAGCGGTATAATACCGTAACAGCAATCCCTTCTGTATAATGCTGTACTCCACTGCTGAAAGAACATTCGATATTCTTTTCATGCTTTGTAAATTCCTTATATTCCCGTCTTATATGCTCTAGCATTTTACCGATTTCATCCGTGTTCATCCCCTTTAAAACCAGCATAAATTCTTCTCCGCCAAAGCGTACTGCAATCCCTTTGTTCTTTACATGCTTTGTTAAAAGTCTTGCAAATTCCACCAGAATAATATCTCCAAATCCATGTCCGTATGTGTCATTCACATGTTTAAAGAAGTCAAGGTCAATCAGTACCGCATCAAATTCTTCCTTCTCATCCAGAATAAGGTCTCCCAGATACTGATTTAAATAACGACGATTATAGATTCCGGTCAGTGCATCTTTATCTGCGGCATCTTTCAACTGTTCATTCAACTTCTTTACTTCTTCTTCCTGTCTCTGTCTCTGCATCTGAAGCAGGATAGAAATTAAAAAGACACAAAGTAAAACGATAAGCAGGGAACAAAGTGTGCTCTGCAGCACGACTTCTTTTGACAGTTTTTCACTTTCCAGCGGTCTCATATAGGCTAAAATAACTGCTGCCACATCTGCTACAATTACCACGCCGGCAAACCGGATTGCATTTCCGGTTGGAATAAAAATCGCAATTGCTACCATCGCAAGTACCATGTATACAATCGTTCCCGTCTGATATATATAATACAATGCCGGAAATTCCACAAGACTTAAGACTGCTATCATCAAATAAGACGCATAACGTATCTGTCCTTTTTTTATTCCAATGAAACTTCCTGCGACCATAAGTAACATACAGATTCCGCAGAAAATCGTTGTTCCGCTCCATCCGAAAATCAATGCATTTCCAATAAATCCTGCCAGATTTCCGATACAGCTTCCCATTGTCAGCACATAAAACTGTCTGCGGCTCACATCAATCGAAGTATCAAATAAAAAATTCATCTTCCCTCTCCCATTTTATGAAAATAAGTTTTTCAATTCATCCAGTGTATTTACACATATCGTAAGTTTCTTTTTTAATTCATCATCTGGCTGTGTCTGATCCGGAACCATTGCCACCTGACAGCCTGCCCGACAAGCACTCATAATCCCATTGGGCGAATCCTCCACCGCAAGGCATTCTTCCGGAGCAAGTCCAAGTTGTGCGCATGCAAAAGTATAGATATCCGGTGCCGGCTTTCCATGTTCTACCATAGCTGCACTGATAATTTCATCAAAGTACGGATACAGTCCTATCTGCTTTAAATATCTTGTGGTACGCTCCATATCGGTTGCCGTTGCAACTGCCCGCCGGATTTTCTTTTCTTTTAAGAAATTCAATAACTCAATAGCTCCTCTTTTTATCTCAATACCGTTCTTTGCAAGATATTCCTCCATCAATTCCTTCCGGTAAGCCCGGATAGCCGGATAGTCAAGATTCTCATCTGCAAACATTTCCTTTAAATGCGTCGGTGCAAAGGGTTGTCCTAAGGAACGCATGGACAATGCCTGCTCATCACTCATTTCATAGCCAAAATGCGCCATTGCCTTAGGCCAGCAGATTCTATAATATTTCTCTGTATCAATGAGTGTTCCGTCCATATCAAATAAAACTGCTTTTATCATATTACATTTTCTTCCTGCTTTTTCCATTGACTAATTTGCCATCCCCACTACCACAGTTACCGAAAAAAGATTTTCTTCCTGTTTCAGGAAAACATCCCCGTTCATTTTATGCATCAGCTTTCTGCATATATAAAGCCCCAGTCCGCTTCCTTCCTGGTTTCCTGCATTGGAGCCACGATAGAAGCTGTCAAAAAGATGCGGAAGTTCTTCTGCCGGAAGAACTTCTCCTGTATTTTCCACGGTAATCAGCACACAGTCTTCTTCTTTTGAAATTGATATACCAATTTTTTTTGCCACTACCATATTTTATAGCATTTTCTATGATATTCTGCAATACTTCCAGCAAACGTTCTGTATCTGCCTTCACCAGAAAATTCTGATACTCCCCCATGTTAAACCCTATATGAAGCTGTGAAAGTTTATCTTTATAGTATACTGTATCTCAACGGACATTTCCGATGGCATGCCTTCTTCCGTAAGTTCTTCTGCCAGGTCATCTAATTCTTTTGCCAAATCAGCCCGGGTCTTTCCTGCCATATTACCCATTGCCTGTGATACATCTGATATGTAGACATCACTTTCTTTTCCAAATGTCGTAATCAGATTCTTACTTTTCATGGTATCTGTTGTAATAACCACTCCCAGCATAAAAACGGAACAGAGGAAAAAGGACAATATAATCGTAAGGAACCGTCTTGGACTGCTTAAAATATCATTGACTGCCAGATACCAGGTACTGTTAAAACGGCTTTTTCCCAGCCGGTAAATGGATTTCTTTTTAAAGCGTTCTCCGGACTGACCGTTTCGAATAGCATCCACCGGTGTCAGCTTCTTTACTTTTCCGGTACACCGGTATGCAAACCAGATAGTAACTGCAATAACAATGACTGCTCCTATGAAATTTACCGTAATGGCATGACTGTTTCCCAACATCATATTTTCTGTCACAGACTGCAGCAGCATATTGCCAAATGGGATGCTTGCCAGGAATCCAATTGCTGCTCCCACAACAGCCAGCATCAGATATTTTACAAGATAAAGGCTTCGTATCTTAAAGTCCGTAATTCCGATGGCTTTCATGACACCGATTTCCCGGTATTCTTCTGTCACCGTAAAAGTAATCGTAAATTTCAACACTGCAAAGGATACTATCATCAAGCATACACTTAAAACCAGCACCACAAATGCCCCAATCATATCCATGACATAACATAATTTAAAAATGTCCCGTCCCCGGTTAAATAGGATGTTGGATGCATTGCTTAACAAAGAGGCTATTTCCGATGGATTGTCTGTGTCAATATAAATAATCTCGCCACGGTATTCTGCAAGACTTTCATCCGATGCAAATTTCTGATAATCCGCTTCATTTAAAATAAATCTTTTATTTCCCATAAATTCAGAACCCAGCAGCGCATCTTTTGCTTTTCCGGCAATCGTAAACTCCACACTGTTTTTGCCATGGGTAATCG
>ERZ791744.2384-NODE-2384-length-10136-cov-7.464736_pt1 | contig 10136 bp, 5 predicted proteins | sample MGYA00510039_ERZ791744 | MGnify/ENA primary metagenome ERZ791744 (study PRJEB30046, sample SAMN00791969) | human gut metagenome | study: EMG produced TPA metagenomics assembly of the A metagenome-wide association study of gut microbiota in type 2... | reverse complement strand
GGGGACGGCTGCCGCCCTTTCTGCGGCGGTCGTTCCGGCGGCGGGGAGGACGCTCCTCCCGGGCGGGGGCGTCGGGGTCAAAGTCCGCGATGACCAACGGCATGGGGACCTCCTCCTCGGGCCGCTCCTCCACATACCGCTCGGGCCGCTCCTGGGGCACCTGGATGCCGTCACGGCTTCCTTTGCCGTTGCGCAGGACGCACACCTCGCAGTTGTGATAGCACCGGGGGGAATCCGGCTTTTCGTCCAGCCGGACCTTCATGGTCTCCCGGAGCACGTTCACCTCGCACACGTTGCCGAGGCCGTCGGGCGTCTGGACAAAGGAGTCGTTTTTGGGCATGCGCTTCAGGGCGTCCTCATAGGCGTCCTGCTCGTATTTCAGGCAGCACATCAGCCGCCCGCAGGTGCCGGAGATTTTGGTGGGGTTCAGGGACAGGCTCTGGGTCTTGGCCATTTTGATGGACACCGGCACAAAGTCGTCCAGGAACTGGGCGCAGCAGAAGGGCCGGCCGCAGATGCCCAGGCCCCCCAGCATCTTGGCCTCGTCCCGGACACCGATCTGCCGCAGCTCGATGCGGGCCCGGAACACGGAGGCCAGGTCCTTTACCAGCTCCCGGAAGTCCACCCGCCCGTCGGCGGTGAAGAAGAACAGGATCTTGTTCCCCTCGAAGCTGCACTCCACCCGCACCAGCTTCATCTCCAGCTTGTGCTGGAGAATCTTCTTCTGGCAGATGTCGAAGGCCTCCTTTTCCCGGGCGCGGTTGTGGGCCGCCGTCCGGTGGTCGTTCTCCGTGGCCACCCGGACCATGGGCCGCAGGGGCTGGATGACGCAGCAGTCGTCCACCGGGTGGTTGCCCATGGTACACTGGGCGTATTCCAGGCCCTGGGCCGTCTCCACGATGACGTGGTCCCCGGTCTGCACCTGCACGTCGCCGGGGTCAAAGAAGTAGGTTTTGCATCCGCTGCGGAAGCGGACGCTGATCACAGTTGTCATATGGTTAAATCCTTTCGTATATCCGTATAGCTCATGTCTCTCACAGCAGCTCCTGCCACCCGGCGCACAGGGCTCCCAGCACATGGCCCACGCCCACGTTATAGCGGCACTCCAGGCAATAGCGCTTCATCAGCTCCGTCAGGCCCCGGAGCTGCCGGACGGTAAGGCCCCGGCGCAGCTCCTCCGCCCCGGGGATATCCGCCGGGTCCGGTTTTCCATAGGCGGCCAGCAGGGCCTCGGCGGCGGCGCGCCATCCGGCCTCCAGCAGCTGCTGCAGCTGCTCCCGCTTCAGGCGCTTGTTCTCCAGCCCCACTAGGTATTGGCTCACCGGCAGCAGCTGTCCGCTGGCAAAGACCCGGCACAGGTCCCGGGCGGTGTCGTCCCGGGCGTCCTCGTCCCCGCCCCGGAGCTTCCACTCCACGCAGCGGGAGCGGATGGTGGGCAGCAGGGTCGCCGCCGTTTCCGTGCAGAACAGGAAGGCCGCATAGGGCGGGCCCTCCTCCACCAGCTTCAGCAGCACGTTCTGGTCCCGCTGGTTCAGGGCGTCGCAGTCCGGGAAGATATACACCTTGGCGGCCCCGTCGTTGGGCCGGATATAGGCGTCCTGCCGCAGCCTGCGCAGCAGGTCCACCGGCAGCTCCCGGTGGTCGGGGTCCTGCACCGTCTGCACGTCCGGGTGGATGTCCTCCATCACCTTGCGGCACTGGCGGCATTGCAGGCAGGGCCGCCCCCCCTCCGCCTGGCACTCCATGGCGGCGGCGGCGAAGCGGGCGGCGGCCATGCGGTCCCCGCTGCCGGAGAAAATGATGGCATGGGGCAATGCGCCGCCCTGGGCGGCCCGGCGCAGGCGGCGGGCCAATGTGCTGTTTTCCGGCAGAAGCTGCCCCATGGTTCGCCCTCCCTTCCATGGCCGCTGTGATGGTCATACAAACCGATTTTATAAGTATAGCACACCCCCGGGTTCCTCCGCAAGGCGCAGGCGCGGCTTTTCCGCAAAAAATAGTTTCCTGTCGGGAGAATATTCCCGGTAATTTTCGGCCATAATGGCAAAAAGATTCCTTTTTGCGAAAATGCTCTTGCTTTTGGCGGGGGATGTGCCTATAATGAGATGTTCGTAACTATATTTTATATACGGAGGGAACTAAATGAGTAAGAAGTATTGCTATCTCTTTACCGAGGGCAACGCCAAAATGCGCGAGCTGCTGGGCGGTAAGGGCGCCAATCTGGCCGAGATGACCAACATTGGCCTGCCCGTGCCCCAGGGCTTCACCATCACCACCGAGGCCTGCACCCAGTATTATGAGGATGGCCGCCAGATCAACGACGCCATTATGGCCGAGATCATGGAATACATCGAGAAGATGGAGAAGATCACCGGTAAGAAGTTCGGCGATCACGAGAATCCCCTGCTGGTCTCCGTCCGCTCCGGCGCCCGGGCCTCCATGCCCGGCATGATGGACACCATCCTGAACCTGGGCCTGAATGAGGACGTGGTGGACGTTATTGCCAAGAAGTCCAACAACCCCCGCTGGGCCTGGGACTGCTACCGCCGCTTTATCCAGATGTACTCCGACGTCGTGATGGAGGTGGGCAAGAAGTATTTCGAGCAGCTCATCGACGAGATGAAGGAGAAGAAGGGCGTCACCCAGGACGTGGAGCTCACCGCCGAGGATCTGAAGGAGCTGGCCGGTCAGTTCAAGGCCGAGTACAAGTCCAAGATCGGCGAGGACTTCCCCTCTGACCCCAAGGAGCAGCTCATCGGCGCCATCAAGGCCGTGTTCCGCAGCTGGGACAACCCCCGCGCCAACGTGTATCGCCGTGACAACGACATCCCCTATTCCTGGGGCACCGCCGTCAACGTGCAGTCCATGGCCTTCGGCAACATGGGCGACGACTGCGGCACCGGCGTGGCCTTCACCCGCAACCCCGCCACCGGCGAGAAGAAGCTCATGGGCGAGTTCCTGACCAACGCCCAGGGCGAGGACGTGGTGGCCGGCGTGCGCACCCCCATGCCCATTGACCAGATGGCCGAGAAGTTCCCCGAGGCCTATGCCCAGTTCGTGGACGTGTGCAAGACCCTGGAGGATCACTATCGCGATATGCAGGATATGGAGTTCACCGTGGAGCACGGCCAGCTGTATATGCTGCAGACCCGCAACGGCAAGCGCACCGCTCCCGCCGCCCTGAAGATCGCCTGCGACCTGGTGGACGAGGGCATGATCTCCGAGCAGCAGGCTGTTGCCATGATCGACCCCCGGAACCTGGATACGCTGCTGCATCCCCAGTTTGACCCCGCCGCTCTGAAGGCCGCCGCCCCTGTGGGCAAGGCTCTGCCCGCCTCTCCCGGCGCCGCCTGCGGCAAGATCGTCTACTCCGCCGAGGACGCCAAGGAATGGGCTGCCCGGGGCGAGAAGGTGGTCCTGGTCCGCCTGGAAACCTCTCCCGAGGATATCGAGGGCATGAAGGCCGCTCAGGGCATCCTGACCGTTCGCGGCGGCATGACCTCTCACGCCGCCGTTGTGGCCCGCGGCATGGGCAAGTGCTGCGTCTCCGGCTGCGGCGCCATCGTCATGGACGAGGAGAACAAGCAGTTCACCCTGGCTGGTAAGACCTATCACGAGGGCGACTGGCTGAGCCTGGACGGCTCCACCGGCAGCATCTACGACGGCGCTATGCCCACCGTGGACGCCAGCGTGGGCGGCGACTTCGGCCGCATCATGGCCTGGGCCGATAAGTATCGCCGGCTGCAGGTCCGCACCAATGCCGACACCCCCCACGACGCCGCCAAGGCCCGTGAGCTGGGCGCCCAGGGCATCGGCCTGTGCCGCACCGAGCACATGTTCTTCGAGAGCGACCGCATCGCCGCCATCCGCGAGATGATCTGCTCCGACACCGTGGAGCAGCGCGAGAAGGCCCTGGCCAAGCTCCTGCCCATGCAGCAGGGCGACTTCGAGGGCATCTATGAGGCCATGGAGGGCTGCCCCGTTACCATCCGCTTCCTGGATCCCCCCCTGCACGAGTTCGTTCCCACCGAGGAGGCCGACATCGAGCTGCTGGCCAAGGATATGGGCAAGACCGTGGCCGAGATCAAGGCCATCATCGCCTCCCTGCATGAGTTCAACCCCATGATGGGCCACCGCGGCTGCCGTCTGGCCGTGACCTTCCCCGAGATCGCCGTGATGCAGACCCGTGCCGTGATTCGGGCCGCCATCAACGTGCAGAAGCGTCACCCCGAGTGGAACATGGTTCCCGAGATCATGATCCCCCTGGTGGGCGAGGTGAAGGAGCTGAAGTATGTCAAGAGCGTCGTGGTGAAGACCGCTGACGAGGAACTGGCCGCCGCCGGTATGAAGATGAAGTACCTGGTGGGCACCATGATCGAGATCCCCCGGGCCGCTCTGACCGCCGACGAGATCGCCACCGAGGCTGAGTTCTTCTCCTTCGGCACCAACGACCTGACCCAGATGACCTTCGGCTTCAGCCGTGACGACGCCGGCAAGTTCCTGGGCGCTTACTATGACAAGAAGATCTATGAGAACGATCCCTTTGCCAAGCTGGACCAGGTCGGCGTGGGCAAGCTGGTGAAGATGGCTGCCAAGATGGGCCGTGAGACCCGTCCCGACCTGCACCTGGGCATCTGCGGCGAGCATGGCGGCGATCCCAGCAGCGTGGAGTTCTGCCACAAGGTGGGCCTGGACTATGTGTCCTGCTCCCCCTTCCGCGTGCCCATCGCCCGTCTGGCCGCCGCACAGGCTGCCATCCGCGAACAGCGCCAATAAGAAGTTGACGCAGCAGCGTAGGCAAAACAACTGATATAAATACGGTCACACAGTCCGTTTGGATTGTGTGACCGTTATTTTTTTGCCCATTTTCAGCTGAACACACCGCAAATCAAGCCGCTGGTTTCACTATGAATCAGCGGCTTTTTTCGTGCTCAAAAAAATTTTTTGAATTTTTTCGCTCAGGGGGTTAAAAAATGGGCCTTCTCGCTGGCTACCTATTGAGGGACAAAACAAGTTTCCTCGTGATCCTTGAAAACAGAATACACATTCAACAGGTACATTCCTGATCGGGGGTGAAAACCCCAGCCGGATGAAGGTGCGCCACGAACTTCCTGCCCACAAGGGTTATCACGGAAAGCAAGGTTGGTAGCGATTCCGAACCATTCTGAAATATCCGCTTGCTACGGATAAGGCGATAAAACGATTCAGGGACAATGATACTTCCCTATGGGGCTGGCGGAGTACCCGGCAGAGGTGAGATTCCTATGAGTTCGGTCAGCAGCCGAACGCCTGTTGATTTCCTTTTACGCATTTGGGGGATGAGATCGAGTTAAATGCGACCACCAAAGCACAGGACTCGATTCCTGTGTTTTGGTGGATCGAGCGATCCAAATCTAACAAGAAGGAGGAAAAGCGAAATGCCAAACTGTAAAACCATAGCGATATGCAACCAAAAAGGCGGCGTGGGGAAAACCACCACGGCAGTAAACCTCGGCATTGGAATGGCTATGCAGGGCAAAAAGGTACTTCTCGTGGATGCTGACCCGCAGGGCGACCTTACTACCTGCCTCGGTTGGCAGGACACGGACAGCTTGCCGCAGACCCTTTCCAATAAGCTATCAGCGGTAATGCGGGAAGAACAGCAAGACCCGTTCTCCGGCATTCTCAGCCACGAAGAAAAGGTTGACCTTGTTCCGTCAAACCTTGACCTTTCAGCGTTGGAGATGAGCCTTGTGACTGCAATGAGCAGAGAGAGCGTGATGAAAAACTATCTCAGCCAAGTGAAGGACAGATACGACTATGTGCTGATAGATTGTATGCCGTCCCTCGGTATGATAACGCTCAATGCTCTGACTGCGGCAGACAGCGTAATTATTCCCGTGCAGGCACAGTATCTCCCCGCAAAAGGTATGACGCAGCTTTTATCGACGATTGCCAAGGTGAAGAAGCACACCAATCGGAACCTGACAATCGACGGTATTCTGCTCACGCTTGTAGACGGTAGAACCAATCTTGCCAAAAGTACGGTAGAAGCGCTGCGAGAGAACTTCGGTTGTCGGATCAGGATATACCGGACGACCATTCCCATTGCCGTAAAAGCCGCCGAGGTTTCATCTAAAGGGAAAAGCATATACGCCTATGAGCCGAGCAGCACCGTGTCTAAGGCTTACACGGATTTTACGAAGGAGGTGTTAGCCGATGGCAGGAAGAAAGAGCGACTTCACGCTTCCCACGAACACACTCGATGAGCTATTCTCTACGCAAGAGGAACGGGATGATGCCAAGCTCAGTAAAATCCGAGATATTCCCCTTGAGCTGATCGACGATTTTCCCGACCACCCATTTAAGGTACGGGACGACGAGGATATGATACAGCTTGTGGAGAGTGTCAAGGAGCGAGGAGTCATTACTCCGGCTACCGTGCGTCAAAAAGAGGACGGCAGATATGAGCTGATTTCCGGTCACAGGCGAAAACGAGCGTGTGAACTTGCCGGATTTGAAGCACTCCGTTGCGAGGTCGTAGACCTTGACCGTGATGCCGCCACTGTGCTGATGGTGGAGAGCAACTACCAGCGGTCGCAGATACTTCCCTCAGAAAAGGCGTTTGCCTATAAAATGCGGCTGGAAGCGATGAACAGACAGGGACAGCGATCAGATTTAACTTGTGCACCAGTGGGGCACAAGTTGGATGGTGCAAAATCAAGAGATATTCTTGGCGATGAAGTTGGCGAAAGTCGTGAACAGATTCGCCGATATATCCGACTGACAAATCTTGTACCTGAACTGCTCGACCTTGTGGACGAGGGCAAAATTAAAATGCGCCCTGCGGTGGAGCTTTCCTATTTGGACGAGGACAGCCAGCGGGCGGTGGTTGATGAAATCGACCTGAACCAATGCACCCCGTCCCACGATCAGACCATTCGTATGCGGAAGTTCTTCACAGATGGAAAACTCACGCCGGAGGTGGTGTCCGCCATTATGGGCGAGGAAAAACCAAATCAGCGTGAGAAGATCGTTCTGCGTGGAGACAAGGTGCGCAACCTGATTCCGAAGAATATCCCCGTAAGCCAAACGGAGGATTATGTGGTCAAAGCACTGGAGCATTACAGCCGCTTTCTTCGTCAGCGGGCAGAGCGTGACAGCCGATAGGTACACGGAGTATGTTTCCTGCCGTCCCCTTCCTCACACTCCAACCCCTGAGAACTTCCAGACTACCCGAAATAAACTATCTCCTGATTTATCTCTATCTTTCTAAGCTAAATCTATCTAAGAGCAAACGGAGTTCGCACAATTCGGAAAACTGCGTTTTGGCGGTATGATAAAAAGTTGCGCTTCAAAACGCACCTTTGTCGGAGCAGTTCTCATCGGGTAGAATGTTGTCGAAGGGAGTGAAGCGTATGAAATCCAAAATCGCAGTTCTTTTTTTCATTGTCCTTTTGTGCCTGACTTCGGGGTGCAGCAACACCTCACATATTGCAGAACAGCCCGCCCCGGTTTCTTCTTCGGGAAGTAACGAAGCTCCCAGTCAAGCGGAAACGGCGCAGGCAGAAAAGAAAACGGAGGTTGACCGTCCCCAAAGAACAGAATCACAAACAGACAACCGTGTCGCAGAGTTCCCGGCAAGCGTATCGGAAAGTGACACACAAACAACAGAGGTTCCCGAACAGGCTGACCACAGCACGGCAGTGCTATCACAGCCGAGCGAACCTGAAAAGAAAACAGACGAGTCCGAACGCCGACCGGAAAGCGCTGCCCCGACTGAAAAAGAACAGCCCACACCTCCGGCAACTGAGGAATCTACGCCACCGGAACTGCCGAAAGAAGAACCTACTGAGCCGGTCTTTGACATTGACTACTGGATCAGCTTTGCCAAGAGCTACGCTGAGAGCATCGGACTTGCACTTGACAGCGGAGCCGTGTATTGCTGGGATAACCCCATCGCCGCAGGTGTAAAATGCAAATACACCGAACGGGATATTCGTGGCTATCTCGACCGATATGCCAAGGACGGCGACATCACCGATGTGTGGATTTGGTATGAGCAGACCGGAAGCGGCTCTTATGAAATCTATATCGGCTACGCATAACAACAAAACACATTTCACCCGAAAACGCATCGTCATTGTACGGTGCGTTTTTCGTTTTCAAGGAGGTAACAAACACAATGAAAAAGAACCTTTTCAAGCGAGGAATGGCGGGACTGCTTTCCCTCGTGATGTGCCTGACAGCCCTTGTGGGGATTGGCACAACCACTGCCTATGCCGCAGGAGAACGAGCAGAGGTCTACCTTGTTTCTTTTCCGAGAAGCGGCGATGCTAATATTGATTACAGCGGTACTTGGGGGCATCCCAATCTCCGGTATATGAACGGCTGGCATTCCGGTGAGTCCAAGTACACTACCATTCGAGCAATGCACTCGTATGACGGTAACATCTGTTACTGCATTGAGCCGGGAGTGCAGCAGGATACCGGCGACACTTATACCAGTAAGGACGAAACCTTTTGGGACAACCTGCCCTCAGACATCAACAGCACTATTTCCCCCTATGATATGAAGCTGTTCATCGGGCGTATTATGCAGTACGGTTACACGGGACCCATCAGCACCTCGTGGCGTTCACAGAACCCTGCTGATGCCGCAACGCTGGCGGAAGCTATGGCAACACAGGTTCTCATTTGGGAAACCGTTGTCGGTGAGCGTGACGAGGACTTCGATTATGTAAGCCCCGGTAGCTACGATGCTGTTAAGGGCGTTATCAGCACTGCCCATCCGCTGTATGACCTGTTTTGCGATTACTATGACAGCATTGAAGCAAGCGTTCAGCGTCACTCCGCCATCCCCAGCTTTATGTCCAAAAACCCGAACAGAGCGCAGAGCGTGGAGTTGGAATGGGACGGTAGCAGTTACACCGCTACCCTGACAGACCACAACCGAGTGCTTTCCGATTACAGCTTTTCCGCTAATGAGGATGGCATTTCTTTCAGCGTCAACGGAAACCAGCTCATTATCACAGCAACGGATGCTCCTTCTGACAGCGTAAGAATTACTGCCAATAAGGTTGGCTCATCCCGTCGTGGTGTCATCACCTGGACGGACGGAACATTCAATCAAGGAAGCGGCAAGCAGGATGTTATCACCTACGCACAGTCGGTCAGTGACCCCGTGCAGGCGTTCCTCAATCTGAAGGTGTCCTACGGCTCTGCTAAGATCGTCAAGACCTCGGAGGACGGTAAGGTGGACAACCTTACTTTTACCGTCACCGGCAACGGCATCAATCAGACCGTCAAGACCAACTCCAAGGGAGAAATTCAAATCGACAACCTGATGCCCGGCGTTTACACCGTGACCGAGATGGATTACGACAAGTATGAGCCGCAGGAGTCCCGCCGTGTGACGGTGGTTTCCGGTCAGGTGTCTACCGTGATCTTCAACAACAAGCTCAAGCGTGGAGATTTGCAGATCGTGAAGTCCTCGGAGGACAATCTTAACGAGGGCGTGACCTTCCATCTTTACGGCACTTCACTCTCCGGCATTGCCGTGGACGAGTATGCCGCAACCGATGCAAACGGCGTGGCGACCTTTGAAGATGTCCTCATTTCCGGTTCCACACCTTATATCGTGGAGGAAGTGGACACTGCCGTTCGCTATGTTGTTCCCGAAGCGCAGTCTGCGCCTATCAACTGGAACGAGGTCACGAACCGTAGCTTCCTCAATATTTTGAAGAAGTTTTCTGTGACCGTCACCAAGAGCGATGTCGAAACCGGCACGGCGCAGGGTGATGCTTCTCTTGCCGGTGCTGTTTACGGCATCTATAAGGGCGAAACCCTTGTGGATACCTACACCACCGACAAAAACGGGCAGTTCGTTACTAAGGAGTATATCTGCGATAACGACTGGACGGTGAGAGAAATCACTCCCTCTGAGGGTTATCTGCTTGATTCCACCGTTCATAAGGCCGGTGCAGAGCCGCAGCTTTATACCGTGGAGCATAATCAGACGGCGAACGATGTGACCGAGCAGGTTATGAAGGGCAATATCGCCATTATTAAGCACACCGATAACGGTGAAACACAGATTGAAACGCCCGAAAGCGGCGCAGAGTTTGCTGTGTACCTGAAAGCCGCAGGCAGCTACGAGG
>ERZ791744.2372-NODE-2372-length-10174-cov-2.075798_pt1 | contig 10174 bp, 5 predicted proteins | sample MGYA00510039_ERZ791744 | MGnify/ENA primary metagenome ERZ791744 (study PRJEB30046, sample SAMN00791969) | human gut metagenome | study: EMG produced TPA metagenomics assembly of the A metagenome-wide association study of gut microbiota in type 2... | reverse complement strand
GCGTTTACTTGGGTCTCGTATGCTTGTTGCCAAAGGGCTTGTGCCTCCAAATGGTCGGATAGGGATTCCAATCCAACGGTATATTGGCTATGGCTTACTTTCCGATTTTCTTCTGCCTGCTCCAAGGAGCGGTCTGCAATTTGACATTCCATTTTGGCTTCATCCAGGTTGTGTGCTGCTTGCGTCAGTTCGAGAAGCATTTGTTCGTTCAGATTTTCTTTTTCCAGCCGGGTCTGTTCCAATTTGGCTTTGGCTGCCCGGACTTTATTGGAACGTTCACCGAAATGATACAATGGGAGACTCACGTTCAGCAAGACGGAAAAACTGCCGTCTTTGAAGAAGTTTTCGTCGTTTAGTTCAAAGCCGTGCAGGTAGTTGAATGAGCCTTGCAATCCGACTTTGGGCATTAGTTCGCTGCGGTTCAGCTTGATTTGTTGCCGTGCCATGTCTTCCTGTTTGTCGAGTAGTGCATATTCCGGGCGTGCAGAGATGTCGGAGATTTGTATTTCCATTCGTTGCTCAATTTCTGGGAAATCTTCTGAAATACGGATGGGGGTATCTAACGGTTTGCCTATCAGATGACAGAGATTCATGGTAGCCAGCCGGAGGGCGTTATCGGCTTTGCGGACGGCAAGTTCACTTTCATTGAGTTTGACTTGGACTTTGAGTACGTCGTTACGCGGCTTCAGGCCGTGACGGTGTGCACTTTCTACATTGTTCAAAAGTTCTGTGAGGACGGTTTGGTATTTTTCTGCCACTTTTTTCATCTCTTGTGCTTTTACCATCGAGGCGTAGGCATCATCTGTTTTCACGATGACTTGGGTGGCCGTCAGTGTTTCATTGATTTGTGCCATTTCGTTTCCCAATACAGACATCCGGTAGGCTGCTTGAATCTTTCCGCCCATATAGAGTGGTTGGTCCAATTGTATGCCGCCCAGAAACATCGGTCCGATTTTATAGTCGAGGTTTATACCCGGGAAGAAGGCGAATTGTTGGAGTTGTCCCGTGGAAGAGAATATGGGGAGTTGTCCGCTTCCGGAACTGTATCCACCGTTGGCGGTGCTATACAAGCCGGTGGCATTGGCAGTTAAATTAGGAAAGAAATTTCCTTTATAACTTTTCATCGTGTAGCGTGCACTCTCCGTCTGTTGGAAAGAAGCTGCCATTTCTTTGTTATGAGTCAAAGCCATTTCCCTACATTGTTTCAGGCTTAATGTCTCTTGTGCACGAAGTTGGGGAATGAGACATGTTATATATAGGATAGAAATGATGATCTTTTTCATGCGTCAGTCTGTTTGATGTGGAAGAATAAAGCATAAAGTATAGGAATAAATAAGAGGGTAATGAGTGTGCCGAACAACAGGCCGCCCATAATGGAAGCTGCCAATGAGCCGAACATGGAATCCGTCAACAGGGGAATCATACCCAGAATCGTGGTAAGCGAAGCCATCATGACCGGTCGCAACCGGCTTTGTGCACTGTCGATGAGTGCTGTGGTAGGTTCTGTCCCCCGGTTGAGCTGCAATGTGATTTCGTCCATCAGTACAATTCCGTTTTTAATAAGCATACCGATAAGTCCCAAGGTACCTACGATGGCAACAAAGTTGAAGGTCTTTCCGGTTATGAGCATGACCGCTACGACACCGACTAATATGAAAGGCAGACAGCAGAAGATGATAAGCGGTTTCCGGTAGTCTTTGAATAACATAATCAGGATGGTAATCATGAGGATGATGGCGAAAGGGAAGTTGCGGAACAAATCCTCCATAGACTGGTTGTTGGCCGCTTTTTCTCCTTGCCATTCCAAACTATAACCTTCTGGAAGAACGATCTGTTCTATTAAAGGGGCGATGCTTTGCCAAGCCTTTTCCGTTTCTATTCCCGGAGCCGGAGAACATTGTACGCTTTGGCTACGTTGTCCGTTATAACGTGGAATGACCGGATCTTCCCAACGTATATCTACTTTTTTGCTGATTTGCTTTAATGGCGTACTGCCCATCAGGCTTTCCACGAGTTCTTCTTTTGACAAGGTTCCGGATTTCAGTTTCACCATGGTTTCCTCGTTGAGGAGCCCGTTCAGCGAAGGTAAGGAAGAAAACACTTGGGCGTTGTTCAGGTCTTCTATAGGTTTCCCTTTTTCGTTTAGGCAACGTAGGTAAATGTTGTCCCGATGAATACCTTGATAAAATGAACCGATGGGAATGCCGCTGGTTGCTGTAAGTAATGACATGCTGACATCATTTCGGCTTAATCCTAATGTACGTGCAGCCGGTTGGTCGTATTCGATTGTGAGTACCGGTATTTGCGGATCCCAGTTGGTGGTGATAAGTCTTACCTCCGGACTTTTTTCCATGATGACCCGTGCACTGTCGGCCAGCCTGTGAAGTACGGCTGGATCCGGACCCAAGAATTGCGCTTCGATAGGATATTTCTTGAACATCAGATTGTAGCGTTTCATCTTGACATAAGCGTCAGGATAGTGGGCTGTCAGGTAGTCTTGAATCTCGTCCATGTGATTTTCCAACTCTTCCGGTGAGGTGAAATCGATAATCAATTCTCCGTACGATAATGAGGGGTTGGCAATGCTGCGCACCAAATTATAACGGCCGGGAGTTCCTCCTACTGAACGGGTTACGTGCGTGATTTCTTTGCGGCTTTTCAGGTAGGTTTCTATCTCTTCCAGGTCATGTGCCACACGGGATGAGTTGGTACCTTCTGGTAATTTGTATTCCATATACATTTGGTTATACACCATGTCGGGGAAGAAACCTTGCCGCATGTAACGGTAGCCCCAGGCTGACAATCCTAACAAAGCAATCATGGACAGCACAAAGCTCCAGCGGTGGTGCAGGCCGAAAGAGAGTGACTTACGCAAAAGGGCATACGGCCAACCCTTGTAAACCCGTTTGCCGGAGACGTTTTGCTCTACTTCCGGATGAAGACGGCGTTCGGCCATTAAGGGGACATGCACCAAGGCCAGCACCCAACTTAATAATAAGGATACGGCCAGAACGATAAATAAGTCTCGCGTGTAGACGCCAGCCGTGTCAGGAGACATGAAGATGGGGAGGAAAGCGATAATGGCTATCAGTGTAGCTCCCAATAGAGGCATTGATGTTTGCCGTCCGATGGCCGTCATGGCTTCCATTCTGTTTTTCCCGGCTTTCAGGTCTACCAGGATGCCGTCTACGATGACGATGGCATTGTCTACAAGCATCCCCATCGCCAATACGAATGCTGCTAATGACACACGGTGCATGGTGCCATCCATGGTTTCCAGAAATAAGAAGGAACCGAATACTGTGACGATTAAGCTGATTCCGATAATCAATCCGCTTTTGAATCCCATGGTCAGCATGAGGATGAACACTACGATAATGACAGATTCGACCAGATTGACGACGAAAGTTCCTAAAGAATCTCCGACACGTTCCGGTTGATAGAATACTTTATGATAGTCAACTCCTGCCGGCAAACGTTTGTCCTTCAGTTGGGATAGTTCCTTTTCAACGGCACTTCCCACTTTGACGATATCCGATCCTGTGGAAGCTGCTATCAGGATACCGATGGAACGTTCGCCGTCGTAGAACATCTCATTCCGTGTGGGCGATTCGTAATTTTTTTCGATGCGGGCAATGTCTCGTAGGCGAAGTTGGTCGTCGTCATGTCCTTGTATGAGCATGTTGCCGATGTCTTCCACTGTTTGGAACTTATTGTTTACCGTAACACGGATACGGTTGTCTCCATTTTCGTAATATCCGGTGTAAGTGGTTTGGTTCTGTCCATTTAGAGTTGCCAACACTTCAGCCGGTTTTACACCGAGGTTGGCCATACGGTCTTGTAGTAGAGATATGTTGATACATTCCGGTCGCTTGCCATACAGTTCTACGCGGTCAATCCCTTTCAGTACAGTGAGTTCCCGTTTGATGAGCTCTGCATAGTCGGACAGCTCACGATCGCTCAGACCGTCTCCGGTGAGGGCATAAAACATGCCGTATACATTTCCGAAATCATCTTTTACTATCGGTGCGGAGGCTCCGGCGGGCAACGTATTCCGTACGTCTTCTACTTTGCGTCTGAGAAGATCCCAGTATTGTTCCACTTCGTCGTCCTTGACGGTGGTCAGCAGTTCCACTTGAATGAGTGAGAGGTCGTTATAAGAATAACTTTCTATGTTGTCAATGCCTCCCATGTTACGGATATTTTTTTCCAAAACATCGGTCACTTCTAGTTCTACCTGGTGGGCGGAAGCACCGGGATAAGTGGTGACAATCATGGCCGTTTTGACTTTGATTTCGGGATCTTCCAATTTACTCATTTCGTAGCATGACCATGCTCCGCCGACCAAAAGAACCGCAATAAAGAAATAGACCAGATTACGGTTTTTAAAAGCCCATTTGCTGATGTCTGTCATAACAATCCTCCGATATTGGTTTTACTGACGGCCGGTAGGGGCATTACGCTTTCTCCGTCTTGAATGTGATGGATGCCCGAAGAGACGATGAGGTCTCCCGGTTTGATTTGTGCCGAAATGATAGTCGCTCTGCCGTCGGTTTGTAGCCCGATGAGGGTTACGTTACGTTTATAAACTTTCTTTTGTGCGGCATCGTAAAGGAAAACATTTGTTTTGCCGTCTTCGTACAATATGGCGCTTCCCGGGATTGACATCGGGGCATTTTCTGCTGTATCGCAGAGGATGGTCACCATGGTGTTCATGCCGGGAGACGGTTGAGGCTGGTCGGTATCTTCCTGTCTTAGGCGCATGGTATACAATTGGTTGGCGTTGGCTTTCGGTAAGATATAGAGTGGTTGAAGACTATAATGCTTGTCCGGATAGATATCGAATGTACAATAGTATTGTTTGAATTGCCCGCGGCGTATATATTCGGCAGCAGGCAGATTGATTTCCACTTCCGTCCGTCCGTCGCCGATCATGGTAATGACCGGCATGCCTGCACCTACTGTTTCGTAGGGTTCGAACAGATGTTTGTCTATATAGCCGTCAAAAGGTGCACACAATCGCGTGTAGGACAATTGGTCTTTATGGTGATTGTATTTGGCTGTGATTTGTTTTAGTCCATATTCTGCCTTGTCGTTTGCTGCCGGTGTGGTACCTCCGTCTTTGTAGAGAGCCATGACTCGTTCTGCCTCACTCTTCACTTGTAGGTATTCTGCCTCCGTGGCATCCAGTTGTATTTGGTAATCCGTAGGGTCGAGGTCTGCCAGGAGTTGCCCCTTTCGTACCCGTGCTCCGTCTTTTACGTATATTCTACGGATGGTTCCGCTGACTCTGAATGACAGGCTGGCGTCTTCCGCTGCCTTTACTTTACCCGGATATTGAAGGATACTCTGTTCGGCGGCGGAAATCACGGTGTCTGTTTTTACGGTTTGTAAACGACTACTTTCCTGTCGCGTGTGTGAGCAAGCTGTGAATAAAAAAAGGATAAATCCTCCTATGATAACATTAAACTTCTTCATAAAAATAGTTCTCTGGTTCTACATGCAAATATATCGGGTTTGTCGGATATTTGAAAGTTCTAAAGGGCTTATTTTTTGTCTGATTTGTATGTTTTTAACTACCGATGTGACTAAAGTTTTTCAGAATTATATTTATTTTGTTCCAATGAATAGTTTTATTAATAATTAAGGATGGAGCAAGCTATGATTCCTATACGGGTAAGCCGTTTGTCCGATTGGAAAATATATGGTTCTCAGTGGGGACATTTGCGTTCCACGCTTGATCGATGCGGTGTGTTCTTTTGTCGTGCGGGAGAAGTGGAATTGGAAATAGACAATACACCTTATATAATAAAGCCGGGAGATATTTGTTTTTATGTGGCTTCGGCTTTGGTACGCGTATTGCGTGTCGGTGGAGAAATAGACGGTGTCGTGGTAGAGGTGGATGTGGATTATATTTTGCCTATCAGTAATAAAGTGTTGAATGTACAGGATATTTTGTTCATGCGCGACCATCCTTGTATTACGCTGACAGATGCGCAGTGTCGGTATGTGGATAAGCTTCTGGAACTTTATATGCGTAGGATAAAAGAAGGAGATGGGCAAGTGGGCAGTTCCAAATGCCGTTCCTTGAAAGTCGAGTTGATCAAAGCCGGCGGGCAAGCATTATTTTATGAATTGCTGATGATATACTATACCAACCGGCCGATGCATCCTGTACAACGGACACAGAAAGATATTATTTTTCAACGTTTCATTGTTGATTTGTTCAATCATTACCGGGCAGAGCGCGAAGTTCTTTTCTATGCGGAAAGACAGAACCTCTCGGCACGTTACTTTTCTTCGGTTGTGAAAGAAAAGTCCGGGCGTAGTGTTTTGCAATGGATCATACAGATGGTGATTTCAGAAGCCAAACAGCTATTGGAGTGTTCGGAGTTGAGCATTAAGGAAATTGCAGTCAGGTTGAATTTCTGTACGCAATCGTTTTTTGGAAAGTATTTCAAGCAATATGTAGGTATGTCTCCGAAAGAATATCGTGAACGTTCTTTTTATCCTCGGAAAGAGGTTGTTTTTGACAATCAGTAAAATGGGTAAGGATATCCGTAATCCATATATCGGAGCGTTGGGGATTATGTTCTATTTTTGCAGGTGTAAAGAAATGAATCGACGAACGAAAAAAGTATTGGGTATGAAAACAAAATTCTTAGGAGTATTTCTCATGATGTGGGCGATGATAGGCTTGGAAGCTGGTGCACAGCATACGGCAAACGCGAAGAAAGTGTTGGTTGCGTATTTTTCATGGTCGGGGAATACGCGTAATTTGGCTCATCAGGTTCAAGAACTGACGGGTGGAGACCTTTTCGAGATAGAGACTGTAAAAGCGTATCCGGAAAAATACCGGTCGTGTACGGAGTATGCTAAGAAGGAAAAGGAGGCTGATGCGCGTCCGGCTTTGAAAAGCAAAGTCAAAGATATGGATGCCTATGACGTAGTTTATGTGGGTTTTCCGAACTGGTGGGGAACGGCACCAATGGCTATTTGGAGTTTTTTGGAGGGGTATGACCTGACTGGAAAAACGGTGATACCTTTCTGTACGCATGGCGGCGGTGGGGAGCAGAAATGCTTTAGTGATTTTGCCCGGCATGCGGGTAAAGCTGATTTGAAGAAAGGCTTTATTTGCCATGGCGGAACGGTGGGAGATGCTCGCCAGAAGGTGGAACGATGGTTGGAAGAAATCGGTATGAAATAGAAAGGGTTAAAAAAAGTGGTTATGAGATTGAAAAGAATCAGGCAAGTTGCGGCATGCGTCTGTTTTGTCCTTGTCACACTGTTATTTCTTGACTTTACGGGAATCGTGCAGGGATGGTTCGGATGGTTGGCCAAGATACAATTCATTCCGGCATTGTTGGCCTTGAACTTCGGAATGGTTGTAGCTTTGGTGCTGCTCACTTGCGTCTTCGGACGGGTGTATTGTTCCGTGATTTGCCCGCTCGGGGTGTATCAGGACGTGGTTTCCCGTATGAGAGGCAAGTACAAAAGGAACCGTTTCCGCTATTCTCCGGCTCTGTCATGGTTGAGATACGGGGTGTTGGCTTTGTTTGTGGCCGTTTGTGGTGCCGGACTTTGGGCCGGGGTAACTGGACTTATGGGGTGGGCAGGCCTGTTGGAGCCGTATAGTGCTTACGGACGTATGGCTTCCAATTTGCTGGCTCCTTTCTATCGTTGGGGAAACAATTTGCTGGCCTATATGGCCGAGCATATGGACAGTTATGCTTTTTATGAAGTGGAGGTCTGGATGAAAGGGCTTTCCGTGTTGGGCGTGGCTTTGCTGACTTTCGTTGTGCTGTCCGTGTTGGCTTGGCGGAACGGGCGTACTTATTGTAATACGATTTGTCCGGTCGGAACGTTGTTGGGTTGCCTGTCCCGTTATGCCTGGTTAAAACCGGTGATAGACACTTCAAAGTGTGTGAATTGCAATTTGTGCGAACGTAATTGCAAGGCATCGTGTATCCATATTAAGGAACATAAGATAGATTGCAGCCGTTGCGTGGCTTGTATGAACTGCATAGACAAATGCCCTAAGGGAGCCATACGTTATGTCCGTCCGTCGGCTGTAGTCCAAGTGGCTCCGGAAAAGGGGGGACCGGATAATGGCCGCCGCAGTTTTCTGGCCGTAGCTTCATGGTTTGCGGCTGGTTCCTGGATAAGGGCGCAGGAAAAGAAGGTAGACGGTGGGTTGGCCGTGATAGAGGAGAAGAAGATTCCGGAGCGTAAGGTGTACTTAAAACCGGCGGGAGCGCAAGGGTTGCACAATTTCGCTTCGCATTGCACGGCCTGTCAGTTGTGTGTATCGGCTTGCCCCAATGATGTCTTGCGTCCTTCTTCTTCGATAGAAACGTGGATGCAGCCTGAAATGTCTTACGAACGCGGGTATTGCCGTCCGGAATGTGTAAGATGTACCGAGGTTTGTCCGAACGGTGCCATACGCCCCCTGACGGTGGCTGAAAAATCGTCCGTACAGATTGGTCATGCCGTGTTCGTATATGAGAATTGTGTAGTGAATACAGACGGAGTGGAATGCGGAAACTGTGCCCGCCATTGTCCGTCGGGTGCTATTCAAATGGTGCCGTCCGTGTCCGGAATTCCTGATTCTCCCCGGCTCCCGATCGTGAATGAAGAGCGTTGCATCGGTTGCGGAGCCTGTGAAAATCTTTGTCCGGCACGCCCGTTCAGTGCCATTTATGTAGAGGGACACGAGACCCATCGTTTCATTTAATCAAAGTGCTGCAACATGGAAAAGACTAAAAAAGATATGGACCGACGTAAGTTTCTGAAGCTTTTGGGAGCCGGTGCGGCAGTCACGTCGGCTGCGTTTTACGGTTGCCGTCCGGAACGGAAAACAGCTTCCGGCAGCCTGTCGGGAGAAATACCTACGGATAAAATGACTTATCGTACGAATCCTTCTACCGGAGACAAAGTTTCGATTTTGGGTTACGGGTGCATGCGCCTCCCGACGATTGAAAAGGAAGGAGAAGAGGGCGGAGACGAGATAGACCAGGAAATGGTGAACCGCCAGGTGGACTATGCGTTAGCCCACGGGTTGAATTACTTCGATACCTCCCCCGCTTATTGCAAAGGGCGTTCGGAGCGAGCCATGGGAATTGCTTTGAGCCGCCATCCGCGCAAGAGTTATTTCATTGCCACGAAACTTTCCAATTTCGCTCCGGCCACGTGGAGCCGTGAAGCTTCGTTGGCCATGTACCGTAACTCGATGAAAGAATTGCAAGTGGATTATATAGACTACATGCTGTTGCACGGTGTAGGGATGGGAGACGGTATGAAGGAGTTCAATGCCCGTTACATGGACAACGGGGTTCTGGATTTCCTGCTCGAAGAACGGAAAGCCGGGCGTATCCGTAATCTGGGATTCTCCTATCATGGCGACATCAAGGTGTTCGACTATTTGCTTTCACGGCACGACGAGTATCAATGGGATTTTGTGCAAATACAGTTGAACTATTTGGACTGGCGGCATGCCAAGGAAATCAACGAGCGGAATACGAATGCGGAATATCTGTATGACGAATTGGCTAAACGCAAGATTCCGGCTGTAATCATGGAGCCGCTTTTGGGAGGCCGTTTGTCGAAAGTGCACGACCATGTCGTAGCTCGTCTCAAGCAACGTGAGCCGGAGCGCAGTGTGGCTTCGTGGGCTTTCCGCTTTGCCGGGACTTTTCCCGATGTACTTACGGTGTTGAGTGGCATGACCTATATGGAACATTTGGAGGATAATTTGCATACGTACTGCCCGTTGCAACCTTTGACAGACGAGGAAATGACATTCTTATTCGACACGGCAGACCTGATGATGCAGTATCCCACTGTGCCCTGCAATGATTGCAAATATTGCATGCCTTGTCCTTATGGCATTGATATTCCGTCTATTTTGGTACATTATAACAAGTGCGTCAATCAGGGCAACGTGCCGGAAAGTGCGCAAGAAGAGAACTACCGGAAGGCGCGCCGTGCTTTTTTGGTAGGGTATGACCGGAGTGTGCCGCGTTTGCGGCAGGCCGACCATTGTATCGGATGCCGTCAGTGCGTGCCTCATTGTCCGCAAAGTATCGACATTCCGGCTGAGTTGCATCGTATAGACCGTTTTGTGGAACAACTGAAACTGCAATACTGCTCCGAGCAGGACCTTCTGGAAATCAAT
>ERZ791744.2356-NODE-2356-length-10272-cov-6.954781_pt1 | contig 10272 bp, 8 predicted proteins | sample MGYA00510039_ERZ791744 | MGnify/ENA primary metagenome ERZ791744 (study PRJEB30046, sample SAMN00791969) | human gut metagenome | study: EMG produced TPA metagenomics assembly of the A metagenome-wide association study of gut microbiota in type 2... | reverse complement strand
AAGAGCCACGAGCAGTGCGGCCCCAACTACGCCCCCATCACCAGCGAGTACCTGAACTATGACGAGGTCCTGCCCAAGTATGTCCAGATGCTGGACTGGCTGGCCGGCCTGTACGTCAACGTGCTGAACCTGATCCAGTATATGCACGACAAGTACTACTACGAGGAAGCCGAGATGGCCCTGATCGACACTGATGTGCGCCGCACCTTTGCCACCGGCATTGCAGGCTTCTCCCACGTCATCGACTCCCTGAGCGCCATCAAGTACGCCAAGGTCAAGGTCGTGCGCGACGAGACCGGCCTTGCCACCGGCTATGAGGTCGAGGGCGACTTCCCCAAGTACGGCAACGATGACGACCGTGCCGATGAGATCGGCGTGTGGCTGCTGCGCACCTTCCTGGAGATGATCAAGAAGCGCCACACCTACCGCAACTCCGAGGCCACCACCTCCATCCTGACCATCACCTCCAATGTGGTGTACGGCAAGTACACCGGTGCTCTGCCCGATGGCCGTGCCGCCTTTACCCCCTTTGCACCCGGTGCAAACCCCAGCTACGGTGCGGAGCAGAACGGCCTGCTGGCTTCTCTGAACTCTGTTGCCAAGCTGCCCTACCACTGGGCTCTGGACGGCATCTCCAACACCCAGACCATCAACCCCGAGGCTCTGGGCCACAGCGAGGAGGAGCGCAAGGAGAACCTGGTGCAGGTCATGGACGGCTACTTCGATCAGGGTGCACACCACCTGAACGTGAACGTGTTCGGCAAGGAGAAGCTGCTGGATGCCATGGAGCACCCCGAAAAGGAAGAATACGCCAACTTCACCATCCGCGTCTCCGGCTATGCGGTCAAGTTCATCGACCTGACCCGCGAGCAGCAGATGGACGTGATCTCCCGCACCTGCCATGCCGCACTGTGACCCTGTCGGTCTCGTCCACTCGCTGGAAAGCTTCGGCTCAGTGGACGGGCCGGGTGTCCGGTTCGTTGTCTTTCTGCAGGGTTGTGCCCTGCGCTGCAAATACTGCCACAACCCCGAAACGTGGAGCGCTGAGGGCGGCACGGAATGGTCTCCGGAGAAGCTGTTCCAGCACGTCTGGCGCTACCGCAATTACTGGGGCAAGAAGGGCGGCATCACCGTCAGCGGCGGCGAGCCTCTGCGGCAGATGGACTTTTTGACAAAATTCTTCCAGCTGGCACGCGCCAAGGGGGTGCACACCGCGCTGGACACGGCCGGTCAGCCGTTCCAGCCCGATGACCCTGCCTACCTGGCCGCCTTCGATACCCTGATGGCTTCCACCAGTCTGGTGATCCTGGATCTCAAGGAGATCGACCCGGAGAAGCACCGTCAGCTCACCGGCAGGGACAATGCCAACATCTTAGCCATGGCACGGCATATCTCCGATCTGGGCGTTCCGCTCTGGATCCGGCATGTGCTGGTGCCCGGCCTCACCGATGACGAGGAGGGCCTGCGCAGGACCGCAGATTTCATCCGCAGCCTGAAAACGGTGCAGCGGGTGGAGGTGCTCCCCTACCACACGCTGGGGCTGTTCAAGTGGCAGAAGCTGGGCATCTCCTATCCCCTGCCCGATGCTGTTCCCCCCACGGCGGAACAGGTCCGCCGGGCGGAGGAACTGTTGGAAGTGGCTAAGTACCCCGGCTGAACTGCACCGGCAGGGTGGACTGGGAAAGCTTCATCCTGACTTAAATAAAAAGAATGACCCTCTCTATCACGCTGACGTATGCCCGCTCCCTTTTTGGGGAGGTGGCACTGCGAAGCAATGATAGAGAGGGTCGTTTATTTTTCTTCACTTCCGGCGTGATACACCTGCAGATACACCCTTTTGCGCTCGGCATCCGTGTTCTCTGCCAGCTGCTGGCAGAAACGCTCGTCCTCGAACAGGGCGACCACATTGGGCGCATAGCGGGTGCCGCTCTGTGCCCGCAGCTCTTCCAGCAGCGTGCGGAAGGGCTTGGCAAGGTTGTAGCACCGACCGATATTATCGGTGGCGGCATCCAGCGAATCCGCCACGCTCAGCGCATCCACGATCCCCTTGATCTCCTCCGGGCAGGAGGATACATCATTGGGATATCCGCCCTTGCCGTTGTAATAGCAGTGGTGATAGAGTGCCGCCGGGGCCAGCGTTCTTCCGCAGCCCATTCTATTCAGAATGGCAGCGCCGGTCCTTGGGTGGCTCTGGATGCAGAAAAATTCCTCATCCAGCAGGCGGCGGGCATTGTTGTCGATGTACATCAGAACGGCTCACTTGCCAAGGTCGTGGTACAGGCCGCACTCATAGGCCGTCTGGCAGAGCTCTTCCCGCCGGGCCTGCACCTCGGCCGCGCTCCTGCAGCCCAGCAGGCCCACCAATGTTTCGGGCCTTGTCTCGATCTGCCGATGCAGCAGGGCACGGGTCAGCTCTGCCACCATCAGCGAGTGGACATAGGTCGGCTTGTGCCCGGCCAGGATACTGCCCAGCATCCGGCGGTTCGCCGTTTCATCTGAGCTGGTGTTGATCTTGCTCAACTCCCAGGCGGCAGAGTTTACCACACGGGGATACTGGCTGGCCGGCATCTGTTCCAGATACTGATACGCAGAACGGCGTACCTGCTCCACGGTTGTACGATACCTCTGTGCTCCCGCCTCGTCCAGACGTTCTGCATAGACCGAAAGATAGGCCGCCAGAACCAGCTTCCGGTTGATGGCCTCGGCAGAATAATCATCCTGCGCCACGCTTCCCGCCGATTCCAGAAGGATCTTGACCACGTCTTCCAGGCTGCCCACCCCGGCATGGTAGCGGGCAGCAGCATAAAAGTAGGGCACCCGCCAGTTCTGCAGGCGTGCATCCGGGCCCTTGTGTTTCTTCTTGTGCGTCCAGATGTATTCCGCCGATTCCAGCACCTGCCGCGCCACCTCGGGATCCTCCTCCTGCCGCAGGTGGGTCAGCAGGGTCATGCGATCCATGTGCATGGAATAGATGTAGCTTTCCCAGGGGAACTCCGGGTCCAGTGCATGGTAATGCGCAGACTGGATGATGTCCATTGCGCGGCGGAACCGCTCCAGATACCGGCAGCTTTCCGCATGGGTGCCGCGGGACATCCCCAGCCGGGTGTTGCCCACACAGCGGATGAGATACTGCCGGGTATTCCTGTCCAGCTGTTCATACCGTGACATATATTCAGCAGCTTCCGTAAAATAGACCTGGATCGCATCGCCCAACAGGTTGATGCCAGTTCCCTCATCCCGGACGTTCATATAATGTAGGTTGATGCCCGTGTGGTACAGCTCCCTGACGATCATGGGCACGTCTTCCCGGCTGCGGGCCGCTGCCAGCAGCAGCTGATGCACCTTGAACGCCACGCCCATATCCTCGCTGTTCGCGTAGTTGAACAGCCTGCCCGCAAAGGCACTCAGTCCCTGGATATCCGTTTCGGTCAGGGAGGCAGGGTCGCGGTCGTAGACAAACTGCGCCAGCAATGCCTCATTCTGCCGCATCAGGGCGTTGCATCTCAGCGCGTTGGTCTGGATCTCTTCCAGCACGGCAGCGGGAGCCTTGCCCTCCGGAAAGCTGGGCCGGGAGATCGAGCGCACAACGCGCAGATCCCGAATATACTGTTCAAAGGCCTCTGCCTGCGTGCACTCCATCTCATCAGCTCCTTTTGCCGAAGTCCGTCGTTCGATTTGAAACTATAATTCAGTATACGGCATTTTTCGGCAGAAATCAACTGATTTTCGCAGATTTTTTACCCCCCCCCCCCGAATATTTTATGCATTCATACGTTACTTTTTGTATAAAATGCACTTTCACCGGGGGATCGGGTGCGCTTGATTTACGAAATTGCTTCCGGCAGCTGCATCCATTTGCCCTTCCAGGCGTAGAGCACCATCAATACTGCACCCACAGCCCAGGACACCGGATAGACCAGCAGCACGCCCTCAATGCCCGCAAACAGGGGCAGGGCAAACTGGATCCAGAGGATGCGGAACAGGCACAGGGAGATCAGCAGCACCACCATGGGCGGCACGCTCTTGCCGGTGCCGCGCACCGTACCGGCAAGGCCCTGCAGGATGCCCAGCATCCAGTAGAAGGGGCAGAAATAGAGCATACAGATCTTGCCGTAGGCAATGACCGTTTCATCGCCGGTGAACAGGTGCATGATGGGGTCCTGGAAGGCGAGCAGCAGGATGCCGGTCAGGATGGTGTAAACGATGCACATCCCCAGGGTGACAAAGGTGCCCTTTTTGACACGGTCGATCTTGCCCGCACCAAAGTTCTGGCCCACAAAGGTGGTGGCCGCCATGCCGAAGCTCAGCACAGGCAGAATGTTGAAGCCATCCACTTTCATATAGGCGGCAAAGCCTGCCATGGCAGCGGCACCATAGCCGTTGACGCTGACCTGCACCAGCACATTGGAAAGGGAGATGACCATGTTCTGGATACCGGTGGGCAGGCCCACCTTGATGATGCGGACCGCCATCTTTTTGTGCACGCGCACTTCCTTTGCCGTCACGCGGTAATCGTCCTCCACCCGCATCAGAAAACGCAGGGAGAGCACACAGGACACCAGCTGGCTGATATCGGTGGCAATGGCCGCACCGGCCACGCCCATCCTGCATCCGGCGATCAGAACAAGGTCGAGGACGATGTTGGTGATGGAGGCAACGCCCAGGTAGAGCAGGCTCCGCTTGGAGTTGCCGGCGGCGTTCAGGATACCGGCCGCCATGTTATACACCACGCTGAACAGCACGCCGCCAAAATAGAGCCGTATATAGAGCACCGCATCCTCCAGCACCTCTGCGGGGGTGTTCATAGCGGTGAGCAGGGCACGGCTGACGGCAATGCCGCACACGGTCAGGATCGCGCCCAGAATGGCCGAAAGGGCCAGCGAGGTGTGCACCGCAGTGTGCGCGCCCTCCCTGTCCTTAGCTCCCAGAAACTGGGACACCACGACACCGGCACCCACGGCAATGCCCTGGCTGAACCCGATGAGCAGGAAGATGGGCGATCCGCTGGAGCCGACGGCTGCCAGCGCGTTGCTGCCCACAAAGTTGCCCACGATGATGGAATCGGCGGTGTTGTACAGCTGCTGCAGCATGTTGCCCAGGATCAGCGGCACCGAGAAGAGCAGGATGCTCTTCCAGATGCTGCCCTCTGTCATCAGCCGTGATTTCTTCTTTTCTTCTAAAATCGTCTGTGCCATAATGTTTCCTTTTTCACGCAAAGCTTCAACTCATATATCAATCGTTATACAGATAAACGATACCTTGTTTCTGCCAAAAAGTCAAGCAAAAGCGTAAAAAGGGGCGTTTGTACCGGTTCTGCCCTATTTCCACCCTCTCGCCGCAGGGTCCTGCATCTCGGCGGCAGAGTAGACCAGGGCGTTGCAGACTGCAGCGGCCACGGTGCTTCCGCCCTTGCGGCCCATGGCCGCGATGGCAGGCACGCCGTTGGCGGCACAGGCGGCAAACAGCGTCTCCTTGCTTTCCACCACATTCACAAAGCCCACCGGCACGGCAATGACCAGGGCAGGCCGCAGCCCGGCCTCGATCTCTTCCGCAATGGTCAGCAGGGCGGTGGGGGCATTGCCCACCGCAAGGATGGCCCCGGGGTGCTCCTGCGCCGCGCGGTGCATGGAGGCCACTGCCCGGGTGGTACCGGTCTCGGCTGCGATCCGCGCCACCTCAGGGTCCGCCATATAGCAGAGGGCACTGCCGCCCAGCCGGGCAAGGGCAGGCTTGGAAATGCCCGAAAGCGCCATGTTGGTGTCGGTGATGATAGGGGTCCCGGCCCGCAGGGCGGCCACACCTGCTGCCACAGCCCCCGGCGTGAAGCGCAGATTTTTTGCATAGTCAAAGTCGGCGGTGGTGTGGATGACCCGCTTGACCACAGCGGCAGTCTCGGGCGGCGGGGTCAGGCCCTGCGCTTCCAGCTCTGCCGTGATGATGGAAAGGCTTGTCCGCTCAATGTCGGCGGGCAGATGATGTTGTGGGATCATTGTGCATTCCTCCGCGGGTTCTCCAACCCCATGGCCGCGTAAACGGCATCCAGATCCAGCGCGCCGCGCACGCCATCGGCCAGCAGATCAAACTGCTGCTGGCGGTATTGCTCCATCGGGATGAGGGCCGCGCTGTCCGGCGCAATGCCCTTGCGCCGGCAGAGCAGGGTCACCAGTTTCTCGGTAAGCTCCCCGGTATCAAACAGACCGTGCAGGTAGGTACCGAACACATTGTCCTGCACGCAGCCCTCGGGTGTGCCGTCTGCCAGTGTGCAGAAGGGCACACCCTGCACCTCGGTGCGGCCGGTGTGGATCTGATATCCGGTCAGGGCCGCGCCCGCAAAGAGGGCGGCGATCACGGCGGCAGTGTCCTGGGTGCGGTGCTTCCGGCCGGTAAAGACCGTGCGGGTGGGCAGCAGCCCCAGCCCCCGCACAGTCTGCGCCGTACCGCTCTCCGTGCCCTCAGGGTCGGCCAGTGTCTCGCCCAGCATCTGATACCCGCCGCAGACCCCCAGCACCGGCGTGCCGTTGGCCGCCAGCTTCAACAGGGCTGCTTCCAGCCCGGACTGCCGCAGCCAGAGCAGGTCATCCACCGTGTTCTTGGTGCCGGGCAGGATGACGAGATCCGGTGTGCCCAGCTGGCGGGTATTCTGCACATACCGCACACCCAGCAGCGGGTGCTGCTCCAGCGGCATGAAATCGGTAAAGTTGGAGATGTGCGGCAGGCGGAGGATGGCTGCATCCAGCGGGTGGACCGTTCTGCCCGCATCCAGCCGGGTGGAAAGGGAATCCTCGTCCTCAATGTCCACCTTCAGGTAGGGCACGACCCCCAGCACCGGCAGCTGCGTTTTTTCTTCCAGCATCGCAAGGCCGGGGCGCAGGATCTCCACATCGCCGCGGAATTTATTGATGAGCAGCCCCTTGATGCGGGCGCGCTCCTCTGGCTCCAGCAGCGCCACCGTGCCGTACAGCTGGGCAAACACACCGCCCCGGTCGATGTCTCCTGCCAGCAGAACGGGGGCATCCACCAGCCGGGCAAGGCCCATGTTGACGATATCGTCTGCCTTCAGGTTGATCTCCGCCGGGCTTCCGGCCCCCTCAATGACGATGATGTCCACGGTTTCGGCCAGACTGTTGTAGGCCGAGAGGATCTCCGGGATGAGCGCTCTTTTCATTTTGAAGTAGGCGGCGGCGGGCATCTGGCCCCGCACCTCGCCGTTCACGATGACCTGACTGCCCACGTCACTGCTGGGCTTGAGCAGGATGGGGTTCATCCGCACATCCGGCTCGATGCCTGCGGCCTGCGCCTGCACCACCTGTGCCCGGCCCATTTCCAGCCCATCCCGGGTGACAAAGCTGTTCAGCGCCATGTTCTGGCTCTTGAAGGGAGCCACGCGGTAACCGTCCTGCGCAAAAATGCGGCAGAGGGCGGCACACAGCAGGCTTTTGCCTGCACCGCTCATGGTTCCCTGCACCATAATGCACTTTGCCTTGCTCATTCCAGCACCTCCGCAAGAAGTTTCAAAAGCTGTTCGTTTTCAGGCCCGGTGCGCACGGCGGTGCGGTACCAGCCGGGGCCCAGCCCGGGGTAGTTCGCACAGCTGCGCAGCACAGCACCCCTTTGCCGCAGGGCTTCTCCCAGCGTCTCCGGGGCCTGAAACAGCAGGTAATTTGCCCTGCCGTCCAGCACCCGCAGGCCCAGCGCCCGCAGCCCGGCCGTCAGGCGGGGCCGCTGTTCGGCAATGAGGGCCCGGACCTTTTCCACATACGCCGTCTCCTCCAACGCGGCAAGGCCCGCCGCCTGCGCCAGACTGGAAACACCCCAGGGCTGGCCGCAGGCCTGCATCTGTTCCAGCAGCGCTGTGTCGGCACTCAGGGCATAGCCCAGCCGCACGCCCGCCATGCCGTAAAGCTTGGTGAAAGCTTTCAGGATGACCAGATCTCCCTCCCCCAGCAGACCTTTTGCCGTGTGCAGGGCATGGTCGGGCAGGAAATCGAGGAAGCATTCGTCCACCACCAGCAGGGTGCCGCACGCCGCGCAGCGGTGGAGGATCTGCTCCACCAGCGGCAGGGCCGTCAGCTGGCCGGTGGGGTTGTTGGGCTGGCAGAGGAACACCATGTCCACCCCCGGACGGATGGCCGCACAGAACGCATCCGTGACCGCAAAGTCCTCCTGCTCCCGCAAAAAGAAGCGTTTCACCATGCAGCCGATGCTTTCCAACGCAGTGGCATACTCCGCAAAGGTGGGTGCAGTGACCAGCGCCCGGCGGGGCTTTTTGGCCCAGACCAGCCGGAAGATGAGGTCGGCTGCCCCATTGCCGCAGAGGATCTGCTCTGCCGGCACGCCCTCATGGAGCGCCAGCTTTGCCCGCAGCTCCCGGCACAGGGGGTCGGGGTAGCGGTCAGCCGTAGGCAATGCCGCCGTGATGGCCCGGGCCACCCCTTCCGGCAGGCCCAGCGGGCTGACGTTGGCCGAAAAATCCAGCGCATCCCGCCCGAACTCGGCCCGATAACCGGCCCAATCGCCGCCATGTACTAGTTGCATGTTCGTTCTCCTTTTCCCGGATGGTTATGGATATCAGTTCCTGGTTCCCCCTTTGGGGGAGCTGTCATGCAAAGCATGACTGAGAGGGCGAGGTCGTTACAAAATAGCCCGTATTGCCACGCCCCACGCCAGTGCAAAGGCGCTTGCCACGTACATCATCCGGTTGGCACGCAGGATATCCTCCGGTTCAATGGGGCGCAGCGGATCGCCGATGGTGGGCTTGGCGTAGTATTCGCCAAAGTAATAGGCGGGCCCGGCCAGCTGCACCCCCAGCGCACCGGCGCAGGCGCTCTCGGTCTGGGCGCTGTTGGGGCTGGCGTGGTTGCGGCGGTCCCGCCGCCAGATCTTCCACGCCCCTTTTGCGTCATTGTGCGTAAAGGCCGCGGCAGCCACCCACAGCAGGGCGGCAAGGCGGCTGGGAAGGTAATTTGCCGCATCGTCCAGCTTGGCCGGGATGCGGCCAAAGTAGAGGTATTTTTCGTTTTTGTAGCCCAGCATACTGTCCATCGTGTTGACGGCCTTGTAGGTCAGGGCCAGCGGTGCCCCGCCGATGAGCATATAGAGCAGGGGCGCGATCACGCCGTCGCTGGCGTTTTCGGCCACCGTCTCCACAGCGGCTCTGGTCACCCCCTCCAGCGTCAGATCCTGGGTGTCCCGCCCCACGATGCGGCTGACCGCCCTGCGGGCAGCAGGCAGGTCGGGCTTGACCAGTTCCCGGTAGACATTGGTGCTCTCCTGCGCCAGCCCCTTTGCGGCCAGTGCCTGCCCGCACCAGAACATCTGGACGGCCAGCCCCAGCCACGGGCTGACGCGGGCAGCTCCCAGGCAGACCAGGCTCGTCAGCAGAAAGGTACCCACCGGCAGGCAGAACGCCACAATGGCCCCGCCCAGCAGTTCCCCCTGAGACGTTTTGGGCAGGCGGGCCCGCAGGCGCTTTTCCAGCGCCGAGATGGCCTTGCCCATGTACACCACCGGGTGGGGCAGCCAGACCGGGTCGCCGAAGAGGCAGTCCAGCACAAAACCGCCGAGTACTGCGTATTCGATCATCGGGCATCCTCCTTTGTGTACTGCACAGTTTTCAGCAGGTGCAGCACCCGCTGCTCCGCCCAATCTCCTGCATCCAGAACGTAACCGCCCGCGTTGGGGGCGCACCAATGGTAATAATCCGCATGGGGCAGAGCGTAGCGCTCCATGGCAGCCATCTGGGTGCCGCCGTGGGCCAGAATGACCAGTGTCTCTTTCCCTTCGGCAAGGGCCCTGTCCACCAGTGCGGCAAAGGCCCTGCACACCCGCTCCGAAAAAACAGCCTTGGTCTCGCCGTCCGGGCAGGGGCTTTCGCAGTTGGCGTTCACCCAGGCCAGATAATCCGGGTCGTGCTCCATCTCAATGAAATTGCGGCCCTCAAAGCTGCCGAAGCACATCTCCTGCAGGTCTTTCACCTCCACGAGCCTTGCACCCGGGAAGAGCACCTCCGCGGTCTGCCGGGTGCGGCAGAGCGGGGTGATATAGACCGTTTCCGGCCGGAGATCCGCCTGCCGCAGCCGGGCGCGGCCCGCAGGGCACAGGGGGATATCCCGCTGGCCCTGATAGCGCTTTTCGGCGTTGTAGGCCGTCAGGCCATGGCGCAGAAGATAGATCAGCATGGGGGCAGTTCTCCTTTCAATACGGTGGGGATGCCGCAGAACATCTGCACCACGCACCCGGCCCGGGCCGCCAGCAGGCAGGCCAGCCGCCCGG
>ERZ791744.2342-NODE-2342-length-10332-cov-2.373942_pt1 | contig 10332 bp, 8 predicted proteins | sample MGYA00510039_ERZ791744 | MGnify/ENA primary metagenome ERZ791744 (study PRJEB30046, sample SAMN00791969) | human gut metagenome | study: EMG produced TPA metagenomics assembly of the A metagenome-wide association study of gut microbiota in type 2... | reverse complement strand
CATATGAAGCTCATATTGCGGCGGGTCATCCGCAACATTGATTATTATAGCGCGCAAAAATCAATCTGTCAATAGTTTTTTATTTTATTTTTATAATAAAGATAATATTTGTCGCGGTCGCGCAAAACCTTTTTTACATACTCGCGCGTATCCGGGTAAGGTATGTCTTCAATGCGGTTAAAATCATAGTTCCAGCCGTTTTCCTGCATCCACGCGCGCGTGTTGCCTCGCCCGGCGTTATAGGCAATCATCATCAGCACCCAGTTGCGCTGAAATTCATACTCCAGTTCGCCAAGATACCAGCAGCCAAGCCGTACGTTATATTCCGGCCTGCGCAAAGCTTCCATGTCAAAATGGTCAAGCCCCATCTGCGCAGCAATCCATTCGCCGGTTTCCGGCATAATCTGCATCAGCCCTACGGCACCGGCGTGCGATACGGCTTCCGTATCAAACCCGCTTTCGTTTTTTATAACTGCCGCAACCAAAAATGGGTCGATTTTGTTTTTGGAGCTGTACTCCAAAATTTCGTTCTGGTAGGGCCACATATAAACAAAGCGCGTCTGCACGGCTTCGCTGCTCCATATTTTCATACCGGCTTCACCGATGAGAAAAATGGCGGCAGCAACCATTAAGAATTTTACCCACCATCTGTCGATAAATTTTTTCTTTTTCCGCCTGCCCAACTTATGCCTCCGCCGTAAAATTTTTCCATGCTGCGGCAACGGCTTTTTCCGTTTCGGCAAAGGTGCCGCTGTTATCAATTACAAGGCTGGCATAAGCCTTTTTTTCTTCCAGTGTCATCTGCGCTGCGATGCGTGCCTTAACTTCTTCGCGCGTCATGTTGCTGCGTGCCATGGCACGTTCTATCTGCGTTTCGCTGTCTACGGCAACAAGCCACACGGCGTCAACATCTTTGTACCAGCCGCACTCGATTAAAAGCGGTACATCAAGCACTGCCGCCGGCAGATTTTTGCTGCGGCATTCCGCCAGAAAGCTCTGCGCAGCCGCCATTACATTTTTATGGATGATTGCTTCCAGTTTTTTCAGCGCTTCTTTATCGTGGAAAACAAGTTCCGCCATTTTGGGGCGGTTAAGTTCGCCGCCATCCGTAAGGTATTCAATGCCAAAGGCAAGGGCTATTTCGTTAAGCGCCGCACGCCCTTTGGCAACCAGAGCGCGGCTTTCAGCGTCGGCATCAAACACAGGCGCGCCGAGGCTGCGCAGTAAATTTGCAATTGTACTTTTACCGGAGGCTATACCCCCTGTTAAACCTATTACTTTCATTTTTTCACCGTTTTATTTTTGGCAGTGCGGACAGTATGTTGTGCCTCGCCCGCCTACTTTGGTGCCCAAAAGTTCGCTTCCGCACATTTTGCAGCACAATCCTTTGCGCCCATATACCAGCAAATGGTTTTGGTTATCGCCCTTGTTGCCTTCGCCGTCTTTGTAATCGCGGAAGGTTGTGCCGCGGTTGGCAATGCCCTGCGCAATAACCTTGTTTATAGCATCGTGCAGGCGGTCAATTTCTTCGTCCGTCAGCGTGTTGGCCGTGCGCATCGGCAAAATGCCGGATAACGCCAGGCACTCGTCGGCGTAGATGTTGCCCAGCCCTGCGATAAAAGTCTGCTCCAAAATCAGAGTTTTTATAGGCTTTCTGCTTTTGGCTATAACCGGACGCATATAACCGGCCGTAAAGCCTTCGCTTAAAGGCTCGGGGCCTAAAGTTTCGTAGCCTTCAATATAAGCGTCATTATTGGTAACAAGGTACAGCGTGCCAAAGGTACGGATATCGCAGAACCACATGGTTACGCCGTCCGTCAGTTCAAACTTAATTTTGGCATAAGGCGGTTCCGGCTTATCTGCGTCCTGCGCAATCAGGCTGCCCGTCATGCGCAAATGCACAATCAGCTTCTGGTTTTCGCCTGTTTTTAGCACCAGGTATTTGCCGCGGCGCCCTACGTCCAAAATGGTTTTGCCCGTTAAACCGGCAATAAATTTTTCCGGCGAAGGGTATTTTATCAGCCTTGCAAGGTTAATTTCTATATTTTTAATGGTTTTGCCCTTAATATGCGGTAGCAGGGTTTTGCGTACCTGCTCCACCTCCGGCATTTCCGGCATGGTAATTCCTCCCTATTTGGCGTCTGCCCAGTTTACGCCGTAGTTAACATCGGCAATCAGCGGTACGCTGAGTTTTACGGCGCTTTCCATAGTTTGTTTTACAAGTGCGCCAACTTCTTCGCGTTCGGCCTCCGTAACCTCAAGCAAAAGTTCGTCATGCACCTGAAGCAGTATGCGGCTTTTATAACCACCCTGTTCCAGCATTTTCTGCACGTTAACCATGGCAATTTTTATAATGTCCGCCGCTGTGCCCTGTATCGGTGTGTTAATGGCAGTACGCTCCGCAAAGCCGCGCAGATTAAAATTGCGGCTGTTAATATCCGGCAGGTAACGCCTGCGCCCGAACAGCGTCTGCACATAGCCATGTTTTTTGGCGCTTGCTACCATATCATCCATATATTTTTTAACGCCGGTGTAGCGTCCAAGATAATTTTCAATATATCTGCCCGCCTCGCCGCGATTGATATCAAGCTGTTTGGCAAGCCCAAAATCGCTGATGCCGTATACAATGCCAAAGTTTACAGCTTTGGCGCGCGTACGCATGGTGCCGGTAACTTCGTCCAGCGGCACGCCAAACACTTCCGCAGCCGTGCGTGCGTGTACATCCTGCCCGTGCAGGAAGCTTTCCAAAAGCAGTTCATCCTGCGCAATATGCGCCAGCACGCGCAGCTCCACCTGCGAATAATCGCAGCTTAACAGATAATCGTAACCTTCGCCCGGCACAAAAATTTCGCGTATTTTTTTGCCAAGTTCCGTGCGGGTAGGTATGTTCTGCAAGTTCGGGTCGGTACTGCTCAGGCGTCCGGTAACGGTAACAAGCTGCTGAAAATGCGTATGTATACGCCCCGTAACGCTGTTTATCAGCGGACGCAGACCTTCAAGGTAAGTGCTGTGCAGCTTCGTCAGCTTGCGGTGTTCCAAAATAGTCCGCACCAGCGGATGCTCGTTGCGCAGCTGCTCCAAAACTGATACATCCGTGGAATAACCTGTTTTAGTTTTTTTGATGACCGGCAGGCCCAGCTTTTCAAATAAAATAGCACCAAGCTGCTTGGTAGATTTTAAATTAAAGCTTTCTCCAGCCTGCTCTACCGCCAAAATTTCAAGCGCTGCAATCTGCGCCGCCATTTCTTTGGTTAATTTATCCAAAAGCGCTGCATCCGGCTTAATGCCTGCCAGTTCCATTTTGGCAAGCGTGCGTGCCAGCGGCAGCTCCATTTCTTCATATAATTTTATCTGTTCGTGTTCTGCGAGTTTGGCACGCAGCACAGGCACAAGTTCGGCAACGGTTTTGCATTCCTGCGCATACTCCTGCGTCAGGTACGCTCCGCCAACGGTTTTAATGCTGTATTCGCTGCGCGCAGGGTCAATAAGGTATGCGGCAATGGCAATATCATCCGTTATGCCGCGCGCTTCAACACCAAGGCACAAAGCGGTTTTTATAATTTCCTTGCTGTCGCAACAGGCTTTTTGTCTGTTTTCATTTGCCAGCCAGTCATAAAACTGCTGCCAGCCGGGGCACACGCCTTCAAAAATATAAACGCGCCCATCACATAAAAGCTCCGCACGTTTAAAATATAAATCCGGCAGCGTACCGCCAATTTGTACAGTAAGCGGCGTAACTTCACGCCTTACGGCGATAAGTTTAAACAACGCTTCCGCATCGTCGGCACTTTTTACAACTTCTTCCGGCAGCCCGGCAGGCTTATCTTCCACAAAGTCGCCAAACAGGCTGAAATCGCCTTCCGGCGCGCCCATAACGGCATTAAAACGGTCGTACATATTGCGGAATTCCAACCCGGCAAGCAATTCGCGCGCTTCCGGCTTTAATGCTTTTAATTCATAATTTGCCAAATCCGCATCAACCGGCACATCCGTAAAAATTGTTGCCAGTTTTTTGGAAAGCAGCGCCGATTCTTTGTTGTTCTGTACTTTTTCGCGCAATGCCTTGCCGCTGATTTTATCGGCATTAGCCAGTACATTTTCCACGCTGCCATACTCGCCAATCAGCTTGAGAGCCGTTTTGGGGCCAACGCCCGGTATGCCTGGAATATTATCCGAATTATCGCCCATCAGCCCTTTCAGGTCAATAAGCTGCTTTGGTTCAAGGCCTTCATATTCTTCTGCAAAAACTTCCGGCGTATAAATTTTAAGGTCCGAAATGCCGCGTTTGGTAAAATATACGCTTGTGCGGCTGCTTAAAAGCTGAAGTTCGTCGCGGTCGCCCGTCACAATAATCACGTCCGCTTCCTGCGGCGCGTGTACGGCAAACGTGCCGATAATGTCGTCCGCCTCATAGTTATCAAGTTCCAGCACGGCAATGTTCATTGCCTCCAGCACCTTGCGTGCCAGCGGGAACTGCTCCGAAAGCTCACTCGGCGTCGGTTTGCGCTGCCCCTTGTAATCGGCAAACATCTCCGTGCGGAAGGTTTTGCGGCTTTTATCAAACGCTACCGCCAGCCACTTGGGCTGTACATCCGCCAAAAGGCGCAAAAGCATATTGCAAAAACCGTACACAGCACCAGTATGCACGCCGCTCTGTGTCGTCAGCGGCGGCAGGGCAAAAAACGCCCTGTGAATCAGGCTGCTGCCATCTATAACTAAAAATTTATCTGCCATGTTTGTTCCTTTCGTTCAATAAATCTAATAATATATTATACCACAAGCAAAGGTGTAGGTAAAATGTGCGGCGCGGCATAAAAATAAAGCCCTGCTTATGCAAGGCTTAAATCATCCACGCAGGAATATACATAATGTTGTTTTTATCAATGCCGAACTCCGGCACAAGGCAAATGACGCTGCCGGCTGCCGTTTTAACTTCAGTGTAGCTGCAAAACGCCGCTTCTATTATATTAAAACGCTTGTACATTTTTTGCACTTGAGCGCTTTTGCTGATAACGCACGGGTACAGCACACCGTTGTGCAAAATTAAAAGTTCAACCTCTTTGCCGTTAAAATTGCGGTAGTAGTATAATGGCGCTTTCTGCGCGTTATTGGCAAAACTTTTATACACTTCGCCGATAACCCATGTTTCAAAAAATTCCGCGCTCATCGCGCCAAGTTCCAGCGCGTCCGCCGTGTTCCAGCGCAAAAGGTATGCCGCAAGGCCGGTATCAGTAAAATACAGCTTCGGCGTTTTTACAACGTACTTAACACCGCTAAACGCCGCAGGCTGAAGCAAGTAAACCAGCCCCATACGTTCCAAAATACCCAACCATTGCTTCGCAGTTGGTATGCTGATGCCTGTTTCCTTCGCCATAACTGCGTAGTTTAAAAGTTTTGCTGTCTGCGATGCCGCTGCACACAAAAAGCGGTAAAACTTCATCTCATCATTAAGCTGAATAAACTTGCGGATGTCACGCTGTAAAATATCTTGCACAAGTTTGGCGTAAAACGCCTGCCAGTCCGCACCTTTGTTGTACATTGCAGGCTTGCTGCCGCGCCAAATGCGCTCGTAAATCTCCACCACGCTGTGCGGAACAGATTTCTGCATCCGTCCTGCCAACAGCTGCATATCCGGTATAAACGGCGTGCTTTCCCTTCCGTCCAGCTCCGCGCTGCTTAAACCGCAAAGCTCCAGGCAAGCAAACTTATCGCCCAGTTCCTGCATAATGGCGGTAATAGTTTCCGCGTCCTCTTTCGGTGCAATCAGCCAAAAATCGCCAGGTTTGCCATGCTTAAGCGCATAATCCTTAATCACCGGCACCAGCTCCGGTGCGTACTGAATATTATCAATCAGCACCGGCGGCACATACCGCTGCAAAAAGAGCACCGGCTCTTCATGCGCCACACTGCGCAAAGCAGGTTCCGCAAGGTCAGCGTACTTGCGGTCAGGTGAGGCAATTTGTTTAAACAGTGTTGTTTTGCCGGATTGGTTTACTCCTTTGAAAAAGAGAACCTTCGTTTCATTATTAAATTGCAAAATCTGATTTTTTAAATTTCTAATAATTAACATAATCAAAATTTAATATAAATTAGTAACTACGCACGCCACATTTATTTCATCTCATAAAGACCATAAAGTTTGCTTATTATCAATTGTATTACTTTCACATTAATCTTTCTTATCTTAAAATGTTTATTTGAACTAATTAGATAAATATCATTTTATTAATAATTTAACATAATTTTTATAAAATTTATAAAGCAATTCCATAATGACATTTGGTATTAAATTTACTATTTTAATACATAATATCTTCTTTTTTGAAAAATATTTATCAGTATCTACTTCAATAGATTTAGATATAATTTCATTATTTATTAAATCTCTTGCTTTAAAACTTAAAATAGCTCTATATGTAAACAATCTTTGTTCTACACTTTTACAAAATTCTTTTTTAGCTTTTTCGTTATAATCACCTATTAATTTAGTTATACCAATCCAATCTCTAATAAAATATTCTAAATAATGTTTTGTATATCTATTTTGATAATTACGTTGTACAATAACGCAACAATTACTAATCCAAAATAAATTACATTTTTTATCCAAAAATTTAAAAACCTCCACAGCATGTGGAAAAGCATTAAATGTTATTTCTTTTATTTTAATATTATTCAACATTTTTTTAGAAAGAACGAGACTTGACATCCATGTCATATGTTCACCTAATTTAGATAATATTTCATTTTTATCATAGAAAAATCTATCACAAGCATATTTGGAAAGCATTAAATTCTCTAATGGTCCCCCATTAACCACACAAATATCAGGTTTATACTCTTTTAAGGACGATATAACCTTACCTAAATTTTCTTGAACAATTTCATCATCATCACCAAGTAGCCATCTATATTCACCATTTCCCATGTTTAATGCATAATCAAAATTATAAGCAATGCCTAAGTTTTCTCCATTCCTATGATATTTAACAAAATCGCATTTACCTATTATATCTTTCATAAATTCTTGCGTATCATCATCTGATGCATTATCAGATACACAAACTTCAAATCCAAATTCAGGCTGCATTTTAATTAATTTATTAACATTATATTTTAAATTTTCTCCACCGTTATAAGTAGGAATGCAAATAGATAAAAAATAACACATTAAAATAATCTCCTGTCATATTTATTTTCTAAATATGTTATATGCAATGTAAAAGTTAAAACAGCTAAATTACTTACAAGATATCCGCTAAATAAATAATTTATTGAATAGTGATTAACAATGTAATATGTACTTATTGTGACAAAAACACCTTGTAATACAGAAGCCCACGCCATTGGTTCTTTTTTATGTGCTCGCAGGTAAGTTGCAAAAAAATTAATAGTTAACTGTAAAAAGTTACAAAAAAATAAAACGCACATAATTATTCCGATTGGTAAGCGTTTAAATAAAAAAATATCTTGATAAAAAAGAAAGTAACATACCAAAAAGGTACTTCCTATACAAAAATAAGTTACACTTATTTTGATGAAAATATTTTTTAAAAGATTATTCCACTTGCTTTCTGCCACTAATATATTTATATGTGGAATTTTACTTACAAGCCATATATTCGAAATTGATAAAATTGCAGCCCATGACGATATACTAAATCCTATTTTTCCTGCCTCAATAGAACCATAATAGCTAAAAGTTAAAGGAACAAATAATTGAAAAATTAAATATCCGCTCCCCCAGCTTAAAGCATAACGCCATATCAACGACAAAAATTCTTTTTTCCATGAATAGAACATTACGCTTGATATTTTCCATAATTGTATTATCAAACTTTTATAATTTTTATAAATCAAATAAATTCCTACCAAAGCAGACGCTATTAATGATAACGCTAAAGCAAACAATTTTATTTTTAAAAATAGCCCACTTAATACAACACAATTCGTCAAAACAGCTATTTTAAAACGAATTCTCTGCACTTTTGCAACTGAATTACACCCTTCAAAAAAAGATAGTAGTGACGAATTAACAAATACTAACGCAGAAGATATAGAATAAATAAACCATGGCATAACCCAATTTATATTTTCATTATTTTCTTGATTTATAAAAATATAACCGGCTATAACAATTATTGGAAATACTATTAAAGTTACTTTACATAACCATTTAACAGAAAATCTAAAAAAATCTGCTAATTTATGCAAATGTACTTCATCGCCATAAATTGTACCATCGTCTTTAAATTTTAAAAATGCAAATTCATGTGCAGCAAACTGCAATATAATATTAGAAAATCCTAAATCAGCAAATACAGCTAGTGCTGCAACGCTGCTAAAAGTATACCAATATCCCTGTTCTTCCTGCGTTAAATACAATGGTATAAAAAGTAACATCAAAGGCCCCGATATAAGTCTGTATAATTGATTAATAGCAGTATTAACTAAGTCTTTATCTGATAAAATTTGTTTTTGATTAAATTGCATTATAAAAACCTGTTTTAATTGATTGTAAATTTAACTTTTTAAAATAATTTTCTATTTTCTAAATAAAAATTTATCGTTTCTTTTATACCAGTATAAAAATCTGTATTTATATTCCACTTCAATCCTTTTAATTTATTATTATCCAACATAATTCCTGGTTTTCTATAATTATCTTGTTGAGAAATTTTGAAATTCACCTTTATGTTAATATCTTTAATTTTTCTTACACTACTAGCAATAATTTCAGCAATTTCATCTATTGCTAAAAAATTATTACCATCGCCATTTGATGAAATATTATAAACTTCATTACTTTTACCATATTGTGCAATCATTAACAAACCGCTAATTGCGTCATTAATATAAATATTATCTCTCTTAGGATTATTAGAATTATTGATAGTAATATTTTCACCTTTAATTGCTTGTACAATAAATTCATAAAAAGCAGTTCTTGGTATTCTATAAGAAGGTCCATATACTGTACTTAATCTACCAATCACTATATCAACATCGTATTGTTTATTATAAGAATGAGCAATTACTTCTGAAATACGTTTTGATTGAGAATAACAAGCATTATTACTATCCAAGAATTCTGTAATATTACTATCTTCTTCTCGTACAGTAATATCTTTGGTTCTTAAATTCGCATAAATAGTTACTGAAGAAAAAACAATAAGTCTTCCACTACCTTGCTTCTTTAAAAATTCTAAACAATTGATAATTCCATAAATATTAGGTTTAATTACATCTACAGGTTTATTTAATACTAACTCTCTTTCCATTGGACCAGCCGCATGAAAAATATAATCTATTCTTTTATCAATTATTTTTATCGGTTCTATAATATCTTGTATAATATACTCGAAATTTGGATTTTTTATATATTTATTAAAGATATTTCTTACTTTATCTTCATTCCTTGCCAGCACAATTACATTTACACAACCAAAATCCATCAATTTATTCACTAAATTACTACCAATTAATCCTGTCGCGCCAGTTATTAATATAGTTTTATTATTAAACATAATAAATATTATCCCTTCTTTATAAACTATTAAGATATGTATATTTTAATTTTGTTAATCTAGGCTCCAAATTTTGGAAATCATTACCTAAAGGTAAATGTTGCTCTAAACTATAACTATCATTAAAATTCACTTCTATAATTGCCGGTTCAAATATATTTTTATCAATATATTCTTTATCATTCCAATTATAATATTTTATCCCATACGCTAACGTAAGTTTTTTTATATCAGGTACACTATATCCACTATTTAAAGTTGTTTGTACATAATATTTATATCCTAAATTTTTTTCTCGGTCTTTAATCATCCCAGAAGAAAAATTATTAAGTACTATTATTACTATAGGCAATTTATTTTTTACAATACATTCTAATTCTTGCAAATTCATTTGAAACCCTTGATCGCCAATAAAACACATCACTGGTTTTCTTTGAGCATAATACATCCCTATTGCTTTAGGAATGGCAGAACCTAAAACTCCAAAAGATTGCGAAAAAACAATAGTTTTTTTTAACTTAATATATTCTAATCCTCTTGACACCCAAAATTCATTATTTCCAACATCACAAACAATATTTTTTATATTCTTAAAATATTTTAAAATTTCAATTATTTTATTAACAGGTAAATTTATATCATAATTATATAATTCTTCTTTAATTGTCCTACAAACACTTAACCATTCATCATAGTGAGATACAATATTAAAATTTTTCAGTAAATTAGGTAATAATAAATTTAAATCTATATAGTAATCACTAGAATTGGGTATTTTCCTTTCAAATTCAGCTTTATCTATATC
>ERZ791744.2339-NODE-2339-length-10345-cov-2.723712_pt1 | contig 10345 bp, 9 predicted proteins | sample MGYA00510039_ERZ791744 | MGnify/ENA primary metagenome ERZ791744 (study PRJEB30046, sample SAMN00791969) | human gut metagenome | study: EMG produced TPA metagenomics assembly of the A metagenome-wide association study of gut microbiota in type 2... | reverse complement strand
TACTCCCCTATAAAAATGGCTATTTATCAACTGTTTGTTGTGACATAGCCATTTATTTATATGAAACCTATCTGCATTTTTTTGACAAATGGAAGGTAAAAGCCTGATTATAGGCGAATAATAAAATAGATTGTTTATTATTTAAAAAGATGTTACAATGAAAATGCTGACTAATAAGTCTGACTGATTAATATACAGGCAGGGATACTTATGAAAAATATGACGGAAGGCGAACCGCTGAAATTAATAATACCTTTTATGATACCGTTGTTAATCGGCAACGTTTTTCAGCAGCTGTACAATATCGCCGATATAATTATAGTTGGGCGTACCATAGGCGTTAACGCACTGGCAGCTGTCGGCGCAACAGCACCGCTTTTTATGATGCTGGTAATTTTAACGCTGGGCATGAGCGGCGGCTTCAGTGTCGTTACGGGGCAGCTTTTCGGTGCGGGCGATTTGGACGGTGTGCGCCGGAGCGCGGCAATGTCAACCATGCTTTGCACAATGTTTGTAATTATAATGATGGCCGCAGCGGTAATGTTTATTGACCCTGTATTGGCGCTTATGAACATACCGCCGGAGCTTTATGCGGACGCCAAAAGCTATGTTATGATTATTGTTTACGGCCTGATTTTTATGATGGCCTATAACATGCTTTCCAACATTCTGCGCTCGCTTGGCGACAGCAAAACACCGCTGTACTTTTTAATTGTGGCCACGCTGCTCAACATTGTTCTGGCGCTTGTATTCATTATTAACTTTGGCTGGGGCGTGCCGGGAAGCGCGCTGGCGCTTGTAGTGGCACAGGGCTTTTCCGGGCTGCTGTGCATAATTTATATTGCCAAAAAGTTTCCGGTGCTGCATGTACGTTTAAGCGATTTTAAATGGGACAGCCGTTTTGCGTGGGAACATATCCGCATGGGCCTGCCGATGGCAGTGCAGTTTTCGGTACTTGGCCTTGGCATGATTATTATTCAGGCTATTTGCAATCAGTTCGGTTCCGAAACCATTGCTGCTTTTACGTCCGCCATGCGCATTGAACAGCTGGCCTTGCAGCCGATGATTTCATTTGGGCTTGCCATGGCTGTATATACGGCGCAGAATTTCGGCGCGCGCAAGTTTGGCAGGATAAGCCGCGGCGTCAAGAAATGCTCGCAGCTATCGCTGGCTTTCAGCCTGTTTGCAGCGGTTATAATGTATTTCTTCGGGCAGGAAATGATTGGCATCTTTCTGGATAACCCAAGCCCGAAGGTTATGGCAGAAGCCAAGCAGTATCTGCATTTAAGCGTGCCGTTCTATTTCTTTTTAAGCCAGATTTTTATTTACCGCAACTCGGTACAGGGCATGGGCATTTCAATGATTCCTATGCTTTCAGGCGTGGTGGAACTGCTTCTGCGTTCTGCGGCGGCCTCGTATTTAACCATTGATTACGGTTATACCGGCGTATGCTATGCCAGCCCGATAGCCTGGGTTGGGTCTTCTATATTTTTGTTTGCCAGCTACCATTACTTTTTAAGGCTGCTGGCGCGTAAAAATTTGGGTTTTAAACTAAAATAAATATCTGTTGGAGGTGCTGTATGGAAAACAAACAAATGCTGGAGGAATTTCTGGAGCTGGTACAGATTCCGGTAAATTCCCGTAATGAAAGGCAGATTGCCGATGTACTTAAAGCCAAACTGGAAGCGCTGGGGCTGGAGGTTACGGAAGAAGACACCGGTGCCAAAATCGGCGGCAATGCCGGCAATATAAGGGCAGTGCTGCGCGGCACGGCAGATTGTGAACCGCTGCTTTTTTCCGCGCATATGGACCGTGTTGCCAATAACGGTGCCATTAAACCGATTGTTGATGAGGAAAAGGGCATTGTACATACCGATGGCAGCACGATTTTGGCTGCTGATGACGTTGCCGGTCTGTGCATTATATTGGAGGCGCTCCGCAAATTAAAAGCCTCCGATAAGCCTCACGGCGATATTGAAGTGGCCTTTTCTGTCTGTGAAGAATTTGGCATTTTAGGCGGCAGGCATTTTGATTTCAGTAAATTCCGCGCTAAAAGCGGCTATGTTTTCGACGCTGAAGGCGATATCGGCGGCATTGCCATTCAGGCCCCGGCCAAATGCAGCTACTGCTATAAAATTCACGGTAAAGCCTCCCACGCAGGCGAAGCTCCGGAAAAGGGCATTAATGCCATCCGCGCAGCTGCAGCCTTAATACTGGCTATTCCGGATAACAGGCAGAGCGCAAACTCCACTGCAAATATTGCTTCGGTGCATGCAGGCGGCCCGGCGCTGAACATTGTATGCGATTATGCTGAAGTTAACGGTGAAATGCGCAGTACTGATGCCGGTGAATTTGAAGCGCTGCTTAAAAAATATGCAGATGCAGTGCCTGTGATTGAAAAAGAATACGGCGTTAAAATAGATTATTCTTCGGACGTGCTTTACAAAGCCTTCTGCCTGAATGAAAGCAGCAGGCCGGCGGCACTTACTGCCAAAGCCCTGCAAAAATGCGGCGTTGAGCCTAAGTTTGAAAAGAGCGGCGGCGGTATGGACGCTAACCACTTTAACGCTAACGGCATTGAGACCGTAGGGATTGCGGTTGGTTATTTTAATTGCCATACCGGCGAAGAATACCTGAAATTGGAAGATTTTTACAGATGCGGCGAAATGGCAGCGCAGATTGCGTGGCTGGCAGCTAAAAAATAAAAAGAACGGCAGGGTTTTAAAAACTCTGCCGTTTTTTATAAGTGTTTTAATTTATAAGCAAAACTAATCAATAAAGTTGGTTAAAATCTGCTGCTCGCGTTCAGGCAGGCCGTATTTTTCTTTGCCCAGGGCAATGCTTTTAATTAAAAATGCCATGTTTTTGCCAAGCGTACGCATGGTTTGCAGGCCTTCTTCGTCTTTGCGCACATCCTCCGGCGTAAAGCCGTGTACGCTGTTCCAGTACTGGCTGGAGGCAACCGGCATGCCGACAATGGTGAAGTATTTGTTAAGTTCGTCAAAGGTGGCAGAGCAGCCGCCGCGGCGCGCGGATACAACGGCAGCGCCTACTTTCATGCTTTTATCAAACGGAGTGCTGAAAAAGAGCCTGTCCAAAAAGCTGATTAAATTGCCGTTGGCGGAAGCATAATAAACAGGCGTGCCGACAACAAGCCCGTCACATTCTGCAAATTTTGGTGCAACTTCATTTACAATATCGTTAAAAACGCATTTGCCGTTCTTTTTGCAGGCACGGCAGTCAATGCAGCCGCGGATTGCCTGATTGCCGATATGGACGATTTCCGTTTCTATTCCTTCCGCTTCCAAGGTTTTAGCAACTTCGCTGAGTGCGGTAAAAGTGCAGCGTTCGGCTTTGGGGCTGCCGTTTATTAAAAGAACCTTCATTTAAAATACCTCCTGAAAAGTAATTAAATAACTGCTGTAATAATATATTACCACATTAAAGTTCACTTTAGTCAATACCAAAATTAAAGGCACGGTTTAAGCCGTGCCTCGTTTGTTTTACAGTACCTTTTGCAGAAGATTAATTACGTTTTGGTGGGTAATTTTATTAATGGTTTCATCGCTGTAATACTTGCTTAAATACTCTATAAGCGGTTTGTAATCCTGTACGCCCTGAATATTATAGGGCGGATGGGAAATGCCGTCAAAATCGCTGCCAAAGCCGATATGCTCATCATTGCCGATAAGGTTCAGCATGTAGTCGATGTGCTTATACACGCTCTCTATGCAGGCATTGCGCCAGTCTTCTTCAAGAAACTGCCCTGCAAAGGTAATGCCGGCAAGGCCGCCGTTTTGTGCCAGTGCCTTAATCTGTTCATCGTTAAGGTTGCGCGGGTGGGAGCAAAGGCTTTTGGCATTGGAATGAGTGGCGATAATCGGCTTGGTGCTTGTTTCAATAACGCTCCAGAAACCTGCTGTGGAAATGTGGGAAACGTCTACCAGCATACCCAGTCGGTTCATTTCCGCTACAACCTGTTTGCCGAAAAGAGTCAGCCCGCTGCCGGTGGCTTCTTCGTTAATGCCGTCGGCAATGTCGTTGCGGTTGCTCCAGGTAAGCGTCATGGCACGCACGCCAAGTTCGTACAGGCAGCGCAGCGCTTCCAGGCTGCCGTCAATGGCGCCGCCTTCTTCAATGGCAAGCAGGGTTGCAGCTTTGTGTTTCAGTACATTGCCTGCGTCTTCGGCGGTACGCACTTGCAGCACATCAATGCCGTTTTCATGCAGTTTTTTTATTTCCTGGTTGTATTTATCAAGCAGGCACAGGGTATAACGCAGGCCGCCCTGATAGCGGAAAACTTCAGTAGGTACATAAATAGCGCAGAATTGCAGGCCGCCGCCAAGGGCAATCTGGCGTTTAATATCAAAGTGCTGTTCGTTTTCGTACAGCGAAGCGTTTTTATTGTAGAGTTCGGTTAAAGTATCGCAGTGGCAGTCGCAGATAAACATTGTATCAGTCCTTTCTTAAAAACAAATAGCTGCCGCAGAAGCAGCAGCTATTGAAGTTAAACTTATTAAATTCCTGCGTAGTAATAGTAGAAGGTCATGCCGAGAGTTACAGCCAAAGCGCCGCACATCGGAATGAAGGTACGTTTAACAAGGTCGAAGCTCGAAACGTTGCCCATACCGGAAGATACAACGATAACTGCCGTAATCGGGGAGCAGGTACGTGCAATGGAGGCTGCAAAGTGCATCGGCAGAAGCATGAGCACAGGATGCAGGCCCGTATGTGCCGCAACAGCAGGGGTAAGTGCCGCAAAGGCGAAGAACGGAGCGTTGCCGCTGCCCATAACGATGGAGCTGAATACGATAATGGCAACCATTACCAGCATCATTGCCATCGGGCCGAAGCCCAGGGTTTTGCTGCCTTCGATAAGGCTGTCGATAGTGCCCATGGAGAGCAGGCCCTGTGCGAAGGTCTGGCCTGCAATAATAAGGGTAATTACGTTGGCCATCTGCATGCCGAGGCCGTCGAAGAAGGTTTGGATATCGGCAAATACTTTTTTGCCGTCGCGCCAGCGTGCAAATTCGCAGCAGGCACCGATGAACAGGCCGATGAACATAGCCATAACGATGTTCATTTTAATGGTGGTAATCCACAGGGAGCTGAAGGAAAGAATAAGGCTCAGAGGAATTACAGGCAGAACTGCATACCACAGCGGAGCGGAATCGGCAGGGTTTTCTTCTGCTTTTTCAACTTCCATCGGTTTAACAACATGGCCCATGCGTTTATCCATGTATTTCTGGGTAAAGTAATGCAGCGCACCTACAACTACAAAAGCTACCATAACAATAGGAACCTGATAGTTGGTCCAGTACAGTACGGGGTCTACACCGGCGGTGGTTGCCGAAAGGATAGTACCGGTATCACTCGGGCTCCAGTCAAAGCACAGGGTGGAGGCAACTGCTGCCGTAGCGGCAAGGCGGCTTACGCCGAGGCCGATAAGAATCGGGAACATGGTTACCATTAAAAGCATGGCAAGGCCGGAGGCACTGTTGATGCAGAGGCCGATTAACATGCCGACAACCCAGGTGCCGGAAAGTACAAGGTAAGGGGATTTTAATGCCAGCAGCGGTTTAATGGTTAAGCGTACCAGTGAGCGGGAGGCGCCGATGCGGTCCATATAACGTGCAAACGCGCCTACGGACATAATGTTAAGGCCGAGGCCTGCGGCGTTGGAGCTCATGGTTTTGCGCATAAATTCAAATGCGTCGAAGAACCAGGAACCGGTAGATGCTTTTTCCGGCAGGATTGTGCCGTAACCGCAAAGCACGGCAATGTACATCAAAATCATGCCGCCCAGAAAAAGTACGGGCTGCGGCTTATATTTTTTATAGATAAGAAAGCCTACCCAAAATGTTACAAGTGCGGAAATTACAATACCCATCTAATCATCCTCTCTGTTTTATAGTTAGAACTAATTACAGTATAAAATAAAACATACACTGTTAGCAAGTAAAAGAACAGCAAATTTACAGAAAATTTTTAAAATAAGTTAAATATGTAAAATTTGCAAGTTATACTTATAAATTTAAACTACACGATGTATGGATTATGTGTAATCAGTCCTGTGTTAATTTCTGCCAGGCTTCCAATGCGCGGGCAACAAACAGGCGGCGGATATTTTCGTTTTCGCCCATGCCGTGCAGATACGGCGTTACTTTAAAGCCGCAGCTTTCCAAAATGGTTTTATGCGAATCTTCATCGTCACCGGCCATATCGTTATTGGCATGGTCACCTGCAACCATCATGGCGGGCATAATGGTAATTTCCTTAATATCTTTCGCTTTTAAAAGCGGAATAACGGTATCAAGGTGGGGCCAGCCTTCTACGGAATAAATATAGGCGTTGTCAAAACCAAGCTCGTTGAGGCGGTTTTGCATTACCGAATAATAAGCATTGGCCGGGTGCGGCGTGCCGTGCGCCAGAAGAAGAACGGCGCTTGCGGGTGCAGGATGCGGAAACTGCGTGCTTAAAGCCTGCATGGTGTCTTTAATATCGTCACGTTGGTCTTCCTGACCCATCCAGTACATCAGCGGCGTGCCGAGCGACATTTTTTTAAACAGGGTTTTATAACGGTTAAAAACAAAAGTTTTATAAGCGTATTCAATGCCGGGAATAATATCCAGCGAGCAGATAGCAACGCGGGTATAGTCCTCTTTATGCAGCGCTTCAAGTGCTTCTTCCGGCGTCGGGTAAGTTATGCCTTCATTCTTTTTAATGCGTTCAATAACAATATGGGAGGTAAAGGCAAGTTCGGCTTTTACGCCCGGGCAGGCAGCTTTTATTTCTTCAAAAACCGCATCAATGGTGCGGCGGCGCGTTTCTTTATAAGTAGTGCCAAAGCTTGTAACAAGAATGGCGTCTTTATCCGGCAAAGCTGAAAGTTCGGGGTTTTCGTAAACGCATACGCCAATTTGTGCGGCGTCAAGAAGGGACGGGGTTGCCGTTTTTACTTCATTGCTTAATTTGTAGCCTGCTCCCGTATCGGCAGCAAAAAGGGGGTTAAATGTTTTCTGCAAAAGATTCACTCCTTTAAATTTTATAAAAAAACCTTTCTGCCGCGACAGAAAGGTTCTGATATCCGCCTGATGGTGTTTTTTATTTGGTTTTAATGCTGCATTCAGCCAGATGTTTTTTTATGCTTTCAAAAGTTTCCGGGCTGATTACATGTTCAATGCGGCAGGCATCATGTTCGGCAATGTCGGCAGGTACGCCGATATGTTCGGCAAAGAAACGGGTAAGCACTTTATGGCGTTCAAGCACTTCCTGTGCTTTGGCAAGGCCGGCATCGGTAAGCACAATATTGCCGCCTGCTTCTACCAGAATAAAGTTTTCGCGTTTTAAAATACTCATGGCACGGCTGACGCTGGCTTTAGTAAAATTCATCTGTTCTGCCACATCAATGGCACGCACTTTACCCTGTTTCTGCTGTAATTGCAGAATCGTTTCCAAATACATTTCGCCTGATTCTTGCAAAATCATAATCAAGACCTCCGTGCTGCAGTTAAAATATTCTATCTAATATTTTAACATTATAGGGCAAGCGGGGCAAGTAATAATATTCTACCGCGGCTTTTAAGTTTGCTTTGGCATACGCGCGCGTTTTAAAACAGGCAGGCGGGTTAAAATACCGGCAATAAGCGGCGCGGCAAAGGCGGTAAAAATCATGCCCGGCACCGCGGCGGCGATAAGGGCATAAACGGCCTTATCGACAAAAAGCGCCAGCACAAAGCGGCTTAAAGCGCTGGCAACAGGCCCGGCGATTATGTAAAAGGCCTTGCTGCTGCCCATAAAGGCAAACATAACGGCAATTACAGCGCGGAAAGAAAGTGCAATCAACACATTAAAAACATTTTGCGTACCAAGAATAAGGCAGATGGCAGAAGCCGCGATACCTGCCGCAAGGTATTTTTTGATGCCGAAAATACCGCAGGCTGCAACTGCAACCGGCGCCGAAAGCTGAAATTCGCTGCCGGGAATTAATGAAGGAATTTTAAAGCTGCCGCTGACGGCTATAAAAGCGGTGAGCAAAGCAGTCTGGCACATATCACTGACGGAAAAACGCATGGTTAACCTTCTTTCTTATTATGGTTAACTATAATATAAAACAGGTTAACGATTAAGTCAAGAGATTATGTTTGGTTTGTTTAGATAGTTTTGGGGTTTTGAATTTAGGTTTAATATTTTAATTTAGTTTTTTTATTTATGTTACTTTTAATTTTGTTTTCGTCTTTGATGATACTTTAATTATTTTTTATTTTTTTTTATTATTCATCTTCATTCTTTTGACTGAGCAAAAGAACGAAGCAAGAAAACTCACGCGGCTGAAAAAATTTAAACGCGGTACGCAGAAAGCGATAAAATTTTCCGCGGAACTCGCTTTGCTCAAACACCGGGAAAATTTTATCGCTTTTCAGTAAATACCGCTAAATTTTTAATGCCGCGCTCTGGCGTAAACCGTACTTTTTTACTGCTTAATTTAGTATATTTTAAATTTATACCGTACTTCTCAAATGCTTATTATAAAAAATGGAACTTATAATTTTTTAATCTTAAAACCTGCGGCAACATTGCTGTTGTTCATAACAATTTACCCAAAGTACGAATTTTGGCGAAGCGCGACTTTCAAAAAACAGGCGAAAACTTAAAATAAAAAGGCACTTGCAGCAATAACCGAGGATGTTTGAGTTTGCGCAGCAAACGAGTTCCGCAGGTGCTGCAAGTGGCAAACTGATTTGATTCTGAGCCGTTAAGTTTTTTGAGGAGCGGAACTTTCTTGGTTCGTTCTTTGGTTACAAAGAATGAACATGAGTAATAAAGTAAATAAAGAACAATTAAAGTATAATCAAAGGCGGAAAGTAAAAAATAATATAGTAAATAAAAACTACAATATTAAGTGCAAATGGTTAACCATATAAGCTATACTCACTCGCGGTTTTGTTGTACAATAAAAACAAAATGTTTAACGAGGTATAAAAGGTAACAATGCTTGATTTTATAACAGAAACCAACAGTGTATGGCAGAATATGCGCAGCTGCGGGCTGCCGCTGGTGTTGTACGGCATGGGCAACGGCGCTGATGCCGTGCTTGACAGAATGGCGGCGGAAGGCCTGACGGCAGCCGGAATTTTTGCCAGCGATGAATTTGTACGGGGGCAGAATTTCCGCGGTTTTAAGGTGGAGCATTACAGCGATATTAAAGCCCGGCTTGAAAACTTTGCGGTGGTAATTGCTTTTGCTTCCGAACTGCCCGAAGTTATTAATCGTTTTAAAGCGCTTGCCGCAGAACATACAGTATTTGCACCGCATTTGCCGCTTTATGCCGGCAGCGAAGAAGTAACAAATGCCTGGCTTGAAAAATATGCCGGCAGGCTGCAAAATGTGTACAACAAGCTGGCAGATGAGCAGTCGCGCAAAGTTTTTGCAAATGTACTTAATTATAAACTGAGCGGCAGGCCGGAATATTTGTGGCAGTGCGAAACGGACAGAACCAAAGATTTAACGCAGCTTTTTACTTTTGCCAAAGAAGAAAGCTATCTGGATTTGGGCGCCTATGACGGCGATACGGTACGGGAGTTTTTACAGCTTACCGGCGGCAGCTATAAAAAAATAACGGCGGTGGAAGCAGACCGCCGCAATTACCGCAAACTGTGCGCAAAAACAGAAGGGTTAAAAAATGTACAGCTTGTTGAAGCCGCAGTTTGGAACGAAGATACGGAACTTGATTTTTCCGACAGCGGCGGCAGGCAGTCTACATTGATTAATGCACATAAACGCAAGGTTCGTGCGCTAAAAATGGATAACCTGCTGCAAAACGAAGCTGTAACATACATTAAAATAGATGTGGAAGGTGCGGAAAAGCAGGCGCTTTCAGGGCTTGAACAGCATATTAGAAGTGACAGGCCCAAAATGTTTATTGCCGCATATCATTATGATAATGATTTTTTTGAGCTGCCGGAACTTTTATGGCAGCTGTGCCCGGAATATAAAATATATCTGCGTAAGCACAGATATGTACCGGCGTGGGAAATGAATTTTATGGCAGTTTATCAAGGGACTTAAAATGTCCCTGTGGGTCAAAAATAGCATATTGTGCGTTTGTAATGGAAAATATGAAAAATATTTGCAAAAAGTAACAGAAATGTTAAAAATATGTAAAACATTTTACCTAATGTAAGCAGGAATTTTACAAAACCGGGAGAAGAATATTAATAGTATCTTAAATACGTTAAAAGGAGTGGAGACTCATGAAAAAAGCAAAATGGCTCTGTACTGCTGCGGCAGTTCTGGCATTATCGGCTGCAGTTGCAGGCTGCGGCGGCAGCGATAAGCAGGAAGC
>ERZ791744.2337-NODE-2337-length-10355-cov-6.398641_pt1 | contig 10355 bp, 8 predicted proteins | sample MGYA00510039_ERZ791744 | MGnify/ENA primary metagenome ERZ791744 (study PRJEB30046, sample SAMN00791969) | human gut metagenome | study: EMG produced TPA metagenomics assembly of the A metagenome-wide association study of gut microbiota in type 2... | reverse complement strand
CCACAGCGGCACCGGCCTTCTGCAGCTCCATGGCGTTGTAATACTGGTGGTTCTCGGCCACGTTGGGGCTGGGGATGAGCACGGCGGCACGGCCCACAGCCTCCAGCTCGGCCAGCGTCAGGGCACCGGCACGGCTGATGACAAGGTCCGCTGCTGCCAGCAGCTCGGGCATATTGTTGATGTATTCCTTCACTACAAGGCTCTCGCCGGGGGCAAAGCCCTTTTTCTTTTCCAGATCCTGAAACAGCTGCACGCCGTACTGACCGGTGGCATGGAGATGGAGGACGGGCTTGTGGTTTTTCTGCTCCCAGGCGCAGAGGTCGGCCACCACCTCGTTCACGCGGCGGGCACCCAGACTGCCGCCGAAGGAGAGGATCACGGTGCGGTCGCCTGCGCCCAGTTCGGCACGGATGGCTTCCCGGTTCTTCGCCTGGGTGAACACCTCAGGACGGACGGGATTGCCCACCACGATGGTCTTTTCGGGTGCGCTCAGCTTTTCCACGGCGGCGGGCACGGCGGCGAACACGATGTCCACATCCGGGGCCAGCAGCTTGTTGGTCACACCGGGAAAGGCATTCTGCTCATGCAGGGCGGTCTTGATGCCCTGTCTGGCGGCGCAGCGCACCACCGGGCCGGACACATAGCCGCCGCAGCCAATGACCAGGTCGGGCTGGATCTCCTTCATCATCTTTTTGGCCTTGGGGCCGGAGAGTGCCAGATTCCACAGGGTAATGAGATTCCGCTTGATATTGTTCAGGCTCAGCTTTCGCTGAAAGCCGGTGATCTCGATGTGATGGAAGGGATAGCCCGCCTGTGTGACCAGACGGTACTCCATGCCCTCCTTCCGGCCCGCAAAATGGATCTCGGCGGTGGGGTCGGCCTTTTTGATGGCTCCCGCAATGGCCAGAGCCGGGTTGATATGGCCGGCAGTGCCGCCGGCTGCAATGAGTACACGCATCTTGGTTCCTCCTTACTGTTCTGTCTGCGCTCTGCGCGCGGTATCCAGCACAATGGTCTTTGCCTTGCGCTGGCGCTCCCGCTCGGCGTGGGCTTCCTCCCGTTCCAGACGGGCCCGTTCGCCGTTGCGTCCGATATTGACCATAACGCCCATCTCGGCCAGCAGCAGGATCAGACTGGTGCCGCCGGAGGAGAAGAAGGGCAGCGAAATGCCGGTGTTGGGCAGGGTGTTGGTGACAACGGCGATGTTGCAGAACACCTGCCAGGCGATCTGCGCCATGATGCCGATGCCCACCAGCGTGCAAAACCGGTTTTCGGCATGGAAGGCGATCCAGAAGCCCTGCACCAGAAAGAGGACGAACAGCACGATGACGATCACCGCGCCGACGAAGCCCAGTTCCTCGCACACGACACTGAAGATAAAGTCGTTGGTGCTCTCCGGCAGCCAGAGCTGCTTTTCGATGCTGTTGCCAAGGCCCAGCCCCGTGGCACCGCCTGAGCCGATGGCGTACAGGCTCTGCTTGGTCTGGCTGGTCATCCGGTCAAGATCCTGCGTCCAGCCGTCCAGACGGCTCTGCAGGTAGTCGATGGAGTCCACGTGCTTCAGCAAAGTCTCCAGCAGGAACAGCGCGGCACCGGCGCAGCCCCAGGTAATGATGCCGCCGCTGCCGCCCAGCAGCAGGATGGTGCCCACGATGGCCGTGGTCAGCAGGATGCCCGACATGTGGGGCTCCAGCACCAGCAGGATCAGGACAGGCACCAGCCACAGGATGGGCCGGATGAGCTCCACCACGATGCTGTGGTGGACCCACTTGCGCAGGGGCACCTCGCCGAATTTGATCTGCGGGGTCCTGGCGGCAATGTCTGCCGTGAGCAGGATCATCTCAAATTTTGCCACCTCGGAGGCCTGCAGGGTCAGGCCGCCGAAGCTGATCCACCGGCGGCAGCCGTTGATGGGGCTGCTGAACAGCACCAGCACCAGCAGGATCAGGCAGACAACATAGCCCAGCTTGACCATTCTGCGCAGGAAACGGTGGTCAAAATAGGAGAACAGGAACATCATGCCCAGGCCCAGCACCGTGCAGAGCAGCTGGGATTTGATGTAATGGAAGCTGTCCCCAAAGCGGAGATAGCCCGTGGTATAGCTTGCACTGAACAGCATGACCAGCCCGAACACCATGATGATGGCCAGGGTCGCCATCCAGTTGAGCAGGATGGGCGGCCAGGGGCCGGGGTCCCGCTGAAAGACGGAAAACGGCTCTGCTTTTTTTCTGCGGAGTGTTGCCAAACTGCACCCCTCCTTAACTGATTTTTGCCAGCTGAACGGTCAGCGCCACGCCCAGCATGGCAATGACACAAAAGGTATAAAAGATCTGTTCCGCGCTCTGGCCCCGCAGCTCCAGCCAGCGGTGGAGCGGTGCCGAACGGAACAGCTGCCTGCGGCCCCGGCTGGCCTTGCAGACCAGGATCTGCAGGGCCACCATGCCGCCCTCCAGCCAGAAGGGCAGGGCCAGCGGCAGGGTAAGGTCAGGCCAGCCGATGCACAGGGGCACGCACCCCAGCACCCCGGCCAGAAACAGGCTTCCCACGCTGCCCAGCCGCAGCTTTGCGGGCGGGAAGTTCCAGAGCAGGAATGCCATCAGGGAACCGGCCAGCGCGGCGGGCAGAACGCCCAGCGGGAACCAGCCCAGCAGGGTCATCACCCCCATCAGGCCCAGCATGGCCGCAAAGGACGTGCCGCAGACGATGCCGTCCATGCCATCGGCAATGCGGGCACACTCGGCCAGTGCGACCAGCAGCCCTTCCCACAGCAGCGGGGCGGCAATGCCCAGATCGACATAGCCCACACCCGGCAGGGTGATCCCGGCTGCAAGGCAGCCTTTGGCTCCCAGCAGCACCAGCACCACGGCACCGGCAGCGGCTTCCAGCCCAAGGCGGGTGTGCCGCCGCAGGCCCAGCACCGAACGGCTGCGGATGCGGGCCAGATCCTCCAGCAGGCCCACGCCGCCAAAGAGCAGAGCCCCCAGCAGCGCTGTGAGCAGCCGGACCGAGAGCAGGCTCTCGGCCCCCAGCAGCTCAGGCTGAGCCACACAGGCGGCTGTCCAGCCCACGCCCACAGCGGCCAGCACCCCCACCATCAGGCAGAGCCCGCCCATGGTGGGAGCCTGCGGCGGGCGCTCCGGCTCGGCATCCGGCGCTTCCTGCCTGGGTGATGGTGTCTGCCGGGCCTTGGGCTCATCCCAGCGTCCCTGGAACGCCCGCAGCAGCGGCACCATCAGATTCCCGAGCGCCGCCGTGAGGAAGAACCCCAGCGTTGAGGCGGCGATCAAGGCGAAACGAATCATAGCTCGATGTTACTCCTTGTAAAAGATCTCCAGCACTTTTTCCAGTGCCATGCCGCGGCTGGCCTTGACCAGCAGGGCATCACCGGGCTGCATTTTCTGCAGCAGGGTCTCGGCGGCCTGAGCGTAGGTGTCGGCATGGAGGGTGGGCAGCCCCTTGGCGGCCGCCACCACGGCAATGCGCTTGGCCTGCTCGCCATAGGTGACGAGGTAGTCCACCTTGTTCTCCACGGCCTGACGGCCCACCTCCTCGTGGGCAGCGCGGCTGATATCGCCCAGCTCCAGCATATCGCCCAGCAGGGCAAAGCGGCGCTTGCAGGGATACTCCCTGAACATGGCCAGCGCGGCCTTCATGCTGTCGGGGTTGGCGTTGTAACAATCCTCAATGACATCCACGCCTCTGACGTGCACCACCTTCTGGCGCATCCCGGTCTGCTCAAAGTCGGCCAGACCGGCAATGACCCGGCGGGCATCCAGCCCCAGACGTGTGGCGGCGCAGTAGGCAGCCAGTGCGTTGGCCACATTATGCCGGCCCATGGCGGGGATCTTTACGAGGAAAGTGCCCTCCTCGTGATCCTCCAGCACAAAGCTCATGCCCTTTTCATCCTGCTGGATGGACAGGGCACAGACATCAGCGTTCTCATCGCCCAGGCTGAACCAGACCGGGCGGACATGGTCGGGCAGGACGGCCTTGCGCAGGAAGGGGTCGTCCCCGTTCAGCACCAGCGGAGCACCCTCCGGCAGACCGGCGCAGATCTCCAGCTTTGCCTTGCAGATGTTCTCCTGACTGCCCAGATTGCCGATGTGGGACACCCCGATGCAGGTGATGATGCCTACATCCGGGCGGGCGCACTTGCTCAGGCGCTCGATCTCTCCGGCGTGGCTCATGCCCATCTCCACCACGGCGTACTGGGTCTCCTTGCCGATGCGGAACATGGTGCGGGGCAGGCCCAGCTCATTGTTCTGGTTGCCCTCGGTCTTGATGGTATTGCCAAAGCCTGCAATGGCGGCGTAGGTCATCTGCTTGGTGGTGGTCTTGCCCACGCTGCCGGTCACGCCCACCACTTTGGGGTGGAACTGGCTGCGGTAGTTGGCCCCCAGCACCATCATGGCGTGGTAGCTGTCCGGGCAGATCACACTCTTCTCCTCCGGCACGCCTTCCACGGGGTGGTTCAGCACCACGCAGAGCGCACCGTTTTCCAGCGCCTTGGCGGCAAAATCATGGCCGTCGAATTTTTCGCCCGGGAACGCCACAAAGATGCACCCGGGGCAGACCTCACGGCTGTCGGTGGTCACCAGCGTGACCGGGGTCTCGCACTGGGCCAGCGCGTTGACGGCCAGGCCCTCCAACAGGATGTTTGCTGCAATTGCTTCCATACTCTCATTCCCCTTTATCCACAGATCAGATGTACGATGGTTCCCCGCTGGACGCTGGAGCCGGGTGCCTCACTCTGGCTCTGGACCGTGCCGGAGCCTTCGACTGTGCAGTTGAGCCCTGCGGCGTTCAGCATCTGCCGGGCAAAGTCCGCGCTCTTGCCGGTCACGTCCGGCACCTCGGCGTGCTTGCCCTCATAGGTATCGGTATACAGATAAACGGTGGTGCCGTAGGGCACCTCTGCCCCCGCGCGGGGGTACTGGTAGGTGACAAGGGCGGCGGTCTGGTCGGATTCGCTCTCGGCCAGGTGATGCTTCAAGCCCTTGATGTTCAGCTGCACCTGCGCGTTGCTCCACTCCTTGCCCGTCAGGTTGGGCACCTTGACGGTGGTGCCGCTGCGATCCACGCCGTCGGTGGCGATGCCCAGATAGGGCGCGATCTCACTGATGATGTTGCCCACCACAGGAGCCGCCAGAATGGAGGAATAGTCGGTGCGGGCATTGTTGGGGTCGTCCAGCATGACATAGACCAGGATCTCCGGGTCGTTGGCGGGCAGGACAGCCGCAAAGGATGCCACCTTCTTGTAGTCGCCGTCGGCGCGGCGGTCCATGTTCAGCTGCTCGGAGGTGCCGGACTTGCCGCCGATGCGGTAGCCTGCAACGTAGGCGTTGCCGCCGCCGCCCTGGGTGCCGTCGCCCACCTCAAACTCCATGATCTGGCGGATGGTCTCGCTGGCGCTCTCGCTGATGACCTGACGGCGGATGTTGGTGCCGATCTCCTGCACCACATTGCCGTTCTGGTCCGTGATCTTATCCACCACATGGGGGGTGACCAGATAGCCGCCGTTGACTGCCGCCGAGATGGCGGTGCACACCTGCAGCGGGGTCACGGCCATGGCCTGACCAAAGGCGGAGGAGGCCAGCTCCACCTCGCCCAGACGGCTCTTGCTGTAATACTGCATGAAGCTGGTCTCATTGGGCAGGTCCACGCCGGTGCGCTCGGTAAATCCGAAGGCATCAAAGTAATCATAGAACAGGCTGGAGCCCACGCGCTGGCCCAGCTGGATAAAGTAGATGTTGCAACTGTTGCGCAGGGCCTCGGCCAGATTCTGGGCCCCGTGCGCCTTTCTGCCGGCGCAGTGGTAGGTCTGCTTTGCCACGCTGTACGCGCCGGAGCAGTTCAGGGTGGTGTAATAGGTCGCCTTGCCGCTGTCCACACCCATGGCGGCGGTGATGACCTTGAACACACTTCCGGGGTAGTACAGCTCGGTGATGGTCTTGTTCTTCCATTGGATATCCCGGTAGGTGCCGGTGTAGTCGGCCTCCTCATCCACGATCTTCTGGCCGTTCTCGTCCCGCAGGTAGTTGCCGTTCTCGTCTTTTTTATAGATAGTGTACAGCTCCGGCTCAGCCTGCACCTGCTCCGTCAGGTAGGCCAGATTGGCACTGAAATCCTGTGGGTCATTGGGGTCAAAGTCCGGCTTGGAGGCCATGGCAAGGATGGCACCGGTCTTGACGTTCATCACAATGGCGCAGCCGCGGTTCTCAACGGTGTTGGCCGCCACGGCCTCGTTCAGGTAGCGCTCCACCACCTCCTGAATGTTCACATCCAGCGAGAGCACCAGATTGGAGCCGTCCTTGGCGGCGTAGGTGGTGGCGTTTTCATCGGCAATGGCGTTGCCGTAGGCGTTGCGCAGGGTGATGGTGCGGCCATTCACACCGGCCAGCGTGGACTCATAGGAGTTTTCCAGACCGTACACGCCCTGACCATCCGCATTGCAGAAGCCCAGCACGGCGGCGGCAAAGCGGCCATAGGGGTAATCCCGCTGGAAGCCCTTGGAAGCCGACACCGACACCCGTCCCTTGCGGACAGTGGGGGTGCCGTCGTCGCTCTCCTGCTGGCCCAGGCCCAGCTTGCCCAGGATCTTTTCCAGCGCACCGGCGGATTTTCCGCTCTTGCTGTGGGCCTTGTTGTAGGTCTTGACGTATTCCTCAATGGAGAGCTTGATGGCGTTGTTGACCTTGGTGGCCAGCACCTGATAGGAGCTTTCGTTTTGGGAGAGGGCATCGCAGACCGCCTGATACTGGGTCTGGTACTCTGCCGAAGTGGTGTCCACGCTGTCCAGACTCTCGCCGTCGCCCGAAAGCAGGCGCAGAGTGATCTGGGTGCAGACCTCCTTCATGGCGGCCTCATCGATGGTGCGGGTCTCCGCCTTGGTGTCCTGATCGGTGGTGGTGGTATACAGGGCCGTGCTGTAGGAGGGGTCGGCCCAGATGGTCCAGACCACGCTGGTGGAGGCCAGCGTGATGCCGCTGGTGTCGTAGATCTCGCCGCGGGTGGCCTGAATGGTGCTGTCCAGCAGCTGCTGCTCGGCGGCGTACTGGCGGTAGGTGGCACCGTCGCGGATCTGGATCTTGTACAGGCTGTAGATCACGGTCAGCGCGGCGGCCACCACAAGAAGCACGGCAGCACCAAAGCTGATATGACGCAGCTGGGCACTGAGCCGTGCGTGCGGGTCCGCACTGCGGCGGCGGGCACTGTTCTTTTTGGGATTGGAGGATGGTGTTTGCATTGCGTACTCCCGAAGAAAACCGAAAAAGCGTGCGCTGCCGCACGCTTTTCGTTGTTTGGTTTATTTTGCCGTTCTGACAGAGGCAAGAATGGTCATTGCCCCATCGTGGAGCAGATCCGACCACTGCCGCACAGCGGATGCCTTGCGCACCAGAACGCTGCCCTCATCCAGCCGGATGTAGGTGATCTGGCTCTGGTCGATCTTCATCAGCCCCAGGCGTGTGGCGGTCTCCTCAACACTTGTGATGTTGGTGCGGCTGTTCAGGGCACTGTTGTAGTATGTATACTGACTCTGCTCGCTCACAAGCTCTGCCTTGGCGCTCTGGATCTGAGAATTCAGCTCCACCAGCTGTGCCTCGCTCCACAGCAGGCTCACCGCAAAGCCCACCAGCAAAGCCGCGCCCACCAGCTGCAGCGCGTGCTGCATGGCGGCCCGCACGGGGTTCAGCCGCTTTTTGCCGCCCTTTTCTACCCGCAGCGGAACTTTGGGCTGTGCCTGCGGTGCTCTTCTGCGCCGAACCTCTGTCATATCGTATGCTGCCTGACCCATGGTGATCTCCTCCTCACATCTCCGGGGCTGTGCCGCCCTCAGATCTTTTCCAAAACCCGCAGGTGGGCCGAGCGGCTGCGCCGGTTCTCTTCCAGCTCCTGCGTGTTGGCTTCAATGGGTTTGCGTGTGATCAGCTTTGCCTTGGCTTTGCCGCCGCAGACGCACACCGGGAACTCCGGCGGGCAGGTGCAGGCGGTGGACCAGCGGCGGAACTTGTTTTTCACCAGCCGGTCCTCCAGCGAGTGGAAGGTGATCACGCAAAGTCTTCCACCCGGTGCGAGATGCGCAAAAATGGTGTCCAGCCCCTCTTCCAGTGCGTCCAGCTCATGGTTTACCGCAATGCGCAGCGCCTGGAAGGTGCGGCGGGAGGGGTTTTTGTTCTTCCGGCGCTCCGCCGGGGGCATGGCGCTGGCCTCGATATCCGCCAGCTGCAATGTCGTTTCAATGGGGGCAGTTTCCCGGGCTTCCACGATCCTGCCCGCGATCTGCCAGGCGAAGGGCTCCTCGCCGTAATCCCGCAGGATGCGGGCCAGCTCCTCCCGGCTCTCGCTGTTCACAAGATCGGCGGCCGTCTCACCCTCCTGGCTCATCCGCATGTCCAGCGGGGCATCCGCCCGGTAGGAAAAGCCCCGGGCCGCGTCATCCAACTGATGGCTGGACACACCCAGATCCAGCAGCGCGCCGTTGATCGTTTCAATGCCCAGCTGCTCCAGAGCTTGTCCGGCATAGCGGAAGTTGATCTGCACCACGGTGGCAGGCAGGCCCGCCAGCCGGGCCCGGGCCGTCTGCACGGCATCTGGGTCCTGATCCAGCGAGATGAGCCTGCCGCCCTGCTCGCCGTTCAGCCGCAGAGCGATCTGGCGGGAGTGCCCCGCGCCGCCTGCCGTGCCGTCCAGATAGGTACCGGCCGGGTCGATCTTCAGGCCGTCCAGGCACTCGTTCAGCAGCACCGGGACATGCTCAAACGAGGCCGGGTCAAAGGGCTGTGCTGTTTTTTCTGTGTCCATGTTCCCAGCCTCCTTTCAAAACTCAGATAAGATCCTGCATCTGCCGCCCTTTTCTGCCCGGAGCTGCTGCCCGGGAAAGCGGCCTGCGGCCTGCCGGGAGTTTGTGGCCCGGTCAGCCTTGAGGATACAATTTTATTGTAACAAAACAGGCCCCTGATTGCAAGAGTTTCCCTTTTGTTTTTTCTCTCAAAATGTACCAAAAAAAGCCCCTGCAAGCCGTCGTTTTTGCTTGCAGGGGCCGGAAGCTCTCACCGGGAAATTTCACATTCCCGCATCAGAGCTGTTTCCGGGGGCTCTGGCGCAGGTTTGCACGGACATTTTTGACCTGTGCGGCGTTTTCCGCCATCGTCTCTTCCGTGGTCTTGAGCATATTATCACAGTAGTCGGTCACGGTCTGGCGGACAGTGCGGGCCTCGGTCTGGGCGGCGGAGACGATCTCTCCGGCGCGCTGCTGGGCCGCCTTGACGATCTCAGCCTCGCTCACCAGCACACGGGCGCGCTCCTCGGCCTTTTTTACAATGGCCTGCGCCTGTGCGTTGGCCGATTCGATGAGCTGGGCACGGTCGCTGACAATAGACTGGGCCTGCCGCAGCTCCACAGGCAGGTTCTGGCGGATCTCGTCCAGATAATCCCGGATCTGCTCCACATCCACGATGCGCTTGCCACCCGAAAGGGGCATTCCGGCGCTCTCCTCCAGCGTATCCTCAATGGTATCCAAAAGCTCGTTTACGTTCATTCCGCATCTCCCTCTCCGGCGCTCTGCCGGGGCTTACCATACTTCCACAGCAGGACTTTGCCGTATTTATACTGTTTTTTCAGGGTCATGCCGCCCACCTCGGCAGGCAGCACCAGGCCGGTCTCACTCTCGCAGATCACGATGCCGCCCGGAGCCAGGCATTTGTCCACGCCGGGCAGGATCTTTTCCAGCGTGCCGGTGTGGAAGGGCGGGTCCAGCAGCACGATGTCGAACTGCTCATTGCAGGCGGAGAGATACCGTGCCGCCTCGCCGATGTTGACCCGGCTGCGGTCAAACACGCCGCAGTTCTTGCAGTTCTTCATTACGATGTTCACGGCCTCCCGGTTCTCGTCCAGGAACACGCACCGGGCCGCACCCCGGCTCAGGGCCTCGATGCCCAGCTGGCCGCTGCCTGCGTAGAGGTCGAGCACCCGGGCACCGGGCAGGTCGAACTGGACGATGCTGAACATGGCCTCCTTGACCTGATCCATCGTCGGGCGGGTGATCTCGGTGCCGGGCAGGGCTTCCAGCCTGCGGCCCCGTGCTTCTCCTGCAATAACGCGCATGTATCTGCCTCCTTCTCCCGCTGTCCGGGCCCCCTGCCCGGCCAGCAGCTGTTTCGTGTTTTCGTATCTCCATATTATCGTCAAAACGCAACTCTTTGTCAAGGGCGCGCGTTGCACTCAGGGTGCAATTGTGCTAAAATCAGGGCAAAGCGCCCCATGTGCGGCGTGTTTTGCCAAAAAAGGAGAGTATCTGCTTATGAAAGTCCTGCTCATCAACGGCAGCCCCCACGAGAAGGGCTGCACCTATACCG
>ERZ791744.2327-NODE-2327-length-10386-cov-4.648534_pt1 | contig 10386 bp, 9 predicted proteins | sample MGYA00510039_ERZ791744 | MGnify/ENA primary metagenome ERZ791744 (study PRJEB30046, sample SAMN00791969) | human gut metagenome | study: EMG produced TPA metagenomics assembly of the A metagenome-wide association study of gut microbiota in type 2... | reverse complement strand
GCAGCCGTTCACCGGCCGCTGCGGGGTGGTTTTTGTATAGGCTTATTCCTTTGTCTCGGTCTCTTCCTCAGGCTTTGCTTCGGAATGCCGCCGACGGAACCAGTCGGCGGGGATACCGCTCTGGGCGGGGGTAAGATCCGGCGCAGGGTGACCGTCCGGCAGGTGTGCACCAAAGGCCGGGACAAAGAAGAACTTGCGCACGATGAAGATCAGCGCGATCGCGCCCACGCTGAGCAGGTTCTCCACGGCGGAATCGTGTCCCACCACCAGATGGCGCGCAATGGCGTACAGCAGCACTTCAAGGCTGCTGCCGGGGCTGTGCTTGGCCAGCATCTTGATGAACTCAATGCCGATCACAATGTCCAAGCTGCGCTCCAGAAAGGTGCGGATCTCTGCCTCGTTGCCATCGAACAGCAGGCCGGGCATCCAGCGAATCAGAGGCACAACGCTGAGCAGCAGACCAATCAGCACCAGCCCGGATAACAGCACTTCCAGCAGACTGGAAGCCTGAATAATGCGGTTGCGCAGGGAGGTACGCCAGTGGCTTTCTACCGGGTGAGAGGGATGTTCCATAGTAAGACCTTCCTTTCAGCATTCTGCTGCATAAAGATCGACAAAATCCTGCCTTTATTGTAGCAGACGAGAGAAGGTCTGTCAATTTCAATCCACGATGGTGACGGTGGTCTGCGGGCCGACGGCCACATAGCCGGACTTTTTGATGCAGTCCTGCCCGGCGTCGGTGTCCAGCCAGTCATACAGGATGCGCTCCGGGCTGTCGGCGGCGGCATCCGGGTGGATGACGGCGTAGAAATCGTTGCACAGGGGGTAGCTGCCGTCGGCAAGGGTGTCGTTGCCGGGGGTCACACCGTCCACCGCCAGCAGCCGCAGCCCGGGCTTGGAGTACATCTGGTCGATGTAGTAATACACGGAGAAACCGATGGCGTTGGCGCTGTTGTTGTAATCGGCAATGCTGTCCACCAGCTCACCCATGGCGGCGGGTGCCAGCTCAGAGGGCGGGGTCATCAGTTCGCCGCCCTGAATGAGAAGTTTTTTGAACAGGGTCTGACTGCCGGAGTCCTCGCCGCGCTGGAAGGCAACGATTTCCTGATCCTTGCCGCCTACATCCTTCCAGTTGGTGATCTTCCCGGCGTAGATGTCCCGCAGCTGCTGCTGGGTAAGCGCCTGCACGGGGTTGTCCTCGTTGACGATGAACACCAGCGCGTCCACCCCGATGGGCTTTTGCTCCAGCTGCACATTGGCTTCCTGCAGCTCTTCCTTTACATAGTCCGGTGCTTCGTATACCACCAGCATCCGGGTGGTGGTGTCGTACAGGCCAAAGTTCTCCCATGCGTAGGCGGTGGTGCTCACGGTGATGCTGCTGCGGGCTTCCTCCAAGTCCATGCCGGTGGTATCGGCCAGCATCTGCGCCATCAGGGGGATGCAGGCGGTGCTGCCGTCCAGCGGGGGAAACTCCGCTTCGGTCAGAAACGGCTCCGGCTGCTGCACAGCCGAGGAAGCAGCAGAGGATGCAGGCTGCTCTGCGGCAGAGGAAGCGGTGCTGCCGGAGGGCGCATCCGTGCCCTTGCAGGCGGTCAGCACCCCGGCGGCGGAGCAGGCAGCCAGCCCCAGCAGAAAGCTGCGGCGGGAAATTTTAGCATTTTTCATAAGAAAACCCTCCTAGATCAATAGCCATAACTCGGTACATCGTCCGCAGCGGCAGACGAGAAAATACTCTGGCAGTACAGCCAGTTGCCACTCGTGTCCATCCAGCCCACATAGAAGCCCCGCTGTGCGGCAAACACATGGTCGGGCAGGGCATTCAGACTGTTGGAATAGTACCCGGTGCAGCTGGAAAGTCCCTGCAGCACCACCTTGCCGTCTGTATCCAGCACATCGCATACGCTGCCGTAGGCGCTGCCCACAGCGGCGCGGCTGCCGTAGAACATGGGTCTGCCGTCAGGGTCGGTGGTCAGGTAGTTGACGTAACTGTATTTGCCTTGCAGGGCGGTCAGGTCGCTGACAAGCCCCTGCGGGCCGTACAGCCGGGTGGCGGTGGTCTCGTAGCGGTCGTTATCCTGCAATTCCAGCCAGACATAGCCGCTGCCGCAGTTGCTCATCCGTACCCGCTGCTGGTGCTCTACCGGCTCTACGGTGGTGTCGGTCAGCAGCTTGCCGTTGTCCTTGCTGTACACCCGCAGGCTGCCGTCCAGCGCGTAGACAGCTACGGTGCTGTCGGTGGCGTCCACATCGTACAGCGGGGTCTTTGCACCGGTCTCCAGATCATAGAGTTCGTAGCCGTGATCCTCGCCGCTGTGCCATGTTACCACATAGCCCGGGAAATACTGGCTGGGCTGCTCGTCAAAGGTGGCAATCAGTCCGCGGTCCTCTGTGGTCATGTCCCGCAGTTCGTACCGGCCATCACTGGTGGAAAAGCTGGCAAGACCACCCGGGTAGACCTGCAAAAAGCCCGTGTACTGCTCACCGGTCTGGGTGTTGTACAGGATCTGGTCGGTGGTTTCCTCTCCGGTGGCAACGTCCAGCTCCACCCAGTCGCTCAGGGTGTCACTGTCGTAGAAAAGGCGGTACGCCGAGGCGGCCTCGGCGCGGTAGACGGGGGTGCCGTCCTTCTCCTGCACCACCACCCAGCTGTTCTGCTGGTAGTCGGTATCCCAGTCGTAATCGTCCAGTCCCTCCGGGCGGGCGTAGCAGCTGAACACCAGCTTATCGCCGCATAGGGTGCAGCTGTATGCGCCCTCCGGTACCGGCAGCGCTGCACCGGTGGCAAGGTCGATGACCTGACAGGTGCCATAACCTGACTCTGGGACGTATCCACCATCGATCAGGCGGCTCTCCTGCAGCACCAGCAGGCCGTTTTGCAGGGTGGCGCTCTGCTCGCCCTCAAAGGACATTACTTCGGTGCCGGTCTTATCGTACAGGGCGGTGCGGCGTCCGCCCCGGCCGGTAGGGTCGGACCAGCTGCGCAGCCAGTAGTCTGCGGTGCCGGTGGCACTGTCCTCCACCAGCGAGACGTTCTCACTGCGGGTAGACTGGTGCAGCGGGGTGCTGCCGCACAGGATGGTGGTGCTGCTTCCGAAACGACCGTCGCAGTACAGCACCCGCAAACGGCTATCGTTTAGCACGGCGGGGTCGTACAGGGGTTTGCCGCTGTCGTCCGTAGGCACGGAAACGGCAGAGCTTGCAGCGCCCGGCACGCCGGTGGCGGGCGGCAGCAGGGTACAGCCGCAGCCTAAAGTAAGGGCAAGGGCAGTGCAGACTGCCCCGCAGCCGATACGCAAGACAACACGCTTCATAAAAAACACTCCTTTGCAAAAAACAGGGAGGAAAATTTTTCCGTTCATTCAGAATACGAAACAGCCGCATTTTTCATTGCAGAACTTGCAGAAAAATGCGGCTAAAAACGGTTACAATTACATTACAGCTGCGCCGGGGCATGAGACGCTTCTGCCTTGTCCATCTGCTCCAGCTGCCGCAGAAAGGCCAGCAAAAAGGGCAGAGAAATGAAGCAGGTGAGCGCGTCCGCAATGGGCTGGCAAAGCTCCACGCCCACAAGACCCAGCACCCGGGGCAGTACAAGGATCAACGGGATAAAGCACACGCCCTGCCGGCAGCAGGCCAGAAAGGTGGCGCGCCCGGCCTTGCCAACGCTCTGGAAGGTCATGTTGGTCACCACGATCACCGGCTGCAGAAGGATGGCAAAGCACTGGTAGCGGAAGGCGGGCAGCGCCACGGCGGTGACCGCCGGGTCATCCCGGAACAGGCGGATCAGGTTTTCATCGTTCCACCAGCACACCGCGATCAGCACCACCAGCAGCGCAAAGGCGGCTTTCAGGGTAAAGACGGCGGCCTGCCGCACTCGGTGGTATTTGCGGGCGCCGTAGTTGAAGGACGCCACCGGCTGCAAGCCCTGTCCCACGCCGATGGCCACCGAGAGGATGAACATAAAAATGCGGGACACGATGCTCATGCCCGCCACGGCGGCATCGCCGTAGCGGCGGGCGGCAATGTTCAGCAGCATCCCGCCGATGCTGTTCAGCCCCTGACGGCCAAAGCTGGGCGCGCCGCCTGCAAGGATCTGCAAAAACTCACGCGGCTCCCGGGTGACGGCGGAAAGCCGGAACTGGCTGACCGTTTTGCCCCGCAGGAACATATACAGCAGAATGCCGAAGCTGATGGTCTGGCTGAGGGCGGTGGCAATCCCGGCACCGGCAGTGCCCAACCCTAAAGCGAACATGAACAGCGGGTCCAGCGCGATGTTCAGCAGTCCGCCGGTGACCAGCCCGATCATGGCAAGGTTTGCCTTGCCCTCATACCGCAGGATGTTGTTCATCACCAGACTGGAGATCATCAGCGGTGCGGCAAGCAGGATGGGCCGGGCGTAGGCGCAGGCGTGGGGCAGAATGGTTTTGGTACTGCCCAGCAGCATCATAAAGTCCGGCAGGGTGGCAAGACCGACCACCGCCAGCACTACGCCAAAGGCCAGCGCAGTAAAAAAGCTGGTGGAAGCAAAGCGGGTGGCAGCGTGGGTATCCTGACTGCCCAGGCGGCGGCTGATGATGGTGCCGGAGCCGTGCCCCAGCATAAAGCCTAGCGCCTGTATGATAGCCATCAGGCTGGAAACGACACCCACCGCGCCGGAAGCGCTGGTGGAGATGCGCCCCACAAAAAAGGTATCCGCCAGATTGTAGATGCTGGTGATCAGCATACTCAAAATCGTGGGCGCGGCAAGGCTGAGAATCAGCCGGGGGATTGGAGTCTCGGTCATTTTGTGATACTGCACCGCAGTGCGGTCCTGCTGGGTCATGGGCAAATATCCTCCTTCAAAAACGAGAAAGCCGCCCCTTCCAGAGCGGCAGATAGTCCTGATGAAAACAGTATAACGCAGTTGCGGCAAAATGTCGAGGGAATAAAAACGGCCTTTCGCCCCTGCGAAGGGGCGAAAAAGCAGGCGAAAACAGGATGGTTTCTATATAAAGTGCTAAAGAATTGTCGAATTGCTTGTGAAAAATCACGATATGTGGTATTCTTTATAAGAAGGAATTGGAAAAATCTGTGCATTTTATGATTGGGAGGGATTTGTACATGAAATCCGTAGCACAAACTGTGATCGAGGCCGACCGCTTTTATACCATTGCCGCTCACACCGGCAATGTTATTCAGGCAGTGGAGGGCAGCAAGGACGGCGGCACTGTCCGTCTGGGCAAGTATGACCACAAGCCCGAACAGGAGTGGAGCTTTGTCCGCGAGGGCGATGGTGTGTACCGCATCCGCAACCGTGCCTCCGGCAAGCTGCTGGATCTGACCATGACCGGCACTGCCAACGGCACATGGCTGCACCTGTGGGAGGACGTGGGCGGCACGTCCCAGATGTGGAAGGTGGAGCACACTCCGGAGGGCACCGTGCGTCTGCGCTCTTCTTGGGCAGGCGGCAAGTGCGTGGACACCGTGGGCATCGGTGCCGAGGTGGGCGCTGTGCTGCAGATCTGGCAGGAGGTGCCCGGCGGTGGTGACCAGCTGTGGGTCATCTCTGAGGTAAAGGACCGCGTAAAGCGTGCCGCCAAGGTTGAACAAGCAGCACCCGCTGCCGAGACGAAGGCCGCACCGGCCAAGGAAGCCGCTCCCGCCAAGAAGTCCGCAGCCCGCAAGCCCCGCACCGCCAAGAAGGTGGAGGAGAAGCCCGCTGCTCCCGCCGCAAAGGCTGCAGAGCCGGTCAAGGCAGAAAAGCCCGCTGCAAAGAAGGCTGCTAAGGCAAAGGCTGAGCCTGCTGCTCCCGCAGTAGAGGTGAAGGCAGCTCCCGCCGTGGCAACCAAGGCCGAGCCTGTTACTAAGGCTGAACCGGCTGCCAAGGCAGCGCCCGCAGCGGAAGCCAAGACTGCCCCTGCCGCCGCAAAGCCCAAGGCAAAGCGTGCACCCTGCAAAAAGACCGTAAAGAAGTAAAAAAACTTTTAAACAGCAAAAAAATCGGACAGAGTGCGATCTGTCCGATTTTTTGCGTTTATAGAAGCTTTTTATGCAGCAGGGGAGGTGACAGCATCATCGCTCTGGGCAGCGGTCTGCACGAACTGCACGATGCTCTCGATGGTCTTGCGCAGCTGCACAAGGCTTTCCACGTCAGAGTCCTGCATCCGGGAGGTGGGAGCGGTCACCACGGTCTGGGAGGCAGTCACCGTGCCGGAAAGTTCTGCATGGATGTGGTGGGCGGGCACGTCCAGCAGGATGTGCACCTTGGGGGACAGGGTCTTGAGCAGACCCTGCTTTTCGATGCCCAGAATCAGCTGCGGCGCGTCCTCCCCGGCGGCGAGATTCGGCAGCTGAAGGTAGAGGTAACCCTTCTTGGCGTTGGCGGGCTGCACGGTTTTGAGCTGTTTCAAGTCCAGCTGGAAGTCGTTCACCTGCTGCAAGCCGGTGGCGGCGGGGTCTACCCCCAGCAGGGTGGCCAGCTGGTCTTGGGAGATGTAGCTGCCCAGCGACCAGCCCGGCAGCAGCAGGCTTGCCAGCGGATACTCGGCCACGACCGTGCTGCGCAGCTTGTTGTACAGCTGCCCGGCGTCGTACAGGGTCTCTTCCTCGCTGATGTACATCCGGGTCAGAGGGGCATCGTTGACGGTGCTGGTGCCCGTCGGGTACAGCGCCAGCTGCACTGCCGGGGGGGTGTACTGGCCGGTCAGACTGCCGGTGGTGCCGCCGAACTTGTCCAGCAGGGCGTAAAGGGCGGGGGGCTCGGCCTCGGTGGAGGTGATGGTGTAGTCCAGCGCAAAGCTGGCACCGCTCTGGAATGCCTTGACCCTGCGGCTGACGAAGCTGTACAGCACTGCCGCAGCCACCGCGCACACCAAAACCAGACACAGCAGAACGATCAGCGCCGCTCGCAGACCAGTGCGCTTTTTGTGGGAAGATGCCATGGGAAACCTCTCCTTCCGGTAAAACGTATTTGCTTCAGCATAACGGAACTATACGCAAATGTCAAGCGCCGCAAACTGCGGACAAAACAAAAAACCTGAAACATTTCTGTTTCAGGTTTCTGGCGGAAAGATGGGGATTCGAACCCCAGAACGCTTTTGACACGTTACACGATTTCCAGTCGTGCGCCTTAGACCAACTCAGCCATCTTTCCACATCTTTTGTTCTGCCTTTGGGCGGGTGCCCTTGGCGCTCCACTATAATACCTGAAAGCAGGCTTTTTGTCAAGGATTTTTTTGAAAAAAATCAGACTTTTTTAAAAATGACGAAAAAACGCGAAAAGACGTCCTGCGGCATGGACGGAACGCACAAAAAGTCCTTGACGTACTTTTAAAATGGGTCTATATTGAGGGCAAAGAGCGCTGCGGCGGGTCATTTTGTGCCGCAGCGGCGGGAAATATAAGGAGGATGCTTTTATGACTTATCCTGAAGTGCTTGCCAATGCCCGTACCTGCATTGGTCAATACTGCAAGGCCTGCCCGGTGTGCAACGGCGTGGCCTGTAAAAACCAGATCCCCGGTCCGGGTGCCAAGGGCGTGGGCGATACCGCTATCCGCAATTATAATAAGTGGGCCGATATCCGGGTAAACATGGACACCCTGTGCCCCGGCGGTGCACCGGACACCACGCTGGAGCTGTTCGGCAAAAGCTTCCGCTATCCCTTCTTTGCGGGCCCTGTGGGTGCAGTGAACCTGCACTACTCCGATACCTACACCGATATGACCTATAACGATGTACTGGTGCGCGCCTGTGCAGAAAACGGCATTGCAGCCTTTACAGGCGACGGCACCAACCCCACCGTGATGGAGATGGCAACCCGCGCCATCAGCGCTGCGGGCGGCTGTGGCGTGCCCACCATCAAGCCGTGGAACATCGACACCATCCGCGAGAAAATGGCACAGGCCAAGGCCAGCGGCTGCTTTGCCGTGGCCATGGATGTGGACGCCGCGGGTCTGCCTTTCCTGAAGAACATGACCCCGCCCGCCGGCAGCAAGAGCGTGGAGGAACTGGCCGAGATCGTGCAGCTGGCCGAGCGCCCCTTCATCGTCAAGGGCGTGATGACCGTTAAGGGCGCACTGAAGGCAAAGCAGGCCGGTGCCGCCGCCATCGTGGTGTCCAACCACGGCGGCCGCGTGCTGGATCAGTGCCCTGCCACCGCCGAGGTGCTGCCGGAGATCGCCGCAGCCCTCAAGGGCACCGGCGTGAAGGTGCTGGTGGACGGCGGCATCCGCACCGGTGTGGATGTGTTCAAGGCACTGGCACTGGGCGCAGACGGCGTTTTGATCTGCCGCCCCTTCGTGACCGCAGTTTACGGCGGCGGCGCAGAGGGCGTGAAGTGCTACATCGATAAGCTGGCCGGGGAGCTGGCCGACACCATGCAGATGTGCGGTGCCCATACGCTGGCGGAGATCACCCCGGATATGGTGCGGGTCTGATTTTTCTGCGTAGAGAACGATTTTAATGGCCTCCGCCTTGCTCTGGCCATATTCAGCGGAAAGAATCTTATTTATAGAACAATGCCGGGCAGACTGCGGTCTGCCCGGCATTGTATTTTCACGAGAGGGGTCGAAGTGGAGAACGGCAGCTGCTGAAAATCGTCTTACTTCAAAGTTCCGTCCAGCACCTGCTGGTAATACCACGGCTTCGGGGCGTGGAAGGTCTTGCCGCTGAGGAAGGCAAAGTCCGGCTGGGTGAAGCGGGGCATGGTCAGCTCCCATGCGCACAGTGCCTGATACTTCAGCTTCAGCTCCCGATTGGCGCTGTTGTTGCCATACTTGCTGTCGCCAAGGATGGGGCAGCCGATGCTTGCCATGTGGGCGCGGATCTGGTGGGTGCGGCCGGTGATCAGCTGCACCTTCAGCAGGGCCAGACGGCCGGAGACGGCGATGGTCTCGTACCGGGTCTCCACCTCCTTGGCACCGGGCTGCTTGTCCTCCACGATCTTCACGATGCCGCGGTCGGCGTCCTTCAGCAGATAGCCGCCCAAGGTGGCGTCCGGCGGCATGGGACGGCCAAAGGTGACGCAGAGGTAGGTCTTTTGCACCTCACGGTTCTTGATGGCAGAAAGGAACAGCTCCTCGGCCTCCGGGGTCTTGGCAATGATCACAAGGCCGCTGGTGCCGGTGTCCAGCCGGTGGCACAAGGCGGGGGTGTACAGGTCGTTCTCCTTGTACTCGCCCTGCTTGTTCAGGTACAGCAGCGCACGGTTCAGCAGAGTATCGTCCTCCGGGCCGTCCACGGCAACGCCGGCGGGCTTGTTCACGATCAGGATCTGCGGGCAGTCGTACACCACCTGCGCCGGGGTGCGGGCGTTCTTCCACGCGGGGCCTTCCACCCGGCGGTCGGCGTCCAGAACGTCGTCCAGAATGAACAGCTTGATCTCATCGCCCGCCATCACGCGGGTGGAAAGCGGCTGCTTTTTGCCGTTCAGCTTGATCTTGTTCTCCCGCAGGGCCTTGTTCAGGCGGCCCGGGTTCAGTGCCGGGTACTGCTGCATCAGGTAGTTGTCCAGCCGGGTGGGGGCAAGACATTTTACTTTTAAAATTTTCACGGGAAATTCCTCTCTATCTTAAAATCAGTTGCAATAGAATGGGTTCTTGATTCGTTTTTATTGTAGCGGAATAAATCTGCCGCGTCAAGAAAGAAGGTGTTTTTATGAACCTGAAATATAAGATTCTGGTTGTTCTGGCTGCGGGTATCGCATTGACGGCCTGCGGCGGCTCCGGCACCCCCGCCAGCACCCCTGCATCCAGTGCAGTGCCGGCCTCGTCCCATGTGGCAGAAGAAGGCGTTACAGAGCCAATCAATCTGCTGACATGGACACTGGACGATCTGGATGACCCGGATGCGGTAACGCTTATCCCGGCATCCATCGTTTCCGGCGTACAGGACGGCAAATTGACTGCAAAGGTGTTCAGCTACGACCTTTATAAAAAAGAAGATATTGAAAACCTTGCTGTTGGCGACAAGATCACCTTCCACGAAGAGGGTGCAGCATGGAATCAGGTCGTGAACGATGCGGTGACGAGCATCGAAAAAAATGACGAATACCATCTTGTAAGCATCAACGGCGGCATAGAGCAGCCCGGCGGGCTGGACTTGAAGCTGGAGGATGATGACACCTACCGGACGATGACCTTTGACGATTACCCGCTCTATTACGAGATGGGAGAAAAGACGATGCCGCTGGCAGAGGATGTAGTGCTGAAGGACAGTTCTGCCGACCCGCAGGCCGAAGCCGTGGAGACTACGGGCGCGGATGCGGTGGCAGCAGCGATCAATGCAGACCCCGATAACTGGACCACCTATAATACCACGCTGGTGGTGCAGGGCGGCAAGGTGCTGGAGGTGCGCCGCATCTGGGTGCCGTAAATTTTGCTCAAAACCGTTGACAAACGTTTTGCGTAT
>ERZ791744.2321-NODE-2321-length-10406-cov-4.978263_pt1 | contig 10406 bp, 10 predicted proteins | sample MGYA00510039_ERZ791744 | MGnify/ENA primary metagenome ERZ791744 (study PRJEB30046, sample SAMN00791969) | human gut metagenome | study: EMG produced TPA metagenomics assembly of the A metagenome-wide association study of gut microbiota in type 2... | reverse complement strand
GTAGCCAGACGCTCTATCCAGCTGAGCTAACGGCGCGTGTCTCATATCGGACAACGGTGTTATACTACCACAGCTTTCAGGGAAATGCAAGAGGAAATTTCAAATTTTTAGAAAAAATTTGGGGACAGGTCAAAACAATGAATTTGACAAGGGGCGTGTGGCAAGGGTAAAATATCATTGATTTTAATTTTTTGCAAGGAGCACACTATGGAAAATACTTTCAAAGGCAGCAAAAACTACGTTGCGAGCCCAGAGCTGATGAATGCGGTGAACATCGCGATGGCGCTCAAAAAACCGCTTCTCATCAAGGGCGAGCCGGGCACGGGAAAGACGATGCTCGCCGAGGCTGTGGCCGAGGCGCTGGGCAAAAAGCTCATCATCTGGAGCGTCAAGTCTACGACGAAGGCACAGGACGGCCTGTACGTCTACGATGTGGTGCAGCGTTTATACGACAGCCAATTCGGCACATCCGGCGTGGACGATATCGCAAAGTATATCAAGCTCGGCAAGCTCGGCGAGGCGTTTTCCGCCGACGAGCAGGTCGTGCTGCTGATCGACGAGGTCGACAAAGCAGACCTCGAGTTCCCGAACGACCTTCTTTGGGAGCTCGACAAGATGGAATTCTACATTCCCGAGACGAAGGAGACCATCAAGGCCAAGCACCGTCCCATCGTCATCATCACCTCGAACGCGGAAAAGGAGCTGCCGGACGCGTTCCTGCGCCGTTGCATCTTCCACTATATTGAATTCCCCGACCAGCAGCAGATGGAAAAGATCATCCGCGTCCACTTCGATCATGTCGACGAGACGCTTTTGATGCAGGCGATGCAGGCGTTCTACTATATCCGCTCGATCGACTCGGTGGAGAAAAAACCCTCGACATCCGAGCTTGTCGACTGGATCCGCGCGCTCGAGCTTACCGGCGTGGACACGTCCCGCATCACGAAGGAGATCCCGTTCATCGGGGTGCTCCTCAAAAAGGACAAGGATATCTCCACCGTGCAGCGCCGACTGAGAAGATAAGAACGCCATGTTTACTGGATTTTTCTACCTTCTGCGCGCGCACGGCTTTCGCGTCAGCCTGAATGAGTGGATGACGCTCATCGAGGGGCTGATGCTGGACCTGCAGCACGATTCGCTCACGGGCTTTTACGAGCTCTGCCGCGCGGTGCTCGTCAAGTCCGAGGCGGATTACGACAAGTTCGACCAGATCTTCCTGGAATACTTCGACGGCGTGCCATATCAGGACGAGCTTCCCAAGGAGCTGATGGACTGGCTCAACAACCCTGCCGCCGCAATGGAGGAGTTCCGCAAGTTCCTGCGCACGCAGGGCTATGAGGAAAAGAGCATTGAGGAAATTCTCAAAATGTTCGAAGAGCGCCTCAAGGAGCAGACCAAGGAGCACAACGGCGGCTCGTACTGGATCGGTACGAACGGCTACTCAAACTTCGGCAATAGCGGCCACAGCCCGCAGGGCATCCGTGTGGGCGGGAAGAGCATGTACCGCCGCGCGTTTCAGGTGGCGGGGGAGCGCAGGTTCCGCGACTTCCGCAAGGACAATGTGCTCGATATCCGACAGTTTCAGATGGCGTTCCGCCTGCTGCGCCAGTATTCCGAGCAGACGCAGGAGGCCAAAACGGAGTTCGACGTGGATGGGACCGTGCGCGAGACCTGCGACAACGCGGGAACGCTGTCGGTCTGCTACAAGCGTCCGCGCAAAAATACCGTCAAGGTGCTGATGCTGATGGACTCCGGCGGCTCGATGGAGTATTATTCCAACCTCTGCTCCATGCTCTTCCAGGCGGCGCGGCAGTCGAACCATTTTAAAGAGCTGCACGTCTACTACTTTCACAACTGCATTTATTCAAGCGTCTATACCGACCCGCGGATGTACCGCGAGCACGCGGTGCCGACGGACTGGATCCTGCAGAATTTCGGCAGCGAGTACAAGGTCATTTTAGTCGGCGATGCACTGATGGACATGTACGAGCTGATGGAAAAGCGCTACGACTACCGCACCGGCGAGGCGAAATGGTCGGGCCTCGATCAGATCAAGCGCTTCTGCGAGCACTACGACCACCTGATCTGGCTCAATCCCGAGGAGCCCCCGCGCTGGGGCGGCTACTGGGGCGAGAGCTACGGCTATATCGCAAGGGCGGTGGACATGTACCCGCTGACCGTCGACGGTCTCGAGCGCGGCATGAAAAAGCTGCTCGTGAACCGGTAAAGGAATAAAAAAGAGGACGGGAGTTTGCCGTGTGCTGATAAGACAGTAATTTGAGAAAACTACAAAATCGGCATCTGCCAAGCAGGATTGGACAACAAAACAGGCGGCACTCAACTTCGGTTGGGTGCCGCCTGTTTTTACATCTAAAGGTTGAGAATCACCTGTTTTTTGCGCTGAAAAGCAAGGATAGCGAAAAGGGTGAAATAGTTATCGCCTCTGTGCGGTTCCTTTGTGAAATAGTAAATCGCTACGGAGTGAATCCCATTCGCTGGGGAGTGCGTATATTTGCGGCTGTGCAAAATACCTCACAAAACTGTAAAACCGATAAGTGGCTATTTCGATGCAGAGTATGTTCGATATCGAGAAAATCGGAAAATCAGCTTATATGCACAGAAGATTGATTCTTTTACACGATACATATCAGAAAGCCTATTGAAATTTTCGCATCCATGCGCTATAATGTGTGTACACACATATACTTTCTTTTAAGAACGGAGGAAGCGCTTATGAGTATATTTGGTTTTTTCAAAAAGAAAGCGGATATAATGCCTCAAGTCGAAAAAGAAACTGCAATAGAGGCCCCAGTACAACGTGGCGTTGCTATCTCAAAACGAGTTGAACTTGATTCCCATAATGAGAACAGCATAAGAAACTGCTACATTGCTTTTGATGTGGAAACAACGGGACTGAGTCCTATATCCGATCGAATTGTTGAGATTGGCGCTACAATTTTTCAAAACGGAACCGTACAAAGGATATTTTCATCTCTCGTAAATCCCGGCATTTCAATTTCACAATCTGCATCTGCTGTCAATCATGTTACAAACTCCATGCTCAATAGCGCTCCATCTGAAAAGGAAGTATATTCGCAGTTGGTAGACTTTTTGGGAGACGCTTTATGTGGTGGAATCGTAATGTGCGCTCACAATGCAAAATTCGATTTTGATTTTCTTTGCCACACACTATCTCGTCTCGGCTTTAATGCGAATATTGAGTATATTGATACTCTTAGCCTTTCAAGAAAGTATTTGCATGGACTGGAAAACTATAAGCAAAGCACAGTTGAGAATTATTTCGGACTGACAAATCCTTCGTCTCATAGAGCTGCATCAGATGCTGAAAATTGTGGTCATATCTTGTATCGTTTGTTAGATGTCGCCAGCGAATCCTTGGAAATAGAAAAAAGACAACTTGAGCAATCAAAGCCCAATTTGCAAGAATTAGAAGTATGCGCCTTCATTCAAAATGTCATTTCTCAAAAAGGTGGAGATACGACATTACTTAGATTCAGAAAAAATAGTAGCGGTTATGTGGATGTGTGCTGTCTGTATACTTTCCTGAAAGTTAAATTCGCCAAAAAAGGTGCTTATATTCTGATTAGGAGTAATTGTCCTGCAACAGAAAATTACGTTACCGAATTGTGTACACAGAGTGAAGGCGGCACAGATTATATCCGGGTGTATTTTTCAAGCCCATTTGATTTGGAACCTCTGTCAGAGTATATCTATAAGGCATTTTTCAACTGTTATGAATCTATGGAGGAATACGCATCGTATAGCAATTATAGAAGGCGAGAAATCGAAAACAGCATTCGCTTCATGTGTGCCCTGACCAATGAAGAAGTTTCTTCTTTGCTGAACGAGATTAAAGAGCACAACTATGCACCGATAACTATTTCTGTAGCAAATGAACGCCAGATTTCCTGTGACGATGTTGTAATCCATGCTGTTTATAATCGGGTTCCGCTGAGTGAAATCCGAAATGCTGATAATTGGGACAAGGGATTCAAAATGGGATTCCCGCATTGGGAAAAAGGCGAAGATGAGAGGAAAAAAGGAAACCTTGTGCTAGCTATAGAATTATTTGATAAAGCAAGATTGAACGGTTATGCCGTTCCAGCATTATACACTTCCTATGCGTTGGCATATCGGCAGCTAAAGGACTACAGCAACGAAATAGTAATCTTGGATGAAGGCATTGCAAGAATGCCAGATCAAGCCAGCGCATGGAGTGCTCGAAGAACTAAAGCTATAAGCTTACTCTTTGCTCAACAAGAAAAGGAACGAATAGCTGCTGAAAAGTTGAAACGACAAGCTGAAAAAGTGGCGCAGAAAGAAACCACTGTGTCTGTTCCAAAGAAACCCCGGGGTAGAGCGATTTTGCAGATGGATGATAGCGGAAATGTTATAAAAGAGTTTGATTCAATAGCTGCCGCAGTACAAGAAGTTGGTGTAAGTTCTAAGAGCATTCGGGATGCCGCTAATGGTGTTCAAAAACGGGCGGGTGGATACCATTGGATGTATAAAGAGTAAGGAATGTTTTATGCCAGACAACAGGAATCGCAAGCGACCGATACAGGTCAAATTTTTCGTAGATGAAAGAGAACTCGGCTTGATAAAGGCGAGAATGGCGCAGCTTGGTATAGAGAATATGAGCGCTTACCTTCGGAAAATGGCGATCGACGGATATGAGGAAAAACCGGATATGCCTGAACGCCGTGAGCCGAAAAATCCTTGATTCACTTTTCAAGGTGGAGTGATGTTCAGCTCCGCAGGAGCGCAGCCAATTTCCTTGAAATTGTTAAAGGGTTTGGGATGTTTCCCAACAAGGTTTCGCAAAAGGTCAGCAAGGCTGAAATTTTGCAAAACGCACGAGTGGGTACCTGAACGCGGCTTACAAATATGACAGCGACGCGCTCGTGGCCGACAACACGAAGTTCACCATCTCCAACCTTGACGCGAGCGACAAGCTCGTCGCGCTCTACACCAACATCAAGGCCGACCGCAAGCTCGACAAGGACGATGTGTTCGGCTACTACAAGCTTTCCTCCATCGGCAAGGCCAGCAACCAGGAGATCGAGATCTTCCAGCTCTTCAAGGATCGTCCGGTCGAGACCGCGACCGTGGGCTGGGTCGGCGTCGGCAACATGTCCTACAACGTGTTTGTCCCGTACTATCCCATGCTGATTGACAGCATGTACTCCGGCTATCAGGTCAGCACCGCGTCCGCGAAGTTTACGACTGAAAAGCCCGACACCTTCTGCACCTACGGCACGAGCTGGGCGCAGGATGCCGAGGGTAACTGGCAGCGCGTTTCCGGCTTCAAGGCGTATCCGAGCAACTGGAAGGATTCCTATTACTTCACGTTTGAGGGTCTCGGCGGTTACATCGCCAACGCCGACAAGATCACCGGCAAGCCCCTGAAGGCCGAGGCCAAGGCCTACGTCGCCGATAAACTCGCCGCCCTCCAGCAGGAGCTCTACAAGGACTTCGTCACGACCGACCAGCTCGCCAAGGCGGATGATGCCCGCGCCCTTGCCACCGAGAACGGCAAGACCATGGCTGAAAAGGCTCACAAGCTGGGCGTTGAGCTCGTCGAGTACATCACGAAGGACGAAGCCCTCCAGCCGAGCGTGTTCACCGATGTCAAGGAAGGCGCCTACTATGTGGACGCTGTGAACTGGGCCGTGGATAAGAAGGTCACCTCCGGTAAGACCGAGACGACCTTCGCCCCCAACGACTCCTGCACCCGCGCGCAGGCCGTCACGTTCCTGTGGCGCGCCGCCGGCAGCCCCGAGCCGACCGCAAGCGAGATGACCTTCACCGACGTGAAGGCGGACAGCTACTACGATAAGGCCGTCCTGTGGGCCGTCGAGAACAAGATCACCTCCGGCATGAGCGACACGCTGTTCGCGCCCGACGCGACCTGCTCGCGCAGCCAGATCGTGACGTTCCTGTACCGCATGCAGAACAGCCCTGAGAGCAAGGCAGAGAATCCGTTCACCGATGTCAAGGCGGACGCCTACTACGCAAACGCCGTCCTGTGGGCCGTGGAAAACGGCGTGACCACCGGTGCGAGCGCGACGACTTTCGACCCCGCGGGCGACTGCACGCGCGGTCAGATCGTCACTTTCCTCTATCGTTGCCTGAGCAAGTAAGCGATAAAAGCAAACAGGAGAGCCCCCGAAGAAAACCTTCGGGGGCCTTTTTTTGCGGAACGGGTGGGAGAAATATCAACAGAAGTTGATGTTGCGTTGAGAAAGAGTTCATCTGCTTGCGGTAAAAATATAAAATCTGATGTTGTAAGTTCCGGCGGGGATGCCCGCAGATGAGGTTTTTATCTTTCAGGAAGGAAGAAACGAACGATGCGAGTGAAGATTATTTCCGACAGCACGTGCGACCTGTCGCCCGCGCTGCTCGAGCGCTATGATATTGCCGTCACGCCGCTGTGCGTCATCAAGGACGGCAAGGACTTCCACGATAGTGTGGACATTACGCCCGCCGACATTTTTGCCCACGTGGACGGCGGCGGAGACCTTTGCAGCACGTCGGCGGTCAGCCAGTACGAGTACGGCGAGATGTTCGCGCGCTACGCGAACGAGTATGACGCGGTGGTGCAGATCACCATCGGCGCGAATTTCTCCTGCTGCTATCAGAATGCCTGCGCCGCGGCGCAGGAGTACGAGAACGTCTTTGTGGTCGATTCGGAGAATCTGAGCACCGGACAGGGCCTTCTGGTCGTCGCGGCGGCGAAGCTCGCCGAGCAGGGCCTTTCCGGCGCGGAGATCGCCGAGCGCGTGCGCGCGCTCGCGCCGAAGGTCGAGGCGAGCTTTTTGATCGAGCGCCTCGACTACATGCGAAAGGGCGGCCGCTGCTCGGCTGTGGCCGCGCTGGGCGCGAATCTTCTGCACCTGAAGCCCTGCATCGAGGTGCGAAACGGCAAGATGGCCGTGTGCAAGAAGTACCGCGGCTCGTTTGAAAAGTGCATCCGCCAGTATGTAAAAGAGCGCCTTGACGGGCGCGAGGACATCGCGCCGGAGCTCGCGTTCATCACCCACGCGGCGGCGGACGCGAACGTCGTGGCCGCGGCGAAGGAGGAAGCGGCACAGTACGGATCGTTTGAGACCGTCGAAGAGACGCAGGCGGGCTGCACCGTCTCGTGCCACTGCGGCCCGAACACGCTCGGCATCCTGTTTGTGAGAAAGTAAAGGAGAAACCACCGTATGGCTCGCCATACGGTGGTTCTTTTTCAGCATTTTGCGCTTTTTCGCCAAAAGATGACCGCGAGCGCGGTGCAGACCGCGATGGCGGCGGCATAGGGGATGACGAGCAGAAACGCGGTGCTCGCCGGTGCGCTGTAGGAAGCATAGCGGATGCCCCAGAGCATGTCGCAGTAGCTGAATGCGACGGCGGCGCACATCACATCGGAGAGCAGGATCGCCAGCGCGGCGAAGGTACAGGACAGAGCTTTCATGGAGAGACCTCCTTATTTGTGTTTGGTGCTTTTGAGCAGCAGCGCCGCGCCCGCGGCGATGGCCGCGACGCAGAGCAGCAGAAAAATGCCACTGCCGTCGATGCGGATCATCGACGATCCGCTGATCTGCGCGGGAACGGACGGGACAAGGATCGACAAAACGCCATAGACGATCAGCGCGGCCGCGCCGCCGAAGCAGAGAATGAGGCTCAAAAGCCGCATCGTCCGGTGCTCCTCCTGCGCTTCGGCGGGCGCGGCATTCGGCGCACCGTCTTTTAGAAGGTAGTCGAGCGAGACGCCGAAGTAATTGCTCAGCGCGAGGAGCTTGTCGCTCTCAGGCATCGCGCTGCCGCCCTCCCATTTAGAGATGGCCTGACGCGAGACGTTCAGCGCCTCTGCAAGCTGCTCCTGCGAAAGACCGCTCTTTTTGCGCAGTGTGTAGAGTTTTTCAGGTAGTGCCATGGTTCCTCCTTTCGCAAAAAGCATAGCGTTAGTGTGCGCAAAATGCCATGTATTGCAGTAGACAATTGCGCAACCGTGGGTAGCAATGAAGACTTTTTGCGGAAAACAGTCCTGTTTTTGCCCATTTTACCATGCGGAGGGGGAAAGCGCCAGCGGAGAGCAAAAAATCGCCCGAACTGGAATTTGTTCGGGCAATTTTGGTTCAGTTCTGTTCCTCGGAGGGGGCGTTCTTCTTTTCAAGCTCCGCGCGCAGCATGCGGTTTTCAGCCTGCAGGGCGTCAAGCTTGTCGTTCAGCGGGGCGAGCTGCTTTTTGAGCTCGCGCGCGACGATGCCCTGATAGAATTTGTACCGGCTCGCTGTGCCGGCTGCGGCGCACACGACAGTCACGCCGCCGGCGATGAGGCCGGCCTTTTTCCAGTCGACCTTGCGGACGACTTGCAGCACGGCGCGCTGGTCGAGCTTTTTGCCGCGCAGCGGCGCGGGCGCAGCGCTCTCCGCGCGCACGGGGAGAATGTGGATGGTTTCGAGCATTTTCATCGGATCGTCCTCCTTGATCCATGTTATTTTTCGACTCTAAAGGTATCATGCCGCATGCGGAATGTCAACCGCGGGGATGCGTTGCAATGGATAGAAAAACGTGCTATGATGACCGAAGATTTTTGATTCGAAAGGAAGCGAGGGGAGCGATGCTCCCGCGTTGACATGATCGCGATTCTGCTTGCGCCGGTGTACCTGCTGGCGAATTATTATTTACTGCGCCGCGTGATGGGCTGGGTGAAGGCCTGGTTCCCGTTTTTTCGCACAGCGCGCCACTGGGCGCTGCCCGTGGCTGTGCAGGCGTTTCTGGCCTGCTCCATCGTCATCGCGTTTTTCCTGCCGGAGGGGCGGGCGCGGCGCGTGATGAAGCTCATCGGCAACTACTGGCTCGGCGTACTGCTGTATGTGCTGCTCGCGGTCATCGCGGCGGACCTGCTGCGGCTGCTGCTGGGGTACGTGCTGCCGTTCAAGCACATTTTCGTCACGACACAGATGCACCGCATCGCGGGCTGTGTGTGCGCGCTGGTCATTTTGATCGCATCCATCTGGGGCGTCGTCAACGCGCGCATCATCCACGTGACGCCGTATGACGTGACGGTCGATAAGACTGTTGAGGGCATGGACGAGATGAAGGTTGTGCTCGTGGCCGACCTGCACCTTGGCTACAACATCGGCGAAAAGCAGATGCAGCAGATGGTAGACAGGATCAACGAACAGGACGCCGACCTCGTCGTCATCGCGGGAGACATCTTCGATAACGAGTGGGAGGCGGTGGAAGCCCCTGAGACCATCGCTGCCACGCTGCGCAGCATCCGGTCGAAATACGGCGTTTACGCCTGCTACGGCAACCACGACATCGAAGAGCAGGTGCTCGCAGGCTTCACCTTCCGCCAGAGCGAGAAGAAGGAGAGCGACCCGCGTATGGACGAATTCTTGAAGGACGCGAACATCACGCTCCTGCGTGACGAGGGCATGCTCATCGACGGAAAGTTTTACCTTTATGGCCGCCCCGACGCGCACCGCCCGGGCCGCGGCATCGAGACGCGCAAGACGCCCGATGAGATCACGGCAGGTCTGGACAAGGATAAGCCCATCATCGTCCTCGACCACCAGCCCAAGGAGCTACAGGAGCTCGCGGACGCGGGCGTCGACATAGACCTCTGCGGCCACACGCACGATGGACAGATGTTCCCGGGAAATCTCACCATCAAGCTGATGTGGGAAAATGCCTGCGGGTATCTCCAAAAGGGAAAGATGCACAACATCGTCACCTCCGGCGTCGGCCTGTTCGGACCCAACATGCGCGTGGGGACAAAAGCAGAGATTTGTCCTATTACCATCTATTTTGCATAAATGCAAAGCACTTTGCGGCACTTGTGCCGCGGGGATCGCAGCGCCGAAGGCGCTGCACGAGCCAAAGGGGCCATTCTCTTTCGCGAAAGAGAATGGCCCCTTTGGAACCCCAAGAGAAAGGCTTAGATTGGCAGTCTTGGGCTTGAAGGGGCTTTTTGCCTCCGGAATGCAACTGCCTGCGTGGCGGTATTGCTGACGCTCACCGCCATTGGTTCTGCTATACGACTTGCCTCTGCTTCTATTATCCGCTGTTGCGCAGCCGTTGGCGGCTTTGCCGCCTTACGGATGCGGTACACCCCTTGCGGGTGCCGCTCTGCCCATCTTGTAGAAGTGCGCAGTAATCTCCGTCTACCGAGGCACTACTCAATGCGGCGAGCGCCAGCAATGCCGCTATTTCGCACGCAATCTGCCGCCGAGCAAACGTCACTCGCGCCTCACGATAGTAAGGCGCGGTTGAGAGTTGCTACGACTCGCAGGGATTCATGGCGAAGCCATGTACACCGCACCCGATTGCACAGCGTGTGCAGCTCTTCAAGCCTCAAACTGCCAATGCAAACGCCTTTCTTTTGGACG
>ERZ791744.2306-NODE-2306-length-10478-cov-3.436343_pt1 | contig 10478 bp, 2 predicted proteins | sample MGYA00510039_ERZ791744 | MGnify/ENA primary metagenome ERZ791744 (study PRJEB30046, sample SAMN00791969) | human gut metagenome | study: EMG produced TPA metagenomics assembly of the A metagenome-wide association study of gut microbiota in type 2... | reverse complement strand
GCCTGTTAGTGGCAAGCAGTGCTTTAGCACAGTCGCCGATACCTACTTTTGACAAGGAAGCTGTTACGCCGCATCCGTACAACCGTACCGGTCAGCAGGATGTTATCAGTGGGGATGAAACTCCATCCGGAGAATTCCGTCCTGGTAACACCGGTACAAAAGATGACCCTGCTTTTTATGTTAAAAGTATTAAACTTACCGGCTTTGAACTGCCGGATAAGGTGGGACGGCTTCAGGAAATTTTAAACAAATACCAAAAACGCAGCGTTAAAGTTGCGGAACTGAATAATTTAACGGCAGAAATTACGGCATATGCCAAAGAATGCGGCTATACGGTTGCACAGGCGGTTGTTCCGCCGCAGGAAGTTGCCGGCGGCAGCCTTGAAATAAAGGTGTACGTAGCCAATTACGATAAAATAAATATTACTCAGAATGACAGTGATATTGCTACAAGCGTGCTGAATAACTACCTTAGCGGCTTAAAGCCGGGCAGCACCATTACCGACAGCAAACTGGAAGACGCCATTAACAACATTAATGACCTTCCGGGCGTACAGGCTCGCGCTGTTTTAAAACCGGGCGGCGAGCCGGGTACAACCAGCCTTGATGTTGAAGCAACGCGCAGGCCGGTTTGGAACAACTATGTATTTGTTGATAACGGCGGCGGCTATTGGAGCGGACGTTACCGCTACGGCTTTAATACCGAAATTAACAACCCCGGCAAAATCGGTGATAAATTTATTTTAAACGGTATGCTTTCCAGCCATGATGTTAAAAACTACGGCATCCGCTACGAACTGCCGGTTGGCAGCCGCGGTACCCGGGTTGGTATTGCTTACAGCCAAAGCTCTTATGAAATGAGCACCAACAGTTTTTACGATACGCTCGGCAAATCAAAAGGCATCAGCCTTTACGGCATGACGCCGGTTTACCGTGACCGCAGCAACCGCATTACTGCAATTTATGGTTACGACCACCGCGATATTGAAGATGAACTGCGTTTCAGCATAGACGGGTTAGGCCGCATGAAAACCGAAAAAGACGCGGATGTATGGCATGTTGGCATCAGCGGCAGCCAGTACAATGTAAACCAGTTTACGCAGTACAGCTTAATTTACTGGTACGGTGATATTGATACTGAAGGGCAGAATGCTTATTATGACGGCGGCTACCATAAACTGACCGGCGACTTGCTGAACGTTTGGTATGACGGCGACTGGAATTACCGCATTAAAGCCAGCGGGCAAATGGCAAGCCGCGCGCTGGACGGCAGTGAACAGTTTTACCTTGGCGGCATTAATGGCGTGCGTGCCTATGGCGCAAGCGACGGCTACGGCGACCTTGGCTATCTGGCAACGGCTGAAATCCGCCGCGCAACCGGCATTGAAGGTTTGGAAGCGGCTGTGTTTATCGACAGCGGCGCCGTTAAAAATAAATACGACGGCACCATGGACCACCTGGCAGGCTGGGGCGTTGGCTTACGTTACGCCAAACCCGGCGACTGGTATGCCCAGCTTGATTACGCCCGCAAGATTGACGCGCGCCCCGACCGTATTGAGCGCGATGACCATGACGGCAGGCTGTGGTTCCAGCTTTATAAAATGTTCTGATTAATATTAATGAATATGTAATAAACTCATTAAAAATTCCTTTAAAAACTTATGGAGGGAAATATAATGAACAGTAAAAAGAATCTTAAACGAAACCTATTAATATGCCTGCTGGCGGGTTCTGCCGTAATGTATACCCTGCCGCTGCACGCAGCAACGAGCGTAATTGGTAACGGTACGCTGCCGAGTGGTGGCGAGGTTATGGCTGGGCAGATAGATATACCTGATTGGGCGCGTCCTGGAGGAACTAATCCTGCTGGAAATCTTGAAATGAATATTATTCAAAACAGCCATAATGGTGTTATAAAATGGGATAGTTTTGATATTGGTGGTAGTGCAACCGTTAATTTTAGAGGACCGCAGGATTTTAATACTTTAAACTATGTCAACAGTGGTGCGGCTTCTCAAATTTATGGCACCATTAATGCTAATAATAACGGTAATATTTTTATCGTTAACCCGGCAGGCGTACAAATCGGCAACAGCGCACAGATTAATGTTGGCAGTTTATATGTATCGAATAAAACGTTTAGCGATGATCTTTTAAAATCAGTTAATGAAAGTACAGTATTAAATGATTTTATGCAGAAAGGCTCTACCGGCGATGCTGTCCTTATGAGCCTTGGCAACATCAACGCCAGCAAAGTTACTTTTGAAGGCAATGGGCGCATTGTTATCGACAGCGAGCGCATTAAAGATGAAGCCGGTAATGATAAACTTGATTACAAAAATATAAATATTACAACTTCTGCCGATAATACAGACAATATTATTATTGGTTATGACGCTTATGATGAAACTATTACTAATGGTAGTGTTGTAGGATATGCTAATAAAAATACTGATGATGCTATTGCTACTGTAACTACTGAAAATGGAACATCAGAATATACAAAAGCTTATGGTTATATGTGGGTAGAAGATGTTGAGCAGCTGCAAGCTATTAATACCAATTTTAGCGGCAACTATGCTTTAAGAAACAGTATTGATGCGACGAGTACTGAACAGCAAGGTAATGAATTTTCTAGCATTGGCATTACAAGCGATGGAAATGTAGATAATAACGGAGAAGGTTTTACCGGTAAATTTGATGGACTTGATTACAGTATATTTGATTTAAATATTGATGAAACAGGTAATAATAATGTAGGCTTATTTGGTTATACAACAGATGCGACTATTAGTAATGTTACGTTAGTTGGTGGAAGCATACGCGGCAACAATAATGTTGGTGCGGTAGTTGGCAATGCTAATAATACAACTGTTACTAATGCTCTTAATAGTGCTGCTGTCAGCGGTAACCGCAATGTTGGCGGTATTGTGGGCAGTGCAACAGATACGACTGTTGAAGATGCTATTAATACAGGTGCAATAGAAGGCAGAGTAAACACAGATGATGGCGGTATAAATGTCGGCGGTCTTATAGGCAGTATGAATAACAGCCATTTAATAGGCAACAGTTATAATCTTGGTGATGTAACGAGCATAGGTTCTAATGTGGGCGGCTTGGTTGGTAGTGCAACTAATTCTGTAATTGGCAATAAAGCTGATACTGATACAGAAGAAACTGAGCTTGTTTACAACCGCATGGACGTAACCGGCGCTTACAATGTCGGCGGCATAGTAGGCAATATGGTGGGCAGCACCGTGCGAAATGCCGAAAACAGCGGTACTGTAACGGCAGAAAGATATACAACTGAAAAATATAATTATCATACGGCTAATGGTGGAACCCATATTGAAAGTGTAGATGTAAATGTTGCTAATGTTGGCGGCATTGCCGGTAAATCTTCAAATAAAAGTACGATAGAAAATGTAACCAATACGGCAAATGTAAGCAGTAAGACAAATAATTATGAACAGTATGGTTCTCAGCATGAATATTATACCGCAGGCAACGCAGGCGGCATTGTTGGGCGTGCAGAAGATACTGATATTACCAATGCAACTAACCGCGAAAACGAAGTGTGCGGCGCACATAATGTCGGTGGCGTAGCCGGATATTTTGGCGGTAGTGGCAAAATTACTACTGGTATTAACGACGGCGGCGACATTATGGCTACCGGTGCGCGTAATGATAATGAATTTGTAAAAGAAGCCGTACGACCGATTGAAGACGGTGCTAATGAAACATTTATCATTGGTAATATTGGTGGTATAGTTGGTTATTTGGATGGCGATAATGTTTTTGTAACGGCAAGTGCCAATCGTGGAACGGTACATTCACAAGATATTTCCGAAGCAAATGCGGATAAAGTACTTGACATTTCAAAAGCTGCTAATGTTGGCGGTATAGTTGGTAAAATTGACCGCGGCACAACTGATAATTTAAAAAATGATAATAATGAAATTGATGTAACGAAAGCCGCTGTATCCAACAGTTATAATACGGGAGATGTACGTGGGTATACCGGCGTTGGCGGCGTAGTTGGTATGATGTATAACGGCGAAGTTGCAGGTTCATATAATCTTGGTTATATTAGTACAACTCGTCAGTCAACTACTGGTGGCAGTATTGATGCATTGAATATGGGTGGTATAGTTGGCGATACAACAGAACTGTCAGGAGCAGAAGTTTATCTTTATGACGTTTATAACAAAGGTCAGATTGGCGATAGTGAGTTTAATTATTTTGGACGTCATGTCGGCGGCATTGTTGGACGTCTTTCCGGTACAGTAGAAAAGGCTTATAATAACGGTGCTATTTATAACGGTTATAATGTAGTCGGCGGCATTGCCGGCTGGATGGCTCAAGGGAAAATAGAAAATGCTTTTAACACCGGTAATATAACTGTTTTAAATAAAAATAATGCTCAGAGTCAGGTAGGTGGCATTGTTGGTGCGGCTAATGTTGCTACTGAAAGTATAGAAATTAACAATGTTTATAATTTAGGAACATTAAGAAGTTTTAGAGCAGATAGCAATAGTGGTGTTAATACTTTAGGCGGTATCATTGGGCAAGTAAATGAGTTTAATGGTAATGGAGCAAATACTTTTACTATTTCAAATGCTTATACTACCGGTAATTTAATGATGTATAAACTTTATGGTGGTAGTTATGTAGAAGATTTAGGTGGAGATGAATTTGTAATAGCTGGTACTACTTATACCAGTAGTATTGGCAGCATTTATGGCAGTAATACTATTGGCACTAGGTTAAATGTGAGCAATGCTTATTATATTAAACCGGCGAAGGATGAAGATGGTAATCCATTATTTACTGAATTAAGTGGTAATAGTGATAATTCCAATAAGGCAATTGAATTTGGTAAAAAAGATGATTCTAACGAATATAAATATAATAAATACGGACAAAAGTACAAACTTGAGTTTAGTACACAAGTTGAAGGCAGCGGTAATGTCGAAGGTAATACTGATAATAACTGGCGTATTTATGACGGTAATACTCCTATTTTAAATGCGTTCTTGCCGGATAGTGAAAAATATTTTGCAGATAATGGTTTAACTGATAATAGTAATAACACTGATAAAACTTTTAACGGCTCAATACAATACGGTACAGCTTATGATCCTCTTTTGACCATTATTAATACTGACAGAGATTTAGTATTTAATTTTGGTACAGAAGATAATGAGTTGAGTATAACTAATGCAGCAGGGCTTGCTGTTTACGGTGGTGGCGTAACTCTCAATAATTTTACAACCAGTGGCGGCAGCGGTTATTTTGGTGGTACTATTTATGCAGATGGCGCGCTTAACCTTAATGGCGGTACTAATGATATTGGGCTTGGTAGTGCTGCCGATATTTACGGTTCTGCCGTTAACATTACAACGGGTGGCAAAGTAACCATTTATGGCGATGTAACAGCAACAGGCAATACTGCTAATGGAGCAACCAGCGATACATCAGATGTGATTGATGTTAAAGATAAAGGCAATATTACTATTAGCGCCAGTGATGTTGACGTATATGGTACTTTAACTTCAGCAAGTAATAATACCCAAGACGCAACTGTAAAAATACCCGGTATTCAAGATAGTGCTGTAACTTGGACTCCAGGTGAGGTAAACAATCCTAATGCAGAAATGGCAGATATTGCTGACCGTTTTGCACATACTATCGGCGCTTCTGCTGTTGATGGCAATATTACCATTAATGCAAAGGGAACACCGGCTGATGTTGATGGGGATGGAAAAATAGAAGCTGATGAAGTAACTGGCGGCAACGTTGGTTTATACTACGGCAACAAAGGCGAAGGTATTACAACAACCGGCGGCAATTTAAGCGTAACCGGTACGGGTGATGTTTATGTCGACAGCGACCTTGATATAGGCGGCGATTTAATGCTTGAAGGTACGGGCGCAGACAGCGAAGTTGTACTTGATATTACCAATATCGGGCAGGTGCAGGCTGATAACGGCACGGTAGGGAACGCTTTAACCGGATTGCATAATTTCCTTAACCATTTTGCTGATGCTGATAATTCAATAGAGCTTGATTCTGAATCGGGCGACGCTAAACTTGCTGTTGATATGTGGGATGAAACTGCCAATAATAATCAGGGAGCGTATAACCTTGATAAGTTTAATAACGGCAATGACAGCTTTGCAGATAAGCTTGATGGGCTTAATTTAACTGTTAATGGAACTACTATTGAAAACGATGCTTCAGCTTATACCTACATTTGGGTAAATGATGCTGACCAGCTTAACGGTATTCAAAACTATTATGATACTCATGCAGGTACAAATATTCTCAACTACAATTTTGCGTTAAAGAACGATATAAACGCCAGTGACTTAACTGATTTCAACGTAATTGGCACAAACGCTGATGATGTTGTTATTGGTTACAGTGGCACGTTTGACGGACGCGGCAACCGTATTATTGGATTAGAAGTCGACAATGAAAGCAATGCGGGTATTTTCAGTCAAATTAATCAAACCGGCACTGTTAAAAACCTTAATGTTTACAGCGGCACGTTTACAGGATCATCTACCGCAGGTGCTATTGCAGGCATTAACAACGGTACTATTGAAAATATTACCGCGTTTGGCAACACTGTAACTGTTACTGGTGATAGCGGCAATGCAGGCGGTATTGCAGGCACAAACAGCGGTACTGTTGATGACGTAGAAAGCAGCGGCAGCGTTATTGCAGAAAGAGATAATGCTATTGTTGGCGGGTTAGTTGGCACAAATGAAAGTGGTGCTACTGTTAATAACAGTTACAGCAATAGCGCAGTAACTTCTACAAGCGGAACTGATGCCGGTCTTGGCGGTGTAGTTGGTGTAAATGAAGGTACTGTGTCATTGGTTGACAGCCTTGGTGTAACTAACGGTACAAACAGCACTAATGTAGGCGGTGTTATCGGCATTAACAGAGGTACGCTCAGCAGCGCTTATAACGAAAGCATAGTTAACGGTTATAGTAAAGTAGGCGGTATTATTGGTGAAAATAGTACTGGTGGTACAGTTACTAATATTGTTAATGCAACCAGCGTTACCGGCGAAAATGAAAGTGCAGATAATGTCAGTCAATACGTTGGTGGGCTTGTTGGCAGTAACAGCGGCAGTGTAACCAACGGACGCAACAATGGCACTATTACCGGCACTAACTACGTAGGCGGTATGGTTGGCAGCAACGCTGATGAACATTCGATTTTAGCAAATCTTACTAACGATAGTTCAGCAGCTATTGAAGGTGAAAATTATGTAGGCGGTATAGCAGGTACTAACTTAGGTACAATTACGGCACAAAATCAATCTAATTTAATTAATCGAGGTAGTATTACCGGGCAGAATTATGTTGGCGGCGTTGCCGGTGAAAATATTGGTACTATTGAATATGTTAAAAATGACGTTAACCTTTATGTAAAAGACAGTAATGAAACTGCAAAGTATTTTGGCGGTGTTGCAGGCATTAACGGCAGGGTTGATAATACATTAACTACAGAAGATGAAACGGCAACTGGCACTATTACCAGTGCAACTAACGAAGGCGATGTTGTTGCTGAAAATGCACAGTATGTAGGCGGCATTGTAGGTTGGAATACTGTCAATGGCGTACTTGACGGTATGGGCAACAGCAATACAGGACGCGTTGAGGGTGCAACCTATGTTGGCGGTGTTGCCGGTAAAAATGATGCTGCCATTACTGGTACTGCTGATAATATTATAACTATTGAAAACACCGGTGTAGTTATTGCGCATAACGGCGGTGCAGGCGGTATTTTCGGTGAAAACACCGGTGATATTACATACGCTGAAATGTCTAACAGCGGTATCGTTTCCGGAACAAATTATAGCGGAAGCGATGATGTAACCAATGGTACAGGCGGCATTATTGGCGTTAACAGCGGTGATATTACTTATTCCAGCATCACGAATACGGTTGATGGGCAGGTTATTGGCATAAGCAATGTCGGTGGCTTGATTGGCTACAACACCGGCACTATTATTGGCGGGCGCAACGAAGCGCAGGAAACTGACTAAGACAGAAATGTAACCGCAGAGAAGGACAGCTACTACAAATACCAAATTTACAACAACGGCGTAGTTAATGTTGGCACTTGGAATGATAAAAATAGTAACGGCAAAGTTGATGATGGTGAAATTACAGGTTTGCAACAAGGAGAAACAAGCCAAAACATTGGCGGCCTTATTGGTAACAATGCTGATGAAATTGCAACGGGCGGTAAAAAAGGCAGCTTAACCGCAGGTTACAATACCGGTGTAATCAATGCAGGCAGTAGCACAACTGTCGGCGGCATTGCAGGCAGCAACAGCGGCACAATAGACCAGGTATTTAACACTGTTTATAATACTGACGGTACTAAGGGTGCCATTACCGGCGGCACTAACGTTGGCGGCTTGGTTGGTACTAACAGCGGCACGTTAAGCAACGCTTATAACACAACAGATGTTAGCGGCAATTATGCAGGCAATGCGGTTGGCGTAAATAGTGGTACAATTAGTAATATTTATGCTACTAATACTACAGGGCAATTAATCGGCAGTGCTTATGACAGTAATGTTAGCAATGCTTATAGCTTCTCGGCAAATGAGGTTTCCAGTAATAATGTAATTGTTATTTCTGACCGAGACGATCAAAAAGACAGTGGCAGCTATGACGGGTTTGATTTTAGTGCGGCTGATGTTGATGGTGACGTCGCAGATTGGAAGAACTACGACGGCAGCGGCAATCCGTTGTTAAAGGTGTTCTTAACGACATTAACGGTTGATAGCGATGAAGTTGACCTTGTTTATAACGGTTCTGATCAAGATTTAAATATCGGGCAGCTTATTAAAGACGGCATCATTACTGCTCCTGTCGTAACGGATGCGGACGGAAATACTATTTTTAACGGCTTAGATGCTTATAAGAACACCGTTCTTCCCGGTGATAATGAGCTTGGTGAAAGCGAACTGCTTGATAATACCGATGGGCAGGAAAACGCCGGTACTTATGATAATTGGCTGTATTCGGGGCAGATTGCTTCTGGCAGTACGGACGGCACTTTTAATCCTAATAATCTTGGTTATGATATAGTTTATACAGCTAAAACCGGCAATACCGATGACGGTATAGAAATTGACAAAGCGACTATTAACATTTCGTTAGATGATATTAACCGTATTTACGGAAATTCTACAATTAATAATAGTAATACAAGTAGTATTAAAGATAATAATGGTTATGGTTATACTTACGAAATAATTAATGGTAACCTTACTGATGAAATGAAGGCAGAACTTTCTAACAGTGGTATTATTTTTGAACAGAAAACTGATGGCGCTGTAGACAATGTTACTGGCAATAAAGTTACTGAAAAGGTTGGTGATTATACTTGGTCTGCTGATTTTACACTTAATGGAGCAAATGAAAATAACTATGAATTTATTGTAAATGGACAAAGTTTAAATACAATAACAATAAGTGATGGTGTATCTAAAGTAACTCAAGCAGATTTAACCATTACAGTTGACGATAAAACAACTGTACCGGGAGTTTTACCTGGTTTTACAGGCACTGTTAACGGTTTAACAAATGGTGATAATTTGAATTATACTTTTGGTTTAGGTCCTAATGGTAGCATAATTAACATTGATGGTGTATACACAGATGTTATTGGTATTGTTGTTGATGGTCAATTTTATGAATTAGGTAATGCTGACTGGAGTCAGGGTATATTTGCAAATTACAATGTTAAATATCAAATGGGAGATTTGACAGTCAGTGAACAACTTATGCCTGATATTCCTGAAGACTGGCCGCATAACCGTTGGAACTACCTCTTTAACGATGCTCCGTTTGACCGCAATAAAGACTTCCGTGAACGCAAAGCAGAAGTAAACTTTGTAGACGGCGGCATGGAGATTTAACCCCATAACTTAATAAAACCAAACCTAATAAAACAAAAAGCTGATACAACAACAAACAAGCCTGCGGTAAGCGCCGCAGGCTTGTTTTGTATTTTAAGAAAAATTATAATTTTAATGGTTTATTGTGTAATATTGATTTTATTTTTGCAGCTTTTTTAAATTTTGAATGCTTTTAACCGGTTCTTTCCATAAAGATTGTAATTGAAAGATAGCTATTTGATTGAGTCTGAATAATCGCTCTGATTGTGATAGCCCTTCACGGATAAATACTGCGTTCATGCTTTCGAGATTTGATAATACTATTAATTGTTCGATAGTCGCAGTATCACGAATATTACCTTTTGCTTCGGGGTGCATTTTACGCCATGCTTTGGCAGTAATGCCAAAAAGTGCGACATTAATAACATCTGCTTCGCTGGCATAAGTATAAGAAATTTGAGCGTTTGTAAGGGTTGGCAGTATTAAGTTTTCTTTGATTGCATCTGTATGTATTTTGTAATTGGATTTTGCTATTTCGCGTTT
>ERZ791744.2301-NODE-2301-length-10495-cov-2.679885_pt1 | contig 10495 bp, 5 predicted proteins | sample MGYA00510039_ERZ791744 | MGnify/ENA primary metagenome ERZ791744 (study PRJEB30046, sample SAMN00791969) | human gut metagenome | study: EMG produced TPA metagenomics assembly of the A metagenome-wide association study of gut microbiota in type 2... | reverse complement strand
ATCCACGCCGGGCCGTTTGCCACGCCGAGAGTCAATGAACCGAATTTCATAACCTCGGAAGGAACGGATATTCATGATCATTTTCAGGTCAATAGTTATCCTTGTGGTGTGGTGAGCCGTCGCGACGTGGGCAACGGCATTGTCCAGGGACGCGGAGACTGGGGTCCGAGCGCCCGGACTATAACCCGAGAGGAATCTCCCGTCAATCTTTACGGGGTGGCTTCTTACGATGCGGATACGCGTATGCTAAGGGTAAAAGTGGAAGGTTACTATACATCGGGCATGGCTGATCCTCGACTTACAGTAATGCTTCTGCAGAACAACATACTTGGCCCTCAGAGCGGAGGAATGCTCGGTGTCGAATATCCACACCGGCATATATTGCGGGACATACTGACGAATAACGCATTTGGCGACGGGATTAGCGAGAAGAATGCCGGGGAGTATTTTACACGGGAGATCAGCTATATTCTTCCGGAAGAAATTGACGGGATACCGACAGTTGCCTGCGATATGGCTTTGATAGCGTTTGTTTCGGAGGGAGAAGGAGAAATTGTGAAGGCATTCGAATTCTTTCCTGAAGCCGATTTATCATCAGATCAGAGAAAGATTGTGGTTCCGGCCTCCGCATTGATTCCGGTTGGCTCCACCTATGCCCTCGATTATCTGGAATTATGGCTGGATAACTATAGCGGAGAAGATGCGGTTTCGGCGAAACTTGATTTTAAACTCAACGGCAGAGACCACGAACTCATATGGAATGGTTCGATTCCCGCTCACGGAACAGGACTTGCCCGTTTTCCGCTTGACGGTATTATGAAAGACTGTTATGACAATGACACGAATGAATATTCCATTCTTGTCACTGAGATCAACGGGCGTCCGCTCGCTCTCGAAATGTTGCCTGTCAAGGGTCAGTTCAGGAATCTGACAGAATATCCGGCGGAAATGAAAATAAAGATCAAGACCGACCTCGATGCCGCAGACAACACATATCGTATAATTGACGAGAGCGGAGATACTGTCGTCGAGTTCGGACCATATGCCGACGGTGTCAATATGGAATATGACGAGAATGTATCTCTCGAGCCGGGTAAGGTCTATGGCTTCGAAGTTTCGGACGCATGGGGCGATGGTGTGTATCATCCGCGGGGCAGCGTGAAATTCTATCGTGCCGATGACGGAAGAATCGCCGGACAGCTTATGGAAATCGCCGATTATGGAATGCGTCTTTTTTTCCGTACGGAAGATACTTCGGGTATTGGGGCCATATTTTCAGAAAAAGCGATCGATATGTGGTTCGATATGACAGGTGTCCGTGTGAGCCACCCTGTCCCCGGAGACATATATATCCGCAGAACAATCAATCCGGACGGAACCATAGAGACATCCAAGACTATTTTTTGATACTTTGTAACCTCGGGCCGGAAAGTAGCCGGCCCGCTTAATAAAAACACATATATGAAGAGACATTTACTTATTGCCGCCGGAATGGCGGCCGCGGTTTCAGTTTCAGCCGAGTGGGGAAACACCGCCGATGGGGCGATTCCGGTATTTCCGACCGGAACTAATACCTATGCCACAGAAATTCAAGTAACCCCCGATGGAGGCGTATGGGCAATGATGTATCATCCTGATCTTAGAAATGCGTCAGGAGAGACGGATATAAAAAATGTGATATATGAATATCGTGTCCAGTATTGGGATAAATACGGTAATCCTGGATTTCCCGAAGACGGGCTTCTGGTGAGCGATTTCAAAAATAAGTCCTATACTGTCGTCAACAACTATCTTTCGTGCGACTCGGAGGGTAACCTGCTGTTGTGTGTGCTTGACTGTCGCAATTCTCATGATCAGGAAGGCAGTTATACGGCATATCTGATTTCTCCCGATGGCGAAATGTTGTGGGGAGAAGATGGCAAACCTGTGTCGGACGAGACAAATCCTTCATCCTTCTCCGCCATGATGAGCGCTGTGCCGCTCGGAGACGGGAGTTTTGTATTCTCCTGGATAGACGGCGATGAGTTTACAACCAATGTGATGCTGCAACGTCTTGACAAGAACGGTGACAGGCAGTGGGACTCGCAGGCGGTGTCGCTTCTTGACGACCAATGCTCGAATCCTTATCTTATTCCTTCGGATGACAATACATGTATTCTTGTCTATTCAAAGACGGCATCTCAGGTGATATATGCGAGGAAACTTGATTTCGAGGGCTCTTCGGTCTGGGGCAAGGATACGCGTGTCTATAGAGGCGGATGGGGTTCGATCCCTATACATACTCTTATTTCAGTTGTCCCGTCGGGCGATGGCGGAGCATTGATAAGCTGGAACGATGACAGAGCCAATACCAACTTCGAATCGCCTTTCCTCAGTTATGTCACATCTGACGGCAAGCTTGGCTTTTCCGGAGCTTCGGACGAAGGCGATGTCAAGCTCGGATATGCCGGATGGAGATGTTTCAATGTGAAAGCGGCTCCTGCGGCAGACGGCTCCGGTTTTTACACCGCTTGGAGAGAAACTAACGTCGGGCAGTCCTGGCAGGGTTTGAAGATTCAGAAAGTAAGTCCTGACGGAGAACTTATGTGGGGGGAGAACGGAAAAGAGGCTGTTCCGATGGATAATCAGAGTATCGGCTATATATCCACACAGACAGCAGGCGGCACCGACTTCATGCTTTTCTATGAGATTTATTATTCATATTTCGATCAGATTCCTTTGGCATCGCTTATAGACGCCGACGGTGAGCCTGAATGGGCGCAGGGAACAATCGCCCTCTCGGAGCGCGGACGCAAGGCGAGCAATCTCAAATCGGCTCCTTTGGCGGGAAACAAATCCTGGATTTACAGTTGGACCGATGCCCCGGGAGAGGAGGACGCGGTAGACACGCGGTTGATGGGGCGTCTGAACATGGACGGCACTTTCGGGATGTCAGACAGTGGCGTGAAGGAGACTGTCGTGTCGGATGACGATATTCGGTTTGACGGGAGAGTATTGAGAGGCGATGCGAATTCAGTGACGGTATATGGCATAGAGGGATCCGTTGTCGCCGGCATGACTTTTACAGGAGGAGAAGCAGTCATTGACCTTCCCGCCGGCATATATTTGGCAAAATGCGACAATGGCAAGGCAATCAAGATAATAATCAGATGATATGAAAAAATTCGTTTATGCGGTCGTGGTTGCGGCTGCTTTTCCAGGGATGGCTTCGGCACAGGCGATATATGGTTATGGGGCTCAGGAATCAGAAAGCGTGTATACGTCTCTTGATATGCCGACTGTGATTTATGACGGCTCATTCGAGGGCGCCGCACTCGGAGAGGAGATAGAGTCGGTTATTATGACTCCGTCGGGAGAGGTGAGAGTCGCCGGCGAGGTGGAAGGTTTCGACATCGGATTTGACTTTCCGTTTTGCGGAAAGAGTGTGCGCGAATTTGTCGTGTCGGGAGCGGGATATGTTGTTCTTGGCAATGGACAGCTATCGGTGAATCCGGATATTCAGGGATATTATCTGTCATGTTCGGGAGATTTCGACGCAGTAGGATCGGTCCCGCAGCGCGGCGCCCGCGGACTTGCCGATACGCGTATCTCATACGCGCATACAGACGAGGGCCTTGTGATTCAGTTTGAGAATTATGGTGTAATGACATCATTCTGGGGAGATCCGGGTGTGCTCGACATGCATATCAGACTGGGTAAAGACGGGTCAATATCATATACCTACGGAAGTTTCGACACTCTCGGCGGGAATGCATATCTTGCGTGCGGGTTGCGCGACGGGGAACGTTCGGTCTGTGTGGAGGGTGACAAAGGAGACATAGCGCTTGTCCGCGACCGGGGAGGTGTTCTTGTGCTGCCTGAGGATACAGAGTCCGGTTATGAATTGACAATGACAGCGCCCGAGCGATGTGAGATGCCGGATGGCGCACCTGCGGAAATAAAGGCTTCGGCTACATCTTCTTCCATAACATTCAGTTATTCACTTGGAGATGGAGCAGACAATATACTTGCCGTATATTCCGTGGACATGGTTTCCGACTGGGTTCCCGAAGACGGAATCCAATATACGGCCGGCGATGAGACGGATGGCGTTTACATAGCTTATTATGGAGATGAGACGGAGTTTACCAACGAAGGTCTTGAGTCAGGGAAAGACTATTATTACAGACTCTTTTCCGTAAGCGCTTTCGGTATCGGCGGTCCTGTGTACAATACAGATGCGGCAGACATGACTGTGGCCACTCTGCCCGGTGCTCCGGCAGCTGCAGTGCGTGACAGCGATGAAAACAGTATCACACTGGATGTCACACCCAATGATGACGGCAACAGTATAGTAGTGCTTATAACGGACTATTGCGAACGGGACGCATATGGAGACAAAGGGCTTTTCGGGAAAATTCCCGTGGATGTCAAGACCGGTGATGTGCTGCCTGTCCCTGAAGACTTCGAGTTATGGATGGACTCTTTCCCTATGCCGGAAAACGGCGGAACTGTCGTTTATACCGGAGAGGCGGCTGAAGGGATAAAACTTGAAGGTCTCGATCCCTCTACAGGGTATTTCATAGCCGTGTATTCACGGAATGGAGAAGGTGTCTGTTCGTCTGATGCCGTGATGATGACTGCGGCGACATGGATAAAAGTTCCTTATGACGGAAATTCAGACAATTTCCCCCGGTTCTTGATGCCGCAGGGCTGGGCTACGAGTGAAGATGATGCCGAATCACATTATTTCTCATTCCGTGATGAATGTTACGGTAGGTTCAATTCCGAAGGTCCTGCCCAGGGTACGCAGCTGATACAGCAGTGCGCCAGCCTTCAGAGAGGAAACGCAGAGGGAATGACCGTGTGGATGACTCCTCAGCCGATCGTGGTCGATGAACGTCACGTGATAGCGAAATTCGAATATTCCATGACAGAGTCTTCGGGAAGATTCGACACCCACGCATACAATGACTGGGCCGATGGCGATGTCCTTGAGATTCTTGTTTCCGATAACGGTGGCGAAAGCTGGCAAAGTATGGCCCGGTATGAAAAAGGCTCCAATCCGGAGATAGGCTGGGATGAAGAAAAAATGTGTCCGCTTTATACCTCGATAGAAGCGGATCTTAATGCCTGGCGCGGTAAAACCGTGACAGTAAAACTTCAGTGGACTACACATACATTGGCTTCCTGGGGCGCGAAATTGTTCGTAGATCGTTTTTCGGTGACACAAGGGGAGTTCCCGGAAATTCCGGAGGTTTCTGTCGGAGCTGTGTCTTACGATCGGGCGACTATTGCATGGAAGTCCGTTCAGACTGATTACGAACTGGCATGGAAAGATGAAAGTTCGGAAGAGGCAAATTTAGTTTCAGTTGACGGTTGCATGACTTACACACTCGAAAATCTGACCCCTCTCACAAAGTATTCCGTCAGGGTGCGTGGCGTTCTCGAGGGAGAGAACAATTTCTCTGAATGGAGTGATCCGGTCGAGTTCACTACTTCTGATTGGCCTCCGGTGGAGGCTCCGGAAAATCTTGTGTCGGATCTTGACCGCTTTTATGACGATGGTACAGTTATGCTCCGCTGGGACGCTACGGATGATATGGAGTCATTCATAGTGGCATACAGGGAATCATCATCGACACAATGGACCGAGTCTGAAACGGCGGACCCTGTCCTCGTTCTTGACGATCTGTCGTATTCCACCAAATATATCTGGAAAGTCCGTGCATTATGCACACATGGGCGTGAGACGGAATTTTCGGCGCAAGCCAATTTTACCACGCCGGAGGATACGGGAGAGATATCGGCACTATATGCCGACGACATTCCCGAGGAGTGCGAAATCTATACTCCTGCCGGCGTGAGAGTACGCAAATCGGAGCTGTATTCTGGCATATATATAATCCGTACATCCGGGGGATCAAGAAAGATCCGTGTGAAGTAGCGGTAATGTCTCCGTCTTTTCAGACTGTCTTGTTTTGAAACACTCTAAAATTATATTTTTACATATGGAGGTGTCGGGAAGATGATTTTCCGACACCTTTTAATATATTTTTGTTTCCGCATGACAAGAACTCCGTTATAAATGAAAAACAGAGGCGCATCACTGCGCCTCTGTTTTCCGATACCTCCCGAAATCCTTCGTGAGAATACCGTGGGTCCTAATTCTAATTAAACTATTAATCCATAACTTTACTAATGCAACAATAAATTGTCAATGAAACGATATATGCGATATACTTTCTTGGAAGGGATGACCCTTGCAAATCATCCCCCATCTTTACAACATCCGCCCGGACATTGCTTTAGACTTTGCAAAATTAGCTATTCCACATGATGTGGCAAAATATTTATCCTCCAATTTTAACAATTGTGGGTCTGATAACTGTTAAAATTGTTAAAAATTGGTCTTATTGGAATATGTTTGGTTAAATAGGATCGGCTATCGCGTTTATGATTGACGATTGTATGCGGCGACAGCTTCGGGCAGCCAGTTAATCGTGCGGCTTATTTCAAGCGACCGTTCGATAGCTACCGGCACGACAGATATAATGCCGTGGGCGAGGGCCCACTCATCGGTTCGGTCGTTCTCAGGTTCGAGATTTATATATTTCCCGGTCAGCAAATAGAATTTATGACCTGCGGGATCAATGTATTCCCGATATTCGTCGTTCCACATGCCGCGGCATGGCTGGCATATCTTCATCTCCTCGGGAATATGGTGCACGGCCGGCACATTGACATTGAGTGCTATGTCAAGCGGCAGCCCGTTGCGGAGCGTGGCCTCCACCAGCACGTCTATCGCACGCGAGCATGGAGTGAAGTCCGCATCCATGGAATGGTCGGTCAGAGAAAAGCCTATCGACGGTATGCCGAATGCCGCCCCCTCCATCGCGGCGCCCATTGTGCCGGAGTAAAGGACATTGATCGCGGAGTTGGAGCCGTGGTTTATGCCTGTCACTACAAGGTCGGGCCTCCGGTCGAGGATATGATGCATGGCAAGCTTGACGCAATCGACCGGAGAGCCGGATACGTTATACATCTTGGCGCCATTATAGTCGGGAAGTCTGTTGATACGCAACGGAGAACTTACGGTTATCGCCATGGATTGTCCTGACTGCGGATACAGAGGACAGACGGCTACCACATCTCCGAAATTTACCAGTCGGTCGATGAGCGCGTGCACGCCGGGGGCAGTATAGGAATCGTCGTTGCTGACGAGTATCAGAGGTCTCATAGGATGAGGTGATTATGAAGTTGATTGATTAAAAAGAAGTGAAATATCCTTTTATGTACGATTACGGGATCAGAGTTTTCTTTCTGAATAGATAACGTGCGATCACCGCGTTACGGTTCGCTCCCGGCAGCTCGCGGAGTACGTCTTGATCCGGACGCAGGTTATAGCGGCCCCGCATTCTCCGGAAATCGTTGTGAGCCTTTATGACAGCCCGGGCATTCGCGATGTCGCCCTTCAGCAGGAACATTCCGAATGCCAGAGTGTCGGCAAGGCGCCGCAGGAACAGAATTCTGCGTCCGCGCCCCTTAGGAAGATTCTTGTGGAGCAGCAGCAGATTGTTGCGGAAATTAAGATATGTCTTTTTAGGATTTCCCTGATTCAGGGACGCTCCGCCGACATGGTAGACGTGAGAGCCGGACAGGGCGCATACGCGCAATCCGGCGAGATGGACGCGACAGCAGAGGTCGATCTCCTCCATATGGGCGAAAAATTCAGGATCGAGGCCGCCAAGACGTCTATATACTTCGCGCGGCATGGTAAGACATGCTCCCGAGGCCCACGCCACATCGGCAGGCGGACCGTCATATTGTCCATGGTCTTTCTCCACGACATCGAACAACCGTCCCCGGCAATAAGGGTATCCGAGCGAGTCGAGATATCCACCGGCGGCTCCGGCATATTCGAAACTCGATTTGTCGGAATAGCTCAGTATCTTTGGCTGCACGGCGCCCACATCGGGATTGTTTTCAAGAAAAGAAAGGATCGGCTGCCACCATCCTTCGGTCACTTCGACATCAGAATTGAGTAGAGTGACATATTCATATTCCGCAAGCTCAATGGCCCGGTTGTATCCTTCCGCAAATCCGTGATTTTTTTCGAACGATATTATGCGTACTTCCGGATGGTTACGCCGCAGCCATTCGACAGAATCATCTGTCGATCCGTTGTCGGCTACGATCAGATCGGCCTGATCGGATATGGTGAATTTCGAAGCGGCGGGTATGAATTTCTCAAGAAGTCCGCGTCCGTTCCAGTTCAATATTATGACTCCGAGTTTTTTCATTGGTCTGCGGATATGTTGGAATCGGTCAGCAAGACCGGAGTTACACTATTTATAAGATCGGGATCGTACGGCGCTTCGACGCGTATGTAGTTCTCTGTGAAACCATGCATGAGACGTCCGCCGTGAGAGGGGGATTCCCATAGTACACGAGCGTCCGAGCCTTTATGGGAAAGTACGAATTCGCGGTGTTTGAGCTCAGAAATTTTCATGAGTTCGGCGGTACGTCTGTGCTTTTCCTCCTGGCTGACATTATGTCCTATCATCAGAGCTTTGGTGCCTGGACGTTCGGAATAAGGAAACACATGCAGACGCGTCACCGGAAGCGACTCTATGAAATCACGGCCTTTAAGCCATTCCTCGTCGGTCTCTCCACGCGCTCCGGCTATCACGTCAACACCTATGAAGGCATCGGGGATGAGTTTGCGGACCAGTTCGATGCGCGAGCGGAAGAGAGCCGTGTCATATCTGCGGTTCATAAGTCTGAGCACGGCGTCGGATCCTGCCTGAAGAGGGATGTGGAAATGTGGCATGAACGCCCGTGCGTCATTGGCTATCCATTCCAGGATCTCTTCCGTGAGCAGATTAGGCTCGATCGACGATATCCTGTAGCGTTCGATTCCTTCTACCGAATCGAGCGATTTCAGAAGGTCGATCAGCTTTTCTCCGGTGTCGCGCCCGAAATCGCCTATGTTGACACCTGTGATCACTATTTCTTTTCCTCCTTCGGCAGCCACCTGACGGGCGATCGCGGTGATATCCTCTATGCGCCCCGAACGGGAGCGTCCCCGGGCGAAAGGAATAGTGCAGTAGGTGCAGAAATAGTCGCAGCCGTCCTGCACTTTAAGGAAATAGCGTGTGCGGTCGCCGCGTTCGCACGAGGGCATGAATTCCCTGATCTCAAGCGGAGGCGTTGTCTCGACCTGCTGCACGCGGGTCTCGAGCCACCGGTCAAGATATTGCGCTATCCGGAGTTTTTCATTTGACCCGAGCACGATGGCCACTCCGGGCATGGCGGCGATCTGTTCCGGCTTGAGCTGGGCATAGCATCCCGTCACGACCACAGTCACGTCAGGATTTTCCTTGGTCAGGCGGCGTATCAGCTGACGGCCTTTCTTGTCGGCCATTTCCGTTACCGAGCATGTGTTGATCACTATCAGATCGGGGCGTTCCTCACCGGAGGCGCGTGTGATGCCACGCGCCTCGAGCATCTTTCCGATTGTGGAGGTCTCCGAAAAGTTCAGTTTGCATCCCAAAGTGTGGTATGCGGCTTTCAGTATGGTTCTGGTTTCGCTCATTTCACTGTAAATGGAACGCAAAATTAGCGAAAAATCGGCGGAAAAGTGAAAAAAAAGAGATAAACTATTGACAAAGGGGGTCTTTATTTATTAACTTTGCGCGCTGAAAGCAGTGAACCGGCAGACGGACGAGTCCGTCTTACGTCGGCCTTACCTGTCTAATGAAGACCTATGAAGACAAATAAAGAGGTAAAGATATCTTATTGGGCCCATCATCTGACCACAATAATCAGTGTGACGCTGGTTCTTGTCCTGATGGGAATCATCGCAATGATATGGATATGCGCCGATACGGAGACACGGCGCCTTAAAGAGCGTATCGAGCTAAGCGTGATCATGCGGGATTCCATTCCCGAAAGCACGGTCAAGAGTCTTGAGGAAAAAATCAAATCCGGTCCTTACGCGCAGAATGTCAGACTTGTCACAAAAGAGGAGGCGCTGGCCGCGTGGACAGCCGAGACCGGAGAGGATCTGCAGGAACTGTTCGGAGTCAATCCTCTGAGCGAGGAGATCACATTCGGTCTGAACGCCGATTACGCCTCGGCTCCGGCAATTGCCAGAATAAAACGGGAACTCGAGAGCGATCCTTCGGTGGAGGCAGTGTCAAGTCCTGACTCGGAGATGATCGATTCAATGAACGAGAACATATCGAGAATGACGGTGGTGCTCGGAGTTATTGCTGCAATCATGCTGATCATTTCGTTTGTGCTCATAAACAATACAGTCCATCTGACTATCTATTCACGACGGTTCACTATACACACCATGAAGCTTGTCGGTGCGACAAACGGTTTTATCCGCCGTCCTGTCATACTCAACAATATGCTTGCCGGCATAATAGCGGGCCTCATCGCGTCAGGCATTCTTGCGGCGATGTCTGTTTTTACAGTAGAGGCTGGTCTTCCCGACGTGATGGCA
>ERZ791744.2286-NODE-2286-length-10554-cov-2.499476_pt1 | contig 10554 bp, 7 predicted proteins | sample MGYA00510039_ERZ791744 | MGnify/ENA primary metagenome ERZ791744 (study PRJEB30046, sample SAMN00791969) | human gut metagenome | study: EMG produced TPA metagenomics assembly of the A metagenome-wide association study of gut microbiota in type 2... | reverse complement strand
ATGCCGAACCGGGTTTCCGCCCCGGTCATGTGCCGGCAGGTCTGATTGAAAAGAAATATGGTAAGGCCGTAAAGTATGATGAGATCAACAAACTTGTAGGCGAAGCTATTTTTGATTATATCAAGGAGAATAAGATCAATGTCCTTGGCAATCCGATTCCTGACAAGGCAAACGCCATTAACGATGACGTCAAGGAATTCACTCTTAAATTCAAGGTAGGTGTCGCTCCAGAATTTGAAGTAAAGATAGACAAGGATCTTCACATACCCTATTACAATATCAAGGTGACCGATGAGATGGTCGACCGTCAGGATGAGGCTCTGCGCCGTCGTTTCGGCAAGCAGGAGCCTGGAGAGGAAGTCGATGCCACAGCTCTTGTAAAGGGTGTCATCACTGAACTCAACGAGGACGGAACCGTCAAGGATGGTGGCGTTGTTGTAGAAAACGGCATTGTGGCTCCTCAGTATTTCAAATCCGAGGATCAGCGCAATCTGTTTGTAGGCAAGCATGTGGGAGATTCAGTAGTATTCAATCCTGCGGCTACTTGCGAAAGCAATCCCACTGAGATGGCCTCAATGCTCAATCTTCCTAAGGAAGAGGCTGAGAAACATCAGGGCGATTTCCGTTTCGATATAAAGGAAATCATCGTTCTCAAACCTGCGGAGCTCAATGAGGAGTTCTTTAAGGAAGCTTTCGGCGACAATGTAAAGGATGAGACCGAATACCGTGATGCTGTCAGAAAGATGATCGAGTCTTCACTTACGGGCGACCAGAATTACCGTTTCACTATTGATGCCGAGAAAGCTATACGTAAGGAAGTCGGCGATATAGAGCTTCCCGATGAAGTTCTTAAGGAATTCCTCATTTCCCAGAACGAGGCCCTTAACGAAGAGAATATCGATAAGGAATATGATCAGATCCGCTCGCAGCTCATATGGGATCTTGAGAAAGACAAGATGCTCAATGCCCTTGAGATCAAGGTTGAGGAGGCAGACCTCCAGAACACCGCTCGTCTTATGGCTCGCAACCAGTTCGCGCAGTATGGCATGACCAATGTTCCCGATGACGCGGTTGAGCATTATGCCGAGGAGATCCTTAAGGATGAGAAAGCCCGTAATACGATCTATCGCCAGACAAGTGACATGAAGCTTTTCAATGCGATCCGTGCAGCTGTTTCTCTTGATGAGAAAGAGGTATCGGTCGATGAGTTCAACGAACTTTTCCGTGCTGAGGCTGCTGCCGAAAATGCATGATGAACAGGTCGGATAGTGGTGCCCTCTGTTTGGCACACTATTTGCAATGATATGGTCAACTTCGCGGAGCGCTTTTGCAATCCGCGGAGTTGTCTTGTTATAAAGAAACAGGTGCATTTATAATTATTAGACGCGCCAAAAAATTTTTTGATATGAAAAATGATTTCAGGAATTATGCCGTCAACCATCTCGGTTTGAATTCAAACACTCTCGACTCATATGCACGCGCAATGGACCGTGCGGGTGCGGTTTCCGCGCCGGTGGCGGATTATATGAACCCCTATATACTCGAGGAACGTCAGCTTAACGTCACACAGATGGACGTTTTTTCCCGTCTGATGATGGACCGTATCATTTTCCTCGGCACTCAGGTGTCGGATCAGAGTGCGAATATCATTCAGGCTCAGTTGCTCTACCTTGATTCGGTCGATCCGGAGAAGGATATCAGTCTGTATATAAATTCTCCCGGCGGTTCGGTTTATGCCGGTCTCGGAATTTATGATACCATGCAGTATATCAATTCTGATGTCTCGACTATATGTACGGGTATGGCCGCCTCTATGGCCGCCGTTCTTCTTGTCGCAGGCGAGAGCGGCAAGCGTTTCGCATTGCCGCATTCCAGAGTCATGATACATCAGCCCATGGGCGGAATCCAGGGTCAGGCCTCCGATATTGAGATCACTGCCCGCGAGATCCTTAAATTGAAATCGGAGCTCTATAACATTATCTCGACACATTCCGGCCAGCCCTTCGAGAAAGTGGAAGCGGATTCGGATCGAGACTATTGGATGACGGCATCCGAGGCCAAAGATTACGGCATGATCGACAAGGTGCTTGTAAATCCACGCAAGGAAGATAAATAAATGGCTAAAAAATCAAATAAAAGATGTGTGATGTGCGGTCGTGAGGAAACGGCCGCTAATCCTGTGGTCACAGTCTATGACCAGTTGACGATATGCGAAGAGTGCATAGATTTTATCAATCAGATGCGCGATTCCGAGCGTACGGATCGTAAGAATGCCCGGAATTCAGACAAGGGAGGCAAGAGTATTCCGACTCCCAAAAAGATTCATGAGTTTCTCGATCAGTATGTCATAGGTCAGGATGAAGCCAAGAAGTATCTTTCTGTGGCGGTCTATAACCATTACAAACGCATCAATCAGAAGGAGGGGGAGGATGATGTCGATATCGAGAAATCCAATATCATTCTTGTCGGGCCGACAGGTACGGGTAAGACTCTTCTCGCCAAGTCTATTGCACGTCTTCTCGACGTGCCTTTCACGATTGTGGATGCCACTGTGCTTACTGAAGCCGGATATGTGGGAGAGGATATTGAATCCTTGCTCACACGTTTGCTTCAGGCGTGCGACTATGATGTCGAGAAGGCCGAACGTGGTATTGTATTCATAGACGAAATCGATAAAATAGCCCGTAAGAGCGATAATCCTTCCATTACCCGCGATGTCAGCGGTGAAGGTGTGCAGCAGGGATTGCTCAAGCTGTTGGAAGGAAGCACTGTGCTCGTGCCGCCAAATGGAGGCCGCAAGCATCCGGAGCAGAAGATGATAGCTGTAAATACAAAGAATATTCTCTTCATCTGCGGAGGTGCGTTCGATGGCATAGAGCGTAAGATCGCGTCCCGCCTCAATACTCATATGGTAGGTTACGGACATGATGAGAAATCACGCAAGCGCCAGCGTGACAATCTTATGCGTTATGTCCTTCCTCAGGATCTCAAGTCTTTCGGACTCATACCGGAGATCATCGGTCGTCTGCCTGTCCTTACAAGTCTTGACCCTCTTGACCGGGAAGCGTTGCGTCGCATACTTACTGAACCGAAGAATGCTATTACCCGCCAATACAAGAAACTGCTCGAACTCGATGGCATGACTCTTGACTTCACGGATGATGCACTTGATCTGATAGTTGACAAGGCGATAGAATATAAGCTGGGAGCACGCGGTCTTCGCTCCATCGTGGAGACTGTAATGGTTGATGCCATGTATGAGGCTCCATCTTCGGGAAAGGATACTCTGACAATCGATGCCGCGTATGTACGCGCCCAGCTTGAGAAGGCGCATTTTGAAAAGACCAGAATAACGGAATAAACCCAGTTCCGTAAATTATAAAGCGTATATCGTAAGAATTATATAATCATGCAAAAGTGTCCGTCATGTTTCAGGATGACGGACACTTTTTTTGTTTCAGGGAGACTTATGGTGCAAAAAGGAGTGTTATTTCTTGCATTTTTCATGAAAATAATTTAATTTTGTTATGAGACAATACACTCCCGGTTCCATTTTTTTGACGGAATACAAACAAACCTCACTCCTATGTCTGATACCGATAACATCCATGAAGCGCTGAAAACACATTTCGGCTTCGATACATTCAAGGGTAACCAACTGGAAATAATCAAAAGTCTTCTGGATGGTAATGATGTCTTTGTGCTTATGCCTACGGGAGGCGGAAAGTCATTATGCTATCAGTTGCCGGCATTGATGTCGGAAGGCACCGCGATTGTTATCTCTCCCCTGATCGCACTTATGAAGAATCAGGTGGATGCCGTCAGAAGTTTCGAATCAGAGGAGCATGTGGCTCATTTTCTCAATTCCTCTTTGTCGCGGGCCGCTGCGGCTCAGGTCCGCAAAGATGTCAGGGAGGGTAGGACAAAACTTCTCTATGTGGCTCCGGAGTCTCTTGCCAAGGGGGAGAACGTCGAGTTTCTTAAATCGATAAAAATATCGTTTTTTGCTGTCGATGAGGCACATTGCATTTCGGAATGGGGGCATGATTTCCGCCCCGAATACCGGAAGATACGGCCTCTCATGTCGATGATTGGTGATTTTCCCGTCATTGCCCTGACCGCTACCGCTACCCCTAAGGTACAACACGATATACAGAAGAATCTCGGTATACTTGACGCCCGTGTGTTCAAATCGAGCTTCAACCGCAAAAATCTATATTATGAAGTCCGTCCTAAGACCAAGGATGTAGACCGGGATATTATCCGTTATATAAAAAGCAATCCCGGACGTTCGGGAATTGTATATTGTCTGAGTCGACGCAAGGTTGAGGAACTTGCCGAGACACTGCGCATAAATGATATTCCGGCATTGGCATATCATGCCGGAATGGATGGAGCGACGAGATCTGCCAATCAGGATGCTTTCCTCAACGAGGATGTCGATGTGATTGTCGCCACAATCGCGTTCGGAATGGGAATAGACAAGCCTGATGTGAGATATGTGATTCATTATGACATCCCGAAGAGTCTCGAAGGATATTATCAGGAGACCGGTCGTGCCGGACGTGATGGCGGGGAGGGGAGATGCATAACGTTCTATGCGCGTAAAGACCTTCAGAAACTGGAGAAACTTATACAGACCAAATCTGTGTCCGAGCAGGAGATCAGCCGCCAGTTGCTCATGGAGACGGCTGACTATGCCGAGTCTTCGGTGTGTCGCCGAAAGATACTTATGCATTATTTCGGTGAGACATATGAAGAGGAAAATTGCTGCAATTGTGACAATTGTCAGAATCCGCGCCGGCGTATCGAGGCTACTGAAGAGGCCATCGCGGTTATCGAGATGGTCGATGCTGTCGGCGAACGTTTCCGCATAGAATATGTCATCAATATGCTTGTAGGACGCGCCACCGATGAAATCCGCAATAACGGACATGAGCAGCTTGAGTGTTTCGGCTCTTTGCGCGACATGGATGAGAAATTGGTGGGAATGCTCGTGCGTCAGTCCGTGATAGCCGGTTTTCTTGAAAAGGATCTCGATAACTATGGTATTCTCAAGACCACCCTCGCAGGTTACGAATTTCATGAGAATCCGGTTCCGTTTTTCATTGTCGAGGATGTGGATTATTCAGATACGGCCACTTCCGAGTCCCAGACATGTTATGCCGCTTCGGGCGCTCTTGACCCGGAATTGTATTCCATTCTCAAGGGGTTGCGCAAAGATGTGGCGCGGAGGGTCGGTATTCCTCCCTATCTCGTATTCCTCGAACCGTCACTTGAGGCAATGGCTACAATGTATCCTGTCACGAATGAGGAATTGCTTACCGTTCCCGGTGTCGGAGCGGGAAAGGCGGCGAGGTACGGCAAGGAATTCACGGATGTGATTGCAAGATACGTCGAGGAAAACGATATCGAACGTCCGGCAGATATGAGAGTGAAGCTCATGGCCAGCAAAAGCAACCGCAAGATCTCTATAATACAGTCCATAGACAGAAAAATAGATCTTGATGAGGTGTGCGACGGTATGGGACTGGAATTCTGTGAGTTTCTTGATGAACTTGAATCGATCGTGGAGGCAGGTACGAAAATCGATATTGATTATTTCATAGAGGAGATAATGGATGACGAACAGCTTCAGGACATGATAAACTATTTCAGGAACAGTGAGGACGGTGATGTCGAGTCTGCAATTCAGGCCCTCGGAAGTGAATATGACGAGGATGATATTCGTCTGGCCCGTGTAAAATTTATCTCTGACGTAGGTAACTGACAAATCTTTTACAATTTTTTGTCTGAAGGTTCGTTTACAGAATTGAGACAGACAGGTAATAGCTTCTCCATGCCATTTTCGGATGGTTTCTAAATATAGGACACATACCTGACAGAATAAATCTATATCCGTATATAAAGGAATGAAAAAAACAGTAGTAGCCGGACTCGGAGCTTGCGCGGTGGCGTTGGCTTTTGCCGCGAAAGATCCGGTAATCATGACCGTCAACGGGGTTGACGTTCCGAAATCGGAATTCGAATACCTGTACAACAAGAACAGCCAGCAGCAGATTAATCCGCAGACTCTCGAAGAGTATGTGGAGATGTTCAAACTGTACAAAATGAAAGTTGCCGATGCACGTGCCGAAGGCATAGACACGACAGCGAGTTTTCTTAAGGAGACGGAGCAATACCGTCATGATCTGGCAGCGCCTTATCTGACTGATTCCATTTATATCAATCAGTTGGTGCAGGAAGCATACGACAGATCGAAGGAAGAGGTCGAGGCTTATCATATAATGCTGTTCAAGACTCGTGATGCAGCTGCAAATGTCTCTTTGCGTCAGCGTATTGATAGCCTGGAATCCGTTTTGAAGGCTGGGGGGGATTTCGCGGACCTCGCGGCACGTTTTTCTCAGGACAGGGGAAGCAAGGACAAAGGTGGCCGTATGGGCTGGATCGTGGCTGGCAATTATCCTGCCGCTTTTGAGATCGAGGCCTATCGTCTGCCTGAAGGCGCTATATCGGAAGTTGTGGAATCTCCCGTAGGTTACCATATCTTGAAGGGAGGCAAGCACCGTCCTGCACGCGGTAAGATTCAGGTCGCACACATCCTTAAACTTACTCAGGGAAAGGATGAGGCAGCGCAGGCAAAGGCCAAACAGGAGATTGACAGTCTTTATCAGGTTGTAATGGCCAATCCCGATGCTTTCACTACAATCGCAGGAAGCAATTCGGAAGACAGAGGTTCGGCTCGTCAAGGAGGTATGCTGCCTTGGTTTGGCGCTGGCGAGATGGTGGCCGAATTCGATTCTGTAGCGTTCTCTCTTGCGAATGGCGAGATCAGCAAGCCTGTCAAGACAGCTTATGGATATCACATCATACGCAGATTTGATTCTCAGCCGGTTCCCGAACTGGAGAAAATGAAGCCTCAGGCGATAGCCAAAATCACTAATCCTCAGGATCCCCGTTATAAGCTGATACGCGATCGTCAGACTCAGAATTTTGCCAAGAAACATAAAGGATCTCTCAACGAGAAAACCGTTTCTATGATCCGATCCGACGTTTCGCGTCAGGGTCTTGATTCAGCACTTTTTGCAAACTGGACTACAATTCCCAACGGTGATCTTCCTCTTGCGTCAGTCGGGGGCAAGACAAAGAAAGCGTCCGATTTTATGTCCGGCATAAGTTCGATGCGTGTTCCCGCGTCTGCCAATGCCCTTCAGATATTCGATGACAATCTCGCCGCTTACTATAACGGTATTCTGGTTGATGCCGAGGAGCTTTCTCTTGAAAAGACGGAGCCTGACTATCGTAATCTGTTGAAAGAATATGTTGATGGCAGTCTCTTGTATGAAGTCAGTGTCCGCAAGGTATGGGACAAGGCTGCCAAGGATACTGAGGGACTTAGGAATTTCTTTGAGCGTAACCGTGCGAATTATAAATGGGCTGAGCAGCATGCCAAAGGTTTCCTTGTGCAGGCCACTAACGATTCGGTAGCAGGTCTTATCCGTGCGCGTGCTGCTGAACTCGGTACAGATTCACTGGTTCAGACGCTTCGCAAGGAATTCAAGGGCAATATAGGTATTGACAAGGTTCTCGTGTCAAAGGGAACTAACGCCATGGTAGATAATATTGTATTCGGCGCCCCTGAGGTGCAGCCCTCAAATGCCAAGTATCAGGTGTACTTCATGATCGATCCGCGCGTGATCAACGAACCAGAAGAAGTAAACGATGTCAAGGGCCTTGTTACAAGTGATTATCAGAATGAGTTCCAGACAGAATGGGAAAATGAACTTCGTAAGAAATATCCTGTGACTGTCAATGAGAAAGTCCTGAAACAAGTTCGCAAGAACGGCAAATAGTAATTCCCTTCAATACAAGGACAGCGGCACGACGATGTTGTGTCGCTGTCTGACTTTTATTTTGAAACACCCTCTTAAATTCAAACACTCTCTTAATGCGCTTTTTATCCCTCATGCCTTCGTTTTTTTAAAGAGTTTTGATACATATTAGGAGAAAAATGACTATTTTTGTAGTTAGATGTGTTCTTTGCGTTACATAGCGTCTTATGTTGTGGCGTCGGTTGCGGTTTTTGTCGCTTCCTGCGGGTCAGAGACCTCGGGGCGCCAGGAAGTCGGAGATGTCCTTGTCGCCGTAGGCGATTCGACGTTGACTATGTCTGATGTCCTGAATCAGATACCGGTAGGCCTCAATCCTGTCGACAGCGCCAATATGTTCAGACGCATAGTCGGTGACTGGGTGCGTGACCTTGTTCTCCGGGATGTGGCGGAGAAGAATATTCCGGATATGGAAAGAATAGAGCGGATGACGGAATCATATCGCAATGGGTTGATTGTCAATCAATATCTATCGACCATGTCTGATCATGCGGATGATGATATCTCAGAATCCAGGATTAAAGAATATTATGAGGCCAATCATGCCGACATGGTGTTGTCGCAACCTTTGATAAAGGGTGCGTTTATCAAGGTTGCCGAAAATGACGAGTCGCTTGATAATTTGCGCCGCTGGATGTCGCAGCTCAATGATGAAGCCGTAGATAATATAGAGAAGCATGGCCTTCGTCAGGCCTCAATCTATGAATACTTTCGGGATGAATGGCATGAATGGAATGTTGTGGCCGAGCAGATACCATATCGTTTCTTTGACGCGGATGCATTTGTTCGTTCCTCCGCCAATTTCGAGACATCGGCCGAAGGATCTGTCTACCTTCTCCATATTTCCGAGTATATTCCAAGCGGAAACGAAATGCCGTATGAATTCGCGCGTCTTAAGATCCGCGAGATTCTTCGGGCAACTGACAAGGCGTCATATATCGACAGATTGATACTTGATATATATAAGGACAGGATCAAGTCCGGCAAACTGCGGCCCGGTCTTTATGACCCTTTGAAAGGAGAGTTGAAGACAGTCAGGTGAGTGATGTGCGCTTATGGCGATCATGTGTATGATGGCCTTTGGATTTAAAATTTTAATACATAATATACCAGTGAAGATACGTAATCTGATATTTCCGGCTGTTGCTATGGCTGCGGTCTGTGCGATAGCGGCACCCGTGAAGAAGAATGTTATAGACGAAGTCGTGTGGGTGGTCGGTGACGAGCCTATTTTCCGTTCGGATATTGAAGAGCAGTATATGCAGGCACGTCAGGAAGGCGTGGCGCTCGGCGGAGATCCATATTGTGTGATTCCGGAACGCATAGCGGTCGAGAAGCTTTTTCTGCATCAGGCGAAACTTGATACGATTACCGCCCCCGAGGCGCAGGTCGCTTCGGGTGTGGACAAACGAATTAATTTCTTTATTGCCAATCTCGGTTCGCGTGAGAAAGTGGAGGAATATTTTAATAAGCCGCTTCCGGCTTTGCGCGAACAGCTGATGGATCTGATGCGCAACGGCTATATCGTCGAGCAGGTTCAGTCCAATCTGACAAAAGATGTGAAAGCGACACCCAATGAGGTTCGCAAATATTTTTCGGCTCTTCCTTCCGACAGTATTCCTTATGTGCCGATGCAGGTGGAAGCGCAGGTCATAATGATCAATCCCCGCATCCCCGAACAGGAGATTGAGGATGTCAAGGCCAGACTCCGCGACTATGCCGATCGTGTCAATAAGGGAGAGGTTTCATTTTCGACACTTGCCATTGCCTACAGTGAGGATGGCTCCGCCATGCAGGGTGGCGAACTCGGTTTTCATGGGCGTGCCGACTGGGTGCCTGAATTCTCGCAGGTAGCTTTCAATCTCAACGATCCCAAACGGGTGTCGAGAATTGTAGAGACCGAATATGGCTACCATATCATCCAGCTGATCGAGAAAAGGGGAGAACAGGTGAACGTGCGCCATATACTTCTTACTCCGAAGGTCAACAGCAAAGATCTGAGCGACGGTGTGATAAAGCTCGATTCTCTCCGCAAGGAGATAGTAGCCGGCAAGATTCCATTTAATGAGGCGGCCTTGTGGGTTTCACAGGATAAGGATACAAAGAACAATAACGGAGTGATGATGAATCCCAAAACGGGATCAAGCCGCTTCGAGATGCAGGATCTTCCACCGGAGATCGCCCGGCGTATAGAGCTTATGCAGCCGGGTGATATCTCTGAGGCATTTATAATGAAAGACCAGCGCAAGAATCGCGATGTAATAGCTATCGTAAGGCTTACTGAACGCATTCCGGGCCATAAGGCCTCATTGAGCGATGATTACAATATGATCAAGCAGATGTATGAACAGAATGCAAAACAGAAGATTATCAAGGAATGGGTCGAGAAAAAGATCGGCGATACCTACACGCGGATTTCCGAAGGTTGGGAAGGTTGCGATTATGAATATAAAGGCTGGAACAAACAGTCTCATTGATAAGGATCGGTCCATAATGATTCATAAATGAAAAAAAACGGATTCGGCAAACCCAATTATATTCTTTACGTGCTGGCTGCTGTTCTGGCGGCCGGCTCGTTCTCTGTGATACAGAGTGCCATGGCCCAGAACAAGCGGATCCGCGAGGCGGAGAAGAAAGAGAATTATAACCGACCCGCGCCGACCCG
>ERZ791744.2285-NODE-2285-length-10560-cov-1.735554_pt1 | contig 10560 bp, 10 predicted proteins | sample MGYA00510039_ERZ791744 | MGnify/ENA primary metagenome ERZ791744 (study PRJEB30046, sample SAMN00791969) | human gut metagenome | study: EMG produced TPA metagenomics assembly of the A metagenome-wide association study of gut microbiota in type 2... | reverse complement strand
TTTACAACATAAAATAATTCCAGTGCGTTTTTCTTTTTGAGCCTTTTCAATAAGATTTTTCATTAATTTAGTTGCAATGCCTAAATGTTGATAAGATGGCAATACATCAATACCAAAGATTGTTTGATACTTTCCTTGAGGTTGATGAAGTTTAGCATTTGTATACATTTCATCAGTAATAGTTTCTTCATCAGTTACCATACCATTGACAAAACCTATAATTTCATTGTCATCATGTTTATGAATTTTGGCTACTAAGAAATGATTAGGAAATACATCAAATCTGGATTTTAAAGTATTTAAACTAGCACTTTCTTGGGATGAAAAACATATTTGCTCAATATCTGCAAGAGTTATTAAATCATCAGCTGTTGCAGTAGTAATAGATATCATAAAAACCCCATCACATCATTTATTATTTTGCTCATTAAAGAGAGCTTTTAATTTTTTTTTGCGTTTTTTCTTGAAAGAATTGGAATAACGTTCTTCTTCACTGAAGATACAACCACAATAAGGTTGACGATATAATTCTAAATCAATGCTTGTTTGTGTTCCCTCAGCAAATCCTGGTCGAAAATCTTCATAGAAGAAAGGAATACCTACCGCTTGAGAAATTTTTTGAGCGACATCTTTCATCATTTCATGGTTTTGATAAGGACTGACAAATAAAGTTGATGAGAATGCATCAAAATTATTTTCTTTAGCATAGATTGCTGTTTGATGAAGTCGCCAAGCATAACACATACGGCAGCGTCGATTATCTAAATTAAGACCATCTGTATTTTTTTCGATGGTTAAAGCACGTTGTAAAAAATCTCGTAATTGATAATTTGTATCTACGATAAGTTTTAAATCAACTTTTTGTGCATATTCTTGTGCAGTTGTTAAACGGTGCTTAAATTCTTTATAAGGGTGAATATTAGGATTGAAAAAATATCCTGTAATATCATGACCTTCTGAGCGAAGTTTTGGCACTGGATAACAAGCGCATGGACCACAACACATATGAAGTAATATATTCATTTATAAACTCCCTAAATAAATATAAATTATTCCGTTTTTGTCAAACCAAGATGTTCATAACCAAGCTTGGTAACAACTCGCCCTCTAGGAGTGCGATTGATAAAGCCTAATTGAAGTAAATAAGGCTCATAAACATCACCGATAGTATCTGTTTCTTCGCTTACTGCTGCAGCTAATGTTTCAAGACCGACAGGGCCACCGCCGAATTTATTAATCATAGTGAGTAAAATATTGCGGTCAAGCCCCATCTTGTCAATTTCAAGCATAGCTAGAGCCGTATCTGCGATTTCATCAGTGATAATACCGTCGCCTTTTATTTGAGCGAAATCACGAACTCGTTTTAAAAGGCGATTAGCTACTCGAGGTGTTCCACGAGAGCGACGTGCGATTTCCAAAGCTCCTCTATCTTCGATAGGTATATTTAAGATTTCAGCAGAGCGCTTGATAATAAAAACTAATGATTCAGGCGTGTAATATTCTAGGCGAGAAATAACACCAAAGCGATCACGTAGTGGAGAAGCTAAGGCACCAGCTTTAGTAGTCGCTCCAATGAGTGTAAATGGTGCAATGTCAAGACGAATAGAGCGAGCGCTTGGCCCTTTACCAATGATGATATCCAAGGCAAAATCTTCCATAGCGGAATATAAAACTTCTTCTACGCTGTGAGAAAGACGGTGAATTTCATCAATGAATAATACATCTTTTTCGGTGAGATTCGTAAGTAATGCTGCTAAATCGCCAGAGCGTTCAATAGCTGGCCCAGAAGTTACACGGAAGTTTACTCCCATTTCATTAGCGATAATATTGGCAAGTGTAGTTTTACCGAGTCCAGGAGGTCCGTATAAAAGTACATGGTCAAGAGCTTCATTGCGATTTAAAGCTGCTTGAATGAAAATAGATAAATTATCTTTGACTTTATCTTGTCCTATATATTCTTGTAATTTCTTAGGGCGTAGGGAATACTGCCAATTATCAATATCCATCTCGCCACCAGAAACTATGCGTTCATTAAAGTCTTCCATTAAATAAAATTTGCCTCCATAAATAAAATTTTAAAAGATTATTTTATAAGTGGTTTATTTAAAAAATCTCGACCAAAGACTTTAATTGTATAGTAAAAACCAATGAGGAAAGGTATATATTCAGCGATTAAGCGCCATGTAACAGCTACAATACCGACAGTACCTTCTGGTAACATAGAGTTAAACAATAATATAAAGCCACCTTCGGCGATACCAGAACCTCCTGGTGTTGGAGAAAAGTAAAGTAAGATATTTAAAATTATCATACGTCCCATGGCTAAGACACCATCAAAATCATCAGTTAAACTAAACATTAAAATTGGTACGATAGCATAGATAAAAAGTAAACTTAAGCCCGACGTAATATAGACTTTAAGCATTTTTAAAGGAGAAGCTAATAAAAGGTTTATAGCTAATTTATTATCTCGATAAAAAGAAAGAAATGCTTTTGCTTTTTTGTAAGAAAGTCGACGAACAAATTTAATTACTAGATAATCTAAGTAATTATGCTTGAAACACCAAATCAACATCAAAATAACTAAAAAAGCCAAACTAGAGATAATCATTAAAGTTTCATCAGAAATCCATGGGATTATACCTGCATCATGCATGAAGATAAACGGCATACACATGATTAAAAACATGATGGATAAAATTGTGCGTACAATGACAATTATAGTGGCTTTTCCGACAGGTATTTCAGCATGACGTAAAAAGAGTACTTGAGCAATTGCACCACCGCTGAAACCAGGTGTTAGCAGTGCTAAGAAATAATTGCCAAATACTACATGTAATGCTTGTGAAAATGAGATTTTTTCGTTGGAGATATTAACTAACTGGACAAGTCTTAAACCATCTAAAAATAAACCAAAGCTAATGGAAATCAAAGCTGCGATTATTGCTAGAGGATTGAACTGTGTCAAACTAGATAAAGTATTAATATCCACTGTGAAATAGATGACTCCAGCAGAAATCACAGATACGAAAAAAATTAAGACACAAAGTCTTTTATGGAATTTGTTCATTAATATAAACCTCATTAATATGGGATAATTTGATAATCATTATGTTATATTGTACCATTTTTTTAGATGAAGTGTAAAGCAAAGCAATAAATACTAATCTAATAAATAAATGGTAATTATTGAGTAAAAAATAAAAGGACAAGCATTTATTAAAAATAAATGCTTGCCTATAATTTATCTTTTAGCTTGATTTTTAATGCGATTTACAGGGATATTAGCTAATAATGCAACGGAATTATCATCATTTTCTAGAGAAATTTCCATTTCATTTTTATTTATATCCATGTAATGAGAAATTACCTCAATTATATCGTTTTTTAAAGCTTGCATAACTTCAGGAGAAATATTAGCACGGTCATGAATTAATACGACTTTTAATCTATCTTTAGCAATTTCTTTAGATGTTTTTTGATTTCTATTTAATAATTTCATTACAACCTCAAACATAATATTATGCTCTCCTTAATTAAAATAATTTTTTTAATCTAGCAAAGAAAGACTCTTTAGTGCGGAAAGTCATAAATGGAACATCTTCACCACAAAGACGTCTAGTTATATTTTGATAAGCTATACCAGCTTGAGATTTTGTATTAGCGATTACAGGTTCACCACGGTTAGTAGAAGATACAACCATTTCATCATCTGGAATTTGACCGATACATTTTATAGCTAAAATATCGTTGATATCATCAAGGTCTAGCATTTCACCTTTAGCTACCATATCAGGACGAATTCTGTTGACGATTAATAAGATATTTTCTTTATCAGCGCGGTTCAATTCACCAATAATTTTATCGGCATCACGAACAGCAGAGATTTCAGGCATAGTAACAACTAAAGCGATATCAGCAGCGGCTACAGCTGTTTTGAAACCTTGTTCAATACCAGCAGGGCAGTCAATCAAGATGAAATCAAAATCTGCACTCATTTCTGAACATAAAGCGACAACTTGTTCAGGAGATACGGCGAGTTTATCTTTTGTCTGAGATGTAGGCAATAAAAATAATGTCTCATATTTTTTATGGCGAACAAGGGCTTTTTTGTAAGGAATTTTACCAGATGTTACATCTACTAAATCATACATAATGCGATTTTCTAAACCTAATAATAAGTCAAGATTGCGAAGCCCTGTATCTGTATCAATAAGTGCGACTTTATATCCTTTCATGGCAAGACCAGCACCTATATTGGCTGTAGTAGTAGTTTTGCCTACACCACCTTTACCAGAAGTAATAACAATGATTTTACAATTTGTATTAGTTTGGGTCATATAAGATTACTGTTGCCTTTTTGCACTACAAGACAAACAGAAAAGCACCTCTCTTTACAATTATATACTTTGTGCAAATTAATTTTCTCGATTGAATGGCTCTAGGATAATGGTATTATCACAGATAATAGCTTTTTCAGGAGTTGATGATTTTTTATTATCAGTAATGTTTTCACTATTATCTGGTGCTCTAGCAATTAAATGTGCTATGCGTATTTGCAGTGGCGATAATTTATCAGCAATTATATAAGAATTAATATCGCCATAGGCTCCAGCATAGACAATGCCACGACAATGACCATGAATATCAATATTTCCACCAGCTATGATTTTAGCACCAGGATTGACATTTCCTTCAATGACGATAGAGCCTTTAGAAAAAATTTCTTCGCCTCCACGCACAGTGCGTTTGATGATTAATGGCGGATTTTGTGCTGAACAATGTTGGTTTGTAGCTGTCTTATCAACAGCTACAATTTTTAAATTTAATTGATATTGTTTTAAGATATCAGCTAATATATTTTGCTCTTCTTGAGAGAATTTATCATCTTTGAGCAATATAGTAGTATTAGCTTCAAAAAAATTGGAACAAGAAGCTAATTTTTTACTTAATGCTTCTTTAATTTGATTGAAATTAGCTTTTTTTGTTATGACTAAAATTAAGCCATCATTAGAACCTTTAAACGTTATTAATTCATTCATATAATCACTTCATTTTATTATTATTGTTGTGCAGGTGCTGGTTGATTTTCTGGAGTTTTTGGCTTATCTAAACCAAAAGCAGCACTTAGAATTTTATATCCAATAGGTACGGCAGAAGTAGCACCATAACCTGCATTTTCTACGATAACAGCTACAGCAATATTAGGATTATCAAATGGACCGTAGGCTACAAACCAACCATGTTCACGACCATGAGAGTTTTCGGCAGTACCTGTTTTACCAGCAATTGGCACAGGGAAGTCTTTAAACATGGCAGCTGCTGTACCGACAGTACTAACTTCATGTAGACCTTCTTGAACAAGACTGATAACAGATGGATCAATATTTAAATCACGTTCAACTACTGGATCAAAATGTTTGATTACCGTACCATCTGGAGCAATGATATCTTTTACTAAATATGGGCGATATTTTTTACCACCATTAGCAGCTTCACTCATAACTAAAGCCATTTGTAATGGTGTAGCAAGTGTGAACCCTTGACCTATAGAAGCGTCAAATGTTTCAGCAAGATACCAATCTTCATCAAATACCTTACGTTTGTATTCAGGGCAAGCAACATTACCTACTGCTTCATATGGTAAGTCTATACCTGTTTTTTCACCAATACCAAAGATACGAGCCCATTTTGCTAATCTATCAATGCCTAAACGGTTACCCATTTCGTAGAAATAAACGTTATCAGAATGAGCTAAGGCTTGTTCAAAATTGATATAACCTAAAGCTTCACCATCAGCATTTGTTTTTGGAATTATCCAGTGCTGACCAGAGTCAAAAATCAATTCATCAGGAGTTACTACTTTTTCCATTAAAGCAGCAGTACCTGTGATGATTTTGAAAGTGGAACCAGGAGGATATTCACCAGTTACAGCTTTATTATCAAGAGGATAATGTGGATTATTATTTATAGCATTCCAGTCTTTAGTGGAAATACCAAGAGCAAATAAATTAGGGTCATAAGTTGGACGACTAACCATGGCTAATACTTCGCCAGTTTGAGGATTTAAAACTACAGCAGCAGCAGCCTGCGCATTGATGCCAGACATTACTTCGTCCATGGCTTTTTCTGTAGCTTCTTGAAGATTGTGGTCAATAGTTAAAGTAAGACTTGCACCACTTACAGGATTTTTCATGCCTAGACGTTGAACAGGACGACCGGTAACGTCAACTTCAACCTGTTCACCACCAGGAATACCACGAAGGTATTTATCATAGTATTTTTCAAGACCAAATTTACCAATGATATCACCTAATTTATAGGAATCATCACCAGCTTTTTTCTTATCTTCAAGTTCACTATCGCTGATTTCACTTACGTAACCGAGAGCATGAGCTCCTTCATATTTATAGATATAGTTACGTACTGGTTTTGTATCGATAAATACACCTGGGTATAAATCTTGTTGTTCTTCAATGATAGTTACTATTTCAGGTGGTACATCTATTTTTAAGGTAACAGGGTCAAAACCAGAGTGATGAGAAATTTTTTCATTTATTTCATCAACACTGATATTTAATAAAGTAGCCAAACGAGCCACTACTTCAGGAGATACAGGCTCTAAAGATGGTAATAATTCTACAGTAAAAGCAGGTCGATTATTTACTAATTGTACACCATTGCGGTCATAGATAATGCCTCGAGGTGCAGATGTGGAAACAAGACGAATGCGGTTACCATCTGCTAATTTAGAAAAATATTCGCCTTGATAGATTTGTAAATAAACTAATCGACTGATGAGTGCAACAACTATAAGTGTTACAATAGCAGCTAAAATTTTTAAACGTTTATCAAGAAATTTCAACTTTAATTTACTCCTATAATAAATTAAGACACCCTTAGGTGTCTTAAAGTCATTTAATATCGTATAGATATAAAAATATGCTTACCTAAAAGTTAATATAATTATATCATACTCTTTTAGATTTTTTATAAATTATTTATGATTGTGAGCTATTCATCACTCTAAAATTAATTTCTAACCTAAGGTTAGAATTGTTCAGATCTTTTTATCCAATATTGAAGTTTAGCGTCGATTTTAACAACGATAAAATATACAGGATAAGCAAATACTAGATTATAGATAAGAGCGATAATCATATTGTTTATGACAAGCCAGATATTATAACTATAACCTAATAAAAAGATGAATAAAGCAATGATAAAATAATTTAAAAAAGTAGAAAATACACTAGCTACAATAGGTAAAAATATATTTTCTTTGTAGATTAGTTGAGATATCTTATGGATTAAGATACAGATGATAACAAGACTTAGAGTATGGATACCAAGGAATGTACCAGAAGCTAAATCTTGAAATAATCCTGCACAAAATCCATATAAAATAGCATATTTATCATAAATAATGCTAAAGAAAATAACTAATAATAAGATTAAATCTACAGAAATTCCATCATAAGCAATAATGTTAAAAACAGATGATTGTAGAATATAGGCAATGAATATTAATAAAAAACATGGTATTACTGTTTTCATTTTGTATCACCTGTAGTAGGTTGAGCTGGAGTTTGAGCATTTGCTTGAGCTGGTGCTGTAGGAGCTGGAGTTGCAGCAGGTTGAGCTACTTCACGATGGTTAATGATAACAGCAACATTTTCAAGTTTTTGAAAATCTACACAAGGGTATAAAGTTGCATATTGTAATAATCCACCAGAATCATTTTTTATAGCAGCTACAGAGCCGATAGGAATTCCTTTTGGATAGATACCACCAAAACCAGAAGTGATGATAGTATCGCCTTCTACGATATTAGCGTTTTGTGGAATATTAGTCATATTGATTGCTGAATTGGAATCAGCAGAACCTTTGACTATACCAGCTACTCGAGAATCAGCACGTTGAACAATAGAACCAACAGCAGAGCGAGGGTCAGTGATAAGTTCAACTTCAGAATAAGAAGCATAAGCTTCATGAATATTACCTACAAGACCATCAGGAGTAATGACAGTCATATTTTTTTGTACACCATCATCTGTACCACGATTGATAATGATATGACTGCTCCAAGTAGCACTATCACGACCAATAACGTTGGCAGGTAATAAATCAAATTGCAAATTAGCTTTTTTATAATTTAATAATTGACGCAGATTAGCATTTTCTGCTTCAAGCTCAGCTGTACGAGCAACCTTGAGTTTTAAATCATCGTTTTGAGCTTTTAATTCTCTATTTTGGTCGTAAACATAAAATACATCATAAACATAGTTACGGAAATCATTACATTTACTTGAAACTGCGCTAGTAACAGATTGAAATGGTGCTAAAACGTTTACAACAATAGAATTAGCAAGTGGTGCATTAAATCTACCAATAGCAGCAAAAAAGAGAATACAAATTATGCTTATAATGATAAATAAGACGATTAATGAACGTTTAGAGGGTGATTTCATTATTTATTCAACTTCTTATCACTAATAATTACATTGTTTAAGAGATTGATATTTTCTAAAGATTTACCAGTACCTTCACCAACACAAGATAATGGGTCTTCAGCAATGATTACAGGCATACCTGTTTCTTGAGAAAGTAATTTATCTAAATTGTGTAATAAAGCACCGCCACCAGTTAGCATGATACCACGGTCTAAGATATCAGCAGCAAGTTCAGGTGGTGTTCTTTCAAGTGTTACTTTTACAACATCAACAATTTTCTTAACTGGTTCTTTCAAAGCTTCAGTGATTTCTTCAGCATGAATTTTTAATGTTTTTGGCAAGCCACTAACGAGGTCACGACCACGGATTTCAAAATCTTTTTCCATGTCATCACTAACCATAGCATTACCGATAGACATTTTGATTTCTTCAGCAGTGCGTTCACCAATCATGAGGCTGTATTTACGTTTTATATATTGAATGATAGCAGTGTCTAAAGCGTCACCAGCAACACGAAGAGAACAGCTTGTAACAATACCACCAAGGGATATAACAGCGATTTCTGTAGTACCACCACCGATATCAACTACCATACTTCCAGTAGCTTCTTCAACAGGTAGACCAGCACCAATAGCAGCAGCCATAGGTTCTTCAATTAAATATGCTTCTCTAGCACCTGCTTGAATAGCAGCATCTATAACAGCACGTTTTTCTACTTCAGTTACACCAGATGGTACACCTACAACAACACGTGGTTTGCTAAAGGAAGAACCATTTCTAGCTTTATTGATAAAGTATTTTAACATTGCTTGAGTAACTTCAAAATCAGCAATTACGCCATCTTTCATTGGGCGAATAGCTACGATATTGCCTGGAGTACGACCAATCATGCCTTTGGCATCAGAACCAACAGCAAGAACTGCTCCTGTATCCTTTCTAATAGCAACAACAGATGGTTCTCTAAGCACAATACCTTTTCCTTTTAAATGCACAAGGGTATTGGCTGTTCCTAAATCGATACCGATATCTTGGGAAAAACCACCAAATAAATTCCACTTCATGTTAAAACATTCTCCCTTCAATTTTATAACAATCTGACTACTTATTTTATCATACCTTGTTGTTTTAAGCTAGTAAATTTATTATCTCCAATAATAATATGATCTAAAATTTCTATATCAAGTATTTTACTGCCTGCTATTAGCTTTTTTGTTATATGAATATCTTCCATACTTGGGCTAGGATCGCCACTAGGGTGATTGTGTACAAGTATCATAGATGAAGCAAAATGGTTGATAGCACAGCGAAAAACTTCACGAGGGTGAACTATAGAAGCATTTAAGCTTCCTATAGAAATATCTGGAAAAGCAATGATTTGATTTTTAGTATCTAAAAGTAAAATGGCAAAGTGTTCTTTTTTCTCATAACGAAGTCTAGGCATTACATAATTTACTACATCTAAAGGTCTTTTTATTGCCAATTTTTGTGCAGAAGGTTTTTTTGCTAGACGTAAGCCTAATTCAATAGCAGCTAATAGCGTAGTAACTTTAGCAAGCCCTAAACCTTTTATGGAAATCAATTCTTTTGGTGAAGAATTCACAAGAGAAGCCAAGCCATCTTCTTTATATTTAGCTAAAATTTCTTGAGATAATTCAAATACAGATTTTTTTCGTGTACCAGAATGTAATAATATAGCTAATAATTCAACATTGCTTAAAGCTTTAGCTCCAAGAGTTAAAAGTTTTTCACGGGGCCGTTCTTCATCAGGTAAATCTTTGATACTTGTGCTCATAAATCAACATCAGCTTTTTTACATAAATTATATAAACAATTTAAAGGCAAACCTACTACATTAAAATAACAGCCATTGATTTTTTCTATAAAAATAGAAGCTAATCCTTGAATAGCATAAGCTCCTGCTTTATCTTGTGGTTCTTTTGTTTTAATATAATTTAAAATTTCCTCATCAGATAAATTTTTCATAGTAACATCAGTAGTGCAAACATCAGAAAATATTTTTCCATTTTTTATCAATGCAATACCAGTGCAAACTTGATGTGTTTTTCCTGAAAGATTTTTGAGCATACAAAAAGCATCATTATCATCT
>ERZ791744.2281-NODE-2281-length-10573-cov-4.313843_pt1 | contig 10573 bp, 4 predicted proteins | sample MGYA00510039_ERZ791744 | MGnify/ENA primary metagenome ERZ791744 (study PRJEB30046, sample SAMN00791969) | human gut metagenome | study: EMG produced TPA metagenomics assembly of the A metagenome-wide association study of gut microbiota in type 2... | reverse complement strand
CCAAGGGCGGTGTCGAGCCGCAGTCTGAGACCGTCTGGCGTCAGGCTGACGAGTATAAGGTTCCCCGCATGGTGTACGTCAACAAGATGGATACCATGGGTGCCGATTTCTACCGCTGCGTCCAGATGCTCCATGATCGTCTGCACGCCAACGGTGTGCCCATCCAGCTGCCCGTTGGTCAGGAGGATACCTTCAAGGGTATTATCGACCTGATCGATATGCAGGCTGACATCTACTATGATGACATGGGCAATGATGTCCGCGTTGAGCCGATTCCTGAGGATATGCAGGAGAAGGCCCAGGAGTACCATGACAAGCTGATTGAGGCTGTTGCCGAGACCGACGAAGAGCTGATGATGAAGTACCTGGAAGGCGAAGAGCTGACCAAGGAAGAAATCAAGGCTGCTCTGCGTAAGGCTACCATTTCCAACGAGATCGTTCCTGTTGTCTGCGGCTCTTCTTACAAGAACCGTGGCGTTCAGAAACTGTTGGATGCAATCGTTGATTATATGCCCGCTCCGACCGACGTTGAGGCCATCAAGGGCACCAACCCGGAGACTGGCGAGGAAGAAGATCGCGCTTCTTCCGATGATCAGCCGTTCTCTGCACTGGCATTCAAGATTATGACTGACCCGTATGTCGGTAAGCTGTGCTTCTTCCGCGTGTACTCTGGTACCGTTGAGGCTGGCACCACTGTTTACAACTCTGTTAAGGATCAGGACGAGCGTATCGGCCGTATCCTGCAGATGCATGCAAACAACCGTAAGGATATCGACATCTGCTACGCTGGCGATATCGCCGCTGCTGTTGGTCTGAAGAACACCACCACTGGTGATACCCTGTGCGATGAGAAGCATCCCATCATCCTCGAGTCCATGAACTTCCCCGAGCCGGTTATCCGCGTTGCCATCGAGCCCAAGACCAAGGCTGGCAGCGAGAAGATGGGTATTGCCCTGTCTAAGCTGGCTGAAGAGGACCCGACTTTCCGTACCTGGACCGATGAAGAAACCGGTCAGACCATCATCGCCGGCATGGGCGAGCTCCACCTGGAAATCATCGTGGACCGTCTGCTCCGCGAGTTTAAGGTCGAAGCTAACGTTGGCGCACCTCAGGTTGCCTACCGTGAAACCATCCGCAAGGATGCTAACCAGGAAACCAAGTACGCACGTCAGTCCGGTGGTAAGGGCCAGTATGGTCACGTTAAGATCAAGATTGAGCCCAACCCGGGTAAGGGTTATGAGTTCGTCAACGGTATTGTTGGCGGCGCTATCCCGAAGGAATACATCCCCGCTGTTGACAACGGTATCCAAGGCGCGATGAAGTCCGGCATTCTGGCTGGCTATCCCGTTGTGGATGTCAAGGTCACTCTGTGGGACGGCTCCTATCATGAAGTTGACTCCTCTGAAATGGCGTTCTCCATCGCCGGCTCCATGGCATTCAAGGATGCTATGAAGAAGGCTGATCCCGTCATTATGGAGCCCATCATGAAGGTTGACGTTGTTGTTCCTGACGAGTATATGGGCAACGTCATTGGCGACTTGAACAGCCGCCGCGGCGCGATCCAGAACCAGGAATCCACCGATGGCACTGCCCGTGTCACCGCTATGGTTCCTCTGTCCGAGATGTTCGGTTACGCTACTGACCTGCGTTCCAAGACCCAGGGCCGTGGCCAGTACTCCATGGAGCCGGCTGATTACCAGCAGGTTCCCAAGAGTGTTGCAGATAAGATCATGACCGAGCGCAATAAGGGCTGATTCTGCACAAATTCGCGCAAAATACTTGATTTTTCTTGAAAAATCTAGTATGATAGCCTTACAACAGGCTATTTTATCTGTTTGAATTAAAGGAGGATACTTCCAATGGCTGAAAAGGAAAAATTTGACCGCTCTTTGGAGCATGTCAACATCGGTACCATCGGTCACGTTGACCACGGCAAGACCACTCTGACTGCCGCTATCACCAAGACCCTGGCTCTGAAGGGCGACGCCGATTTCATGGATTACTCCAGCATCGATAAGGCTCCTGAAGAGAAGGCTCGTGGTATCACGATCAACACCGCTCACGTTGAGTACCACACCGAGAAGCGTCACTATGCCCACGTTGACTGCCCGGGCCATGCTGACTACATCAAGAACATGATCACCGGTGCTGCTCAGATGGACGGCGCTATCCTGGTTGTTGCTGCAACCGATGGCCCGATGCCGCAGACCCGTGAGCACATCCTGCTGGCTCGTCAGGTTGGCGTGCCCAAGATCGTTGTGTTCCTGAACAAGTGCGATATGGTTGACGACGAAGAGCTGCTCGACCTGGTCGAAATGGAAGTCCGCGAGCTGCTGGACAGCCAGGATTTCGACGGCGACAACACCCCGATCATCCGTGGTTCCGCTCTGAAGGCTCTGGAGAGCACTTCTACCGATCCCAACGCACCTGAGTACAAGTGCATTTGGGAGCTGATGGACGCTGTTGACAACTACATCCCGACTCCGGACCGTGCTGCTGATAAGCCGTTCCTGATGCCCGTTGAGGACGTTATGACCATCTCCGGCCGTGGTACCGTTGCTACCGGTCGTGTTGAGCGTGGTACTGCTCATGTCGGCGATCAGATGGAAATCGTTGGTCTGAAGGAAGAGAAGATGACCACCACCATCACTGGTCTGGAAATGTTCCGCAAGAGCCTCGAGTTCGCTCAGGCTGGCGACAACATCGGCGCTCTGCTGCGTGGTATTGACCGTGACCAGATCGAGCGTGGCCAGGTTCTGGCTGTTCCCGGCTCTGTTCATCCCCACACCACTTTCGATGGCCATGTTTACGTCCTGAAGAAGGAAGAAGGCGGCCGTCATACCCCGTTCTTCAACAACTATCGTCCTCAGTTCTACTTCCGTACCACCGACGTTACCGGCATCATCACCCTGCCCGAAGGCACTGAGATGTGCATGCCCGGCGACAACGTTGATATGCACGTTGAGCTGATCACCCCGGTTGCCATGGAAGAAGGCATGCGTTTCGCTATCCGCGAAGGCGGCCACACTGTTGGTTCCGGCGTTGTTTCCAAGATCGAGAAGTAATTTTCGGCTTGTGATATAGCTTTCAAGGCTCCTGCTGTTAAGGCAGGGGCCTTTTTGTTGTGTACGACTTATGGGACGGGGAGGGGGCAAAGGCCGGGTGTGGAAGACCAAGGAAGGCATCATGAAAACATCAGGAATTGTAGATAGGGGAGAGGACACCATTCGGAACTTTGAAAAAGTGGAGCAGGAGGGGGCACTCACACCGCCCTACCTTGGGAAGGTGTATTTCAGGTCGCGGTTAAGGGGCAAGGGTTGATCTATCCCTAAGTTTTCGGAACGGTCAGGAACGCTCTCTACAGTACAATTTATAATGGGCAATTCTCAACCTCCAATTTTCCCTTCAAGTTTCCTCCAATCTCTGCCAAATCTCTCAACAACAAGCCAAACCGAAATGACAAAAAATGCGCGATCACAATACCGGGTGATTGGATTAAGAGATTGCAAAGAACATTATCGGGGTAAATGTTCAATCATTTGATAAAAGCAGGAATAAACCATTCAAAAATGTTAATAAATACCGCCAAAGAGTCACCGCATCGCAACGCAAATAATGTGCGAAAAACAGGTTTCAGTTGATTCAAGGACAAAAATTCACATAGAAACCGCGCTAATTAACTATGCAAATTCTGGCAACTGTGATATAATGTATATACCTAGATGTGTCGGAAAGGTTATCATTTGCAGGATCAAGGCATGCAGCCGGTACAACGTTTTGTCAGCCGCTGTGCCGGGGCCAAAAGCCCCAAAAGCAGGCCGCAGCCCGGCAAGGGATCGCCAGACCGAGGGGGCATAACCAGGCGTTTTGCAATCAACACCTGCAAAGTGCCGCACATCTGCCGTACCACTTTTCACACAAAAGGGGAAAGTAGTAACCACTTAAGGGAGGATAAAACTATGAAGAAAAACCTTCAGCGTTTTGGTGCATCCGTGCTGGCAGCAGCCATGGTTGCCCAGAGCGTGGCGCTTCCCGCAGCTGCCGAAACTACCAAGATTGATTCTTCGGTAGCGCAGTCTGTTGCAGCTAGCGCAGCAAGCGCGGCCAGCGCTGTGCAGTCCCTGCCCAAGTTCACCAGCACCGCAGACCTGATCAAGCAGACAGCCCAAACGCTGGCTGCCCAGGGCGAAGTGCATGAACTGGAGCAGGACGATGCCAAGCTGGAAGCGACTGCACAGAGCAAGGCGGGCATGAGCCTTGCAGCGTTGGAAAATGCACTGGCCGATGCCATGTACGCCAACGCCGCAGCCGGCAAGATCAACACCGAAGCCTATGGCCTGAACAAGGACGAGATGGCATCGGTGATGGCTGCCACCATCAAAACGTATCATCTGTCCAGCGCCGTTACCGACCTGGGCTATGAGACGAACGCCGCAGGCGTTGTGACCGCCGTTACCTTTACCGGCAGCTCCGGCATGACCTCTGCGATGGAGTCCATGACCAACAGCGATGATGAAGTGATTGCGCAGCAGGCTGACAGCTACGCACAGGCTTACGTTGCTGAAAACTCCGATACCTTTGCTGCCAGCGCCGCTGCAGACGGCCATACCTATGGCGAGCCGAAATGGTACTGGAATGACACCAACCCGGCGGATGGCCACACCCATACCTGGAAGGAAACCCCCGATGGTTACTGGACCAAGATCGATGACGGCTGGGCTTACACCGCTGTGTATACCTGTGAAAAGGGCGATGCCTACCAGAAGGTAGAAGGCACCGTAACCAAGGATACCACCGAGGCAAAGCCCGGCGTTGCCGGCAAGACCGTTTACTCTGCCAGCGTGCCCGCTGACAAGAGCCCGGTTAAGAAGGAATACAAGGAACCCACCACCCGCACCGACGACATTGCCGCCCTGCCCTGCCAGAGCCATGTCGTGTCCAAGGATGCAGATGGCAAGTTTGTTGCTACCTTCAACTGGGAAATGAAGAAGGTCGAGGGCAAGCTGGAAGCTGACTACAGCAACGCCCAGCTGTTCTATGACAGCGAAACCGGAAAAATTTCTGCCGGCGCTCCCGTTACCATTGACTGGGAATGCACCAGCATCACCTTCAAGTGCGCTGTCTGCGGCGAAGAAATCAAAACCAAGCCGATGCAGACCATGCCGGTCAGCGTTGTGGTAGACCAGAATGACAATTCCGTCTACATCAATGTGGGCGGCACCCCGACCCTGGATACCACCTCCGGCGGCACCGGCGTTACCCTGGTGTCCGCAATGGACGGCGGCAGCTGGTACGATATGCAGAACAACCCGGTTGACGCAAGCAAGGTGAACTTCACCTATCAGAGCGGCGACAACAAGGGTAAGAACAGCCTGCTGCTGTACGACAGCCAGAAGACTGCCGTGTATGTGGACGACCAGGGCAACCAGGTCACCAATACTTACGATGTCTCGACTGCGCAGATGAACTACTACTACTTCCAGCTGTCGCAGTTCAACCAGGACGAAGCAGAGTACTTCGGCGTGGTTGCCCCGTTCTAGACCTCCAAGGGCGTTCAGAAGCAGGGCGAGGATGGCAGCATCACCGGCACCATGGGCGCAATCAAGGTATTGTGCAGCATTGATCCGAACGATGATGTCCCGCCGACCACCATGGCATTCATGCTGAACATGCTGCCGCAGGCGTTCATGTCTTACGTCATGAACTATGGCGAAGCTCTGAAAGCCATCCGTGATGCAGGCCTGGCACAGGTTGCTAAGCTGGGGGACAGCGCTGACTATGTCACCAAGCTGCTGATCCTGCACGACTGGATCTCCCAGGTTGCAGAATTCGATATGGGTTCCATGGGCGATATCACCGGCGGCGGCAACAACGACCCCATCCAGATGACTGCTTTCGGCGCCCTGCTGGGCGGCGGGATCGGCGCTTCCGGCGTTGAGTATGGCTGCATCTGCCTGGGCTATGCATCTGCATTTAACTACATGGTCCAGAATTTGCCTGACAACAAGGAAATCTATAAAAAGACCGTTGACGGCAAAGAAGTTTGGAAGACCCCCGATGAAGTAGGCGATAACGCTGTTGTTGACTTTGCCCAGATCCTGTATTACTGCGATACTTCTGATACCAGTGTTGCCGGTAATGCGTTCGGCGGTGGCATGTTCAACAACGTCCACTACTTCAACGCAGTCAAGGTCAACAAGCTGCAGGGCGACAGCAACTCTGCTACGATGACCACCGGCGAAGCCAACAAGAACTGGTACTATGTTGACGTCTGCTATGACGACGTGAACACCGAGTGCATGGCCCAGACCCGCGTTGAGAACGCAGGCGACATGCGCCATGTCAACTTCCTGGTTTCTCCCTCCGGTCTGGAAGGCCGTTACAGCAAGTACTATGATTACATTGACTCGCTGTACGATGGCTACACCTACATCAAAAACAAGGAACCCGATAAGAATGATGATGGCAGCTATGTGATGAACAACGGCAAGCCGCATTACTCTTACACCAGGGAGGATAACAAGAACGAGACCCGTTACACCGATACCTGCTACGAGGATACCTGGTTCACCTCTATCTGCAGCCCCATCTACTTCGACGATAATTACTTCTATTACGTTGATACCACGACCAACCAGAACCTGTACAACGACATGCGCCGCAAGCAGGCCGAGAACGGCGACAGCGGCAGCTCTGGTTCCGGCAGCTCTGGTAACAACTCCCAGATGCAGCAGTTCATGAAGAAGATGCAGAACCAGGGCCCCGATACTCTGGAAGCACGTCCGCGTAATGCGAACTACTATATCCGCAAAGCGGATTCCAGCAGCAGCAGGCCCGGCGGCTTCAGCATGAGCAGCTTTACCAAGACGGATGACCCGTTTGATATCATCCTGATGTACTACAACGATCTGAAGGAAACCAGCAGCAACTTCAATGATGACGACAGCAATGCCAAGGTTCTGGCCAAAGCTGGCACCATCTATAAGATCGATACCAGTGTAACAGATAAGCATACCAAGGTTGAAAACAACCTGAACACCGAGTGCCTGGCAGACGCTGCTGCAAAGCGGATCTACCCCGCACTGGTACACTCTACCGCACTGTATGATGGCAAGCTGTACTTCAACGTCAACAACGCCATCTACCGTATGGACCCGACCACCGGCACAGTGGAAGAAGTGAAGGAATACAACACCGTCTATGGCGGCATTAAGCTGACCAAGGATAAGGACGGCAACATGGTTCCCGATACCCACTTTCCCGGCATGAGCATGGTTATCATGGATAGCGCCCAGGATACCAGCAGTGTGAAGTATCTGGGCACCTTCAAGAACCATCCTCTGGCGGGCCTGACCCTGCGTGACAGCTACAGCTTTGCTACCACCACCCAGCAGGGCCAGACTGTGATCACCGGCATCAACACCACCAAGGATCAGCTGGTCGTTTCTGTCGGCACCAACCTGTCCAACACCTATAAGGAGCTGGATTCCGATGGCAAGCCGGTTGTTAAGACCGATGCCGCCGGCACTTCTTATGCAAACCGTAAGAGCTACAAGACCGAGTCCTGGAACTACAACCCGACTTACAACCAGAACATGAGCAGCTCTGACGAGAAGAACAAGAACGAAGAGTTCATGTGGTGCGCTAACCTGGTTGAGAGCATGGATATGAAGTCCATGGTCAGCGACCTGAGCAGCGGCGCAACCACCAATGTTTCCGTTGAAGCATGGTGCGATACCCCCGCTTACACCCAGGACCGCACCACCAAGTACGGCCTGACCAAGGGTAAAAAGGTGTACGCTGACGGCGCACTGCCCAAGGGCCATACCTGGGCTCTGGACGAGCTGGAAACCAAGTCCGTTGGCAACAATGTGTACCTGTGCTCTGATTGCCATACCGCAACCGAAAGCACCCCCCACACCGTTACCTGGAATGAAGTTGAAGGTGTTAAGCTGACCCTGGGCACCACCAACAAAACCTACATCAAGGACGATACCGTTACCCTGACCGTAGAAAAGGACGGCACCGATATCGTTACCGTTACCGCAAAGAACGGCGATACCGATGTTGCTCTGACTGAAGTTCAGGAAGCAGCGCAGGACGAAGCCGCAGCCCAGGCTACCACCGAAAAGGCTAAGACGGTTTACACCTTCACCATGCCGGACGGCGATGTGACCATCAGTGTTACCAAAGCCGCTAAGACCTATGAGGTCAAGCAGGCGGCAACCACCAACGGCAAGTTGGAAATCAGCCCGGCCACCGCTGCTGAGGGCGCGACCGTTACTGTTAAGGTTACCCCGGATGCCGGTTATGCCCTGAAGGAAAATGGCCTGAAGGTTACTTACACCGATGCTGACAACAAGGAACAGACCGTTGAAGTGAAAGCTGGCACCGAAGCCAACACCTACACCTTCACCATGCCTGCTTACGCTGTTAATGTCAGCGCAGAGTTCGAAGCTACCTATACCATTACGGTTGACACAAAGGCCCAGACCAACGGCAAGACCGAGGCTGACGCCAAGACTGCTGTTGCAGGCACGACCGTAACCATTACCGCTGCGGCAAACGATGGCTATGAGCTGAAAGCTGACAGCCTGAAGGTTACCGCAGGCGATAAGCCTGTTGAAACCAAGGCTGGCACTGCTGCCAACACCTACACCTTCACCATGCCCGCAGCAGATGTTACCATCACTGCAGAGTATGTAGAAAAGAAACCGGAAGCCTACACTGTGACAGTGAACAAAGCTACTAACGGCACTGTGACCGCAGATAAGGAAACCGCCGCAGCAGGTGATACCGTTACCCTGACTGTTAAGGCAGACGAGACTATGTACTCTCAGGCTGTGCTGGCTGAGGACGGCCTGAAAGTTGCTGACAGCAAGGGTGCTGCAGTTGCATGCACCGCTGGTGCTGACGGCACTTACACCTTCACCATGCCTGCCGACAACGTAACTGTCACCGCAACGTTTGAAATCGTTGCATATGGTGTTGAGGTTGCACCGACTGAACATGGTTCTGTTACCTTTGAGGGCGGCAAGAAGTACTTCAAGGTTGGCGAGAATGTTACTGCTACCTTTACCGCAGAGACTGGATATGAGCTGGCTAGTGCTTCTTATCAGGAAGGCAACAAACCTACAGACATTACAGCCAAGGTTAAGGAAGCTAGCAACACTTACACCTTCACTATGCCTGAAAACTATGTGAAGATCGAAGCAACCTTCACTGCTGTTCAGCCTACTGAACCTACTGAGCCCACCGAACCCACCACTCCGGATGAGAACGGCGGCGACAACACCGAAACCGAGGCTCTCGAAGCCGAGGAACGCACCGTCCATGGTGCCGCTGAAAAGACCACCATTACCGCAATGGCTGTCTTTACCTGCACCGATAAGAACTGCGCAAGTGCACAGTTTGTAGATGCAACTGTAAAGCAGACCAGCGGCGTTACCACCGCTACTGTCACCTTCAACGGCAAGGACTACACTGCCAAGTATGGCGAAACTGTAAAGAACGGCTGGGTTGAAGAAAACGGCAAGAAGTACTGGTACGAAAAGGGCGTGAAGCAGGGTACCACCGGCCGCGGCAAAGAGATCTATGATCCCGATTCCGATGCCTGGTACTGGCTGGATGCTGTCCAGGGCGGCGCAATGACCGTCAGCAAGGACGTTTACCAGGAATCCGCCGCCGGCCAGTGGGCTGATAAGCCCGATGGCACCGGCAAGTGGGTCCGTTACGATGAGAACGGCCACATGGTCAAGGGCTGGCAGACGACCGATAAGGGCACCTACTACTTTGACCTGATCACCGGCGCTATGGCTAAGGGCGCAGGCGATATTGACGGTGTACCTTGCGCATTTGACGAGTACACCGGTATCGCTCTGGACGGCCAGTGGCTGACCATCAAAGGCGCTGACTTCTGGTACGAAAAGGGCGTTCGCCAGGGCCTGGATGGCCGCGGCAAGGAAATCTATGACCCGGCTTCCGACGCTTGGTACTGGCTGGATGCCGTTGACCAGGGCAAGAAAGCCACCAGCAAGGATGTCTATCAGGAATCCGAAGCTGGCCAGTGGGCTGACCGCGCCGATGGTACCGGCAAGTGGGTCCGTTACGATGCACAGGGCCACATGATCAAGGGCTGGAGCGCGGACAAGCGTTACTACTTCGACCCGATCTATGGCACCATGGCTAAGGGCGATGCAGTCATCGACGGCCGTACTTATCATTTCGATAAGAACACCGGCGTTCTGCAGTAATCCCACAGCCGAACAATGAGCTGTAACCAGCCCATTAACCTCTAAATAAAAATGCCGCAGCAGATGTAACAGTCTGCTGCGGCATTTTTGTATTTGTGGGCATAGGTTCGGTGAAATATTTGCCAGGCCAGTAGGACGGGGTGACCCCACCTCGCCGAAAGCTAGAAATAGTACACGATTAAAAAATCGCAATTTACCTTACCCGCATAATAAAGGCAACACACAAAAACATGGCGAACACATCAGGCCGGTGCAAGGGCAAAACCTACTAAAAAGCTGCGGCTAAATTTGGCAAATATGGCGCGCGAAGTATAATTTTT
>ERZ791744.2276-NODE-2276-length-10589-cov-3.520125_pt1 | contig 10589 bp, 8 predicted proteins | sample MGYA00510039_ERZ791744 | MGnify/ENA primary metagenome ERZ791744 (study PRJEB30046, sample SAMN00791969) | human gut metagenome | study: EMG produced TPA metagenomics assembly of the A metagenome-wide association study of gut microbiota in type 2... | reverse complement strand
TGCAGATTGTACTTTCCTGCGTTTTAAGCAGTAATCTGAAAAAGGAAACGCTGGTTGAAAGAATAAGGTATCAGGGATAGCAAGTAATATGTAGTGAACTAGGTCTTAACGAAGAGGAGAAATAGATAACTTCCAATTTGTATGTATGGTAAATCTAAAATGTATTTTAGCAGTATTTCCTGAGTGGGGGCAGAAAGCGCCCCCACACCCACGTGAAAATATAATTGCAGGCGATTACATTTTAGCAGATACGCAAGCGTTTCTGAGTAAGCGTCACAGACAACAAAATAAGAAAATTTTGATAAGGCATATCACTGGAATAGGTGAGTGTTTTTTTGCTTTCAAATATTCAATTAACTGAAAAAGTAAAAAAGTTTTCCTCAGGGGCTGTAAAAATACCTTTCAGCGTTTCGTATTAATGAAAGGGTATTTTTTGCAGGAAAAATAAAAAATTTTCATCAAGAGCCTGTGTTTATGCCCTTCATCTTTTATATATGTGTAAGAACATTTTTTAGCCGGCATAAAAATGATTTTTACAACAGTTAGAAACAGAAATGAGGCGAGAAAAGAATGAAATATGAATACATGAAGGAGTCAGAGCAGATGCTTCAGTACTTCCAGTTTCCGAAGTTTTTGCTCAAACTGCGAATTTCTCAAACTGCAAAATTCCTTTATATGATTTTGTATGACCGGGCGCGGATATCGAGAAAGAATAGCTGGATAGACAAGTATGGAAACGTTTATCTGATATTTCCAATAGATGAATTGTCTGTTCAAATCGGCAAATGCAAATCTTCTGTAAAAACAACATTGAAAGAATTAGATGATGAGGGATTATTGGTTCGCAGATTCGGTGGATTTTCAAAACTTAATCATTTATATGTAAAGATTCCATCTGATGAGATAGGTTTACAGCCAGTTGATAATAAGGCGTTTGAAAAGATGGCGATAACAGAGTCAGAAAAGCAACCATCATCTAGCCGAAAAAATGGCTGTGCAGGAGTCGGAAATGTGGCACCTAGTAAAGTAACTGAGAAATATAAAAGAAATAAATATTATGAAGTAAATTAAGGTAGTTTAATATGGAAGTGGGATGACGCTCTGGCTTAGGCTGGAGTGTTTTTCTGTGGAAAAAACATAAAAAAAATATTATAATAGAAAAGAAATTTTAAGAAAAACGGAGGAGTTAGGAAAATGAAATCGAAATCCGGAAACAAGAAATTATGGATTGCAGTTATTATTTTCGTATTGATGATAGCCGGAGCAATCGGCAATTATTCGGATAGTAAGAAAGAAAAGCCTGACCGGGAAAGTTCCGCTGCCACAGAATCGCAGGTCGCAACAGAAACTGAGACCAATACCAATACAGAGTCGGACGGTGATACGGAGGATTTTGTTACCGAGGGAGTCATCAGTAATACCTATAAGACAGATAGCAGTTCCGCCGGACAGATGCAGGTGCATTTCATAGATGTAGGGCAGGGCGATGCTACCTTGATAGCTTGTGATGGTCATTACATGCTGATAGATGCCGGCAATAATGACAAAGGAACAACGGTACAGTCCTATCTTATGAGCCAGGGTGTAGAAAAACTGGATTATGTCATAGGAACACACCCGGATGCAGACCACATTGGCGGACTGGATGTAGTAATTTATAAATTTGACTGTGATACGATTATCATGCCGGATGTGGCAAATGATACCAGAACCTATGATGGTGTGGTGCAGGCAATGAAGTCCAAGGGTTATCAGACTACTTATCCGGCAGTCGGAGAGACGTATACTTTGGGTGGAGCAGCCTTTACCATCGTGGCACCGAATGCAGACTATGGAAATGACATGAATGACTGGTCGGTGGGTGTGCTGGTGCAGAATGGCAACAACCGTTTCCTCTTTACCGGAGATGCAGAAGAAAAAGCGGAAGAGGACATTTTAAGTAATGGAATTGATGTTTCCGCAGATGTCTATGCAGCGGCGCATCATGGAAGCAAAACAGCCACAAGTCAGGCATTTTTGGATAAGGTATCACCAACTTATGTGGTAATCAGTGCCGGTGAAGGCAATAAATACGGACATCCTCATGCAGAGGTGCTGAACCGTTTGCGGGCAGCAGGCATATCCGTGTTCCGTACCGATGAACAGGGTACAATCGTAGCAACATCGGATGGTACAAATATAACATGGAACTGTTCTCCATCAGAAAGCTGGAAAGCAGGAGAACCTACCGGAAGCAGTGATAGTACAGCAAATAATTCCACAGCAGACAGCACTACATCATCAGGCAGCAGTGATGCAGGTGTAGCTGCCGGTACAGCCGGCAGTTCAGCCGGCGAAAGCAGTTCTGTTATGGTACATATTACAGACACCGGTTCAAAATATCATTCGGCAGGCTGTTCTTATTTAAAAAAGAGTGACCATGAGGTGACTTTGTCAGAGGCGAAGAGTATGGGACTGGAACCATGCTCAAGATGTAATCCGCCGCAGTAATGAGAAAACCTAATCGCCAAGCACCTTGCACTTTTTACAAAGTTAGTATACAATAATTGAAGTTAGAAATAACTAACTTCGTGTGAATCATAGGGACTCCTTAAGAATATGGAGACGGCAATATCCATATTCACCGGAAGAAATATTCTTCCGGGAGGAAAAGTCCTGTATCTGACAAAATGTGAAGAGGAAAGGTGAGTATAGGACATGAATTACTTAGAGATTGAAAAAGTAGTCGGACGTGAAATTTTGGATTCCAGAGGAAATCCTACTGTAGAAGCAGAGGTATATCTTGCAGATGGTACAGTGGGAAGAGGAACTGCACCAAGTGGTGCATCAACCGGAGAATTTGAAGCACTGGAATTAAGAGATGGAGATAAATCAAGATATCTTGGCAAAGGGGTAACGAAGGCGGTAGAAAATATCAATACAATTATCAATGATGCAATCACAGGAATGGATGCATCTGATATTTATGCAGTTGATGCGGCAATGCGTAAGGCAGATGGAACCAAAGACAAATCCAGACTGGGAGCCAATGCAATTCTTGCAGTATCCATTGCAACAGCAAGAGCAGCAGCTATTTCTTTAGATATTCCACTGTATCGTTTCCTTGGTGGAATTTCCGGCAATCGTCTTCCGGTACCGATGATGAATATTGTAAATGGCGGATGCCATGCGTTATCGTCTGGTCTTGATGTGCAGGAATTTATGATCATGCCGGTAGGCGCACCAAGCTTCAAAGAGTGCTTAAGATGGTGTGCAGAGGTATTCCATGCACTTGCTTCTATATTAAAAGAACGTGGACTTGCCACTTCAGTGGGTGATGAGGGCGGGTTTGCACCTGCATTAAAATCAGATGAAGAAGCAATCGAAACTATTTTAGAGGCAGTCAAGAAAGCTGGTTATGAACCGGGCAAAGATTTTAAGATTGCCATGGATGCTGCATCTTCTGAGTGGAAGAGCGAAAAAGGCAAAGGTTTTTATAAACTTCCGAAAGCTGGCACGGAATATACTGCAGAGCAGTTGATTGAACATTGGGAAGCATTATGCGAGAAATACCCGATTATCTCCATTGAAGATGGTCTGGATGAAGAAGACTGGGAAGGCTGGCAGAAACTTACAGCAAGACTTGGAGACAAGGTGCAGTTAGTTGGTGATGATTTATTTGTTACCAATACAGAACGTCTTTCCAAGGGAATTGAACTGGGTGCAGGAAATGCAATCCTGATTAAGTTAAACCAGATTGGTTCTGTATCTGAAACTTTAGAGGCAATCAAGATGGCGCATAAGGCTGGCTATACAGCAATCAGCTCCCATCGTTCCGGAGAGACAGCGGATACCACGATTGCGGATTTGGCAGTAGCATTGAATACCTGCCAGATTAAGACCGGGGCACCAAGCCGTAGTGAGCGTGTTGCAAAATACAACCAGTTACTCCGCATCGAAGAGGAATTGGGCGAAAGCGCAGTATATCCGGGAATGAAAGCTTTTAATGTGAAATAATCGTACTCCTATAGATAAATGATATTCTTTAACAAACGTCAAAGAAGCTGCAGTAATGCGGCTTCTTTTGGCGTGACGGAAAAATGGAAGGCGGTTATTATAGAGGAAAAAGGAAAAATGCATAAAAAATGGATAAATATGCATCAAACTTAGTGACTATTTGTTTTGCGAAAAAGGTTGAAAAAACCTTCCCGATATGGTAGAATTTTTACAATTTAGGTAGCCTGTGCAGGTTTGGTGCATTTTTTATGCAAAAGGAAGGAAAAAGAGATGACTGACTCTTTTTTTTTGCGCAGGTATCGGAAGAATAGAAAGGACAGGGTGAACAAATGAAAGCTTTTCTTATATTGGAAGATGGCAATGTATTTACCGGAACCAGCATCGGTTCAACACGGGAAGTCATCAGTGAAATCGTATTTAATACGTCGATGACAGGGTATTTAGAGGTACTGACAGATCCATCTTATGCAGGACAGGCGGTAGTAATGACATATCCGTTAATTGGAAATTATGGAATTACACCGGATATGGAGTCAGGACGTCCATGGGTAGATGGATATATCGTAAGAGAATTATCTAGAATGCCAAGTAATTTCCGTTGTGAAGGAACCATTCAGGATTTTCTGAAAAAATACGATATACCGGGAATTGCAGGAATTGATACCAGAGCATTAACCAAGCTCTTACGTGAAAAGGGAACAATGAATGGAATGATTACAACAGATGAGAATTACAATCTGGATGAGATTATTCCAAAATTAAAGGCTTACACCACAGGAAATGTGGTAGATAAAGTAACCTGTGAAGAGAAAAGCGTATTGCCTGGAAAGGGCAAAAAAGTAGCACTGTTAGACCTTGGTGCTAAGAGAAACATCGCCCAGTCATTAAATAAAAGAGGCTGTGAAGTTACCGTTTATCCGGCACACACCACAGCAGAAGAAATTTTAAGCACGAATCCGGACGGAATCATGTTAAGTAATGGACCTGGAGACCCGAAGGAGTGCAAGGAGATTATTGCAGAGATTCGTAAATTATATGAATCTGACACACCGATTTTTGCAATCTGCTTGGGACATCAGCTGATGGCACTTGCAACCGGTGCAGACACATATCATTTGAAATATGGTCATCGTGGAGGAAATCATCCGGTTAAGGATTTAAAGACCAACCGTGTATACATTTCCAGCCAGAACCATGGTTATGCAGTAGATACCAATACCCTGGATGAGAAAATTGCAAAACCGGCATTTGTAAATGTAAACGATGGAACCAACGAAGGATTAGAGTATGTCGGAAAGAACATTTTTACCGTACAGTTCCATCCGGAAGCATGTCCGGGACCACAGGATTCTGCTTACCTTTTTGACCGTTTTATTGAGATGATGGGAGGAACGAAATAATGCCTAAGAATAAAGATATTAAAAAAGTATTAGTAATTGGTTCAGGTCCGATTGTCATTGGACAGGCTGCAGAGTTTGACTATGCAGGAACACAGGCATGTCGTTCTTTAAAAGAAGAAGGAATCGAAGTTGTTCTGGTAAACTCCAATCCTGCTACCATTATGACAGATAAGGATATTGCAGATGAAGTTTATATCGAGCCATTAACTGCAAAAGTATTAGAGCAGATTATCATAAAAGAAAAACCGGACAGCGTCCTTCCTACCTTAGGTGGACAGGCAGGTCTTAACCTTGGTATGGAGTTAGCAGAATCCGGATTCTTAGAGAAACATGGTGTCAATCTGATTGGTACAACTGCTGAGACAATTTTTAAGGCTGAGGATCGTCAGGCATTTAAAGATACCATGGAAAAAATCGGTGAGCCATGTGCACCATCCCAGGTAGTACACAATGTAGAAGATGGTATCAAATTTACCAATACCATCGGATATCCGGTTGTACTTCGTCCTGCTTATACCTTAGGAGGAAGCGGCGGCGGAATCGCACATAATGAGACAGAGCTTATCGACATCTTATCCAACGGACTTCGTCTGAGCCGTGTCGGAGAAGTGCTGGTAGAACGTTGTATCGCAGGCTGGAAGGAAATCGAGTACGAAGTAATGCGTGATGCCAATGGAAACTGTATTACTGTATGTAATATGGAAAACATTGACCCGGTTGGTGTACATACCGGAGACTCTATCGTAGTAGCACCTTCCCAGACATTAGGTGATAAAGAGTACCAGATGCTGCGTACCGCTGCACTTAATATCATTTCCGAATTAAATATTACCGGTGGATGTAACGTACAGTACGCACTGCATCCGGAAACCTTTGAATATTGTGTTATCGAGGTTAATCCTCGTGTATCCCGTTCTTCTGCATTAGCATCCAAAGCAACCGGATATCCGATTGCAAAAGTTGCTGCAAAGATTGCACTGGGCTATACCTTAGATGAAATCAAGAATGCAATTACCGGAAAGACATATGCAAGTTTTGAGCCGATGTTAGACTACTGCGTAGTAAAAATCCCAAGACTTCCATTTGATAAATTCATCACTGCAAAACGTACGTTAACAACACAGATGAAAGCAACCGGAGAAGTTATGAGTATCTGCAATAACTTTGAAGGTGCCCTGATGAAAGCAATCCGTTCCTTAGAGCAGCATGTAGACAGTCTTTTATCCTATGACTTCAGCAAGCTTTCTGATGAGGAATTACAGGAGCAGTTACATGTAGTAGATGACCGCAGAATCTGGGTTATTGCAGAAGCACTGCGCCGTGGCGTATCTTATGATAAAATTCATGAGATTACAAAGATTGATAAATGGTTTATTGACAAACTGGCTATCTTAGTTGAGATGGAGCAGGATTTAAAGACAAAACCACTTACCGTAGAGCTTTTAAAAGAAGCAAAACGTATGGAATTCCCGGATAAAGTCATTGCAGATCTTACCGGAAAGAGTGAAAAAGAAATTCATGACATGCGTTACGAAAATGGTATCGTAGCAGCCTTTAAGATGGTTGATACCTGTGCCGCAGAGTTTGAAGCATCCACTCCATATTACTATTCCGTATTTGGCAGTGAAAACGAAGCAGCAGAGACAACACCGAAGAAGAAAGTTCTGGTATTAGGTTCCGGTCCAATCCGTATCGGACAGGGTATCGAGTTCGACTACTGTTCCGTACACAGCACCTGGGCATTTGCCAAGGAAGGCTGGGAGACAGTTATCGTAAATAACAACCCGGAGACTGTATCAACAGACTTTGATATTGCAGATAAACTGTATTTTGAGCCGTTGACACCGGAAGATGTTGAGGCAATTGTAAAATTGGAAAAACCGGACGGAGCTGTTGTTCAGTTCGGTGGACAGACCGCAATCAAGCTGACCGAAAGCTTAATGAAGATGGGTGTCAAGATTCTTGGAACCAAGGCAGAAGATGTAGATGCTGCCGAGGACAGAGAGCTCTTTGATGAAATCTTAGAGAAGACCGGAATCCCAAGAGCAGCAGGCGGAACTGTATTTACCGCAGAGGAAGCCAAAGAAGTTGCACATCGTCTGGGTTACCCGGTACTGGTTCGTCCTTCCTATGTATTGGGCGGACAGGGTATGAAGATTGCATACAATGATGAAGAGATTGAAGAATTTATCGGAATCATCAACCGTATTGCTCAGGATCACCCGATTCTGGTTGATAAATACCTGATGGGTAAGGAAATCGAAGTAGATGCCGTATGCGATGGAACAGATATTTTAATTCCAGGTATCATGGAGCATATCGAGCGTACCGGAGTACATTCCGGAGACAGTATTTCCGTATATCCGGCACCGACCATCAGTGATGAAGTAAGAGAAATGCTGGTAGAATATACCAAGCGTTTGGCTCAGGCATTACATGTAGTGGGACTGATTAATATCCAGTTTATCGTAATGGACGAGCAGGTATATGTTATCGAAGTAAATCCACGTTCTTCAAGAACGGTACCATATATCAGTAAAGTTACCGGTATTCCAATCGTAGACTTGGCAACCAAGGTTATCATTGGAAATACCATCAAAGGAATGGGCTACACACCGGGACTTGCACCAACCGCAGATTATATCGCAATCAAGATGCCGGTATTCTCCTTCGAGAAACTGCGTGGAGCAGAAATTAGCCTTGGACCGGAAATGAAGTCCACCGGAGAATGCTTAGGAATTGCCAAGACCTTTGATGAAGCTTTATACAAAGCTTTCTTAGGAGCAGGCGTTCAGCTTCCGAAATATAAGCAGATGATTATGACTGTAAAAGATGCGGACAAGCCGGAAGCAGTCGGTGTAGCAAAACGTTTTGCAGCCTTAGGCTACAAGATTTATGCAACCAGAAGTACTGCAAAATATTTACAGGAGCATGGCGTAGATGCACTGCGTGTCAATAAGATTACCCAGGAGTCACCAAACGTTATGGACTTAATCTTAGGCCATAAGATTGACCTTGTCATCGACACACCTACCCAGGGAAATGGTGATAAGAACCGTGACGGATTCCTGATTCGTCGTAATGCAATTGAGACTGGCGTATACTGTATCACAGCAATGGATACAGCCAATGCACTGGCAACCAGCTTGGAGAATGCCCAGTCAGAGCTTACTCTGGTAGATATTGCAACCGTGAAGAATATTTAAGAGCAACTACGAGAAACACGCTTTGCGAGTTTCTCGAGTTATCGCGGTGCTCGCCAAATCTGCATGCAAGCATGCGATTTTTCTCGCTACTCGCGTAAAAAAACAGCCTCATGTGTTTCGAGTGGAACACATGGGGCTGAAATTTTTGCTGCCGGGCATCTGTAAGAAGCTGCCGGTAGCAGGCACTACAGGCGCAGGCAGCGTTTATATAATATATACAAAAACGGAAACATAATTTGAATAAAAATGACAATTGACAAAGAAATGTAAAATGGTTAATCTGATAGGTAGTTGCTGAAGAATCAGCGGGAGTACTGAGCTATGAAAAAATGAGATGAAATGATTAGATAGTACAATTCATAGATTCCGGAATTCTCCGGTGATAATCCCAAATGATATGAGGCAATAAAAATAGAATAAGTATGCATATGAGGTGGCAAAATGGAAGAGAGAGTGGACTATCTGCCGTTAGGAAGTGTTGTTATTGTGCATGGAGGTGTAAAAAAGTATGTAATCGTAGCAAGAGGACTACAGCTAAAGATAAATGGAGATTACAAACTTTTTGATTATGGAGCATGTACTTATCCGGAGGGAATGATGGGAGACCGGTTAATGTATTTTCAGGCATCTGATATTAACAAGGTAGTATTTAAGGGGTATACGGATGATGATGAGAGAATAATGGTTGATAATATTCAAAAAGCAATGGAGAGTCTTGATGTAGAGCGGGCAGATGTTCGAAGACTGAAGCAGAGTATGAGGAATTAATATGGCTAAAAAATATGACAATTCCAAATATCAAAGTTTAAAATCACAGAAAAGTGCAAATGAGAAAAAACAGGAATCGTACAAGAGCGAAATTAATGATATAGAAGCTGAGATTGAGAGACTTCGGGTCGCTTATAATACCCTGGATGATGCAAAGGAAGCGTTGGAGGATATAAAGAATATTCATAGTAATATGCCGACTTTCTATGAATCATTATGGACGGGAAATAAGGCACAGTATTTTTATGAAATCTGTGAGAGTGGCGGATTGAAAACAGGATATGATGGATATATTTCCGGTATTGATAGTGTAGAAGATGAGATCAACTGGGAGATTAATGCTTTAAAGGAAAAACAGAATGAGAAATATGGAGCACTTTCAAAACTGGTAAATGCATGGGATGATTTATGTACAAAAATTCGAAACTTTTTTAATTAGCAGGAATGTTTAAATCAGGAGTGGAACAGATGATAACTATTTTAGATGAGATAGCCACGGAATCAGATATCGGAAAAATGTATATGGATGCATGTGGTCTTTCACTGGAGGCAACAACAACAGACATTAGTGGAAAATCAGAAGCATTAGAGAAGTTTTTAAGCAGTTATGAGAGTTTTGCAAATATAGTAAGTGCTTATGAACAGATATTGATTTCGGATATATGCAATATATCTGAAATATCAAATTCCTGGATAGAACGGGACAGAGAGCAGAGTAATCAGTTAAAGGAAAGTAATACATTGTTAGATTTACTGGAACATCCATAGAAGGATGGGGGAGAAGAATGGAAGGGTTTGTAATCAAATATACAGATATAAATAATCTGTTATGGGAGTATAAGTCAAAGCTGGAAGGCTTGATAAGTAAGTTGGAAACGTGTGAAAGAAGTATAAATCAGTTTATTCAGAGTGACCAGTTTATAGGAGAGACGGCAACAGCAGCAAAAAATTATTTATATGATGTACATATTACTATGATATCCTGTTTAAAGGTGGCAACGCAAAATATGCTAGATGATATTGCTTATCATAAGGCATGTTATAATGAGATAGATGGTTCAACGAACTTTAGACTGGAAGAGGAAGCAATCCGGGAGTTCCGCACAAAACTGGCTACGAATTCGGCGGATACGGAATCTTATGCTCAGAGTGTACAGCAGGCGGTATCCAATATCTCAGATATTTCAGATGTGAATACACCGGGAACAAATGGTATAAT
>ERZ791744.2271-NODE-2271-length-10613-cov-2.996022_pt1 | contig 10613 bp, 8 predicted proteins | sample MGYA00510039_ERZ791744 | MGnify/ENA primary metagenome ERZ791744 (study PRJEB30046, sample SAMN00791969) | human gut metagenome | study: EMG produced TPA metagenomics assembly of the A metagenome-wide association study of gut microbiota in type 2... | reverse complement strand
ACCCCATGCCGAAATTATGGACGAAGTTAAAAAACTGGCTGCCAAAGACGGCTTAAACATAGAAGTTGTAGAATTTAACGATTTTGTAACGCCGAACATTGCCTTGCAGCAGGGCGAAATTTTTGCCAACAGCATGCAGCACAGGCCTTACCTTGATGCCACGCTGAAAAAAGAACCCGGTTTTGAACTGGTTGAAGTTTTTAAAACCGTAAACTTCCCAATGGCAGTTTATTCCGATAAATCAAAAAAGGTGAAGCCATTCCCGACGGCGCAACCATCGGCATTCCCAACGATCCTTCCAACGGAGGCAGAGCGCTTTTGCTGCTTGCCGAGCAGAAATTAATTGAAGTTAAGGACATTAATGATGTTACCACCTCCGTTGCCGATATTACCGGCAACCCGCATGGCTATAAATTCCTTGAGCTTGACGCTGCCACCATTCCCCGCAGTCTGCCGGACGTAACCGTTGCCGTTATTAACGCCAACTACGCTCTGCCTGCCGGGCTGAACCCCATGACGGATTCCTTGATGGTTGAAGGCGCGGCTTCCCCGTACATCAACATTTTTGTAACCAAAAAGGAAAATGCCGCCGACCCGCGCATTAAGCAGCTGCAAAAAATTTACCAGTCCGCCGAAGTTGAAAAATTCATTAACGACCACTTTAAAGGCTCCGTTACCGTCGGCTGGAAATAAAATATTAAAAATAAAAGTGTCCCTTGCGGGCGCTTTTTGTTTGAGGTGAACCATGAAACGTATTTTACATTTATTAGTTTTGCTTATAATTACCCTGTGCTTTATGCCCGCCGCTTATGCGGAAAGCCCTGTTGACCGCCCCGTGAACACCAGCAGGCTTGACGATGTATTTGCACGACATGGCGTAAACGGCACCCTTGTAATTTATGACGTACAAAAAAACGGTTACTGGCTGCACAACGCCGGGCGTGCGGCAGAGCGTTTTTACCCCGCCAGCACGTTTAAAATTTTTAACAGCCTTATCGGTTTAAGCGAAGGCGTTGTTAAAGATGCGGACGAAGTTTTTTACCTTTACGGAGGCGAACCGGTGTACCTTGAAAGCTGGAAAGCCGACGCCAGCCTGCGCAGCGCCATAAAACTTTCGCAGGTGCCCGCCTATAAAGAACTGGCGCGCCGCATTGGTGCGGAACGCATGCAGGCCAACATTAAAAAGCTGCACTACGGCAACGAAAGTATTGGCAGTAAAATCGACAGCTTCTGGCTGGAAGGGCCGCTTAAAATCAGCGCGCTGGAGCAGGTGCAGCTTTTAACAAAACTTGCGCAGCATAAACTGCCGTATCCGCCAGCGGCGCAGCAGCAGGTTTGCGATATTACTGTTTTAAAACAGACGGACGCTTACACCCTGCACGGCAAAACCGGCTGGGCGACGGATAATATTGCCGTGCCCGTGGGCTGGTTTGTAGGCTGGGTGGAAGCCAAAGGCAAACTGTATGTTTTTGCGCTGAACATGGATTTAACCGATGCCGCAGCTTTGCCGTTAAGAGAAAGTATAACCCTGGAGTGCCTTCGAACTTTAAAACTTTTATAAAGCAGTTTATAATTATACTAAGCAGTAATTGAAAGAAGGGATACTATGGCATATTTAGGCGAAGATATTAAAAAACTCGGTTTTGGGCTGATGCGCCTGCCGAAAATTGGCGAGGCCATCGACATTGAACAGACCAAAAAAATGGTAGATATGTTCCTGGAAGCAGGCTTTACCTATTTTGATACGGCGTGGGCCTACCCCGGCAGCGAAGACGCTATCCGCCAGGCGCTGGTAGAACGCTACCCGCGTGAAAAATTTCAGCTTGCAACCAAAAATGCCGCCTGGATTAACTGCAAAACGCGCGAAGAAGCAGTTAACCAGTTTGAAACCAGCTTAAAACAAACCGGCGCAGGCTATTTTGATTTTTACCTTCTGCACAACCTCGGCGAAAGCCGTACCAAATATTTTGACGATTACAATATGTGGGACTTTGTGCAGGAGCAAAAAGCCAAAGGGCTGATTAAGCACGTTGGTTTTTCGTTCCACTCCACGCCGGAAGAACTGGACGCCATTTTAAACGCTCACCCCGAAATGGAATTTGTGCAGCTGCAAATTAACTATGCCGACTGGGATTCCCCCGCCGTACAGAGCCGCCGCTGCTACGAAGTGGCGCGCAAACACGGCAAGCCCGTTATCATTATGGAACCGGTTAAGGGCGGCATGCTCGCCAATCCGCCGGAAAGCGTACAGAAAATTTTAAAAGATGCCGAGCCGGAAATGTCCGTGGCAAGCTGGGCCATCCGCTTTGCTGCGCATCTGGAAGGCGTTATTACCGTGCTCAGCGGCATGAGCAATGTTGAGCAGATGCAGGACAACCTTTCTTACATGAAGGATTTTAAAGGCCTTACCGCCGCCGAAGAAGCAACGCTGAAACAGGCGCAGGAGGCGCTGGCAAAAATTCCGCTCATTCCCTGCACCACCTGCAACTACTGCGCCAAGGTCTGCCCCATGAATATCGGCGTAAGCGGCAGTTTTACGGCAATGAACTATTACACGCTGTATAATGATTTGGCCGCTGCCAAACACCAAGAAAACTGGCTGGTTACGGGCCACGGCAAAAAGAAAGCCGCCGAATGCATTAAATGCGGCGCGTGCGAAAAAGCCTGCCCGCAGCATATTAAAATCCGTGAAGAACTGGTAAAGGTTACTGAAACCCTGGGCTGATATGTTAAAACAGAAGCATCCGTTTTATAAACGGGTGCTTTTTTATGTGCTTCGGCAGAATTTTGTGATATAATGGGAACGCTTAATAAATTTCACCCTGTTTTAAGGAGCAGCTATGAGCCGAAAACCTTTTGTGCCCGCAGCCCTTTTGGGCAAGCTGTGGCGCTGCATAATAGAATTTGAAATGCTGAAAGAAGGCGACCGCGTGCTGATTGGCTTAAGCGGCGGCAAAGACAGTATGTTTTTAACGGCCGCGCTGGCCGAAGTGCAGCAGTATGCGCCTTTTAAGTTTGACCTTGCCTGCTACACGGTTGATACCATGTTCAGCAGCGATTTTCCCAAAGCTGCTTTGGAAAACTTCTGCGCACAGTACGGGCTTAAACATTACAGCAGCAAAGTTGACGTTACCGAAGCGTGGCAGCACCGCACCAACACGCCGTGCTTTACCTGCGCTTATTTCCGCCGTGCCGCCACCAACCGCACGGCGCTGGAGCTGGGCTTTAACAAAGTTGCCTGGGCGCACCACCATGACGATGCCGTGGAAACCTTCTTTTTAAACCTTGTTGCCAGCGGGCAGCTTAAAACCTTTCTGCCGGTAACACCGCTTTCGCGCACGGGGCTCACCTTAATACGCCCGCTTTTATATTACCGCGAGGAGGAAATCATCAGTATGGTGGACGCACTTAACCTGCACCCGCTGAAAAACCCCTGCCCCTATGACGGCCACACAAAACGCCAGGAAGCCAAAGAACTGCTGCGCTCGCTGCAGGGTTTCAACGCCGAAGCGTACGACCATCTGGCGGCGGCCATGCGTTTTGCCAATGCCGAACTTTGGCCTGCCAAATGCGGCAAAACGGAACTGGCAGATAAATTCCATGCATTTTGGCAGCAAAAGCGCAAAAACAGGCAGGAATAACGCCGCACGCAGCGAATATAATTTTTTGTATGACATTTTGACCGGAGGTTTTTTATGACAGTAAAAGAGTTTAAACATGATTATTTCAGCTTTAAAGGGCGTTTGAACCGCAAGCCCTTTTTAATGCGCCTGATGATGCTTGGCGCCATCAGTATCTTTTTTGTTTTAATCGTTATCAACGCCGAACCGCACCTTAAGGAAGACCCCGCGCATTTTGCCACCAACGTGCGCAAATCGCTGGTGTTCTGGGTTTATTATATTCCGCTGATTATCGCAAGCATTTCGCTCGGCGTACGCCGCCTGCACGACCTTAATTTAAGCGGCTGGTGGATGCTTCTGGGCTCCGGCGCGCTTTTAAGCACCGTAAACACCGGCAACACCGCCATTGACCTTGCAGCAGCAATTTTATTTTACATTGCCCAGCTTTTCAATCTGTTCCTCATTTTCTTCCGCGGCACCAAAGGGCCTAACCGCTTCGGTGAAGACCCCGTACCACAGCCCGTAAAAGAAAAGAAGAAAACCAAAGAAGAACGCCGCGCCGAAGCCAAGGCACGCAAAGAAGCTGCCGAAGCAGAAAAACGCGCCGACGAAGAACTGGAACGCGAAATTGCCGAAGCGCATCCCGACTGGGACGAATACGACCGCTATGACGCCATGCAGGAGGCCAAAGCCAAACGCGAAGCCGAAAAAGCAGCGGCAGAAGTTAAAGACGGCACCGAAAACAAAGAAAGCAAATAATTGTACAAAAAAATCCCGCCAAAGGAAGTTGCTGTTAGAGATTAGCATAGCAAACAAATTTAATTCACTCCGATTCTTTTCGGGCGGAACAACGAGTAAAAAGCACACAGCAGGCTACGATAGTTTGCTGTGTGCTTTTTTATTCGTGTCAGGAAAGTGCCTTATTTATTTTTGCAATGAGATTACTTGCTTGATCGATTTCGTTCTGTTGCAAATCGACAAGGCTATGATCCCGAGACCATCGGATAAATGCCTTTGCCAGCTTGTATTTGGAAAAATCTTTCTTAGCAACACTAGAAAGAATATCAACAACAGGTCGGCCAATCTGCATTCCTGCCATAGCAATAGCATCCCACCCTAATTCGTCTTTGGCGATTTGTAGTAAAGTATCACGCAACATATCCTCGATTTCTGCATTTGCAACCTTACCCTCATAAGCATCTTTGGTTCGCAGAATACGTTTTGATCCCAATACATTTACCAATGTTTCCTGCTTTGCTGCCTGATCACCTTCGGTGTCAGAGTCAAGAAGCGCGGCAACTTTAAGGTTCTGTGCATGAAGAATTATTGCAAAATAAACCACCTTGCTTGCACAATTTGCAGGAATTAAGGCAATTTGGTCATTTATTCCAGACTTTCCGTCTGCCTTAAGAAGCTCAGACAAGGCTTCCAGATACCACATATCTGTAAGACCTTCCAACACAAGGTTTTTCTTATGGAAGAACATACTCTGTGCTAAATCGTATCCTAAAGCCTCCTGCAATGGTAAAATTGCTCCACTGTCAGTTGCAGTCAAGCACAGGTGAACCTTCGTTCCAGTAGTTCTATTTACCATCTCAACAACCCGGACTTTATCCAATTCGTTTGTACCAACCAGGAAGGGAGAGTGGGTAGTATAAAGCGTCTGGTTTTTCTCACTAAGCTTGGAGAGAGTCTCTCTGAATTCAGCTTGCTTTAGAGCGTGCAAACTTTGACCAGGCTCGTCCAACAGAAGTATCGAATTTTTGTGTTTATCCGAGGCTTCAGCAAAAAACACCACATAGAACGATACCATCCACTGGAAACCCTCGGATCGCTGATCCAGCTCAACCTCAACGCCCAAATCGTCTTCAACCACAACTTTAAGGTATTGACCATCAACTTTTATACGCAACTTATTAGCATCACGACTATCCTGCGTAGGATTCCATATTTCACGGATGGCATTAGTCAAGCGAATTGTTGCTGCATTTAGCTGATAGTCACGGTCATCGAGCTGTGCTTTATACTTTTCATACTGCTCTGGTCTACTCAAGTCAAAACGGGTGGTATCGCCTGCATCAGCGAGTTCTTTAGCAGTGAAACCCAAGAACTTCAGAAGACAAATATTACCGTAGTCATACTGGTCATCGTCCAGAACTTTTCGCTCAATGCGTTCAGAAAGCTTTTTCAGATGAAGAGCCGGTTTGATTCGAAAATAATTACTGAACAGAATAAATTTAGGCAACAATGCATTGCATTTTTTCAATACAGTCTCATACTCCGAAGGACGTACAAGCAGATCGGTAATCCTGTCGTATCTCTTCTCCTCTTTTTCATTGTCTTCATCGAGATACTTGAAATATTTATTAAGCCAGTCAGATATCTGTTTGGACCTCTCTGCGGTTATTCTACTTACTCTGGTTAGTCCACTGACAACACTTTCAAGGCTACTTTGAATGGCATCTTGTACGGAACTTTGCTCACCTTGAGTCTCGGAAGTTGCTTTGAAGTGCAAGCATATTCTCTGCAAATCCTTCTCTAATTCTCCATAGGTTAAGCAATTCGGACCGCCGTCTAATCTATGCCATACCGTATTGTCCAAACGCCGCCCAAAAACATATATGATACTATGATACGCTTCTGGTAATTCCTGTTTGTCAGCATCCTCAAGAGTAAAATGCCCCTCAACAACAGTAAACTTTTTGAAATCGATATTTCCGTTCTTGATATCCTCATCATAGCGTGCACGAGGATAGTCGCGGAGGGGATCAAAAAGCTGGACGCCTTCTGGAGGATTTAGTTTCTGAAGAGCCTGTAAAATCGCCGTTTTTCCTGCTTCATTGGGACCGACTAAAATTGTTTTTCTATCTTCGACATCGAAATATCCTGTATCTATGATGCTCCGATATCCTTGTACGCGTGCTTTTGTTAAGCGCATTATCTATCCTCCTTTATCTCTGGGAACGTATATTGTTTAGTAAATAATCAGTAGCAAACCTCAATATGGTTCAGAACCGCTTCAAAGTCATTTTCTGGCAGATCTTCAAAGTCCGGCTTTTTCAGGCCAATAGCCAGAACGTGAGTGAAGCAATTGAAGCTGTAAATCACAGGCGCACCGGAGATGCCCAGAATATTCTTCTTGATACTTTCTGTTTTACAAATTAGGCACAGATACTGGAAGTCTCGATCCACCACCTTGGTGTTTCCTTCGGGATGAGCCTTTTGTAGGTGCTGGCCAGGAGTCAGTGCAATAAGGTTCTCCAAATAGTCCGCAATATCCTCAAAATCGCTTTTAGGGAAGATATGGTGGATATGAGTTGCAGAGGTACCAATCGCCATTGTGTCGGTAACTTCAGACCGGGAGCGGTTGTACTTGTCATTGAACTGCCGTAGTTTCTTAATTGCCCGGTTAACGCGATACTTATAGTAGCCATTGTCACCGGAGGAAGCAGGAACATAATCCCGGCGGGCAACATTTTTATCTTTTCCGCTCAATTCGTCTCGCCAGTTGACCTTGTTATACATAATTTTATCAAATGTAATAAAGAATTTAGAGAGATGCCCACGCTCGGTACCCCGCTTACGGAATTTGCAAGCGAGAATATTCAAAACCTTTGTAAAAATGCGATATGCTTCTACGGTGGTGTTGATTTTTGTGTAGCGAATAGAGAACTCAGCAAAACGGTCCTTTACTCTCTGGTATTCGACCTCATCCTGGGCTTGGAAGAAACGCTCAAAAGATCCCCAAAGGCCGCTGTCACGCAAGGTCTTTTCAATGTAGGCACACAGGAAGTTGTACGCGTTCTTTTCTCGCAGTGCGATATACTCCAGCACTTCCATATTCTCCACGGAGAACTGGATAGTGTTATTTTTGCGGTCATCTTCACGCAGAACACCAGCGGCAGCCAGCATTTTCATAGGCTGTCGAAAAAACTTATTGAACTCGTCATGTGCAGAGTAATTCATCGGGTCGGGTTTTCCAAAGAAGTCCTGCACACTCTGAACGGCATAAGGAGAACGCCAGATATCAGGAGACTGAAAAGGCTGCTGGCCACCATTCTGGATATAATCCATTATGCAGTCCGCAACGAAACACACCACATCCATGGTGCATTTCTGATCAATCCAGCGCCCATTTCCAGTCACACGAATATCGTAGATATGCTCGTTGATAAAGTCCTGAATAACATCATTAGTCATTTTTCAACACCCCATAGAAGAATACGCTTTTATTATCGACATTAATTGATTGAGTCGACAGATTTCTTGCCACCAAATAGAACCGACGATATTCTGCTGTAGTAAAATAGTCTTTTTGCTCCTTTGTCAGCACCAGCGACATTTTAGGAATCAAAATTGCAACCGAACCATCTGGAACAGCACCATCAATATTAGAAATAACCCGCGGATTGTATGTCATATTAGGGGTAAGGTAAACATCGTCATTTCCAATATACTTTGCAACTGACAATGACGAGCAAATATTCGGATCAATGTAAGTGTCGTATCCATCGATATTGAGAATCGTACCATCATCAAGTATATTGCGTGCTTTTATTACTCGCAAATAGCCATGATATTGCTCTGTGACAGTGTTCTTTTTGGTGATTTGCCTATCTCTAAACACACCAAATACATCAAATTTCAACTTTGCTGCGACATTATCAAAGGCCTCGTCCCGATAAATCAAATAATAGGGATATGCGGGGTCTGTAATATACGCTTGTTGCTGGGTAATTCTAAAATTATACTTCATGTTATGAATAAAAGTTTCTGCCGGCTTTTGCTTTGCCCGGACTACCAAGCAAATAGTTTCAATTGAAAGCCCAGTAAATCCATAGCGTCCGAAATCAATGATGCTTTCAATCCGCATTGTATTAAGCAACTCACGAGTTTTGTCAAATTCACCTGCGGAAAGAATAGTTTTATTCAATACGAGTGCAGTACAATCAGCAATTCGGAGACATTTTTCTAAGAACATTTCCGAAATATTCTTTGTATCCGTGTTTGCATTCATAGAAAGACGGAAAACCATATCTGGACTTGGCTTTTTCAGCTTAGAATATGGCGGATTACCGACAGCTAAGTCATACCTATACGAAAAATCAAACAACAAAAAATCTTCATTATAAATATTTATAGTGAAGTTCTGAGGAATTTCCATCTTTTCAAGCAATATTCTCAATGTTGCAATACTGTCCGGATCAATATCTACCACATCCAGAATTACATGCTTTACATTTTCGTACCGTTTGAACAAAAATGGCAAAAAACCACCTGCGCCGACAGATGGCTCAAGGATTCGTATCTCCTCTTTGCCAAAGTCAGGTAGTCTATCCATTATCTCATTTACAATGAATTTATTAGTGTAATAGGCTGCGTTTTCTTCGCGCTTGGCATTACATAATTCGACGATCCGTTGGAGTTCAGCCAAACCAAGTTGCTCTGGATTGTCTTGAACAAAGGCATCTACTGATTCGCGTGTTATAAGATTATATTTAGCAATGATTTGATTAATATCAGCGGGGGTAATTCTCTTTTTCGTAAATTCGATTTTGATACGAGCAGCAACTTGCCGTAGCACTTCAGTTGGTACTGCCTCGCCCAAACACTGACGAATATTCACTTCGTGCGTCTTGTAAATTCTCCGCTTCTCATCTTCAGATAGCTCATTTAATTCTTCTAAAGAGTAATTGACCCACCGAAAATCCGGAGGAATGGTCATCATATCCATCAATTCACGGATAGAAAATACTCTATCTTCCACAGGGTGCAGCGTGTTCTGTGCCGCCAATTGGTCATTACGAGTATGTACACACTGGATAAAACGGTCCCACTTTTGACGAGTGTACTTATCGCGATTCTTTTTTACATTCTCAACAATTTTTCCGTCCACAATTTTATGAGGCCGCTTATGTGGATCTTCGTTGTCAAATGCAGATTCGCCCTCTTTAAGATCGTGAATCCATGGTCTCATAATGGGATCATAAACACGGAAAGCATGATAGAAATCGGATGCACAGATTTCACCCCATTCTAACGGAGCAAACTGGCCATTCCCAATCACATCACGCAATGTACACTCAGCGCGATATTGTGGAAACAGGTCATACGGTGTAAATGTATTTCGGTAATTCTTATCGATACCGATTACGAGCGTTCTGGTTCTAGAAGAATTCGAACCATAGTTCATAAAATTAAGGATTTTCCCGGTAATAATATAGTCGCAGCCAAGTGTATCCCGAATGTAATCGCCGATTCGAACAACCTTGTCGTCCTTGGTTATACAGAAGGTTTTTTGGAATGCTTGTACATTTTCAAATACAAACACTCTCGGCCGGATTGTCTTTACAATTTCAACAGATTCAATAACCAGGCTGTTTCTGTTAATGTCGTGGCTATTTTTCTTATGATTGATAACAGAAATACCTTGGCACGGGGGCGTAGCAACAACAACATCAACCCTGTCATTTCCTTTTTTTCGCCATTTTTCAATTTCTGTATATATCAGTTCTTTTGTTTCTGGCCTGGTAATATCTCCAGCGATATATCCAGAGCCTAGTTCGCATTTATGGTTGCATCGTTGTACCGCTAAACGTCGCTCAATAATCTCATTTGTGGCAATGCACTTGTAACCTTCCATTTTGAAGCCATAGCATCCTACTCCTGCAGAGCTGAACAAGCTAATGTATGTTAAAGTCTTATCTTTTAAAATGGCGAACACCTCATACTTTTTACTATCTTTTTACTCAATATAAGCATAGCAAAATTATTATCCAATATATAGGATCATTATCTATAAATATATAATATAAAGTTAACTCATCTTAAGCTCTTCATCAACAATAAATTCCAGAATGTCATTAGGTGTGCATCCTAACGCACAGCAAATGCTTTCTACCTTATCTAGAGCAATGTACTGCCCATTTTTCAGCTTAGTGATAATATTTGCTGAAATTTGGGCATCACGCATCAACTGAGTATTTGTAATAT
>ERZ791744.2262-NODE-2262-length-10652-cov-2.821270_pt1 | contig 10652 bp, 6 predicted proteins | sample MGYA00510039_ERZ791744 | MGnify/ENA primary metagenome ERZ791744 (study PRJEB30046, sample SAMN00791969) | human gut metagenome | study: EMG produced TPA metagenomics assembly of the A metagenome-wide association study of gut microbiota in type 2... | reverse complement strand
ACACTGCACGCATGGGCGCAAGACATAAACGTGAATGTCAGATTGCTCACCGGCAACACCAGAACAAAAGAGCGTCGAGAAATCCACGAAGGACTGCTTGACGGCTCGATCGACATAATTGTAGGGACACATGCCCTTATCGAGGACACAGTACAGTTCAAAAGCCTCGGACTCGTAGTGATCGACGAGCAGCACAGATTCGGAGTCGCGCAAAGAGCCAGAATGTGGGCAAAAAACAGTATTCCCCCGCACGTGCTCGTGATGACCGCTACCCCTATCCCGCGGACCCTGGCCATGACCGTCTACGGAGATCTTGAAGTCTCCGTGATCGATGAACTTCCTCCGGGCAGGAAACCGGTCGAAACATTATTGCGTTACGATGACAACCGCATGGAGGTAAACAGGCTTATCGGCCGCGAGCTGGCAGCCGGAAGACAGGTCTATGTGGTATACCCGTTGATTTCAGACAATCCCAAACTTGAACTCAAAAGCGTCGAGGCGGGATATGAACGCATATGCGGCATATTCCCGCAATACAAAGTGTGCTGCGTACACGGACGCATGAAACCGGACGTAAAAGACGCGCAGATGCAGAAATTTGTAACGGGCGAAGCCCGCATCCTTGTCGCGACCACCGTGATAGAAGTAGGAGTCAACGTGCCTAATGCATCCGTGATGCTGATAGAAAACGCGGAAAGATTCGGACTGTCGCAATTGCATCAGCTACGCGGCCGCGTCGGCCGGGGAGCCGATAAAAGCTACTGCATCCTTGTCACCCGTCAGGCGATCGGCGGAGACACGAGAAAGAGACTGAACATAATGACCGAGACTACCGACGGATTTCTCATATCGGAAGCCGACATGCGACTCCGTGGACCCGGAGACATGGAAGGTACGCAGCAGAGCGGCATCTCTTTCGCCCTCAACATGGCGAATCTCGCCACAGACGGCCAGATACTGAATTACGCGCGCCAGGCCGCACTCCGGATACTGAACGCGCACCCGGAACTTGTGGAGACGCCGGGCAACGACATAGACCGTTCGGAAGGAGAATTGCAAATTTCATCACAATCAATCAATACATTACGCCTCGAATTGCGTTATAGATTCATGAAGACCGTCGACTGGTCACAGATATCATAATATGAGAGAAAAAGAATTTTTGCCGCTGGTAAACGACAAATTAGGAATCGCCGAACTTAATCCGATGCAGATAAAGATGATGCAATCGGCATCGGTACAGCAAGATATAATACTCCTTTCCCCTACCGGCTCAGGAAAGACGCTTGCTTTTATACTGCCGTTGCTGAAACTGCTCAAGCCTTCGACAGGGCGCATCCAGGCCATCGTAATAGCACCTTCGCGGGAACTGGTGCTACAGATCGCCGGCATTGTACGCACAATAGCGGCGGAATTCAAGACAACCGTTCTCTATGGAGGCCACAAAGTCGAGGATGAAGTCAACTCGCTCAAAGCCGGCGCCGACATAATCATAGCGACACCGGGACGCCTGCTTGATCATATCAACCGCAGAAACATCGATGTCCTTCCGACACGGATTCTTGTACTCGACGAATTTGACAAATCGCTTGAACTCGGTTTTGAGAAAGAGATGAAGAAAATCACCGCACGTCTCAAGAATGTGAGCCGTATACTGCTCACATCGGCCACCCGCGCAGACGTGCTCCCTGACTTCCTGTCGCTTGACAATCCCCTCACTCTCGATTATCTCAACGGCAATGAGGATCTCCGCAAACGAATCCGTGTGCAGAGAGTCGATTCCGACATCAACGACAAACTCGAGACTCTCGCCATGCTTCTACACAATCTCGCATACGAAAAAGGAGAGCATCCGCGCAGCATAGTGTTTGTAAATCACCGCGAGAGCGCCGAACGCACGGCAGCATACCTTAAAAGTCACGGAATCCCGGCCGTACTTTACCATGGAGCGCTTGACCAGAGAGACCGGGAGACGGCCATCGCCCTTTTCAACAACGGTTCGCGTCCTGTACTCGTAGCGACAGACCTTGCCGCCCGCGGGCTCGACATAGAGGGAGTACGCAACGTGATCCATTATCACCAGCCACTTACATCGGAAACCTATACGCACCGCAACGGCCGCACGGCGCGTGTCGATGCCGACGGTGATGTATTCGTGCTTGTCGGTCCGGAAGAGAATGTCAAGGACTATATAGATTTCGACGCGACATATTACCTTGATCCGGAGCGCCAAGCCCCTGAGTCGAGAAGTTTCGACACCATTTATTTCTCTGCCGGGAAAAAAGAAAAACTCTCACGCGGAGATATTGTCGGGTTCCTTGTCAAAGAGGGAGGGCTGGATGCGGCGGACATTGGCAAAATAGACGTTTACGACCATTATGCGCTTGCCGCAGTAGAGTCTGAAAAGGTGTCCGGGACAATAGCCAATGTAAAAGGGAAAAAAATAAAAGGAGAAAAACGAATTATCTCGCTTGTAGGCTGACAAGCATGAGAAAGCTCTCTTTTACATATGTTGACAAAACCAAGTCCTGATAATACTTCTCCAACGCATTTACTTCCTGATTTTAAGCGTAAATGCGATAAAAGTGAGTTAAAATAATTGTCGTACGGCGATTTTTTAGTATCTTTGCAAAATTAAATTCGTTCTCCTGTAAAGGTAAAAGAGAAAGTATTCAGACTGATACTACAGGCAAATACATAAACATACATAGAAAAGGAAAATCATATAATTGAAAATCAACTATGAGCAAGACAAAGAAATTCCTGACATGCGACGGCAACCAGGCCGCGGCGCATATCAGCTATATGTTTAGCGAAGTTGCAGCCATCTACCCTATCACTCCGTCGTCGACAATGGCGGAATATGTAGATGACTGGTCGGCCGCAGGCCGCAAGAACATCTTCGGAGAAACCGTGATGGTGCAGGAGATGCAAAGTGAGGCAGGAGCCGCAGGAGCTGTACACGGATCTCTTCAGGCAGGTGCGTTGACCACAACCTACACTGCCTCGCAGGGACTTCTTCTTATGATCCCCAACATGTACAAGATCGCCGGCGAGCTGCTTCCATGCGTATTCCATGTATCGGCACGTACGCTGGCCTCTCACGCGCTCAGCATCTTCGGCGACCATCAGGATGTCATGGCATGCCGTCAGACTGGTTTCGCGATGTTCTGCGAAGGTTCCGTACAGGAAGTCATGGATCTTTCTGCTGTGGCTCATCTTTCCGCCATCAAAGGCCGTGTGCCGTTCGTGAACTTCTTTGACGGATTCCGCACCTCACACGAGATCCAGAAGATAGAAGCCCTCAGCGAGGAAGATCTCGCTCCGCTCGTAGACCAGAAAGCCCTCGCCGAGTTCCGCGCACGCGCGCTCAATCCGGACAAGCCGGTGGCAAGAGGTATGGCAGAGAATCCGGATGTATTCTTCCAACACCGCGAGGCAAGCAACAAATATTATGAGGCAATTCCCGAGATAGTCGAGGAATATGTCAAAGAGATGAACCGTCTGACGGGCCGCAACTACGGGCTGTTTGACTACTACGGCGATCCCGAGGCAGACCGAGTGATCATAGCGATGGGTTCGGTGACACAGTGTATAAAGGAGACTATCGACTATCTGCGCGCCAAAGGCGAGAAAGTAGGTCTTGTAAGCGTACATCTTTACCGTCCCTTCTCGGCACGCCACTTCCTTGCGGCAGTACCCGCCACGGCAAAGAAGATCGCGGTACTCGACCGTACAAAAGAACCCGGAGCGACAGGAGAACCTCTTTATCTCGATGTCAAGGACTGCTTCTACGGCAAGGAGAACGCGCCGCTTATCGTAGGCGGACGCTACGGTCTCAGCTCAAAGGACACCACACCGGCACAGATGCTCGAGGTGTTCGAGAATCTCAAGGCTGACGCACCCCGCAACCAGTTCACCGTAGGAATCGTTGACGATCTCACCAATACGTCCCTCCCTGTCGGTCCCGAAATCAACGTCGGAGAGGAAGGCATGTTCCAGGCCAAGTTCTACGGACTCGGCGCAGACGGTACGGTAGGCGCCAACAAGAACTCCGTCAAGATCATCGGTGACAACACCGACAAATACTGTCAGGCATATTTCTCTTACGATTCCAAGAAATCCGGTGGTTTCACCTGCTCGCACCTTCGTTTCGGCGACGCGCCTATCCGCTCGACTTATCTGGTGAACACCCCGAACTTCGTGGCATGTCACGTGCAGGCATACCTCCATATGTATGATGTGACACGCGGACTTCTCCCCGGCGGAACATTCCTTCTCAACACAATCTGGGAAGGCGAGGAACTTGCAGAGAATCTTCCGAACAAGGTGAAGCGTTATTTCGCTCAGAACAACATCACCGTCTATTATATCAACGCTACGAAGATCGCACAGGAGATCGGTCTCGGCAACCGCACCAACACTATCCTTCAAAGTGCGTTCTTCCGTATCACGGAAGTTATTCCCGTTGATCTCGCCATAGAGCAGATGAAGAAATTCATCGTCAAATCTTACGGCAAGAAAGGCGAGAATATCGTCAACATGAACAATCAGGCAGTTGACCGGGGTGGTGAATATCACAAGCTTGAAGTAAAGGCTGAATGGGCAAATCTTGCCGATGACGCTCCGACACAGACTCCGGCCCCCGAATTCATCGAGACCGTGGTACGTCCTATCAACGCTCAGGACGGAGATCTTCTTCCTGTATCAGCATTCCAGAACAACGCAGACGGCACTTGGGAACAGGGCACTGCCGCATATGAAAAACGTGGAGTCGCAGCTTTCGTCCCAGAATGGATCACAGAAAACTGTATCCAGTGTAACAAGTGTTCATATGTATGTCCTCACGCCTCAATCCGTCCGTTTGTCCTCACTCCCGAAGAGGCTGCCGCCGCACCTTTCGGCGACGACCACTCGAAGCCCGCACTCGGCAAGACCATGGCCGGCATGCGTTTCGTGCAGCAGGTTGACGTGCTTGACTGTCTCGGCTGCGGAAACTGTGTCGATGTCTGCCCGGGCATGAAGGGAGAAAAGGCACTCAAGATGGTTCCCCTCGAGACTCAGCTCGGTCAGGACAAGAACTGGGAATGGCTTGTGAAAAATGTCAAGAACAAAGCCGACCTCGTGGACATCACGCTCAATGTGAAAAACAGTCAGTTCGCCCAGCCCCTCTTCGAGTTCTCGGGTGCATGTTCAGGTTGCGGCGAGACTCCGTATCTGAAACTCATCACCCAGCTTTTCGGTTCACGCGAGGTTGTAGCAAACGCTACAGGATGTAGCTCCATCTACTCTGGCTCCGTACCTTCGACTCCTTATACGACCGACGAGAACGGCCACGGACCTGCATGGGCCAACTCGCTCTTCGAGGATTTCTGCGAATACGGACTCGGTATGCACATCGCATATGAGAAACTCCGCGAACGCGTGAAAGAGGCAGCTACAAACATCGCTTCATGCGAGGAAGCTCCCGCCGAGGTACGTGAAGCCGCTCAGGCATGGCTTGCCGCACGCAACGACGCCAAAGAGTCTCACCTCAAAGGTCTGGCACTCGTTGCAGCAGCACGCCCGGGTGCGGAAAAAGGATGCACGGACTGCAAGACCGTTGTCGAACTTTCAGCTTATCTTACAAAACGCAGCCAGTGGATCGTCGGTGGTGACGGCGCAAGCTATGATATAGGCTTCGGCGGTCTCGACCATGTGATCGCTTCCGGAAAGAATGTGAACATACTCGTTCTTGACACAGAAGTTTACTCAAATACCGGCGGCCAGTCATCCAAGTCCACTCCTATCGGCGCCATAGCCAAATTCGCGGCTGCCGGAAAACGCATCCGCAAGAAAGATCTCGGCCTGATCGCGACCACCTACGGTTATGTATATGTGGCACAGATAGCCATGGGCGCAGACAATGCACAGACCCTTAAAGCGATCCGTGAAGCCGAAGCTTATGACGGACCATCTCTGATCATAGCATACGCGCCCTGTATCAACCACGGTATCAAGAAAGGCATGGGCCACAGCCAGGAGGAGGAAAAACAGGCTGTCGAATGCGGATACTGGCATCTCTGGCGCTACAATCCCGAACTTGAGGCCAAAGGTGAGAATCCGTTCTCTCTTGACTCGAAAGAGCCGGACTGGAGCAAGTTTGACGACTTCCTCAAAGGCGAGGTGCGCTTCGCGTCGCTCTACAAGATGTTCCCGCAGGATGCAGACGAGCTGTTTGCCGCCGCCAAGGCCAACGCCCAGTGGCGCTACAACAATTACAAACGTCTTGCTGCCCAGAACTGGGGTACAGATCCCGAGCTGACGCCCGAAGAGATCGCACTCCGTAAGAATGACTGATAAAACCACGCGACATTACACAATATTATAAAGGAAAATGCCGATCTTCTTCCGAGGATCGGCATTTTTTTGTTATTTTGGATAAAAAAGTAAAGAAATTTACCGTGAGATTTTGCAGATTCAAAAAAAAGTTGTAATTTTGTAATCGAAATCACATCGCGGGATGGAGCAGTGGTAGCTCGTTGGGCTCATAACCCAAAGGTCGCAGGTTCGAGTCCTGCTCCCGCCACAAAAACCGAAATCGTTAAAACTCAGGTATTCACCTGAGTTTTATTTTTTATAGCAAACGATTCTATAAATTTAGAGCCAATGTAAATTCGGAATCAATATAAAATTCGGAGTGAAACGTGAAAATGCCGTAAAAAATTCGCAAATAGAAGCTGTTGCCTGAAATAGCACACTTAATCGCCAATTTTATATCTGCAGCGCATGCATTACAACTTTTTTTGTTAATTTTGCAGAAGACGGCAGTATTGTCGGTCCATATTAATATAATTATGAAATGTATGCAAAGATTTGTTCAGATTCTCGAACTTGTAGACTCGCCGGAAATTATTTCGGAGTATCGCAGGATTCATGACGAAATATGGCCGGAGATAACCCAAGGCATCCGGTCGGTAGGAATCGACAGAATGGATATATACCTTCATTGCAACCGCGCGGTAATGATCGTGGAAATGCCTGACAACATAGATTTCGACACAGCCATGTCAAGACTTGCCGTTCTGCCTCGACAGCAGGAATGGGAAGAATTTGTCGGCCGATGCCAAAAATGCAAATCAGGAAGCACATCAGCCGAAAAATGGAAAAGAATGACATGCATTTTTGAACTGCCTGAATAAATCCTCCAGACACATGAGCGCAATAAAATACAGGATTCCGTTTATTCTGGTTTCGCTGCTGTTTCTACTTTGGGGAGTGGCAAACAACATGAACGACACTTTACTGGCGGCATTCCGCCGCATAATGTCTATGAGCGATCTTCAGACATCGCTCGTGCAGTTCGCTTTCTTTGGCGCCTATTTTTGTTTCGCCCTGCCTGCCGCGCTGTTCATACGCAAACATTCATATAAAGCCGGCATATTGCTCGGCCTTGCCGGCTACGCTGCAGGAACCATGCTGTTCTATCCGGCAGCCCAGACAGCGTCATATGGATTCTATCTCTTTGCCATCTACGTCATGGCAGGAGGGTGCGCCGTACTTGAGACCACAGCCAACCCATACATACTCTCGATGGGCTCTCCTCAGACAGCTACAAGAAGGCTCAACATAGCACAGACTCTGAATCCTGTCGGAGCGATATGCGGAATACTTCTGAGCCGACATTTCATACTTTCGGAACTTCATGCATCCGATGCCGCAGAGCGCTCGGGGATGGGGGCAGACGCCCTTGCCCAAATACAAAGGCATGAACTTGGCGCCGTGTCGGGCACATACATGCTCATAGGATTCGTTCTGTTAGCGCTACTTGCCGTCATAGCGTTCGTAAAAATGCCGGGTGACAGAGACTCAGGCACCCTTGACATAGCCTCGACGTTCCGCAGACTCTGGAGGAACCGCAGATGGAGATACGGTGTCGCCGCACAATTCTTCTATGTCGGAGTCCAGACCGGAGTATGGTCATTCACGATCCGACTCGCGATGGACCGCCTCGGAATGATGGAAAAGGACGCCTCCATGATATTTCTTTATTCCATCATCGCATTCACAGGATTCCGGTTCCTGTTCACATGGCTTATGGGCTATGTGAGACCGGTCTTACTTCTTGCCATAGCGTCACTGGCAGCCATAGCATGCACTCTGGGCGTGATATTCGGTGAGGGATGGTTCTCTGTGTGGGCTCTCGTATCGATATCGGCATTCATGTCGCTTATGTTCCCGACGATATACGGCATGGCACTCGACGGTATCGGAGGCGAGGATTCAAAACTCGCGGCTTCCGGACTCATCATGGCGATACTCGGCGGAGCTCTGATAACACCATTGCAAGCGTATATCTCCGACAATCATGGAATCGGAAATTCATTCTGGATACCGGCAGCCTGTTTTGCCGTCGTGCTGACATATTCAGCCGGAATCCTTTTGAAAAAAAATCAAAACGTCGGGACGAATTGACAGTTACTTATGAATAAGAAAGTTTTTGTTTCCGGATGTTATGACATGCTCCATTCCGGCCATGTGGCTTTTTTCAAGGAAGCATCGCGGTTCGGGGACCTTTATGTAGGCATAGGTTCCGACAAGACAATCGAGGAGCTAAAGAACCGCAAGACCGTGTATTCCGAAAAAGAACGACTGTATATGGTGAAGGCAATCAGATATGTCACTGACGCGTTCATCAATTCAGGCAGCGGGATGCTGGACTTTATCGAAACAATGGACGCAGTAAAACCTGACATATTCGTTGTCAATTCCGACGGAGGAAGCGATATAAAACGCCGCTTGTGCTCAGAGAAAGGCATCGAGTACATTGAACTAAGACGAGAGCCCGCCTCAGGTCTTGAGGCACGATCCACCACCTCCCTGCGGACAGAGGTAAAGTCACATCTTCCTTATCGCGTTGACATAGCCGGAACATGGATAGACCAGCCGTACGTGTCGCAATATGGCGCAGGATGGGCCATTACAGCCTCGATCGAACCGACAGTCGAGTTCATGGAACGAGGAGGTATGTCGACATCCACACGCAACGCCGCAAAAAAGATATGGCCCTATGAATTGCCTGATTATAACGAGGAGATGCTTGCCCGTCTGCTGTTCTGTTTTGAGAATGACCCTGAAAACAAGGGCCATGTTTCGGGTGCACAGGACGCCATCGGCATATGCATGTCAGGGTTGACACGCCATTTTTACAACGGGCGTTACTGGCCGGACCGGATAGAATCATGCCATGATGAAGAAGTGTTGACATGGCTTGAACAGCATATAGTGCTCATTCCTATGTTTCCGCGCCGACCCGGTTGTTCGGTTGTCGAAGGAAAAGATATCAACCCGACCAAGGTGAAGACTCTGACCGATGCCGCCGACAGGTGCTGGAACTCTATAATCGACAGAGATCTTGACAGATTCGCCGCATCTTTCCGAGATTCCTTCGATGCTCAGGTCTCCATGTTTCCGGCCATGATGCAGCCCGGAGTCTCCGAACACATAGACAGAATCCGCGACAAGGCTCTTGCGTGGAAGATGCTCGGTGCGGGAGGAGGAGGACATCTTGCCGTTGTCTTACCTGACGGCGCGACAGTTTCCGACGACATGATACCAATAAAAATACGCCGCCGTGGATTCTGACTGGCAGTTTTCTGGTCTAAGAGAGTGTTTGAATTTAAAACACTCTCTAAAATTATTCATGATTCTCTTTTGAAGCATCTTAATTATGGAAATCGTTTACGAAGACAACCACATGGTCGTGGTCAACAAGAGTGCGGGCGAAATCGTTCAGGGAGATAAAACCGGTGACAAACCTCTCTCCGAAATGGTGAAGGAATATCTGAAAGAGAAGTATAACAAGCCGGGAAATGTATTTTGCGGTGTCGTGCACCGTATCGACCGTCCGGTATCGGGACTCGTAATATTCGCACGTACTTCAAAAGCACTCGAACGCCTGAACAGGATGTTGCGTGACGGCGAGATACATAAGACTTACCGCGCGGTAGTGGAGGGGCATCCGAAGCAACCAAACGCCATACTTGAGAACTGGCTCGTTTCAAACAGCAAAATAAACAAGACCTTCATATGTGACAGCAATACCCCCGAGGCCAGACTCTCCCGCCTTGAATACACCGTCGTCGAATCCGGGGACCACTACTCTCTGCTTGAAATAAACCTCATGACAGGCCGCAAGCATCAGATCAGAGCGCAACTCGCCGGCATAGGCAATCCCATCAGAGGAGACCTCAAATATGGAGCGAAAAGAAGCAACAAAGACGGCAGCATATCCCTTCAGGCGTATAAGATACAATTCAGACATCCTGTAAGCAAGGAGGAAATAAAAATTTCAATACCTTCGATTCAGATAAGCCGATAAATTCACAGATATATTATCGGATACAAATAAGTTGCAACTTAAATAAAATATCAGAGAGACACATCCTCAACGGAAATGTCTCCCTTTTAAATTTGGCTTACGAGTAATATTTTACTATGCGGTTACATAGAATATATGCGGTTACATAGAATAATGGTATCATATAATTTACCACAAGATTCAGGTCATTAAGTATTGAAATCTCTTTATCCTTTTCACATTGCAAAGTTAGCTAAAACAACACCGTCCCACAATACCTAAATTTAAGTATTTTAGAGGTTGTTTCATAATT
>ERZ791744.2257-NODE-2257-length-10660-cov-2.545875_pt1 | contig 10660 bp, 7 predicted proteins | sample MGYA00510039_ERZ791744 | MGnify/ENA primary metagenome ERZ791744 (study PRJEB30046, sample SAMN00791969) | human gut metagenome | study: EMG produced TPA metagenomics assembly of the A metagenome-wide association study of gut microbiota in type 2... | reverse complement strand
GATCAAGACTTCCCCCATGTATGCCGACTTTGGGAGCCTCCCAAGTGACATGCAAGACCAAAGGATCATTGATATCTTGATATATGCGCATATTAACAGGCATTCCGGGTCGGTCCGCACCCCACCATGCCGTGCACAGACAATCATCGCCTACGCCGGCCGCATTAATGGCACCAACGCTATATGTATGCTCGCCATCGGAAACATCACCGGTATCTGTCCATGTGAATTCAGCGCCATCAGCAACGCCGGCGGATGTCTCGGCAACAATCTGATTGTCACGCATGATGCGCACGCCTGTAAGGTCGGCCTTATCTCCGCCAAGTGTAAGGGCGGGAAGCGTACAGGAAAGACGCATACCTTCCTCGCACGGAGTCGCTGTCAACTCAACGGGAGCAGCAGGACATGCGCTGCTTGTCTCAGTTACCTTGACATTAAACAGATATATATTCTGCATTTTGGCGTCGCTCTCGGCTTTGACGGCGAAATAGTAATAGCCATCGGCATCAGGAACGAAACTACCCGTTAGATGCGACTCGCCCATCGACGGACGAAGGAACGTGGAGGGAATCACCTCGTTGGTGTATGTATTTCCGTCAGTCTTGTCAGTTCCGGCCCACACGCTCACTTTCTCCGGATTGCTGTGACCGTTGGCATCCATTGTGAAATTGTATTTCGAGCCGGCCTTCATATCGAACGGGCCGATGCAGAGATAGTCGTCGGCCTTGTTCTCATTTGAAGAATATACCGCACAGGTACGGTTGCTCAGCTTACCGACCCACCATGTGTTGCCGTCTTTATTGGCGTCTATTGCAGGGTATTGCCGGAACAGGAGTTCATCAGAGAAATCATTCTCGTGGGGCAGCTCGAATACCTGACCGGCATAGAAAGGCCGGCTTGTACGCGGTTCGCCGGCGAGGGTACCGGACATAGGAGTAACCTCATATGAATAACGCGACTTATAGAAAGACTCGATCCTGTCGTTGGCCGAAAGTCCTGTGGCTGCCTCAGCGATCACCTTATTGTCCGGGAGTCTGACAACCTCATATGTTACCTCGGCAATATTGCCGCCCTGGTCCTGATGTACGGCGACAGCCTGATCCCAGATGATCTGCACATTGGTTCCATCTGTGGCCGTAAGAGGACTTCCTGGAAGCATAGGAGTGTCGTTGCCCACGAAAACTGTATATGCCACGGGCGATCCCTCGTTGTCTCCAGACTGGGCATAAACCACGAAAGTAGTCAGGCCTGACTCCGTGACCTCAGCATGAGTCTCGACCTTAGCGCCGGGTGCGGCTTGCCCGGATGCAACGATATCGGAACCCACGGCGACTTTCCAGTCAACCGTGCCCGACAGATCCTTCCCTTCAGTATCGACGGAAGGCATATCGAAGCTGATGTTGGCCGCATTAAGGACTCCGTCGGCAGACACTGTAAGATTCCCGACCTTTGCGGGTGTCGTAGTCGACAGTGTCGCCTTCTGCTTGAAGAAAAGCACGGGGAAGCAATCAAAATCCATAGTGCCCGCATCGCCAAAATCCGCGACAGTTGTACATTCCGCAGTCTTGGGATCAATTTTCATTATACGGGGTTCGCAGTATTCCGTATCTTCATTGTAACAAACGTATTCAAAATAAATATCACCTGTTTCCCAATCAACTTCGGCACCGGCATATTCATTAAGGAAGTCATCCGGAAGATAAGGCAAATCAATGGCCCCTATGGTTGTAAGATCTCCAGAGACTTTATTAACAGTATAAAGATTCATGTCTGATCCGACTGCATATATAACACCATCTGCGGAACAGGCTATACCAAGCATCTGAATCTGGCAATCCTTAATAATCTGTGCCGGTTCTGTCCAGTGCTCAAAATCTTGTGTCAAATCAAGATATCCGAACTGTGTTCCTGATGAGAATCCCTGATCCGTTTTTCCCATAAACCAACCATACAGACGCTTGGTTGTGGGATCATAAGTTATATCAGTGGGATAAACGGACGGAGAGGTAAAGGTATAACTTACTGTTCCTTTACTTGCAAGTTCCCAAGTGTCGGCATCATGGAACGAATAAGTTACGAGTTCTTTGTTCCAATTACGATATATAGCCACAAAATTACCGTCATAATAACATCCGGAAGTAGCGGGCAAGTCCATAGAAGGAGCAAGTTTCACATGTTTACCGTCTGGATGAATTTCAAGAGGACCGTTAAACTCATAGAACGAACCCATTGATGACATCGTGCCATCATTGATGATCATTCCGTAAAGGGGTTTGTCTCCGTTTGTACCAGCCATGATAGGAACGGAAGGTGCAGGTTGCGGAACCTTGTTTAGACTGAGTTCGGCGCGGCGCTTCTGCAGTTCAGCGCGATCCGGTAGACGATGGTGCTGGGTCTGCGGAGCTATCGCCGCGGCAGCTATCGCCGCACAACAGACTCCAATGGCCGAAAGTGTCGTGTGCCAGTGTTTCATAAAAGAAGTTTTTGATTGATATTTAGGTTATGCGTTGTCATCGGGCGTCAAATCCGGAGACTCCGCGTTCGCTTCTTAGAAGACTACAAAAATCGCAATAAGTGGTCGAGCGTCTAAAATTACCGAATTTTATCGACCCATTGCTAAAATTAAAGATGAATTAACAATTATTAACCATAACGCTGATTTTAAATTAAATTTTGTTAATTACACCCTGATTACTCACCGAAACTAAAATTTCAACAAGCAAAAAGACCGTCAGATGCGAAAATTATCATAAAATTTGATTACTTTTGCATTATAGGAGACAGACACTCGTGATTACAAGTATGTCAAGATGTCGTATCTATCTGAATAGTCATACTTTTCCGGGAATCCTCATAAGTGGCCGAGTAGCAATCACAGAATTTAACCACAAGTAATCAATCATTTATGAGGAGTCAATTACTACTATTAAGTTGTGTTGCCGCTGCGTGTTCCGCATGGGGCGCGACACATACGGGCAAAACCGCCCTTCCTGACCGAGAGTTGGGAATGATAACCCATAAGGACTCTCGACTGGCATACGGAAACATTCCGGCGCATACCGGCTCCGCAACAGCCGCACCTGAACGTTTAGGCGAGAACAATCCGCTTGTACCACCTTTCTGCGAGACTTTCGACAACTTCCGGCAAGGCATGTATCATGAGGATTTCGCGAGATACTTTCAAGTGATCGACGCCAATGGCGACAAACGCTCATGGGGCCTCTACAACGTCATCGAAAACAGGCCCTGCGGACGATGCGCATATATGCTCTATCCTATCTCTGACGATGTAACTAAAGCCGACGACTGGCTTGTCACGAGGGCCGTGCGTATGGAGGCCGGCAAATATTACTGGATAAGTATAGACGCATCGCTATATCTTGACGACGAAGGTGACGGTCCGCAGACATTTGAAGTGAGATGCGGGATGTACAACGATCCCGAAGGCATGAACACAGTTGTCATACCGGCAACAGACGTAAGTTCATCTAAATTCAGAAAATCTGGCGGCTGGTTCATACCCCGTCTCAGCGGAACATATTACATAGGCGTCCACGGGATATCCCGTAATTTCAAGGACTACTACAATTATCTGTTCATCGACAACATTGCGGTTGATTCACCGCGCGAATCGACAGTTCCGGGCGAAGTTACAGACATTTCCATGAGCAATGACCCGAACGGCACCACTCGCGTAGACATCAGTTTCCGAGCTCCGCGAAAAGATATTTCCGGAAAAGATCTTACAGGCAACGTCACGGTAAAGGTTATGCGCGACGGCTCCGAAATACGCACATTCGAGAATGTCTCTCCGGGTGCGGAATGCACATTAAGCGACACACCGGCAACGGACGGGGAGCACACGTGGGCGCTGCGTGCGTCAAACGGTGCGGGAGATGGTGCCGATGTCTATCATGTGCGCTACGCCGGAATAGCCGCCCCGTTACCACCTGTCATAGTCAGAACGGAAGAGACCGCCGACCACGGCGTGCGCTACATCTGGACAAAACCTGATACAGATATCAACGGCATGCCTATCAACAAGGATATGCTGAGATTCAACATATACGATGTAGCGGAAGGATATCCTGTCTCTGTAGCCACAGGAATCGACGCCGAAGAGTATACCGTCGCCATGCCGGAAGCACAGGACAGGCAGGTATTCACCACGTTTGTCATCTCCGCCACATTCAACGGCAAGGAATCAGCAATGATTTCAGGCGAGATGATACCGGTCGGCCCACCAGACAATCTGCCCTACCGCAATTCATTCACCATGGTGGATTATGACAGATATCTTCTGTCGGTCGAGAACAAACCTACTGCGACGTGGAGGTTTCTTGACGATCTTTCCTATCCGACGGCTCAGGACGGTGACAACGGCTATATAGCCATGATAAGCAACATCCCCGGCGAGACATGCGAGATGCAGACCGGAAAGATAAGTTTCGCCGGAGCTGCAGAACCCTTCCTGAGCTTCTATACCTACGTTTATGAGTTCGATGAAAACGAAATCAATATAAAGGTCATAGACAGAAAAACGGGGGCCAAGACCACCGTCAAGAAAGTCGAGTTGCTGGAATACACCAGACCGGGATGGAACAAAGTGGTGGTTCCGCTTGACGGTTACGCCGGCAAAGAAGTACTTCTGATCCTCGAAGGAGTCATCGTGACCCATGGCTATATTCCGGTCGACAACCTTATCATCGAGCAGCTTCCCTCCACTGACTTTGCAGTGGGAGAATTAAATTATCCGCGCGGCATAAAACCGGGCGAAAAATTTGAGATAGAAGCGACTGTCCACAACTGGGGATCAGCAAAGACAGGCGACTATACCGTCTCGCTGCTTCGCGACGGCAAAACCGTCGATACCGCCAAGGGGCTTCCGATCGAATCGCTCTCGAAAGAAATGATTATGCTTGAAGACTGTCTTGAAGCCGTCTCCTCTCCCAAAAGCAACTATACTGTCGAAATAAACATTGCCGGCGACGCGCATCCAGAAGACAATGTTTCCGACATCTTCACGATCGACATGATAGTTCCGACATTCCCGGCGGTTACCGACCTGAAATACAGCGGAAGCGGCAGCCATATATTGCTTGAATGGACCGAGCCGGACCTTTCTAAAGGCGGTCCGGAAGAAGAGAAAGAGGATTTCGAGTCGTACGAGGCATTCGACACTTCTCTCGGCGGACGCTGGATCATGGCCGACATGGATAAGGGGTATGTCGGAGGTTTCCAGGATCTTGACATGCCGCTCACAGGGACTCAACAGGCATGGTGGGTGATGAACGCGTCAGGACTTTACGGCTTCATCATGCCATATTCGGGCGACAACGCTCTTGTCCAGATGTACAGCATCAGCGAAGACGGCAGAAGCGAGATTCCCTGCGACGACTGGCTGATTTCTCCTGAGCTCTACGGAGGGTGTCAGACCATCAGTTTCATGGCCTCTTCGCTTACGGGAGACTACGGCTATGAGACTATGGAAGTCTATTCATCAAAGGGAAGCGTGAACCCCGCCGACTTCAAGATCGAGATGGATGAATGCGAAGTTCCTTCGGAATGGACGCAATATTACGTGTATCTTCCGGCCGGCACACGCAGATTCGCAATCCGCGCGACCACGCCCGCCGGCTATATGCTTAAGCTCGACGATATATCCTTCGTTCCGGCAGGCAATCCTGTAGCTCTTGAACTGAAAGGCTATAATGTCTATCGCAACGGTGAGCTTCAGAACAGCGAACCGATTTCAGAGACATCGTTTACGACATCGCAGACTGGCGACAAAGACTCCTATTTCGTGACAGCCGTATATGACCGGGGCGAATCCATAGCATCCAATATCGTTGGATTTGGAGTCGGAATCGTATCTCCGGTAATCGACGACCAGTCACCGGTAGAATACTACAATCTACAGGGACTGCGCGTCAATCCTGACTGGCTCGTTCCCGGCATCTATGTACGCCGTCGCGGCCTGACGACCGACAAAATTATCATCCGCTGAATCCGGATCCATCACAAGAAAACGACAAAGAAGAAAGCTGTGCCGGTGGGCACAGCTTTCTTCTTTGTCAGATCCGCATGCAATTCTTGCGTCTGCGCTTCAGGCTCAGCATGACTGTCTGCTTCTTGAGAAGTTCCATTGCGAATTTGCGGATTATCGAAAGATGCACCGCTCCGTTCTTTGTCCTGACGCGACATCGGTCTTCCTTAAAGGTCACTCCCCGTCCATCTTTATAATGTCTCAGACCCGGTCATTGCCCGCACATACTACTAAATTGGCCTTGCCCGACGACATCTGCAATGTGGGAAAGTTCTTTTGCTAAAACGGAATTGGAATTTACTTAGAATTTCACTCTCCAGCTCTGTTATACCGGAAGATACCGTAGCACGACTCTACGAAGTCAGGAAAGTGCATATCTCGCCCCAGGGAGCTTGACAACTATTCCCTCAAACTCAAGTTCCGTCAAGGCCGCCATCAGCGACGGCATCGGAACAGATACCGCAAGATGGATTTCATCTACCGAAACGGGCAGACCGCATTCACGCAGGAACGAGAACACCTTGGCCGGATCACCTTCGAGTTCAGGGAAAAGAGGACGGGAATGCATACTGATCGCGGAGTCGAACAGAGAAGGTTTCCAGCCCATGATCGACATCACATCGGCGACAGATGTGTAAATATGTGCTTTCTGACGTGCTATCAAAGCATTGCATCCCGAACTTGTGACATCGGAATGTCTGCCCGGGACCGCGACTACCTCACGTGAATAAGAGAACGCCAGACTGGCAGTACTCATGGCACCTCCCTTTACTTCCGATTCCGCCACCACGGTGAGCTCGCTCAGACCGGCGACAATTCTATTACGCTCGAGAAAACGGCCCTGAAAAGGTTTTGTACACGTGGGATATTCCGACACGATCGCCCCGCCAGATGAAATTATTCTTCGGGCAAGATCACGATGGGACGCGGGATAGATCATATCGAGTCCATGTGCCACGACAGCAACCGTCTTAAGATTATTTTCAAGGGCCGCGATATGGGCCGCCGCGTCAATTCCATACGCGAGTCCGCTGACAATTGTGGCAGAGGGCATATAAGCCGCCATATCGGATACGAAGGCATTACAGAATCCGACGCCATAGGACGTACATCGGCGTGTACCGACGATACTCATCACAGGCTGAGCGTTGAGATCCGCGGAGCCAAGAACATATAATACAACCGGTGCATCCGGGATCTCACGCAGCAGATAGGGGTAGTCGTCATCAAGCAGATAAAGGACACGAACTGAATGGCGTCCGAGAAATTCGAGTTCGCGTCTTGCCCGGAACAATGCCTCCTCACGGGTACAATTCTCAAACCTTGACGATACAGACAGTCTTTCAGAAAGCTCTCGCATGTCGGACATAAAGAAATCGGATGCGGAAATACCGGCATCGCACATGGCACGCACTACCTGTGCGTTCACATGTGGCGTCATCGCAAGCGCGATCTTGAAAAGCTGTTCCGAATCCATGTCTGAAAGCCGCTATTTTATATATCTGCCGAAAACAGCGGCAAGTTCATCACCTCTCGACAATTTTCCGTTTTTGAGCACCACTACCGTCACAATGCCTTCGGCACATATTTCCCCGTTAGATTTCAGTATATCCTGATGGAAAATAAAACGCGGACCTTTCCTTTCAAGCCTTAGACAACTCAGGAAACTGTCTCCTCCCCGAAGCGATGTCTTATATTCGACCTCGATCTTTCTGACCACCGCATCGATACCTTTGTTATGCATCTCGATAAACGAGAGACCTGCATCCTTGCAGAATTTATGGCGCGTGTGCTCCATATAATGCAAATAATTGGCATTATTGACTATCTGTTCGCAATCGAGTTCATAATCACGGACCTCCATGTCCATGATAAAACAATATTTTTTATTCGTATCCTTTAATATTCTCATATTAGGAGAGTGTTTGAATTTAAAACGTCTTAATATATCAGAGAATGATTGAGCTTGACTTCAAACACTCTCCAAGAAGCAGTTTTAATCGGACTTGCTTATCCTTGAATCGATGAAACGAAGCGTATCGGCCAGAATCTTCTCATCATCGTAAGCATCGGCCGGAATCCACAGAAATCCTTTCGCCGGAGACCTTAAGGGTATTATAACCGAATTATTTCCGATTCTGTAGGGTGACATTGCGGAGAAAGGAAAGAATTCGCGTCGATATTGCGGTCCGGCATCCACGTTTTCCGAAAAAGAATCCGGATCTGCGCTTTCGGTCCGCTCCGGCGCGGAGATTCTCAGAAGGACTGTTATGCCATCCGCGCTGACGTCTATTTTATGAGGTATGGTATTGACAAAACATTCTCGTCGAAAGCCATAATAATAATACAGAAACGCCAATGCCATAGGAATAACGACAAAGACTGTCATCAGTCCGACTACCATCCACCGCAGATCCATACAGATTCCAAGCACTATGCCTGCGACAGCTGTCATGGAAAGCAACAGGAGCCACCACCCTCCGTAACGGAAGAGGAGTTCGGAAGCAAAGCGTCCACTCCCCATACGATATTCCTTACTCACCATCCCTTTTCAATTTCTCGATCCGATATGTGTGACGGTTGATAGATATCGCCTGCTGCGCGTATCCAGTACCCTCGCGGTTGTAAAGTTTTGTAATATCAAGATATTTGTCGCCATTTCCGGCCTTTAGCGGGAACACTTCGTCACGCTTCCGCTTCGCTTCGTCACCCAGAGGGGAATGGCCGTCGGGCAATGATCCTCTAAGTTCATCGGGCACGCCTCCGGCCTGACAACGCACCGCACGGATCTCCGCAACCGGAGGATAGCCCAATCCGGTCCACATGATATATTCATCCGCCACGAAATCCGGAGTAACAGAATCCTGAGCCGCTACCGGCCGACAGCCTTCTATTGCGATAGTGGCTGTTGACTTGTAACGCGGAATGAAGTCCTGGTCGATGAGCCACTGTTCATCCGCGGAAGTATAGTCCCGTTTCTTAAGATCATGATAGAAAGTGCGGCTCACGACTTCAGTAAGCACCTCCGGCGATACTGAACGCTCTTCGATATAGGGTCGCAGTATGCAGTTGGCATTGGCTTCCCTTACAAAACCATACCCTTCATTTTTCCGGCCCGAATGGCTGTAATTGGTACGCACGAGTACGCCGTCAGGCTGATCGGCAAGGTCATAACGCACATACGAATGATTGTTCGTCTCGAAAAAGGCACCATTCCCGTAAGCATCGATAACACCGAAATTCGCCTCGACTCCCATCGGCCTCGGATAAGAATCAAGCAAGCGGGCAAAATCATCGACCGTGCGGCATGTCTGAAGCGCCTTGGTCATGAGAATACCCTCCCGATCCATCTTCTTCTGAGGCACCCGGTCATCCTTGATATTATAGGAAGCTGTATTCATCACTGCGAATCCGGCATCGTTCATCCCCATCCAGGCCTCGCGCAAATCGCGATCAGACGCGTTGAAAAGCGCGACATAACCGAATGCCCCCTTCTCGGGAGCGACATATTCCACCTTATTGTCGATTGTGCTGGTATCGCGGTGTTTCCATAAAACAGGCCGGCCGGAAGGATTGGCCGAGGCGGACACTATGGCCGATGTACAAGGAAAGGCCGCGACCGGCATAATAGCCGTCGCGACCGTAGCAAGAATTATTTTTTTTAATTTTGTCATGTCAATGATATCCTTCATTTGAAGGAACTGGCCGATATACCGTCGGACCGGATACCTGAGGATCAGTCAAGTTTGTGAATAACAAGGCCCGAACGGAGCTTAGGCTCGAACCATGTAGTTTTCGGAGGCATGATATTGCCGGTATCAGCTATATCGATGAGCTGGTCCATGGTCACAGGATAAAGAGCGAGCGCCATGGCCATCTCTCCGCTGTCGACACGGCGTTTAAGCTCCTCAAGACCACGTATACCGCCTACGAAATCGATACGTTTGTCAGAACGCAGATCGGTAATGCCGAGGATATCCCTCAGAATTAGATCAGACGACACTGTGACATCAAGCACTCCTATCGGATCGCTGTCATCGTATGTGCCCGGCTTGGCAGTCAACGAATACCAGCGGCCTCCCATATAGAGAGAGAAATTATGCAACGCATCTGGATGATAGATCTCCGTACCCATGTCCTTAACCTCGAAATTCTCGGAGATACGTGCCAGGAATTCTTCCGGTGTAAGGCCGTTCAGATCGCGGACCACGCGGTTGTAATCGATAATCTTGAGATAGGAGGCAGGGAATGCGACAGCCATGAAATAGTTATATTCCTCGTCGCCGCGATGATCGGGATTGTTCTGTGCCTTCTCATTGCCTACGAGGGCAGCGGCTGCAGAGCGATGATGACCGTCGGCTATGTATAAAGAGGGTATCTTGGCGAACTCGGCAGTGATTTCCGAAATGACTTCGGGCGCGTCGATAACCCACAGGGTATGGCCGAACCCATCAGGAGCCACGAAGTCATATTCCGGTTCTCCGGCTGTAACCTCGCGTATGATCTCCTCAAGGCGTTCATTATCGGGAAAAGCGAAAAATACCGGTTCGATGTTGGCATTGTTGCAACGCACATGCTTCATTCGGTCTTATTCATTGTCGCGACGTGTCAGTT
>ERZ791744.2253-NODE-2253-length-10671-cov-5.956763_pt1 | contig 10671 bp, 7 predicted proteins | sample MGYA00510039_ERZ791744 | MGnify/ENA primary metagenome ERZ791744 (study PRJEB30046, sample SAMN00791969) | human gut metagenome | study: EMG produced TPA metagenomics assembly of the A metagenome-wide association study of gut microbiota in type 2... | reverse complement strand
CTGAACAACCAGACCTACACCAACATGAACAGCTGGTTCCACTATGCCAAGCTGTACGCCGCCACCGCCGGGTGCATCGGCTTCATGATGCTCAAGTATAAGTGGAGCATCGGCAAGACGGAGTGGTTCAAGGTGTTCCCCTTCGCCATTGTGGCCATCAATATTCTCATCGCCGTGGCCAGCGACTTCGAGTCCGGCATCCGGGGCGCCATGGCCCTGAAGGAGTTCGGCGACCGTTGGTGGCTGTCCTCCGAGAACGTGTGGCTGTACGGCGGCTGGTGGAACTGGGTCAACGGCATCGCCGGTATCGTCAACATCTTCTGCATGACCGCCTGGTGGGGTATCTATTCCTCCAAGGATCAGAAGGATATGCTGTGGCCCGACATGACCTGGTGCTATATCCTGGCCTATGACCTGTGGAACTTCGAGTATACCTACAACTGCCTGCCCACCCACTCCTGGTACTGCGGCCTGGCCCTGCTGCTGGCCCCCACCTTTGCCAACCACTTCTGGAACAAGGGCGGCTGGATCCAGAACCGGGCCAACACCCTGGCTCTGTGGTGCATGTTTGCCCAGGTGTTCCCCCTGTTCCAGGACAACAGCGTGTTCTCCACCATCACCTCCGTCTATGCCGACGGCGTTATGAACCCCGCCGTCCGGCCCACGGCGGCCAATCCCACGGCCCAGGGCGTGGTCTCCATCGTGGCGCTGGTGGTGAACGTGGTGATCCTGGCCAGCATCATCAAGCGGGCCAAGGCACAGAAGAAGAACCCCTATAAGCAGGAAATCTTCACCGACCAGAGAGACTTCCGGGAGGCCATGGAGAGAGCCTGAGGGTAAGTCACGGCTGTTGGGACCCTCTTTCAGTCGAAGATTTATACGAGAAAAGCACGGCTTGCGCCGTGCTTTTCTTGATACTGTCAAAAATGGGCTTCGCCCATTTTTGACAAAAGGCTTGCAGTCTGCGAGGCTTTTTTGCCCCGCCCTGCGGAGGGACGGCGGTAGGGTCAGCGGATGGCGGTGACGGTGTAGCCCTTGTCCTCCACGGTGCGGCGCAGGACGTCGTCCTCCACCGGGGCAGTGAGGGTCACCACGGCGGTGCCGCTTTCGTGGCTGACCTGAGCGGTCTGCACCTGGGGCATGGCCTCCAGGGCGGTGCGAACGGTGGCCTCGCAGTGGGGGCACATCATGCCCTTGATCTCCAGTGTCTTTTCCATAGTTTGTTCCTCCTTGATGTCGTTTAAGTGATTGGTTCGTTTATGATCGTGCCGGTTATCCCGGAGCTTGAACAGATTCAGCCGCAGGGCGTTGGACACCACGCAGAAGCTGGAAAGGCTCATGGCCGCCGCGCCGAACATAGGATTCAGCGTCAGCCCCAGGGGGATGAACACCCCGGCGGCCAGAGGAATGCCGATGGCGTTGTAGAAAAATGCCCAGAACAGGTTTTCGTGGATGTTCCGCAAGGTGGCCCGGCTGAGCCGAATGGCGGCGGGCACGTCCAGCAGACTGCTGTTCATCAGTACCACGTCCGCCGCGTCGATGGCCACGTCGGCTCCCGCGCCGATGGCAATGCCGGTGTCGGCCCGGGTCAGGGCCGGGGCGTCGTTGATGCCGTCGCCTACCATGGCCACCTTGCCCCGCTGCATCAGCCGGCGGATGGCGGCCTCCTTGCCCTCCGGCAGCACCCCGGCGATGACCTGATCCACCCCCGCCTGGGCCCCGATGGCCTGAGCGGTGCGCCGGTTATCGCCGGTGAGCATCACCACGCGGATGCCCATGTTCCGCAGCTCCCGGACCGCCTGGGGGCTGTCCTCCTTGATGACGTCCGCCACGGCAATGACGCCCAGAAGCCGGTCCTCCGCCCCGAAGAACAGGGGCGTTTTCCCCTGCCGGGACAGCTCCTCGGTCTTAGCCTGCAGGTCCGGAGATACGGCGGCGCGCTTCTCTGTAAAGGCGGCGCTGCCGCCCCACAGGGTCCGGCCCTCCAGCACAGCCGTCAGGCCGTTGCCGGGCAGGGCCTGAAAGTCCGACACCTCCGGAGCCGTAAGCCCCGCCGCCCGGTCCAGCACAGCCCGGGCCAGGGGGTGCTCACTTTTCTGCTCCAGGGCCAGGGCATGGGTCAGCAGCTCCTGCTCCGTGACGCCCTCCGCCGGGAGGATGTCCGTCACCCGGGGCTGGCCGCTGGTGATGGTGCCGGTTTTGTCCAGGGCCACGATCTGCACCCGGCCCGTCTCCTCCAGGGAGGCGGCGGTTTTGAACAGGATGCCGTTTTTGGCCCCCAGGCCGCTGCCCACCATAATGGCCACAGGAGTGGCCAGGCCCAGGGCACAGGGGCAGCTGATGACCAGAACGGAGATGCCCCGGGCCAGGGCGTAACCCACCGGGTGGCCCAGCAGCAGCCACACCGCCGTGGTCACGGCGGCAATGGAAATCACCGCCGGAACGAACACGCCGGAGACCTTATCGGCGATCTTGGCGATGGGGGCCTTGGTGGCGGCGGCATCGCTGACCATGCGGATGATCTGGGACAGGGTGGTATCCTGGCCCACCCGGGTGACCCGGCAGCGGAGATAGCCGGACTGGTTCACCGTGGCGGCGGACACGCCGTCGCCGGGGGCCTTGTCCACAGGGATGCTCTCGCCGGTCAGGGCGGACTCATTGACGGCGCTGGAGCCCTCCAGCACCACGCCGTCCACAGGGATGCTCTCCCCGGGCCGGACGGCGAACTCGTCCCCCTGCTGCACCTGCTCCACCGGCACCTCCACCTCCCGGCCGTCCCGGAGCACAGAGGCGGTTCTGGGAGCCAGGCTCATGAGGCTTTTCAGGGCGTCGGTGGTTTTGCCCTTGGACCGGGCCTCCAGCATCTTGCCCACGGTGATCAGGGTCAGGATCATGGCGGCGGACTCAAAATAGAAGTCCATCATATAGGTCATGACGGCGGCTTCATCGCCCCGGACCTGGGCCGCCGTCATGGCGAACAGGGCATAGGTGCTGTAGCCGAAGGCCGCCGTGGCCCCCAGGGCCACCAGGGTGTCCATATTGGGAGCCCGGTGCCACAGGGCCTTATAGCCGCTGATGAAGAACTTCTGGTTGATGACCATGATGATCACCGTCAGCAGCAGCTGGGTCAGCCCCATGGCCACATGGTTGTTGTCGTAAAACGGCGGCAGGGGCCAGCCCCACATCATGTGGCCCATGGAAAAGTACATCAGCACCAGCAGAAAGCCCACGGACCACAGGAGCCGCCGCCGGATCCGGGGCGTCTCGTGGTCCTCCAGCTGCTGCTCATCGGCACTGGGAGACGACTGGGCCGCGCCCTTTTCCGACGCGCCGTAGCCTGCCTCCTCCACGGCGGCGATGACGGCGGAGGGCTCCGCCGTGCCCTCTACGCCCATGGAGTTGGTCAGCAGGCTCACAGAGCACGCCGTGACCCCCGGGACCTTCCCCACCGCCTTTTCCACCCGGGCCGAGCAGGCGGCGCAGCTCATGCCCGTGACATTGTATTGCTTCATTGGGTCCACTCCTATTTCATCAGCTTTTGCAGGGTGGTCACCAGCTCGTCGATGACCTGATCCTCGCCGTCCCGGATGTCCTGGGCCACGCAGGTGCGGATGTGGCTGGCCAGCAGCTCCTTGTTGAAAGCGTTGATGGCCGCGTTCACCGCCGCCGCCTGGACCAGGATGTCGGGACAGTAGGCCCCGGCCTCCACCATGCCCCGGATGCCCCGGATCTGACCCTCGATGCGGTTGAGCCGGTGGATCAGGCGCTTGTATTCCTCCGGCGAGCGCTCCTTTTTCCGCTGGGAGCAGCGGCAGCAGTTGTGTTCTTCCATAGTTTCCCCGCCTCGCTTTGTTTCATGATACCCCGTGGGGGTATCTATAGTTATATACCCCTCCCGGGTATTTGTCAAGCACAAAAAATCTCCCCGGTCGGGGAGATTTTTTGTGTTATTGATAGTCCGACAGCAGGAACATGGGCTTCACGGCCACCACCTCGTCATACTCCCACTGCTCCACCTGGACATCGGCGGTCAGGGCCTTCAGGTCCCGCTTCACCACGTCCAGGGCCTCGTCGACGGTCTGGGCCCGGCCCTCCCGCAGAACGCGGATCATCCGGGTCAGCACCACCGGGTGGGCATAGCGGGCAGGCAGGGGGAAATCCTTCGGCAGCACCGCCGCCAGGTCCGCCTGGGCCTGCTCCCATTCCCGGGTCAGGGCCGTTTTGTTGTTGCGGGCGGTAGGCAGCACATGGGCCCCGGAGAACAGGAACACCGCCGCCAGGCCGAACAGGGCAAAGTAGATGCCCACGCTGTTGGTGCCCCGGATCATGGACACCACGCCGTATACCAAGGCAATAAGCCCGGCTATAACGATGGCCAGGGCCACCCACTTATAGCTGGGGTTGGAGCGGTCGTTGACCCGCTTGGCCTTGGCCGCCTGGGACAGGCGGCGGGTCAGGTTGGTGTGATCCTCCAGGAAGGTGCGGGCCTGCTCCAGGCGCTCCCTTTCGGCCTGGGCCTGGGGCGTCAGCTCCTTGAGATAGCGGCGGGCGTTCTCGGCCCGCTGCTGGGCCATGTGCTGCTCCACCTTGCGGCTTTGCAGCGGCAGATCCGGGCAGAGCTTGGAGAGGTAGGCCAGCAGGTTGTCCACGTCCTCCTCGTGCTTGAAATTGCACTGCTTTTCGCCGCCGTCGTACTCCACCACCAGGTAAGGGATGGAGCCGAAGGCCCCCTTGCCGGTGAAGCCGCCCTTGCTCATGGCCACACGCTTGAACACGCGGCGCACCGAGGACAGCGCCACATAATAGTGCCGGTCGATGAAAAAGCTGTTGAGATACAGGGCCTTTTCGCCCACGCCGCAGGGGCCGAAGCGGCGGCAGCCCTTCTTATCCGCCGCCAGGGTCTCGTTATCCAGCGTGACGCTGCCAAGGCGTGCAGGTGCAAAAATCATAGCAGTTCCTCCCATAGGGGCAAAGCGGCAGGAGGGGCCTGCCGCTTTGCGAAGTTTTGAAAAAGGGGCGAATTACTTGCCCAGCGTCTCGTAGTGAGGCTGGGTATGGCGCTTCTTGATGGTGTACAGGAAGATACCCAGGAACAGGACGGCCACGGCGATGCCGATGGGATAAGCCAAGGCGGTGTTGTACACGGTGACGCCCTCGGCGGTCTTGTGGTTGATGAACTGGCCCAGGCACTCGTTGCCCAGCAGGAAGTAAGTGGCGGAAACGGCGCTCATGAAGGTGGCAGGCACGGCGGTGATCCAGTAGTTCTTCTTCTCATAGTACAGGTACATGGAAGCGGCCCACAGGACGATCATGGCCAGAGTCTGGTTGGTCCAGCTGAAGTAACGCCAGATAACGGTGTAGTCGATGAAGCCCAGGGCATTGCCCACGCCCAGGACAGCGCCCACGCCCAGAACGGGCACGCACAGCAGCAGACGGTTCTTCCACTTCTTCTGGTCGATCTTGAACCAGTCGGACAGCACCAGACGGGCGCTGCGGAAGGCGGTGTCGCCGGAGGTGATGGGGCAGGCAATCACGCCCAGCATAGCCAGGGCCACGCCCACCTTGCCCATGGTCTTGACGCAGACATCATAGATGGCGGCAGACTGACCATTGGCCAGGATCTCGGCCAGGCCGGTGTTCAGGCCACCGGTGACCTCATACAGAGCGCAGCCGGCAGCGGCCCACACCAGGGCGATGACGCCCTCGGAAACCATGGCGCCGTAGAACACGAAGCGGCCCTGCTTCTCGCTCTTCATGCAGCGGGCCATCAGGGGACTCTGGGTGGAGTGGAAGCCGGAGATAGCGCCGCAGGCCACGGTGATGAACATGAAGCTCCACACGGGAGTTCCCTTGGGATGCATGGAACCGAAGTGATTCCAGATCTCGGGAATGGTGTACTCAGGCTTGACAAAGATGCCCACGGCCACGCCGACGGCCATGACGATCAGGCAGATACCAAAGATAGGATAAATCTTACCGATGATCTTGTCAATGGAAATAAAGGTGGCGATGAAATAATACACCAGGACGATGATCAGCCAGAACAGAGTGGTGGTGACAATGCCGGTGGAGCCGCCGTTCTTGAACAGGGTGACGATCAGGCCGGCAGGACCCACGGCGAACACGGTGCCCACCATGATCAGCAGCACCACGCTGAACACGCGCATGACGTTCTTCATAAAGCCGCCCAGGTAGATACCGGAGATCTCGGAGATGGAAGCGCCGTTGTTGCGCTCGCTCATCATGCCGGAGAAGTAGTCATGCACTGCACCGGCAAAGATCGTACCAAAGGTGATCCACAGGAACACGATGGGGCCCCACAGAGCACCCTGCATAGCGCCGAAGATGGGACCAAGGCCCGCGATGTTCAGCAGTTGGATCATGAACAGCTTCCACTGGGGGAGGACCACATAGTCCACGCCGTCGTTGATCTTCACAGCGGGGGTCTCGCGGTCGTCCGGCCCGAAGGTGTTTTCCACCACCTTGCCATAGACGAAATAACCGCCGATGAGCAAGGCCAGGCAAATCAGAAAGCTAACCATTTTTCTCCTCCTCTATTCATACATCATAATGTTTTGGAGCAAAAGGACGCAACTCCTCTTGCATTCCGTCCAATATGATAATTATTTTGCAGAAAAAATCAATTCTCACTTTGTACAAAAATTCTTTACATTTTCGTTACGATGTTCACGGAAAATTCGCGGATTCTTTATTGCGTTGAAATAATTTACAGGAGTTCGCGCGAGGACGGCGCGGATTTTTGAAAGATGATACATCGTGCAGAGGTCAGCTTGGTAACGTTTGCGGTCGTTAATTCGTTTTGGAGGCATGAAAGAAATCCTGCACGGCGTAAGCCGCGCAGGATTTCTTGAGACTGTCGAAAAACTCGGAAATCTTCCGCCATCGGAAAGGAAGATAGTTACGAAAGAAACCCATCAGGGGTGTCTTTCGTTTGCAATCACAGGTTTTTCAGAACTTTTTAAGTTCTGAAAAACCGCACACAGCTTGTCAAAAAAGACTTTTTTGACAAGCTGTGAAATCCTGCACGGCGTGAGCCGCGCAGGATTTCTTGAGACTTCTATTGCTCCCGCTTCAGGAGGCGGATGTCCTGGCCGATGAAGGGCAGAAGCTCAAACTCCCCCTCCAGCCGGGACATGATCTGGGCCGAATAGCGACGGCCGATCTGGTCGGGGTCCAGGTTGGTGCTGATGATGGTGCTTTTTCCCGCCAGCAGGCGGCCGTTGAGCAGCTGGTACAGGGCGCTCTGGACAAAGGCGGTGGTCATCTCGGTACCCAGGTCGTCCAGGATCAGCAGGTCGCAGGCCATGCAGCGCTCCACGCTTTCGTCCGGCTCGTCCACGTCGTCCCGGCGGAACTTGGCGGCCTCGAACTGGGAGAAAATATGCCCCGCCGTGTCGTACACCACGGAGAAGCCGTCCTCGCTGACCACCCGGGCGATGCAGGCGGACAGAAACGTCTTGCCCAGGCCCGGCGCGCCGAACAGCAGCAGATTCTGCTTCCCGGGGCGGAAGTCCCGGGCGAAGGACTGGCAGATCTCCAGATTCCGCTGGGCCGCCTCCCGGGGGGAGCGGGGCAGGCCGCCCCGGTCCGTGGAATAGTAGTCCAGGCGGAAGGTGTCGAAGCTCTGGGAGCCGATGTCCAGCATGTGGGACAGCTCCGCGATCTGCTCCCGGGCGTAGTAGCTGCGCAGGCAGGCGCACATGGAGCCGTCCGGCAGGAACCCGGCGTCGCCGCACCGGGCGCACCGGGGCTTCTCCTCCAGATAGTCGGCGGGACAGCCCAGAGCCGTAAGGATCTCCCCCCGGCGGCGCTGGAGGGCCAGATTCTCGTCCCGGATGGCGTGGATGGCGGGCACCGGGTCCCGGCCCCCCTTCAGGGCCCTGGTGATGATCTGGCTCATGGTGCCGCGCAGGCGGCGGTCGATGTCCGCCAGCTCCGGCTCCCGGGCAAACAGCTGCTGCTGACGCTCCCGGAACTGCCGGGCCCGGTGCTGCTTATCCTCGTCAAAGCGGGCCATGGCCCGGCTGAGAATTTTTCCGTCGTAGGGCATGGGGTTCCCTCCTTCACCGATTTATATTACCACTTCATGTATTTTTCCATGCGGGAGTTGTCCTGATCCGGCTTGTCCGGCTTCGGGGACGGCTGGGCGGGCTTTCCGGCGTCGCCCTGCTGGACCTCCTCCGGCGTGTGCCAGCCGTTTTCGTGCCAGCGGCGGAGGATGCCGTTGAGATACCGCCACTCTAACTGCTTCTTATAGAATATGGTCTTGTCGTAGGCCAGGGCCACCGTTTCCGGCGGGAAGCCCTTGTCCATCCAATCGGAGATGTACTTTTCCTCGCTGGCCACCGGGCGGCGCTGGCCCAGGCCCAGCACCTGCATATAGGCGGACTGGCCCTGCTGTCTGTCCCGCCAGGTTTTCAGATAGCGGGCGGCGCTGTCCTGGTCGAACAGGCCCTGGCGGGCCCAGTAGTAGCCCTCTTTCTCGATCTGGCGCAGGGTGGGGCGGCGGCCGGGGCCGTAGCGCTCCTCGGACCGGGTGATGCAGTGGTTCACCAGCAGATAGATCACGTCCGCCGGCATGCCCAGGTCGTCATACAGCCCCGCCAGCACCTGCAGGTCGGCGGTTTTCAGCTTGCGGCCCAGCTTCTCCTCCACCTGGGGGATCAGCATCCGGAAGGAGCGGTCGTCCTCCAGAAGGGCCGCCAGGTCCTGGGCGCTGTATACCGGGCGCTCCTCCGCCGGGGCCGGAGGCGGCGTCTCCGCCGGGCGCTGGATCAGGCCCAGCCGCTGCAGGCCCGTTTCCGCCGCATTCAGCCGCAGCTGGCTCCAGCGCAGCCGGGACTGCAGCTCCTGCTCGGTGATGCCCCGGTCCGCCCGCATCAGAAGCAGGTATAAAAGCGCGGCGTCGCCGTCGCCGTTTTTCACCAGGCGGTCCACCTGGTCCGCCGTCAGCACGATGCTGGGGTCATTTTCCCGCAGGATATAGCCGCTCATAGCCGCGCCCTCCCTTCTGTTTCCTTCGGAACCCCTTTATTTTACACGAAATCCCCCGGTTCGTAAAGCCGCCCAGGCAGGTTTTTCACAAAATTCTCCTTTTCGGCAGAAAAGGCTTTTCCCGGCGGGATTTTGTGGTATAATGGATTCTGTATCGGTATGACTCTTTTTGCGGTTTACATAAATAGGAGGATGACATGGCAAATAAGGTGACAATGAACATCTGCGGCCAGGAGTATACCCTGGTGGCAGACGAGAGCGCGGCATATATGGAGAAGGTAGGCGCACTGGTGGACGAGAGGATGCGCCAGGTGCTGGATGCCCTGCACGTGAGCCAGACGGACGCGGCGGTGCTGGCGGCGGTGAACCTGGCGGATGAGCTGCTGAAAAATCAGGCGGCGGCGGAGAATCTGCGCCGCCAGGTGAAAAACTATCTGGACGAGGCCACCCAGGCCAAGAACGAGGCCTCGGAGCTGAAGCGCCAGCTGTTCAAGGCCCAGCAGGGCCGGGGCCAATGATGGAGCTGCTGAGCCCCGCCGGGGGCTGGGAGGCCATGGTGGCCGCCGTGCAGAACGGGGCAGACGCCGTGTACATGGGCTTCGGCGGGCTCAACGCCCGGCGCAGCGCCCGGAATTTCACGGACGAGGAGTTCCGGGAGGCCGTGGCCTACTGCCATCTGCGGGGGGTGAAGGTGTATCTGACCCTGAACACCCTGGTGACGGACCGGGAGCTGCCTGCCGCCGCCGAGGCCCTGAAAAAAGCCTCGGACATGGGGGTGGACGCCATTCTCATCCAGGACTGGGGCATCTGGCGGCTGGCCCGGGAAATTGCGCCCGATGTTCCCCTCCACGCCAGCACTCAGATGAGCCTGCACACCCTGGGCGGGGCGTGCCGGGCGGCGGAGCTGGGCCTGGAGCGGGTGGTGCTGGCCCGGGAGCTGAGCCGCCGGGACATCCACACCATAACCCGGGGCTGTCCCGCGGAAATCGAGGTGTTCGGGCACGGGGCCCTGTGCATGTGCTACTCGGGTCAGTGCGAAATGAGCGCCGTGATCGGCGGACGCAGCGGCAACCGGGGAGCCTGCGCCCAGCCCTGCCGCCTGCCCTACGGCGTCAACGAAAAGGCCGCCGGAGGCCATCCCCTGAGCCTGAAGGACGCCAACCTGGCGGACTATGTGCAGGAGCTGGAACAGATGGGCGTGGCGTGCCTGAAGCTGGAGGGCCGCATGAAGCGGCCGGAATATGTGGCGGTGATCACAGGGATCTATCGCCGTCTGCTGGATGAGAAGCGGGGACCCAGCCGGGAGGAGTCCCGGCAGCTGGAGGCCGCCTTCTCCCGCAGCGGCTTCACCGACGGATACTATAAGGGGCGCACCGGGCCGGAGATGTTCGGCACCCGGCCGGAAAACGCCCCGGAGCCCAAGGAGCTGTTTGCCCGGGCCAAGGCCGGGTACAGCAGGGAGGACAGCCGCCGGGTGCCGGTGGACATGGTCTGCACCCTGCGGGCCGGGGAGCCGGTATCCCTGACGGCCAGCGCCGGGGGACACGTCGTCCGGGCGGAGGGTCCCACCCCGGAGGAGGCCCGGAACCGGGCTCTGACGGCGGAGGAATTGCAATCCCGGCTGGAGAAAACCGGCGGCACCGTGTTCCGGCCCCG
>ERZ791744.2246-NODE-2246-length-10690-cov-5.099107_pt1 | contig 10690 bp, 9 predicted proteins | sample MGYA00510039_ERZ791744 | MGnify/ENA primary metagenome ERZ791744 (study PRJEB30046, sample SAMN00791969) | human gut metagenome | study: EMG produced TPA metagenomics assembly of the A metagenome-wide association study of gut microbiota in type 2... | reverse complement strand
AGCCCCATGAACCGGATGCACAGGTAGGGCAGGCAGAACAGCCCGAACAGCTTGAGCGCCTGCAGGGCAAAAATTTTCAGGCAGCGGGGCTTATCTGCCAGCAGGCGGCGGCTCTCGGTGCCCAGCACTTCCAGCTGTTCCAGCCAGTCGGAGCGGCGCTGCTGCCACTTTTCGGTCTTGGGCAGAAAGCCCAGCAGCCAGCGGGCGAGGTTTTGCACCAGCGGCGAGACGCACAGCAGCACCAGCGCCACAATAATTACCGCTACCACAGCGTATGCCATGGGCAGATACCGCATGACACCGGTGGTGTTGGCGGCAAGCCAGCGGCGCTGCAAAAGCAGCATCACGGTGGCGTACAAGAGCACCGTGCTCTTGTGGAAAACGTATTCCAGCGTCATCAGCCCTGCGCCGGGGCCCAGTGGCAGCCCGGCCTTGTGCAGGTAGTACAGCTGCACCGGCACCGCACCGGCACCCAGCGTGACCACGTTGCCAAAGGTGCCGCACCAGCCCACATCCAGCCCCTGCCACAGTTTGAACTGCGGCAGACGGCTGCGCACGATGACCCACGCCACGCACCCTTCCAGCAGGGGGTAGCTGAGGCCGACCGCCAGCACCGCCAGCACCTGCCACACCGACAGCTGCGCCAGCGCCGCAGTGATCTCGGCCCAGTGATCCTTAAAAGTGAACACGATGATGCAGGTAAGTGCCAGCAGCACCAGCAGAGAGATCACGGTCTTTTTTCGGGAGGGCTGCTGCGCGGCGGCTTGGCTCATGGAAACAAAACTCCTTTCACAACCGGAAATTCTGGAACCAGTATAGCACATCTCCCGCCGCCCTTTGTGAACGGAAGCGGAACTTTGTTGGGCAATTTGGGGGATTTGATAAAATGGGGAGACCTCTCCCGTGAAAAAGCAATGCCGGGCAGCGTGCAGCTGTCCGGCACTGTTTTTTTCATGATTCTTCCCCGTCCGTCAGCTCTTTTACCAGCCTTGTCAGGGTGGCGACATAGGATTCGTTGGAGAACTGCTGCTCGTACAGGCGGCGGCAGCTGCCGTGCATGGCAGCCAGCGCTTCCGGGTGCTCGATGGCCCAGGCCAGCTTGTCGGCCAGCTGCTGCGGGTCGTCGTCCTTGTAGAGGAAGCCGTCCACGCCTTCGGTCACCAGCCCGGCGGTGCCGGTGTGCTCCGATACGATGGAGGGCTTGCCGAAGATCAGTCCCTCTGTGACGAAGGTGGGCATGGGGTCATCCCGGGAGGCGCACACCACGCAGTTGCACTGCTCCATCAGGGATTTGACCTCCGGGCGCTCCAGCCGCTTGCGGTAGAAAACGGTCTGGGGATAGTCCCGCACCAAGCTGTCCACGGCGTTGTACATCCCCTTGTCGGCGGCTTTGCCCACAAAAAGGAAGGCAGCTTTTTCCCGCACTGCAGAGGGCAGCAGCCGGATGGCGTTGCAGAAGATGTCCGGACCCTTGCGGTGTTCCAGCGAGCCTACCGTCACAAAGAGGGGACGCCCCCCGGCAAAGCTGATGTCATAGCGGGGGAATTGCTCGGCTGCATAGTCCGGCAGACCGTAGATCAGCTGCTCGATTTCAAAATCCGGCCGGACGGAGTGCATGGCGGCGGTGGCGTGGGAGCCTACGGCGCAGAGGTGCACGTTTTTGCCCAGCGCCTTGGGGATGCTGTGGGAGATGAAGGGATAGCCTGCAAAGGCATCGTGCAGCCACCACAGCACCGGCACAAAGGAGCCGTTCAGGGTGTTTACCACCGGTGCTTCCACCACCGTGTTGGCCAGCACAAAGTCTGCGCTGGTGGCCAGCCCCCACAGGGCGCTGGAAGTAACGCAGTCCGGGCGGGTGACCACAGCGGCCCCGGCGTCCAGAAACAGCGGCAGCGAGCCTTCATCCGAGGGCCCCAGCACCACCACCTCAAAGCCTAAGCTGCGCAGCACCGGCACGGCACTTACCAGCACGATGGGCGCACCGGTCATGGTCAGCTCATGGCTCAAAATCAGCGCACGGCGGCCCTTGGCAGAGAATACATCGTCGGCACACAGCTCCCGGCGGAAGTGCAGCAGCGCCTGCGGGATGCAGCGGCTGTGCTGCGCCATGGCGTGGGCCAGACGCAGCAGCTCGGTAACGCTGTCCTTGCCCCGGGCGGCGGCGCGTACCTTGTCCAGCAATGCGCGGGACACCAGTGCGCAGCTGCTGCCGGGCAGGTGCCGGGTGCTCAGGTACAGGGCGGTGGAGCCGTCAAAGCCAAAGGAGGCGTCGCAGACCGCAAGGTCTGCGCCCTCCCGCAGGGCGGCGGCAAAATAGGTCAGGGCGGTGGAGGTGCACTCCACATCCTCGCTTACCAGCAGCACCCCGGCTACATCGGGGGTCAGCTCGTCCTCAAGTCGGGTCACCAGACGGAACTTGCGGTGCAGCTGGTTTTGCAGCGCCGCTTGCAGCGCCTTGTGACGCCCCGGCGCATAGACCAGAAGATAGGTGCTCTGGGTATCGGTATAGACCTGCTTGGACAATTGCTTGCGCTGCAGGGTACTGTAACTGGTGTACATGATCCAACTCCTCCGGGCAGAATATCGGGCGGGCTCAGTGACCGCGCACTAGGTTCAGCAGTCTGCGCAGCGGGGCGGTCAGCCGCCAGCTGCTGCTGGCGCGCATCGTTTCCAGCGAAACCTGATATTCGTGCTGGATGCCCTGCAAGGTCAGCAGCTGCTGGTTCAGCCGCATACACTCGGCGCGGCTGGCCTGCAATACTTCCTCTGCCTCCTGCGCGGCAGCGGCGTTCTCAAGCTTCAGGTCGTTCAGCGCCCGCAGCAGAGACTTGCCGGGCTGCTCGTGCAGAAAACGTCCCAGCGGGTAGTAGTGATAGTTCACCGCAAACTTCATGCCGGCACCAAAGCCGGTGGTGCAGTGCAGCGAAAGGTTGGGGTCCACGTCCAAAAACAGCAGGCTGTCCTCCTGCAGCAGAAGGCCGTTGACCGACTGGAAGCTGATGCGCTCGTCCGAGATGGCAAGATCGGTGATGCAGCAGGCCAACTCGCCGGGGTCCAGACGGATGGCGCGTGCGTCCTCCGGCAGGACAAAGGTGACCGAGACCTCGTGGGTCAGTTCGTTGTAGACATCCTCGGTGGCAGTCAGGCATTCCCGGGGCGAAAAGCCGCTGCCGGTGTCGTAGAACAGCTGCGGCAGGGTAAGGGTGATATTCTCAGCCTCGGCGCTGTGCTTGGCAAGCTCGGTCTGGCAAGCCAGCAGCTGCTGCTCCAGCTCCAGACACCGCTGCGCCAGCTGGGAAACACCCTCGTCCGAAAGCTTGAGCTGCTGCTCCAGCTCGGCAATGTGCGCCTGCATGGCAGCAGGGGTCATGGGGGCATCGTGGTTCATAACGGGATCCTCCTCTTCCTTTATCCTATAACAGCTGCACCGCCGCAGCCAAAACATTCAGAAAAATCAGTGCCGCGGGGCGTAATGTACCTGAGGGGTGCGCCGCCGGGCGGGGAACAACTTGATGATCAGATCCCGCCGCCGCTGCAGCAGGGCGCAGATCAGCCAGATGGAGCCCAGCGAAAGGATGTATTGCAGGCTGATGCCCAAAACAGGGCGGTCGGCGTATTTGGCGGCGAACAGATACCACGGAATGGCGATCAGCTCCACCGTATGTACGCAGAAGATGTACAGAGAACGGCGGCCGATGGCCTCGAAAAAGCGCACCAGCGGGTTGCGGCGCTGGCTCCAGCGCAAAAACAGCCGGATAAACAGCAGACCGGCAAGGCCGTCCAGCAGGATGCTGATGGGGCCCAGCGACCACTCGGCCATGGATACACAGTCGGTGCGGCGGGTGGCAAGGGCGGCTGCCGGGATCAGCAGTACGGCTGCCCACAGGATGCAGGACATCCGGCGGGACAAAGGCTGATCCAGCCAATGCTGCCGTTTGGCAAGGTAGCCAAGGTACAGGTACGGCGTGATCACCGCGCCCTGGATCAGGCAGAAGGGCAGCTCCCATACAAGGCTGGCACCCCAGCCCAGCAGGGCGGCACCGCCCACCGCCCAAGGGATGTACCGCTCCGGGAAGATGTTCAGGATAACGTCCAGTAAGATCCAGCCCATCAACAGCGCCAGCAGATACCACATGGGCCCGCAGGAAAAGAACTCCTGCCCGAAGTAGGTGGCAGTATGGGGCAGACCCAGCAGAAAGCCGCCTGCCACCTTGATGCTCTCAGTCATGGAGCCGGGCAGATAGTGAAAGGTTTTATAATGAATGATGAAGTGCAGCACCGTGGTGAACACCGCAGTGTAGCAAAAGGGCTTGAGCAGGCTTTTGAGCTGCTGGTGGATGCACTTGCTGATGGAGCGCTTGCGGAAGCCGTAGCCGCTGGCAATAAAAAAGGCCGCCATCAGCGTTTCGCGGTAGATAAAGCCGACAAAGGCCGTCAGCGACAGGCCGCCCTCCAGCTGGAGTGGGTAAAGCTCCGCAGTGTGTCCCAGCACGATGGCCAGCATCCCAGCGCCCTTGAGCATATCAAACATCCCGATGGAGTTGACAGTGCGGGGCTTGGTTGTTTCCATGAAAGATTCCTTCCCTGCGCCGGGCCAATACCCCCTCGAGAAAAAAGCCGGATACGGCGCAAATGATCAGTTTTTATACAGCATTGCCATGATATATGGCTAGTATAATGCTTTTTATAGAGACTGTCAATTTTGTTTTGCAGTCTGCACCATACCGGAACTGGTATTTTGCGCTAAAAATTGTAGCACGAAAACCGGCGGATTGCAACGAAAGGTAGAATTTGGCCGGGGCGTATCCCAAGATGTGCAATTGAAAGTTGTCAAAGTGAGAAATTAAATGTTGCAGAAGTATTGCATTGCATTGGAAAATATTGTATACTGAGCACAGTGCAGCACACTGCCGCAGGATGAAATAACAACGCAGGAGGAAAATACAATGATCAAGGTATTGGACAACGTGTATGATCTGGTCACCCTGAATATGGAACAGCGTTTTTCGGAGCGTGTGGCGCTCCGCTTTTATGATAAGGAAACGGACGAGGTGACCGTAGTCCATTATAAGGACTACGCGCGGGACATCCGCCGTGCGGTCAGCTACTTCCAGAGCACCATCCCGGATATCAAGGGCAAAAAGATCTGCCTGCTGAATAAAAACAGCTACGAATATGCCGTGAACACCTTCGGCATCATTCTGGCGGGCGGTGTACTGGTACTGCTCAACCAGCACAAGAGCTGGGACGAGCTGTCCTACGAGCTGGGGCTGGTGGACCCCGCTGCCATCCTGACCGACGGCGACGACTACGGCACAAAAGAGCAGCTGCAGGCCGCCTACGGCAGCATCCTGCGCCCCATGGACGGCTTCCGCGCTTATGAGCCGGTGGCAGAGATGCCCCGCTGCATCGGCCACGATGACCTGATGATCCTGATGTTCACCTCCGGCACCACCGGACGCAGCAAGGGCGTGATGCTGAGCGAGCGCAACTTCTTCAGCGTGATGCGCGCCCATGTGCAGATCGGTGAGCGCATGATGGAGTATAAGCACGACCCGGAGCTTGTGGTCAGCCAGTACACGGTGCTGCCCATGTTCCATCTGGGTGCATTCATCTGCCTGTTCTCTTGGGCACACGGGGGCTGGGCGCTGAACATCAGCGGCGATATCCGCAATTTCTATAAGGAGATCCGGCGGATGCCCAGTCAGGTCATGGCGGTGGTGCCGGTGATCATGAACTCCCTGCACAAGGACGTGATGCGCGGCCGCAAGGAGCGCTTGGGCGAGCTGTGGGTGCCCATCTGCTCCTCTGCCATGTTTGACCCGCAGGTGATGCTGGATATGGCCACCAACGGGATGTTCGTGGTGCAGACCTACGGCGCTACCGAGACCTGCGGCGATGGCATCATCAACTACGCGCAGGATGCAAAGCACATCGGCGCTGTGGGACAGGGCAACGATTATCTGGACTACAAGCTCGAGCCGGACGGAGAGCTGTGCATCCGGGGCGACAGCATCATGCTGGGCTACTACAAGGACCCCGAGGCCACCGCTGCGGTCATCGACAAGGACGGCTGGTTCCACACCGGCGACCTTGCCCGGGTGGACGAGGACGGCTACTACTACATTACCGGCCGCAAGAAGAACCTGATCATTCTGGACAGCGGCGAGAACGTCAGCCCCGAAGAGCTGGAGGGCATGTTAGAAAAATGTCCTGCCGTACAGGAATGTATCGTAAAAGAACTGGGCAAAAAGATAGGTGTTGTGGTATACTGTGAAAAGGAGCACCAGCAGACGGTGCGGGACTTTATTGCCCAGATGAACCGCACCGTCCCGCTGTACAAGCGCATTGGCGTGGTGGAATTCAGCGAAACGCCGCTGCCCCGCAACGGCGCAGGCAAGCTGGTGCGCAAGTAAAACGCAACAGAAAGGAAGCATAATACGATGGAACGTGCAGAAATCATTTCTCAGATCACGGCTATTCTGGAGGATGTCGCAGAGGTATCGCCGGAGGATGTGACCGAAAGCAGCGTCCTGATGGACGATCTGGATCTGTCCTCTATGGAGATCCTGACCATTGTGGCAGATCTTGAGGAGACCTTTGGCCTGCGCATCCCGGAAAAGGAGCTGCGCAACTTTGTTACCATGGGGGATCTGGTGGATTATCTGGCAGCAAACGTGGGGTAAAAACCAATGGAAACACAGCAGCGCTCGACGGAATATAACTTTCAGGGAATCATGTACTTTTTCCGTCGGGAAAAGATCCAGTGCCGGTACCAGTTCTCGCTGCGGGATGCGGTGGATATCACCCTTTTGCAGCGGGCACTGACAGCGGCCTTGGCAAGTGCGCCTTATTATACGCAGCGTCTGGTGCAGGAAAAGCGGGAGATGTGGCTGGAGCCCAATACGGAGCCCTGCCTTGTGTACCCCGGCAGCACCATGCGCAATATCCCGGAACAGACGAACGGCTACCTGTTCTGCGTCAGCTGCGAAGGGGATACCGTCTACTTTGACTGGCATCACTTCCTGCTGGACGGCCACGGGGTATCGCCCCTGCTCACCAGCATTCTGGAGCAGTACTGCAACCTGCGTTACGGCACGGCCTTTGCGGTGCCGCAGATCGTGTGCGACCCGCCCTATGATATGGAGGCCATGCTGGCAGAGTACCCGCCTGTGGAGTACGGGAGCGATGTCATCCAGCGGGATGTGGTGCAGACCTACGAGGGTGCGCTGCGCCGCACCCGGGTGTGCCTGAGCAAGCAGAGCCTTGTGGAAAAAGCGCTGGCGAACAACGCAAAGCCGGTAAGCGCTCTGATGGGTCTGCTGTGTATGGCCATGCGGGAGTATCTGGGCAAGGAGAAGATCCAGTATTCCTACTCCTCCGATACCCGCGATGTGGCCGGTGTGCCGAACGCGCTGTACAACTGCGTATGCAGTTTCGGGCATACGGTTCAGCTGCAAGCCCAGACCCGCCTTGCAGATTTTGTGGGAGATATTGATGCAGATATCAAGCGGGATCTGCAGCCGCAGTCCAAGCGCCGCCGCATGGCCGACCAGATGGGCTGGGTGTACAAGGTGAACCAGCAAAAGGCACCCCTGCGCATCAAGCAGCGGGTGTTTCAGATGGGCGAGTACATCGGCGGCACCATTTCGGATTTCTGGCTCAGCTATCTGGGCAATCCGCTCATGCCTGCCACCCCGGAGCTGGCACAGTACACCACGGATTTTGGCGTCTGGGTGCCGCCGGACGGTGCATCCGTGGGTGTGGAGGCTGCCAGCCTGAACGGAAAGATCATCCTGTGCATCCACAACAAGGCACCCAACCCGGGTCTGGCTGATATCCTCCGCAAGACCTTTGAAAACGAAGGCGTTGCGGTGCTGGAAGCCGAAGATCTGGACTGAGAAATACTTATTATAAAAGAAAAAACTGCTGCACGTTTTGTGCGGCAGTTTTTTTGCTGCTTTTTGTAAGAAAATCCGGTTGCAAAGATGCGAAAAAATGGTTAAATAGAGAAAGGATATTTCCGCAAGGAGAGGAACACCATGGAACAACAGAACACGCGCCTGCGCAATGCGGGCTTTGCGACCTTTTTCTTCAGCGGCATCTGCGCCATCAGCGCGGGTGTGGTGGTCAGTCTGCTGCAGGAGCGCTATGGCTTTGCCTACGGCATGACCGGTACGCTGCTCTCCCTGATGAGCATCGGCAACCTGCTGGCGGGGCTGCTGATGGGCATGCTGCCCAGTGCGCTGGGCATGAAGCGCAGTGTGCTGCTGCTGACCATCGGCTATGCGGCGGGCTACGCCGTCATGGGGCTGACCGGCGCAGTGGCGCTGCTGGCAGTAGCCTTTTTTGTGGTGGGCATCGCCAAGGGCAGCGTCATCAATACCTGTACCATTCTGGTCAGCGATCACTCCGCCGACCGCACCCGGGGCATGAACCTGATGCACAGCTGCTACGCCTGCGGCGCACTGCTGTGCCCCTTCCTCATTGCGGCGGCAGCCCGGGTAAGCACCGAGCTGGCCGTCTTTCTGCTGGCAGCCGTGGGCCTTGTGCTCTGGCTGGTGTACGTCTTTACCCCGCTGCGCGGCGGAAAGAGCAAAAGCAGCGCCGAGAAGGAAGCCATCGACTGGAGCTTTCTGCGCTCTGCCCGCTTCTGGCTGCTGACCGGGCTGCTGTTCTTCCAGAACGCCGCCGAGCAGAGCGTCAACGGCTGGATGGTGACCTACTTCAAGGGCAGCGGCATCATTGCGGGCACGCTGGCGGCCTACACCGTCACTGTGATGTGGGGCGCTACGCTGGTGGGACGGCTGCTCATCGCCTTTGTGTTCCCCTTAAAAAATCCCCGCAAGGCCATGGTGGGCATGAGCGTGCTGTGCACCGTGTTCTATGTGCTGCTGGTCATGGCGCACACGCAGGGCGCAGCCATTGCGCTGCTGTTCGCCTTTGCCATCTCCATGTCCGGGCTGAACCCCACCGCCGTGGCCAGCGCGGGCCGCATGACCAGTGTGACCAGCATGGGCATCATGCTGCCGGTGGCCTCCAGCGGCGCCATCCTGATGCCGTGGGTCATCGGCATGGTGGCGGAGCGCGCGGGGCTTGCCGCCGGTATGGCCTCCAACATCGTGCCCTGCGTGGGGCTGGTGGTCTTTACCATTCTGGTGGCAAAACTGCCGGAGGAATGATGTGCCGCCTCCCTATAACCCTTTCTGTGAAAATGGGGTTCAGGAAAGTCCGCAGACTTTCCTGAACCCCGAAATTATAAATAATGATTCCGCTGATGATGCGCAAAGCGAACGCGCAGCGCATTTTAAATCATTTTGCGTTATCCCTCAATGCCTCTTGCTTTTGCGCTGAACTCGCAGCCACAGTAGTCCTGCCGGTACAGGCCGTACTGCTCCGAAAGCTGCAGGCTGCGCAGGTAGCCGTTGTGCTTTTTGAAGTCCGAGGGCAGATGCTTTACCCCGAACTCTGCCTCCAGCTCCTGCCCGATGGCGTTGATGCGGGCGGCGTCCTTGTGGGGGCTGATGGACAGGGTGGTGGTGAACCAGTCAAAGCCGTTGTCCCGCGCGTACTGCGCCGCGCGGCGCATCCGCAGCCGGTAGCAGACGGTGCAGCGGCTGCCGCGCTCCGGCTCTTTTTCCAGCCCGGCTACGGCGGTGTAGAACTGCTGCGGGTCGTAAGTGTCCTCCACCACGGTCACCCCCAGCGGGTGGGCGGCTGCTACAAACTTTTGCAGCTCCTCGCCCCGGCGGTAGTACTCTGCCGCCGGCCATGTGTTGGGGTTATAGTACAGCACCGTGATTTCAAAATACCGGCACAGCTGTTCCAGCACGGCACTGGAACAGGGGCCGCAGCAGGCGTGGAGCAAAAGGCGCGGGCGGGTACCGCCAAGGCCCGCCAGCACGGCGTCCATCTGCTGGGCATAGTTGCGTTGTGTTGCCATTGGTATCATCCTTTGCTATAATGGTCTTGCCTACATTATAGCATATTTTACGATGAAATACAGGAGGTTCCCCCCATGACAGAAGAAAAGATCGCCCGCATCAATGCGCTGGCCAAAAAGAGCAAGACCGCCGGCCTGACCGAGGCCGAAAAAGCCGAGCAGCAGGCACTGCGGCAGGAGTATCTGGCCGACATCAAAGCCAGCCTGCGCAGCCAGCTGGAGCGCACGTCCATTCAGGAACCGGACGGCACCATCCACAAGGTGACCCGCCGCACCGACCTGACCGGGGAGCGCAGCTGAGGACGGGATTTTATAGGGGGAATCCGCCGCAAAAAGGTGCATTCCCCCTTTTTTTGCGCGGCAGACTGTGCTATACTATAATAGCATTGGTGCGTGCCGCAAGGGCAGCAAACCGGTGCGTTTTACCCAAGGTAGCGTATCCCGGGCAAGGTGCACGGAAAAGGCTGTCTTTTGAAAAAAGGATAAAGAGGTCATTTATTATGCTTACTGCAATTACGGGTATCAACTGGGGCGATGAGGGCAAGGGCCGCATGGTCGACCTGATCAGCCAGGAGTATGACATCGTTGCACGGTATCAGGGCGGCAACAACGCAGGCCACACCGTGAAGAACGAGCGCGGCAAGTTCGTGCTGAACCTGCTGCCCTCCGGCATCCTGCGCCCCAACGTCGTGTGCGTTATGGGCAACGGCATGGTCATCGACCCGCATCATCTGGACGGCGAGATCA
>ERZ791744.2245-NODE-2245-length-10692-cov-2.610793_pt1 | contig 10692 bp, 7 predicted proteins | sample MGYA00510039_ERZ791744 | MGnify/ENA primary metagenome ERZ791744 (study PRJEB30046, sample SAMN00791969) | human gut metagenome | study: EMG produced TPA metagenomics assembly of the A metagenome-wide association study of gut microbiota in type 2... | reverse complement strand
CCTGACTTACCCATTCACCGTTCACCCATGCGTAGTAATCATAAGGGGCTTCCGTACCTACAGCCATGAACCCGTCAACTGCCGAACCGTCGGGAACGGCAGATTTCAAGGCTTCAAGGGTGGCGTATTCGCCGGCTACCTTAAATGACTTCCCAGGTTCGCCTTGTATACCTGGCTCGCCTTGTTCTCCTTTCAAAAATTCTAAAGGATAATTGACCACAGAAGCTTCACTGTTGCTTCCTGAAGGTTTTAATGCAGGCAATGACGTTACATCATCCGCTTTGTCCGCATTCGGTACTTCATTAACCCCTATGGAGTTAGCCATAAGGCGGGCAACTATTTCCTGATAATCCTGTTCTGTCCAAGCCATAATTATTCCTGTTTATCGGTTGCTTCTTCCGGTTGATTGTTGATAGCACGATTGAGCGCGTCAATGAAGAAAGGTTTGCAAAAAGCATTTGCATGCTCTTGTATCAGGGCCACTTCTTCATCACTATACTCTGTCTCTTCATTGGAGTTGTATATCTTCAAAGCGAGTGCATGTGATGCGATACCGTTACCGTTCCGGTATAATACATTCGCAAAATTCTCTCTACAATCTATATTTTCACAATGCTTACGGGTAATGTCCGTAGCAATCAGTAATTGTTTAAAATTTATCTTTTTCATGAGCTTGGGTATGATTTAGTTAATCTTCCATCTTTATAAAAAGAAAGTCCGTCGATGCCAAGAGACACTTGGTATCTTGACCCACTTAAATTTGAAATCATTGACAATGACCCTGCAAAAAGGGTGGTAGACGCAGTTAAGTTGCCATCACTTGCTATATTGTCCAATTTTAATCTTGGGTAAGTAACAGAAGTACCTCCGCCTCCACTATCAAGGAATGAAATTCCACCCACATCATATCCTTTTGAATTATAAAATTTTAGGCTGTTTGAATTTGGGTTTATTTCTATTTTTGTACCTGACGAAGCGGTTGATATTTTGCCAACAATGCTAACATTCCCATTTTCGTCTATCACCAAAGAGTTGTTAGGAGTTCTTACATTTTTAAACACCCCGCTGTTTGCATTTATCTCTCCTTCAAAATATCCACCAATAGCCTTTATTGTCCCGTCTGCCTGAATAGACACATTCCCGTTGGCGGATATATCTCCGGTAAAGTATATGTTTTTGGAAACCACGGAAATGTTATCAAGTGCCACATTGATTTCTGAACCTAATCCGTCTTTTTTGACATATAATTTAAGTTCATCGGTAACTCCATTGATGTCCAGCCCCAACTGCGTTACATCTTCCTCTATTTTTGTAACAGACAATTTGAGGTTTTCCGCTGTCTGCTCAATCTGTGAGAACTTCTGATTATTACTTTCAGAAAGTTCCTTTACTTCCAACCTGATACTTTCCGCTGTCTGCTTTATTTCGGAACTTAATTTTGTATATAAATCCTCGAATGCGTTTTCGGTAAGAGCCAGCGAGTGTATGTATATATCCCCCGTAAACTTCAACTCGAAATCGCCCGTTCCATCCCATGCGCCGGAATACTCCTTCATTGCATATTCCTCACTCGGTTCAAGACGTTCGGTGAAATGCAGGTTCTGACCGGGAAATCCTATTGTCAGCGTTCCGTCTGTAGCTACCTTATACCGGAAAGAGATAAAGAACTTTCCCGGTTCTTCCCCTTCCTCATAGGTCGGTTTATTGGCTAAATCTGCATTGGACTGTTTAATTCCGGAAGAAAGAATACGAAGCACGTTTCTATCCCCGTCTCTGATAATGGCAGCCATAGCGTCCTTACGGGAATAGAACTCCCCATTCACTAATAAGAACTTTCCGTTCACGGTGAAGAAATGAACATCGTTCTTTGTCTCCCAACCGTTCGTATTGCTTGCAAATGATGCGTTATACAGATAATTATCCTTTGCCTGCACCTCGTCAAGCACTTTGGAGATTTCAGAGTAAATCAAGTCTTCCAATATCTTGAACTGGGTCATAATGTTTATTCCCGTTTTCAAGATAAAGTCTCCCATGAACTTGTTGCCTTGCGGACTGATAACCGTCACTTCCTTGCCTGCTAAAGAATAGGAATCTATCCCGGCATACTGATGGATACTCGGTGCATCATCGCCATACACGGACAAGGTGATTGCGTTCTGACGCTTCTTGTCTGTTCTATTTCCGAGTTGTACAAGACTATCACCCTCCTGCGGTATGTCGCTATTTGCATCACAGTCCGTCTTGCTAAGGTCTATGTAATCCTCGCCAACACCTACACATAAGCGCCAATAGTAACGGTTGGACACATTCTCGTAGACACCCGGTTTGATATTAAAGTCTTGGAAACGAATCTGGTCACCTTCCTTGAACGGGTTCTCGATAGCCGTTTCTCCATCATCCACCAAAAGAAAGCAACGCCAAAAATCCTCGTGTTCTTCCACCGTTCCGCATTTCATTCCGGCAGCGGTGAACATGTAGTTACCCCCTGCATAAGAAAGCTTCTTTATCTCCAGTTCGGAGAACATCGCCTTGATACGCACAAAGAGTTCGTCCACTTCAATGTAGGATTTACCCGTCTTGCTATCTACTTTAATGACAAAGCCTTCACCGAGAGCACCGGAAGAAAAGTTCATGGACTGGATGTAGTCTGAAAACAATCCACCTAAGAACTTTATTAAAAATCCAGCTTCGTCCGGTCTGTCTTTTCTTATAAAGAACTTGGATAAAGCCTCTATATCAAGAGCCTTAAAGTAGACAATTCGGTCGGCGGAAGTCCTGATGAACAGTGCTGGGTCGGCATCTGCGACGCATATATATATTTCCCCGAGATTCAGACCTTGTAAATGCTCTTCATCACTCGGAGATAAAGCAGGGGGAGCTGCCTGATTGTTTTCATTAAGAGCATCACCAAACCATAATATTTTACTAAGCCTTTTTTTCATACCTCAACCTTATCAACATTAGTAAATGCAGCTTTTTCTGCGCTGAATTGCAACATCTCTCCATCTTTGGCGTGGTCTATCAGGAATGCAGGGAAAGAGGCGGAAGAGCCAGCTTCCGGAGAGCCGCCAATACCTGCAATATCGTTATTCTGTAATTCAAGAGCCATATTTATATGGAACAACTGGCTATCTTCAATAACTTGCGTCATTTCCGGAACAGAACTTTCCGAACGGACATATCTTGTCCCGTCAATTTCCACCATAGAAAGGCATAAAATGCGGTTTATGTGTTTTGCAAACCAATAAGGGACGCCGTTTGAATTTCCTATTGTAAGATTATATACATCATAAGGTACTGCGTATAATTCTTCTATCTCTTGCATTTGGTTGCGATATTGCTCATTATCTATTCGAGGGGAATATCCTCCAGGTTTAAATCCTGCTTCCACACGAAAATTAAATACTTGCTGAATATCATCTACCCAAAATATGTTATCAAAAGCGGAGTTATTGCTTTTATGGGAATAACGGATAAGCACAGTTTCCTCTAACAAGTCGTCAGAGGAGCATACGATAAAAGGTTCTGATGTATCTTCGTTGATTGTAACCGTATATACGGCATCCTCCAAGTCTCGAAGAATGGCGTAATACATCACTACATTGTCATTATGATTATATGTGGAAAGTGATATTGGTGTAGAATTTCCTGCGGCAAGATTGTTCAGGCTCGCTGAAACTTCCTCAGAAGCATTAGTGAATACCTGTATATGGATTTTATCAGAAGCGTGGAACTTCTGAATATAGTCCATATCAAGCCCAAACTTATCTTTTACAGGTGAGAAAAAAAGAGGGCAAACATCACCAACTTTTACCATGTCTTTTCGTCCTTTTATAGTGATGTGCAACTTCACACATCATGCGCAAATATACATACTATTTAGACCAATTCCAAATAATACCTTATAAAATAACGAGTGCCTGATAGACTTATATGGAATCTCCTCATCTATTAATCTACACTCTTGACTATCAAAGAATATTTTACCGCTTCCGGTCGTCCATAATTATAGCTTGCACTTTTTACGTAGCCTTTATAAATATGCCCGTTCCTTTCCACCCGAATGTAACCCTTCAAGTCTGACGGTATTTCCAAATCTCCGGTCTTGACGGAAAGTTCTCCTACTGTGAACAGTTTGTTTCCCAATACAATACTCGACCTTTCGCTAACTCCATTGATTGTCACATCACTGTTACCGTCAGATGATGTAAACTCCAACGCGTTGGCAAAAGCACCTATATACCTTGCGTTTGCTTCAATCATAAACCTTTGGGAATACATGGCATTGAACATAGTAGAAGGAGATATGACACCGGATATTATATATCCATCCCTTACAAGCTTGTATTTTTCTCCGTCAAGTGATGCTCCAACAAAGAATATATCATTATCACTGTCGCTATCAGTCGTATCTTCACCTCTTTTTTCCGCAAGAAATTCCATACCATAAGCATCGGCTCTATATGGGCTAACTAATTCCAATACGTTATCTGTCAATGTAATGCCGGTGGTGTATTCATTGGTAAAGCGGAATTCATCGCGACCATTCACACTGTCGTAATCCTGTTTGTCATACCCGACTTTTACCCCCGAATAAACCAGTCCGGCATTCACATTGTATTCCAAATCGGAAGTGCTGTCCTGCAAGTCCTTTATTTCTGTATCTTGGAATAAAGTATCACGATGAACAAATGTCACCTTCTCGTCACCGATTACAGGGACAAACCCAAATTCCGCGCTCATCCAATTGGCGAATTTGGTATAAGATGTATATATTTTGGCATTGGGAAGTCCTCGTATGCTTTCTGCCGGAACTATCATCGCCATGTCTAAACGCTCATCTACTCCGGTGGCGATTTCACCCGTTACATTGTTCTTATCAGTTATAGACCTCAGTAAACGGTTAAGCAATATTTTAGGACTGATACAATCTATTTTTACAGATTTTCCACGCTCGGAAAAACTTATATTTAACGGTGTGTCAAGACTGTTGAATTTAAAATTAACGGGAAAATTTTGATATATAGGGTCAGATTTTGCAAGTGCTATATTGAAATTAATCATCTCACCTGGAGATATTGTCAAATTCTCATCAATATCGACAGTGTATGTATTAAATGTTTGAATTGTAGCAGATTGATAATATATTTTAAGTTCTTTACTATTTTCATTATAAGAGGAAAGCCGTATATATATTGGGAAGGATACGCCCGGTCTCTGATACGTAATGAATATACTGAATTTTACTTTTATCCGTATGGTCAAATCCCTGTCAGATATATTTTTGAACAGATATTCTCCGAATAGACTTTCCGTACTTTCAAATCGGTTTTCAGCTGTATCAAAAACCTCTACAATGTCCTTTGTCGCAATTTCCGGTTGTCCTAACATATAAAAAGGAATAGTATAATAAGCATTAGGATAAGCAGTCATTACATGGGAAACATTAGGCTCTTCCGCGTCACTTGGTATAGACCATTTTATATCACTGTTCATCAACAATCTGTCATAATCCAAAGGCTGGGACTCCTTTATTTCTTTTACCGGATATTCATACTGCGTGCCTTTCTTTGCCTTAATCAAGCTTGCGAGACTGTTGTCGACGGCATTTATTTCGCACGTCGTATCATTGTAGGAAAATGTGGAGTAGTCCAAAGCGCATCTGAACTTTTCATTTAACAGCCATGAGTTATTCCGGGTATAAAACACGAGTGTTGCGGATGAGTTCAGGTAATTCGACAAATATTCTTTCAGCAATAGCGAATAAGCACCGTTGGCAAACTCAAATTTTGTGGAAAAACTACGAACAACTCCGTCATAATCCCCTCTCTTGAAAGACATCTCTACATCGTCCCAATTAACAAGCTCATTTGTGGCGTCATATGTCATTCCGCCTATCAACAGTTCACATCTGTAATACATATCTATTTCTTTTTTGAAGTTGAACGTATCATAGCATCTATGTCATCACACATACGCCTGACCATATAGGCATATTCTTTGGCGGAGAACGTGTTTTCATCAATGTGCATTTTTACATGAGACATTAAAGAAACGCGTTCTTTGGTAAAATATTCCCTATCCATTTTTATTTTCCCTATATCAGGAGATGTTTCCTGCAATTTTGCAAGGCGGTAGTTGTCAGAAGCGGAAACGCTGCTTATCCGGTTCTTTATCTTATCATGTTCGCCCTCTCTGAATTTATAACCCAAAGCAGACATGACTTCTACAGCATCACTCCAGTTTCCGGAAGAAATGAGTTCCTGACATATGGCAAGGCAATTTAATCGGATTTGAATTTTCAGCACTTCATTTTTCCGGTTTATTTGGGCGGAAACAGACTTTCCCCCTATTATTGATAAGTATTCATTGCATAGCTTCTCGGCCGCCAAAGCCTTTTCTCTGATACTATATCTTCCGCCTTGAGCAACCTTATCAATATCCCCCAGGAATATGTCTATAAAGCGGGAAAGGCATATTTTGTTTAAGTCATTATATATCATATCTTATACTCTGCTTGAAATCCAATTATAATCCGCGATATGGTTGGCTTTCTTCATAATCCGACCAATGTTCTGCAATTGTTTGGTATTGCTTTCCATCTTTCTTTCAAGTCGGCTGTAATCGTTGTTTACATTAACAACAATCCCCTCTTCTCTCATATTCTTTAGCTTTTGTTCCAATAAACCATAATCCGATGTAAGTCCTCTACGGTCATAGATATATGACAAATCAGGGATTACCTGCGCATGCGCCGGAAGGTCTACCAATGTCGGCTTATCAGGAGTGATAAAAAGCCCGTTATTAGTTACGATACCCTCTTTCTTGCCGCCATCACCTACTATTGCCAAACCGCCGGGATGGTCTTTTGTTCCTTTGGCGTATTTGGGAATGGGCTGGGCTGCTATGATAGCAACTTGTGCGGCTCCCAATGCGGCTACTATTGCGGCAAATACTGCACCAGCAATCGGTCCCGCTGTTGCATACGCTTTCATAATAGCCAATGAGGTAGCAATAGTCGTTTGAACAATAGAATTTGCTTTATCCCATTTGGCTTGCTTCTCTTGTAATGCAGCTTTTTTCTTTTCCAGCTCTGCATTTTTGGCGGCTGTCTTATCTTCGGCTGCACGTTTGCGAGCTTCTGCCTCTTCGGTGGAAATTGCACCATTTTCTTCAAGGGCTTCTATACGTTCTATTTCTTTATCGTATGCTTCATCGTTGGCTTCTTGTTCTTTTTCAATGTTTTCTATCCGGGCATCATATATATCGGTCATCAGCGAAGTGATGCCTGATACTATCTTCCCTACGGCTTCCGCCATGTTTTCAAAACTTAACTTTCCATCCTCTGCTACGTCAACCATTATATCAGATAACCCCTCGAATATTCCTGCCGTTTCACCAAGTGCATCCCTTGCGGCGGAGTTCATCCCTGACAAACCCTCTTTAAACTTGTCTATCCATTCTTCCCGTTTTTTGGTAGCATCATCATAATTTATTCCGTTTATCTGTGCTTGAAGGTTGGCTAACCTGTCTTCTAGCTCCTGATACTTTTCACTATTTGGGTCAAGAAGGGACATTTCAGCCTCCGCCTCTTTCATAAGTGTTTCAAGACGCGCCTTAGCATACTTAACCCCAATATCATATAATTTCTTTTCGTAATCCTCTTTGCTTATTTCGCCATTTGCATATTGTTTTTTTATGATATTAGCTTCTTTCAAGGCGGATGTTTCCTGCTCGTTTACCACCTTATCAGTATTTGCCTCAATCAACCCAATTCTTTCTTGGAGGTTTCGCATTATGAGAGAATTTTCCCGTTGCATGTACTTCATGCGTATCGCCACAACATCCTCTCCATTCTTTTCAGCATCCTTTATTTCCGCATCACGCATCATATTATTGAGTTGTATTTGGAGATTAAGCCTTTTGTCTAATTCTTCATTCGAGCTTTCTCCAATGGAAGCCAATCTGTTTTCAAGATTTGTTTTTTCTATTTCAAGCAGTTCTTTATCGTATTTATCGTTTATTTCCGCAATGGCTTTTCCTTTCAGCGTTTCAAGATTTTTCCGAAGCTCTATTTCTTCGTCTGTCCTACCCTTTATCTCTTTAATCCTATCATCGTATTCCTTACTGATTTCAGCTATTTCTCTTTCTCTACCGTCAGCTATCAATTCTATTTTAGATTTGGATAAATCCTCTGTTATCTTCTTGATATATTCAGCGTATTCTTCCGCTTTCTTTTTTTCATCGTCATAAGCTTTATTATTTTTACCCGGGTCATTAACCAATGCTCCTACATTGATATTTTTAGCCATTCCCTCCAAAGTCTTATCGTAATCGGTCGTCACTTTCAATAAGAACTTCCAAGCCTCTTCCTCTTTTTTGGTTTGCTCTTGTGCTTTTTCTAAATCAGACCTTCTTTTTGATAAATACACAGATTCTCGCTTACTACCTTCTTCTATGCCTTTTTCTCTCGCCTTTTGGGTAGCCTTTTCTAATGCTAATTTTGCTTCTTCTTCTTTTCTCTGTGCTTTTAAATACGTGTTATATTGATTAGTCCTTTTTATCCAAGCTTCATATCTTTGTGATGCAATTTCTGTCATTTTATCCAATTGGGCCCTTGCAATAGCATTTGCAACAAGTTCTGTACGAAGTTCTTTATAAGATTTGGTTGCTTTGCCTGCAAGAATTTCCTCGTTTGACATATTTTCAAAATATGAAGGATATTTACTTCGCAACTCATCAATGGCAGCAATACGTTCTTGCATAGAACGTTTGTTGTCTTGCGTTGCTTTGTATAACAAATCCAGCTCTGTTCTTTCCTTAATACTATCAGAAACTCCCCTACGCCTTGCATTTGCCAAATTAGTTTCCGCACTCGCTATTTCACTGATTGACTTCTTTGCCTTAAACAAACTCGCAACCCAATCTATAATCTCCGAACTATACGCAGACAATAATGTTATACCTATTACAAGTGCTGATTGCCAAGAAAATAAACTGCCAAGAAGTTGTTTCCATACCGGAACCGCAGTTTGTCCTTCGGCTTTCATCCGCTTAAACTCTTCACTTGCTCTTTTTAATTCATCCACAAACATTGGCAAGTTATTGGATATGGCAAGGAAGAATTGATTGAAACTCATTGTCAAAGACGGTAACTCTCGCAATAACTGCTGCGTCTGAACATTAAGCCCATTCCAAGAGGACGCATAATTACCTACATTCCTTTGATAATTCCCAAATTGAGAGTCAATTTCTTTCAACTTATTATTCAAAGCATTGGCTTGCGCTATCAAATTCTTTCCGACACTACTTTCCCGGTCAGCTTCACTCAACGCCTTATACCTTTTCTGCAATTCAAGCATGGCGGCATTCATTTCATAATAACTGCCGGAAGCTGAAATAATTGCCGTGGAATGATTTTTTATCAAAGCCGAATATTGTTGATTTTGCGCCATCAATTCAGTATGCCTCTGCTTTAATAGCGAAGACTGCTTTATATATTCAGACAAAGTTATTTCCCCATCTTTATAAGATTTTCCAAGAGCTTTAATATCTGCATCAATCTTTTTCATAGCCTCTTTATTGGCTATGGTATCAGCCGTTAACTTAGTAACTTCGCCATCATATGCCTGTACGGTGTCGATTATGGCGGCATAGTTCATATTTGCCGCCTGCAATTGAGTGGATGCCTGGCTTATTATATTACTTGCTGTTTGGGTACTTTTAGCCGCATTATCCTGCGCCGAAGACACCTGGTTGGATGCGGAAGATAATCCGGCAAGCATATCACTTGCATTCTTGATATTTTTAGCGAACTGTTCAAACAGAAGGTTTAACTTTTGCAAAGATGACATTGAATTTAGTTGCTGGGATACTTGACGTAGCACGGTAAGTTGTTTTGCCTGAATAGATGCCATATTTTCTTGCGTCTTATTCAATTTCTCCAACAGCGAGGTATAATTACGTGCTTTTTGGGAAAGTTCATCAAATGTTTTGGGATTAGTTTTTACTCCTTGCGCCAACTCCTTAGCAAGCTCCACATAAGACCCTTTTGTACTATCAAATTCAAGACGGAGTTCCTTTAATTGTTGTACGGCTTTTTTGTCGACTAAATCGGTAATTATAAATTCGTTTGCCATAAGTCCTAATATTGAGTGCCATGCAACATCACATGGTGATACAAAGATATTGAATTATTTAGAATTTTCTAAATAAGAAAAGCAAAAATGAAAATCAGAAAGGGAAGAAAAAAAGAAAAAGCCAGATGTAATGTCTGGCTTTATCATTTAGAAATAATCTTAATAATGCAATTAGTATATCACTGCATTTCCACTGATTATATATACCGGTAAATTAGACCTACCCTTTTCTATTTTTTCAATACTAAACGAAATAATTCCATTTGCGCCCATCTCTTTGGCTTTATTAACTGCGGATGAAATCATTCTTTCATAAGTAGGGACATAATATTTTCCAATAGATATGCTTCTTTTTTTACTTTATTTCCTGAATGAAACTCCAAATATATTGGACCTACGGGAGTAAAATCCTTATTCCCAATTTCAGTAGGATTAATTACAAAGTTAGGGTCTTTGACATATTCTCTATAATCAAGGGAATATCCTATTTCATAATAAGTGCTCTTACATGATGTTACTGATAGCAAAATCAGAAACAAAAATAATAGTTTTT
>ERZ791744.2235-NODE-2235-length-10737-cov-2.157274_pt1 | contig 10737 bp, 7 predicted proteins | sample MGYA00510039_ERZ791744 | MGnify/ENA primary metagenome ERZ791744 (study PRJEB30046, sample SAMN00791969) | human gut metagenome | study: EMG produced TPA metagenomics assembly of the A metagenome-wide association study of gut microbiota in type 2... | reverse complement strand
TTTTCCTACACAAGGGGGCTTTTTGTCTATTGTCCGTTTTTTCTGGGGCAGTTCAAAATGAACCCGGCTTTACTTTATGCAGCATTTTAAAACATGTTCAAAAACAGAGTAATGATAAACGCATTGATAAAATCAATGAACAGACTGCCTACCAGCGGCACGATAAAATAGGCTTTGGGAGCCGGCCCGTAACGGGCGACAATGGCATTCATATTAGCCATGGCATTCGGCGTCGCACCCATGCCAAAACCGCAGCCGGCTGCAGTTATCACAGCTGCTTCATAATCCCGTCCCATGAGATTGAAAATGACGAACCGGGCAAACAAAGCCATCATTGCTGTCTGCGCCAGCAGCATCACTATCAGCGGCAAAGCCAGCTCGCTGAGCTGCCACAATTTCAGCCCCATCAAAGCCATGGACAGGAATATCGACAGGGACACACTGCCCATAACGTCGATTTCTTTAGAAAAAACCTCATAACGTCCTGTCAGGTCGGAAAGATTGCGGATCACCGCAGCCGCCAGCATGGCCCCGATATAGGATGGAAAGGTTATGCCGAAAGAAGTTATCACTCCCGTGATCCAGGAACCGATACCCATGGCCAGCAGCTGACCGATGCCGAAAAGAAAATATTCTTTATCGACGGCGTAAGCCTCTTTGCCAACAACAGGAGTTTTGTGCACAGGCTCCTGCACACATTCAAAACAGAAAAGGTTATCTTTATCGATCAGATAACGGGCAATCGGCCCGCCGATAACGCTGCCCATAACAAGCCCGAAGGTTGCCGCAGCTATAGCTACGGTAGCCGCTCCCTGTGCGCCCATCTGTTCAAGCAGCGGCCCGAAAGAGCCTGCAGTACCATGGCCGCCGACCATCGGGATCGAGCCTGTTGCCATTCCGATCAGCGGTCCCAGTTTAAAGACCGAGGCCAGGCCGATACCGACCAGATTCTGCAAAATGATCAACACGGCGCAGATAGCAACCAGTTTCAAAACGCTGAGGCCGCCCTCTTTCAACATGCGTAAGCTGGCGGTATAGCCGATACTGGTAAAAAACATGGTCATAAAAAAGCCCTGCAGCGAAGTATCCATTGTCAGCTGCCAAAAACCACCTGTCGTCATGACCAGATTCAGCAGGGAGAACAGGACGCCGCCGATAACCGGAGCAGGGATACAATACTGGTCAAAAATATTGAACCTGCGTTTTAAACGCAGGCCAATATAGTAAACAACTACTGCCACAGCAGTCATTTGATACATATCCAGGTCAATATTCATCAGGTATCACGATCCTTACAAAGATTGTTCCACCCTTTCTTCCATCATAAAAGGTCAATGTAATCACAGGCTGCCAAAGCAGCTTCCGTACCATCTGCGGCAGCCGTTGTCAGCTGGCGCACCTTTTTCACGCGTCCGTCCCCGGCTGCAAAAATACCGGGACAGGAGGTAGCGCAGTTTTCATCTGTTTTGATATAACCGTAGGCATCTAATTCCACTAAAGCGGCAAAAGCTTTGTTGTCCGGGACATGCCCGATAGCAATAAAGACCGCTTCAACAGCCAGAGTCTGCCCGGCTCCGCTGACCTTATTGCGGATATTCAGCGATTCCAGCCGTTCGCTGCCGTTGATAGCAGTTACTTCACTGTCCAGAATAAAAGTAACATTTTTCTGTTCCTGCAGCTTTTCCAACAGCCGTTTTTCGCCGCTGAAATCAGTGCTGCGGTGGATAAGATACACGTTTTTGCTGGTAAAACTCAGCACCAGCGCATCATCGAGCGCCGTATTGCCGCCACCGACAACAGCCACGTTTTTATCTTTAAAAAAGGCGCCGTCGCAGGTAGCGCAGTAGGAAACGCCGGAACCAATAAATTTGTCTTCATTTTCCAGACCCAACGGACGTACACGGGCGCCGGTCGCCAGGATCACGGCTTTAGCCAGCAGCTCGCCGCCATATTCGGTCTGGACGCCTTTATGGTCGCCATAATCCTGCAAACCCGTAACTTTATCATAAACGATTTCCGCACCCATTTTAATAGCCTGATTATAAAGGGCTTCGGCAAACTCAAAGCCGGCAATGGATTCAAAGCCTGGAAAATTCTCTACGTGCGAGGCATTGATGATCTGACCGCCCTGCAGATACTGCTCGACCAGCTTGACGGATTTACCGGCACGCGCCGCATAAACTGCCGCCGTCAGTCCCGCAGTACCTGCGCCGACGATCAAAACATCAGTCATGGTTTTTTTCTCAGTCATAATTTCACCGCTTCCCAGCCGTAATTATTTCAGCATTGCCAAAATCGCCGACTTCGGCTGCACACCGACAGAACGCTTCACTTCCTCGCCGCCCGCAAACACGACCAGGGTCGGAATAGTTTCAACTTTGTACCTGGCTGCCAGATCCTGATTGGCGTCTACATCGATCTTGCAGACTTTCACATCAGTCAGTTCACTGCCAAGCTGATCAATAACAGGTCCCAGCATACGGCAGGGGCCGCACCAGGACGCCCAAAAATCGACCAGAACTTTGCCTTCCGCCTGCAAAACTTCTTTTTCAAAGGTTTCATTAGTAACATGTACAACTGCCATAATAATCGCTCCTTTTATCAATATATTTTATCTATATTTTAATTTTACCTATTCATGATTATAATTGCAACAAATAATAATTACATTATCATTGCTAAAAGCTCCATAAATTTATTCCCCGATTAGCTGAAAAACTAAAAGCACTTTACCTGTATATACTCTGGTAAAGTGCTTTGATGATCATTTATGATAGATCTTATATTGTTTTTTACCGTTTCTTTTAGCTTCGTACAAGGCTGCATCACTCTGCCTGATCAGCAGGTCAATATCCGTAAGGACATCGCTGACCGCAATACCGACACTGGCAGACAGCACAGAAAATTTATCATTAGAAACTATCGACTGCTGCAAACCATTTAAAAATGTTTCTGCCATCGCAGCCAGTTCCGCATCTGTTTTCTCGCCTAAAACTACCACCAGAAACTCATCGCCGCCGATACGGGCAAGAAAATCGCCGCTGAAAGTCTGCTTCAACAGTTTGGCAACCATCACCAAAGCCGTGTCTCCAACCTGATGACCATATTCGTCATTGATCTTTTTAAAATTATCAAGATCGATATAAAAAAGATTGACGTGCCTGGACATGATTTTATTCCGCGTCATATACTCATAAAAATAACGGCGGTTATACAGGTCTGTCAGCTGATCAGTATTAGCGCTGTAAATGATCTTCTTTTCCAGATGACGCTCGACTGTTACGTCGCGGCACATACACAGCATACCTACGGCCGTACCGAAAACATCAAAAATCGGCTTTTCGTAAATTTCCAGATTCTTTTCACGCTTACCCACAATAATTTTGGTATCAGCATAACCTTTGGCATTTATTTCGCTCATATGCGCTAAATTCTGCTGTTTCCACTGCTGATATTCCTGTCCGATCAAAGCTTCCTTCTCCGTTGCAAAATACTGCGCACAGACATCATTGACATTGATGATTTTACCAGCCTCATTTGTCAGCAATACTGCAAAAGGCAGATTACGCAGAATTACTTCCAGTTCCGCGCCCATATTTTCCAGATCGGTAACGTCATGCGCAATACCAACAGTGCCGATCAGCTGCTCATTATCGTCAAAGATCGGGGATTTATAGGTCTTAAACTGCCGCATCCCGTGCTTTGTTTTAACTTTTTCATCAAAGATACAGGTTTTCTTTTCCTGCAAAACGATTTCTTCTGATTCCAGACAAATATATTCGCGCTGCTCGTATTCTTCCTTCTTCATATCCCAGATATAATAGTGGCCGCGGCCTTCAATATCCTCTTTGGTCTTGCCCACGGCCCGGCAAAAGCTGTCGTTTACCTTTAAATGAGCACCGCGAATATCCTTGAACCAGATCAAACTGGGAATACTGTTAATAGCCGTCTCAATATAGCCCTGTGCTAAATTACGGTCTTTAGTGATTTTGATCTGTTCAAAAAGCTTTCTTAGTTTAAACGACACAAAAGACTTACTATAAGGTTTGATCCAAATATCTGCCAAAGCCTGACTATAAATTTCATCACGACTATCTAAAGTGTCGGCAGCGGCACAAAATATCACTGCTGCATCTTTTTTAGAATTTTTTACAACATCTGCCAAAACAGCTTCGGGCAGCTCACAAATAATGACATCAGCAGTTTTAACGGCGGCGTCAGCCGACTGCTTTAAAAACAGCTCGTGTTCAAAACCGGTCAACGGTTCGATGGCGCTGACAGCATCATATATGCAATTATCCTGACTTAAAATCAATACCTGTAATTTGTAATGATACACAATTTCACATCCAAGTTTTTCATTTCCCCATAAATTAGCTCATACGCATACTATTACAATTTTTATCATTATTTTATTTATATCACATTAAATTATATGCTATTAATTCTTTTTTGTCTACTTATTAGGAAACAGCATACTTCATATTCTATACTATTTTTAAGAAAACAACAGCAGAGGTCAGCTAAAAAATGTGTTAACCAAGGTAAACTATTATAATTCCTAATTCTATATTCCTAATTCTATAAAAATTCTATTTTTTTATCTTTTTCCGTTATATAATCACTGTTTATTGAATATAGACAAAGCAGCACTATTAAAATCTATGTTTTTAATAGTGCCTGCTTTTATTTTAAGAACACACAATCATTTAGAGTTTTTTAAGTAAATCTTCTAAACCTATTTTAAAAATACTACCGAATATCTATCAAGAAAATGAGTTCTCTGATTTTCTGCCAACAACCTATTTGCATCTTCAACAGAAATAATTACATCACATTTATTTACAACCCTTGGCTTTAAAGCCACTATTTTAATTATCATAGGATCTGTACCCGCACGTGTTGAATAACTGCCAACACTGTCTGCGTATTCTACGATTCCATTTAATATAGCATAGTCTTTATCAACATTATGTACACCATAAATAGATCTACCATTAGTGTCATAAATTGCCGGACAAAAAGTTTTTTCCAGTCCCGTTCCTGATGCATCAATTACAAGACCAGTAAATCCTCCTGATTGAGCAACATAACTTTCATTGAAATTGTCTTCTGGAAGAGGCAATTTAACAGGCTCTTTATTACCAATCACTGCATTATAAGCTATATCTGCGACACTTCCACTTCCATACATAGGAACTTCCATAATAACATGATATAATCCATCTTCTGTCACTTCTTCTTTTTTTACTACAGCGCCTTTAATTACACCGCTTACTTTAGTTTTAATAATATCATCAGTAAGCATAAAATTATTTACTGTTGTTTCAGAATCTACAGCAGTACCTTGGATAGTTTCCACAAGATTTCTCTGGGCATCAACTACAGCAGCTCTCCGAGCCATGACTTTAGCCCTTCCAAGCGGCATACCTACCGGCATTGTTCCATAACCATCCGCACTAATAGCTTCACTTGAGTTTGTATATTGTTCTTCAGCCAAAACTACGGAAGAGCACTTTCCAAAACATGCAATAATCAGTGCCATACTCAACCACACTGCGGAAATAACTATTGTTAAACGTTTTTTTAATTTCATAATTTTCTTCCTTTCTCAATATGCTCCTACTGAAATAGTATTATACGTAATCTCTCTTAAGGCTAAATTGAAATCCACAGCCTGACTTAATTGGTTAAACAAATTTTGCGGTGTCCCAGAATACTTTACCGTAATATTGGCTCTACCATTACTGTAGTTTGTTATATTAGCTGAATTTACACCCCTAATATTTTGTAATTCTTTACAAATCCTGGTAATTTTATTGATATCAGAAGCTATAACGATTACATCAAAATTCTGGTTATTACTGCTTCCATATCCCATAAGCTGCTCTACAATATAATCGCCCATTTTTTCTCCTGCATCATTGAGGGCTTTTTTAGCAGCAATAAATTCAGTTAAATCAGCCGCAGTCCCATAAGTTCCATTAGCGGCTATGATCTGACCAGTTTTGACAATGAAAATTTTGGCTTCCAACCTCGCTTTACATGACATTATCCCCGTATCATGTCTTCCATTACCGATAAATTTCCCTACATCACCTACGCCCTGGCTAAAAGCTTCCCCAACTATTACAATATCTACGTTCAAACTATCTGCCAAACTTCGAAAATCGCTGTTAGTCAACGCTGCTAATCTATTTAGGCTGTAACGTATATTACTAACATCAGTAACATGAGAAAACCCTGCTTCTGTTAATTTTCTTATAACTGCAGTTTCACCAGCCGGGTCAGGAATACGAGCAGAAATATGATATTCTGGAATTATTACAGCTATTTTGGGGTCACGCAACTGCCTGTTGATAATCCCCAATTTCGTTAGCTCATCCATTAGTTTAGAATTAGAATCAGTACTCACAACCGCATCAATGATTACTTCCCATGCATCACCATTACGTTTCTTTTCCACAATCTTATAATTATTAATATAGCCTTTGGACTGTGTATAAATCTCATCATTGACCAGCATACTATTTTGCACTAAAGTATTTGAATCAACCATCGTTCCTACAGCTTTTTCTACAGCATTTCTTAAAGCATCACTTTCTGCATTTTCAGCAGTATCGCCATAACCAGAAATAGTTATTTGTCCAGCAAAAGCAATTGATGATATAAGAACACTGGCTAATACTAAAAATATTATGACTATACGCGGCTTCATCAAATTACCTCTTAACTTTATGGCCTGTTTTAAAAATCGCATCTTGTTTTTTTATCTCACCTACAGCATAATTAGGCTTAACTTCACTGATTTTAATAGTACCTATCGTTTCTTCTTCAACCCCAAGTACTTCGCCCGTAACCGGATGCATTAACATTTTCCCTTCTTTGTACACAGTATATATATCGCCATTTTTTACGCCATCATCAAAGCCCAGATCAAAATAAACTTTATTCCCGCTAACGCTTATAATAGTACCAGACATAGGATTCAAATCATTCATTTTATCCAAAATTATATGGGCAGCTTCAGTTGAAGCTCCATTCAAAAGATTCTCTGCACTTACGCGTGTATTAGACTGCTGCATTTCACTTTTTGTACCTTCGACAATATCAGAAACTAAAATTACTCCTGTTTTATTATCTACTATCCGCACCGAGAACTTAACTTTAGCTTTATATCCTGTATATAAAATATTGTTGAAAGGCATAATATCGGCACTAACAACACTACCCATCAAAGTATAATCCGCCCCTGATAATTTACCAATTTCAATAGCGCTGCTGCCATCTACAACGCCAGAATTTTGCAAACCCAATTCCATGAATATCTTATCTAACGCACCACGTTCAACAACAATATAATTTTTATTTTGCACTAATCCATTCAGAACTTCATTTTCTAAATTAGTAGATACAAACCTTCCATAACTATTTCCAACAGCATTATTAAATTCTGTAACGGCAACTTTTTTAGTAGCGGCTTCACCTATTATACAAATACTCATTACCATCATTAAAATTAAATAGACAAAAGACTTAGCCATTTTTTTCATATAAAGCCCTCCCCAATATTTAATACCAATATATGTTATACTCCCAACATATAACACCACCATTTCATTTCCATACAACATATATTCAGCATATATAGTATATTTTATTATTTTTCGTACAAAACATCAATCTAAAATTAAATTATTTTAACTTTACTGCATCTCATTTTAAACTCTTTACCTATTAATTGTTTTGACGTCTATGTTCTCTACTCTATGCAAAATAGAAAAAGAGCCTTCGAGATTTATCTCGAAGGCTCTGAACCTTTGATAGTGGCGGAGTGGGTGGGATTCGAACCCACGCACGAGTCACCCCGTCTAACGATTTAGCAAACCGTCCTCTTCAGCCACTTGAGTACCACTCCGTTTGACTTACTTGGATAGTATACACTATCCTGATATTTTTTTCAAGAGTATCGCTGCAAATATTTATTCTGCCGCCTTTGACATCAGGCAATGATAAATATGGCGGAGAGGGTGGGATTCGAACCCACGGAGACTTGCGCCTCGCTGGTTTTCAAGACCAGAGCCTTCAACCACTCGACCACCTCTCCGTGCTATTTTGTTATTATACGGCAAATACGCCTTCTCGTCAAGTTCAAACAGACAGACAACAAACTGTCCGGGCCCCTGCTGCACCGCAGTAAGCAAAGACCGCCGTCAAAAATGACGGCGGTCTTATTACAGCTAAACTCAGGCTTTGCCTGCCAGACGTTTATAGTTATCCAAACGTTCTTTAGCATCCTGTTCAGTTTTCTCGAACAGGGCTTCAGCTGTTTCAGGATACTGTTTGAGCAGGGAAGAATAACGAACCTCGCCCAAAAGGAACTCTCTGAAATCAGCAGTAGGCTCTTTGGAATCCAGGCTGAAAGGATTCTCGCCTTTTTCTTTCAAAGCAGGGTTATAGCGGTAGGTTGCCCAGTAACCGCAGTCTACAGCACGCTTAGCTTCCAGCTGGCTGCAGCCCATGCCTGCTTTCAGACCGTGGTTGATACACGGAGCGTAAGCAATGATCAGGGAAGGTCCGTCGTAAGCTTCTGCTTCGGCGATCGCCTTCAAGGTTTGATTTTTATCGGCACCCATGGAAATCTGAGCTACATAAACATAACCATAGCTCATAGCCATCATGCCCAGATCTTTTTTCTTAGTCTTTTTGCCGCTGGCAGCAAATTTGGCAATAGCCGCAGCAGGCGTAGCTTTAGAAGACTGGCCGCCGGTATTGGAATAAACCTCGGTATCGAAAACCATTACATTGACGTTTTCGCCGGAAGCCAGGACATGATCCAGACCGCCGTAACCAATGTCATAAGCCCAGCCATCGCCGCCAAAGATCCAGTGGCTACGTTTGACAAAGAACTGTTTTTCTTTATACAGCGCCGCGCATTTATCGCATTGGCTCTGATATTTTTCCAATACCGCTGTCAAAGCTTCAGCACGTTCCCGCGTACCTTCGCTGACTTCCATATTGTCGAGCCAATCCTGCATTGCCGCTTTCAGGTCAGCGGGAATATCCCCTGCCAAAGCTGCTTTTACCATCTCGGCAACACGTTCACGGGATTGTTTGACACCCAGGTACATACCCAAACCATATTCGGCATTATCCTCAAAGAGGGAATTTGCCCAGCTGGGGCCGTGGCCTTTGCTGTTGGTGGTATAAGGCATGGAAGGCGCGCTGGCGCCCCAGATCGAGGAGCAGCCTGTCGCATTGGCGATCATCATGCGGTCGCCGACCAGCTGAGTTACCAGTTTGGCATACGGCGTTTCGCCGCAGCCGGCACAGGCGCCGGAGAACTCAAGCAAGGGCTGTTCAAACTGTACGCCTTTAACAGTGTTCTTATTCATCGGATTAGGTTTAACTGTGACCTGATGTGCAGTGTAATCCCAATGAGCAGTTTTGGCCAGCTGGCTTTCCAGCGGTTTCATAACGAGGGCTTTTTCTTTAGCCGGGCATACCTGCGCACAGTTACCGCAGCCGGTACAATCCAGCGGTGAAATCGCCATATGGAATTTAAGCTCTTTCGCTCCGACAGCATCTTTATATTCCAGTCCCTGCGGTGCGTTGGCAGCTTCCGCTTCCGTCATCAGCACAGGGCGGATAACTGCGTGCGGGCAAACGAAGGAGCATTGGTTACACTGGATACATTTATCCATTTGCCATTCCGGCACATTGATAGCGATACCGCGTTTTTCATAAGCAGAGGTACCGCTGGGGAAAGTACCGTCGATGTTTTTATCGAAGGTGCTGACAGGCAGGTTATCGCCTTCCAGACGATTGACCGGAGTCAGGATATTATCGATAAATTCGTTGCCGGTAACCGCGATATTGGCATCGCCGGCAGCTTCAGCCCAGGCAGCCGGTACATCGATCTTCACGATGGCATCGACGCCGCGGTCGATCGCCGCATAGTTCATATCGAGCACAGCCTGTCCTTTCAAACCGTAGGAATGATCGACAGCTTCTTTCAAATACTTGACAGCGTCAGCCAGAGGAATGATATCTGCCAGTTTGAAGAAAGCAGACTGCATGATCATGTTGATACGCCCGCCCAGACCGATTTCCTGAGCGATCTTGACTGCGTCGATAGTATAGAAATTAATAGCATTTTTAGCAATGTAGCGCTTGATATTACCCGGCAGATGCGTTTCCAGCTCTTCCTTCGACCAGTTACAGTTCAGCAGGAAGGTGCCGCCTTTTTTCAGGCCCGCAGTAACATCATACTTATCTACATAAGACTGGTTATGTACGGCTACAAAATCTGCAAAAGTGATCAGATAAGGAGCACGGATCGGCTCATGCCCGAAACGCAGATGCGAAACGGTGATACCGCCGGATTTTTTGGAATCATAGGAGAAATATCCCTGAGCGTACATATCGGTATAATCGCCAATGATCTTGATCGCGCTTTTGTTAGCGCCGACAGTGCCGTCACTGCCCAGGCCCCAGAACTTACAGCTCTTGGTAGCGGCAGGAGTAGTATCCAGCAAAGTTGTTACAGGCAGAGAAGTATTGGTAACATCGTCAACGATACCGACCGTGAAATTATTTTTCGGCTCGGGTGCAGCAAGATTTTCAAAAACCGCCATAACTTCTGACGGAGTCAGCTCTTTGCTGCCCAGGCCATAACGGCCGCCGATGATGAGCGGGGAAATTTCTGCTTCATAGAAAGCGCCGCGCACATCCATG
>ERZ791744.2220-NODE-2220-length-10786-cov-3.123567_pt1 | contig 10786 bp, 7 predicted proteins | sample MGYA00510039_ERZ791744 | MGnify/ENA primary metagenome ERZ791744 (study PRJEB30046, sample SAMN00791969) | human gut metagenome | study: EMG produced TPA metagenomics assembly of the A metagenome-wide association study of gut microbiota in type 2... | reverse complement strand
AACTGCCCAAGGTGGGATGCCTCGAATGAGCCGGTCTTCAATTCTACGCAGCAATACGCGTGTATGCGGGTATTGTAAAACAGAAGGTCGATGAAGATTTCTTTTTCGCCTACTTGCAGTCGGTACTGTCTTCCCATATAAGCGAATCCGGTGCCCAACTCCACAAGGAATTTCGTCACGTTGGAGACAAGAGCGTCTTCAAGTTCCCGTTCGTTATAGTCCTCTGTCATCGCCAGAAAGTTGAATACGTATGGGTCTTTGGTGGTTTGCTGGGCAAGATCGCTTTGAGGTGCCGGGAGCGTTTTGCTGAAATTGGTGAGGGCTTTTGCCTGACGCTCGTACAGGTCGGTGCCGAGGAAATTCAGTAGCACATCGCGTCCCCAGCTATTCTCTATCACCTTGCGGACAAAGAAAAGAGCCTTTTTCGCATCCCCTTTGCATTTGTCTATTATACGCTGTTGATGAAACCATGGAATTGAGCATATCTCTTTAAGCAAATCGTCTACACCCTGTAGATGATTTTGCTTCTCGAAATCGTCTACGCCCTGTAGACGATTTTCAACCAGTTGGGAATAAAGCTGATAGAAATAGTACGTGTATTTGAGGTTGGTCTCTGAAAAGCCTTTTTCTCCAGGCATCTCAGACCTCAAATCATGACTAAGCGTTTTGTAGAATCCGGTGCCATAAGTGTTGGCATACTGTTTGTCGGCAATGTCGCGTCCCAGACTCCAATAGTATTCCAACAATGTGCGGTTGGCATCTACGGATGCTTTAAGACGGGCGGAAAGGTACCGTTGCTTGAGTTCCTTAACCCAGCTACGGTACTCTTTATTCTGAGAGAGCGTCAAATCCTGTGTCATAATACAAAATTACGCATTTTTCTTCGATTATCAGTAAATCCCAATGGTTTAATCAAGTAGATCAACAAGTTCTTTCTTCATGTCCTCGTCGATGTCGCGGTACCGGGCGAAGGCTTTGCTGCCTTCCTTATGACCGCTGAGGGAGCCGACAAGATTGGGGTCTTTGACTTTCTTGTAGAGATTGCCGATAAAGGTACGTCGGGCGAGGTGGCTGCTTGCGATTTCGTTGAGGGGGCGTTTCTCCTCCGCGCCTGTTGTCGGGTTGAGGACTGTCACCATGCGGTCCACTCCACATACAGTGAAAAACTTCTTGATTGCCACGTTGTATTTCTGCGAACTGATGAACGGGAACAGTTTCCCTTTCAAATCATCGCGCCCGGCATATTTATCTACCAGAGCCTTCGCACGTGCATTGAGCGGAACGCGGACGACCTGAGGACGTTCTCCTTTGGTCTTTTGTGGCATATATTCTATGGCTCCGTTGATTATGCTTGCCGGAGTCATAGCCATGAGGTCGGACACACGGCAACCGATAAGACACTGAAAGATGAAGATGTCGCGCTGAGCCTCCAGTGATGGATTAGCCGAAAGGTCATAGTCGGCAATCTTGTCGCGCTCTTCAAGAGAGATGTAGTAGGGAGTGCCGTACACTTCCGTTGTCGTTCCGTTATATTTGGCAAACGGATCGTTGGTCGTCAATTCCTGGTCTCTGCACCAGCGATAGAACGCTCTCATCAATCCGAAGAGGCCGACGATGGTATTGTCTCCCTTGGGATGGGGTTTCGGCTTCTTACGCTGGGAGTGGGTGTCAGCCGGAACAGCCTCATAAATCTTCGGATATTTCTTGTAGAACTTGTGTTCATTGCGGAGGAAATTCTCAAAGTCGTTCACGTCATCGACAGTGAAGTCATCGAGTTTGATTTTATACCGACGGTTGCCGTTGGCGCGGACGTAGAGTTCATATCGCATCAACGCACGTTTGAGAACGCGCAGATGCTTGATTCTCCATTCCGAGATATTCTTCTTTGTGATGTAGTCCTCGAAGATGTCGAAGAAGGTGACTTCTGGAGCAATAGGTGTATCCTCTACGGGGGGATTGAGGAACAAGTCCAGCTGAGTGAGAAGAAAGTCCTTCGTCACTTTATTAAGCGGGGTGTCCTCACAGATACGAATGAGGAACTTCTCAATTTCATCAAGACGATCCTGAACATCGCGGACTTCCTTCTTCAATTCCGGATCACGCGGATTAGAGAATTTGTTATCCTTGAACAGCTCTTTCTTGATGAAGAGACCGCTCTTGATACGGTGTGATACACTATGGGAAACGGACACTCGGAGCATGATTTCAGCCCTGCCCGAAGGATTTGTCTTCGCCGATAAAGCGCGTTTAATTGTCGCCATTGGAGAGTTTCGTTTAAATTCAACTTAGTTTACTTACTTGATATTTAGGCTCTAAAGCCACTACAAAGATACAACAATTTTTGTCAGCAAATTGTCAGCGAAGGTTGAATTTTAACAAATCGAGTTCGAGTCTGATTGAAATTTGAACCAATTCAATTTAGTTTAATTCAGTTGAAATACAGCATTTTACGCAAATATCGACATTCACTTAAAAAAGAGCACTATTCATTTCGATTCAGAGTTAATGCCCCTGTTCTGGGCACCATTACAAATAGCAAGTGATTATTCTCAGTCACTTGCTATTTTCGCTTTTACCTATGTGAACTTCCTACCTCGCAACTCCACGATTTACCCGAATAAACCTAACTGACACGAATTGAACAAACCCGAATTAAATTCCCTGTCATTTATTAATCGAGTAGATCTTTACAGAAAGATATTTATTTCCCACAGAACAACATAACAACTACATACTTCGCGAAATAATTTAAAATTTTCAATCCTGTATAAATTTTCAACCAATAATAAAACCAACCATGACTAAACTACTTAAAAAATCCTGCCTGTTAGCGGTCTCGCTTTTTATTATATGCGCGGTCTCGCTACCATCGTGCGGCAATTCAGACAAGGCCGACACCCGCTATGTCGCCGCCAAACTCGTTGATTCCGATATGTGGAGCATCGTTGATGTTAATACCGGCGAAATAATCCATAAAGACGAGTTCAAAAGCCAACCGTCAGTCATAGTTAACGACAAATTCTGTGTTAAAAACGAAAGTGGCTTATATGACTACTTCACTGTGGACAATGTAACCAAACCATTAAATAGCGAAAGCTATCTTTATGCCTCCTCTTTCAATGAGAATGATGTCGCTCTTGCCGTACTCAAAGGCAAAGGCATCTCCATTATCAATGGGAAATGCGAGGTGGTTGCAAATCTTGACAATTCCATTGTGTCTGCCAGCGATTTTGCCAACGGATATGCGACAGTATCAAATGATGACAATAAACAGGGCTATATCAATGAAAAAGGTGAAATTGTCATCAAACCTTCTTACGACCCCGCATTTAATTTCTCTGCCGATGGCGTTGCAATTGTTGGAAAAGAAATAAATGATTCAACAAATAAGTATTTTGCTATTGATACCGCAGGCAAAGAATTATTTTCATTCTCATCCAATGAATATAAAGACTTTGGTTCTTTCAATAATGGTTACCTTCCGGTTCAGAAAGAAAACGACGAGGTAGTCTTATTGGATAAGGCCGGAAAAAGATTCAGTTCTATTGGCAAATGGAAAGGACATCTCCCCTCTTGGCTCGGTTTCAATGATGGAGCTATCGTTTTTATGGATGGTGATGCATATGGCCTTAAAAACGAGAAGGGCGAAATCGTCATACGTGCCAAATATGATGAACTTATCCCTCTGACTCAAATAAACGATAAATACTACCTTGCTAAAAAACAAGAAAAGTATGGCGTTGTGGATAAAGATGACAATGTCATAATACCTTTTGATTACACGGTACTGGGGTATATTAACAAAGAGGTTCTCATTGTCGGGGAGGGTAAATCTTTTAACTTCATGAATAAAGATTTAAAAGAAGTCGGCCAGAACAACTATACAAATCTTTCATTTATGACCGGATCCGCTATTTACAGCAACTACTTCAATGCAGAAAAAGAAGCTCGTAAAATTATATCAAACATAACCGACACGACATTCTTCAAAACCCGCAAAGGAATGGTGCTTCGCGACTTTAAGGACAAACTTAGCGGTTACAAATATGCCGATATGGACACGTCCTCATTAAGTGAATACGGCTATCCATTCTCTTTCCTGTATGGCTTTGACAACACTCTTTCTTCCCAACGATACGAATACATTTACGGCTATCGTTTCCCGACTTCGCCTGAATATAATTACAATGCCAACCTTTCAGGTGTATTTGCCCATAACAATACATTTAAAAAATTTCAACCCGGTTCCGAAGAAGCGCTTGCCAAGGCATTCGATACTCAGATCCAGAAGGCGGGATTTAAACCGGTAGAAGGGAAGCCGAATTGGTTCAAAAACGATAAGGACATGGCCGTAGCTTTGGCTTATTACAAAGGAGAGGTAACAGTGATGTGTTCATATCAGCCTCGCTTTATGGAGCTAAGCGTAGAACGCAAACCCCGCGATGGATCATCAAAAGACAATGTTCAGGTAGACTATATTGATACATTTGGTTTAGAGAAAGCTGAAGATTCACTAGCCGTTGATTCTCTCGCCGTAATAGAAGAAGTGATTGCAGATTAAATGAATCTTCATATACAAATACATATAAATACCCTTCGGATGCCTCCGAAGGGTATTTATATACTGTCTGTTATGCGCTTATGTTTCTCGGCTTATTTCATTGTCATATCGGAATTAATCACTAAATTTGCATTATTCGTTAATCAGAGCGCAATGGTAAAATACCTGAATCGACTAAAAAATTGTTCCTCCACAACAACATAAGACAGATCTATGGCTTTCTCAGATGCTTCCTGTCATTGCCGTTTGTCTTAAAAGGACGTACAGACATTGATCGATCCGAATGAGGTGGTGATGGCTCCTGAGTTAGATGCGAAGCATAATTCAGTTAAAGACAGAAGACTATGAAAGAATCCGGTTTTGTTTATATTCTCACCAATCCAAGCTTTAGGGAAGATTGGGTAAAAATTGGCAAAAGTTCACGACCGGTCAACATTCGCTCAAAAGAACTTGACAACACTGCCGTGCCGTTGCCATTTGAGATATTCGCAACGTTACAGACCGTAAAATATGACAAGGTAGAAAAACTCGTCCATAAAACGATTGATCGTCTTACCGATTTGCGAATCCGACAGAATCGCGAGTTTTTTAATGTCGCTCCTCAGATAGCCCTTGATATTTTCCGCGATATCGCACAGACTATCGACGATGCCATTGTTACTGAATATGAGGACAACAAACCCATAAGACAGTATTCTATGGCAGACGCTGAAACAACAGAGGCAAAGGGAGGACATTCCGATGAACCAGTTCATACGACAGTAACAGACAAACATAAATCTACCAAGAAGCCAAGATTCAAATTCAGTCTTGTCGATATAAAAATCGGTGAGGAGCTGGTATTCATTCCCACCGGTATCCATGTTAAAGTGGCAAGTGATGATTCCATAGAGTATAAGGGACGCATATATAAGTTGTCCCCGTTTGTAGGTACCTTCCTTCCGGAAGATAGGCAGACCCCTTCCGGAGCTTATCAGGGTCCATTATACTTCACATATAAAGGAGAACGTCTGACCGATTTACGTTTCAAAAAAGAGATGGCAAGCGAAATAAAGTCCGACTGATTATTTTTTTGTTCCTGAAGTTCCGATAATATAAAACTATGCGAACATGACACCGGAAGAGAAAGCGAGACATAAAATAGATCGGATGTTTACCGATGCCGGCTGGGATGTCATCGACCGCGAGGAATACGCAGCCGGAATGACAGCTGTGGCTATACGTGAGGGTTTGCTGAAAGGCAATAAAGAAACTGATTATTTTCTCTTCCTAAACGGCAAAGCCGTAGGAGTCCTCGAAGCGAAACGCGAGGAAGTAGATGTATCAAGCCAATGCGTATGGGAGCAGGCTGAGGATTATGCCAGGAGTGTGCCTTCATGTTATCCTGTCATATCCAATCCCCTCCCGATTGTCATGACTTCCAACGGACGCGAACTTTATATGCGTGACATGCGTCAGTCTGAATCCAATTACTATTCACTTGTCAAGATGCCGTCGCCGAAGAAAATTGTCGGAATGCTCGGCATTGACAATCCCTTTGCCGGACTGCCAGGTGTCCCGAAGAAAGGTCTCCGTGAATGTCAGTTTGAAGCCATAACCAACCTTGAAGCCAGTTTCCGAATAGGTCAGAAAAAGGTTCTGATGGTACTTGCCACCGGAGCCGGCAAAACATATACAGCATGTATGGCGGCATATCGTATGCTCGCTCATGTTGGCATGAAGAAGGTACTTTTTCTCGTTGACCGCAACAATCTCGGCAAACAGGCTGAAGGAGAGTTCGGCACATTCCGGTTGACTCAGAACGGGGATGCCTTCAATACCATCTATGGAGTTTCCCGTCTCACGAATAACGAGATTCCATCGGACAGTAATGTAATCATCTCCACCATTCAGCGTCTTTTTGCCTTTCTGAAAGGAGAACCAATCATAGACGATTCCGATGAAGAATCCACTCCTGATGGTCCTGCCGAGTTGACGTTGCCCGACAATCCGAAGCTTCCCCACGATTATTTCGATATGATAATAATCGACGAGTGTCACCGCTCGATATATGGCAACTGGAAAAAGGTCCTTGATTATTTTGATACGGCACGATTGGTCGGACTTACGGCAACCCCCGTGCCGGAAACGCTTGCTTTCTTCAACAACAACGTAGTTGTGAATTACACTCTTGAACAGAGTATACTTGACGGCGTTAATGTAGGGCACCGCGTTTACAGTATAAAGACTGAGGTAACTACCAACGGAGGAGCAATCAGAAAAGGTGATAAACTTCGAAAAGAAACAAGATATACCGGCTCGGTCGAGATCATCGAAAACAAAGAGACATCGACATACACACGGGAGGAACTTAATCGCAGTATAATAAATCCTGCACAGATAAAACTTGTACTTGAGACATTTCGCGACAGCATTTATACGGATATGTTCACCGAGCGTGAGCCTAAGATGGACTATATTCCGAAAACCTTGATTTTCGCGCTCAACGAGGTGCACGCCACCAATATCGTCAAGATAGCCAACGAGGTTTTCGGTCGCGATGATGACAAATTCGTGCAGAAAATCACGTATTCATGCGGCGACAGCAATAAACTCATAAAGGATTTCCGCACTGACAAGGATTTCCGTATAGCCGTCACCTGCACTCTTGTAGCCACAGGCACAGATGTGAAGCCGCTCGAAGTGGTGATGTTCATGCGAGATGTTTCCTCTCTTCCCCTCTATATACAGATGAAAGGTAGAGGCGTTAGGACAATCGGTGACGAAGCACTCCGCAATGTCCCCCCTAACGCCGATACAAAGGACTGTTTTTATCTTGTTGATTGCGTTGGTGTGGTTGAAAGCATGAAAGGCATCCCGTCTCACGAGTATCCTCCCGCACAACATATAACCCTCAGGAAGCTTCTTGAAGATATTACTCACGGCTTTATCCCTGACGAACATCTCAACAGACTGGCCGGTATCTTGGCACGCCTTTATAACAAGGCTGACAAGGAACAACGAAAAGAGTTTATCGACCGCTCTCACGGTATGGATATGCGTGATCTTGCCAACCTGATTTATCAGGCTCTTAAAAATCAGACTCTACCTCCGTTTATTGATGTCAATCAGCCCAACCTTGAACGCAAAGAGCTTGTAAGTCCGCTTTCAATGAATCCAAAGGCTCGCGAATGGATTCTTATTCTTGCAGCCGGATTCATAAAGACTCTGCAACCCGGAGAAGACAATCTAATATCGAAAGGTTTTTCCCTCGAAGATGCCAGCACCACTACACAGGCGTTCGAGGAGTATTGTCGTACCCATGCAGACGAGATAGAGGCGTTGCGCATAATCTACAATAACGAGAGCACACCGATTACATTCGCCATGCTTCAGGATTTGAAGCGGCAAATGGAACAGGCCAACAGCAGTTTCCGCGCTGGAGCATTGTGGAACTCATACGCCGTGCTCAAACCCGACAAGGTGAAACGTTATACCAATAGGTCGGAACGAGAAGCCCTTACAAACATTATACAGCTGGTACGTTTCGCATTCCGACAGATTGAGCGCCTCGAAAGCGTTGTAGGTACAGCCCGTCAGTATTTCAACCTCTGGATGGGTCAGAATCAGCGAGAGCTTACGCCCAAACAGCGTGAGATTATCAGTCTGGTAGTGGATTATATCGCATCGAATGGGGCTTGTTCAATCGACGATATCAAAGAGGATGATAAAACACGCGCGGCGCAGCTTATAAAGGCATTCGGCAATAAGCAGAACGCAAATGCAGCCCTCGACTCTCTCTTCAGTTTCATAGTATTCAGAAAAACAGCAGCATAAAACAAATGGCAAAGAACGCTACATCCGAGCAATCGCTTATCAAGAAAGTATGGAATATGGCCACCGTTCTCGCTGGAGTCGGTGTGGGATTCACTGATTATATCACACAACTCACGTATCTCCTGTTTCTAAAGATGGACGAGGAGAATGTAGAACTTTTTGAGGAGGAATCGGCCATTCCCGACGGATGCACTTGGAACTCGCTACGTGAACTCGACGGCATGGATCTTCTTGATCACTATGAGGAGGTTCTAAAACGGTTGAGTCAGGAGGAGGGGTTAATAGGCACCATATATACCAAGGCGGTTAACAAAATCGAGCAGCCGGTCTATCTGAAAAAAGTCATCACAATGATTGACGAGGAAGACTGGCTCGGTATGGATGTGGATGTCAAGGGTGCCATATATGAAGGAATATTGGAGAAGAACGGTCAGGATAAGAAAAGCGGTGCCGGCCAATATTTCACACCCCGCCCGCTCATCAAGGTGATGGTCGATTGCATCAGCCCCAAAATCGGAGAGACAGTCTGCGATCCTGCCTGCGGCACCGGTGGTTTCCTCTTGGCAGCTTACGATTTCATGAAGCTTCAAAGTCAGGACAAAACCAAGCGCGATTTTCTGCGTGACAAGGCATTGCATGGTAGCGACAATACTCCACTTGTTGTCACTCTTGCATCGATGAACCTCTATCTTCATGGTGTGGGGACAGAGCGTAGCCCTATTGTCTGCGAAGACTCGCTTGAAAAGGAATCCTCGATAAATCCCGATGTTATCCTTGCCAATCCGCCTTTCGGTACCCGTGCCGCCGGGTCGGTGGAAATCAATCGTCCCGACTTTTACATAGACACCAAGAACAATCAGCTCAACTTTCTTCAGCACATGATGCTGATGCTCCGACAGGGAGGTCGTGCCGCAGTTGTATTGCCCGACAATATATTGTTTGAAGGATCCGGCGAACCAATTCGTCGTCGGTTGCTAACAGATTTCAATCTTCATACAATTCTCCGTCTTCCAACCGGAATTTTCTATGCCAACGGAGTGAAGGCTAATGTGCTTTTCTTTACCAAGGGTAAGCCGACAAAAGAAACATGGTATTACGACTACCGCACTGATGTAAAGCATACCCTCGCCACAAACCCAATGCAGCGACATCATCTCGATGACTTCGTGGCTTGCTATAATGCCGATGATCTATCGGCTCGGAAAGAAACTTATGACGCTGAAACTAATCCCAACGGTCGTTGGCGCAAATTTGATGTGACTGAACTGCTCGGACGCGACAAAACCAGTCTCGACATTACCTGGATTCGTCATGGTAACGATATGGAAGACATCACCCTTGCCGAACTCATGGCTGACATCAAGGAAAAGAGTGACAACATAGCCTCGGCCGTATCAAAACTGGAAGAACTATTTGCCCAACTGAATATCAAGGAAGACTGAACTATGGAACAGGATAATATCAACTTGCCCATTGAGCAGCAGTTCGATGAAGTTATCGGAATCATTCTTCAGCACAAAAGTCGTGCTGCCAGAATGGTCAATGAGGAACTGTTGCTGACAGCATGGCATGTCGGGAAATATGTTTCTGCCAAATTAAAAAGCGAGGTTTGGGGAAGCAAGGTTGTTACACTGCTTTCGGAATATATCCGCTCCAAACGTCCGGATATAAAGGGGTTCAGCCGCAGGAATATTTATAATATGGTGATGTTTTACGATGAATATTCATCTGATAATTTCATCGCTACAGTTGAGCATTATCTTAGTCATGAATTTGTGCAATCAAAGACTGCACAAATTGAATCAGCAGCATACAGGGAACACCTTGGTATAATTGTGCAGTCAGAAACTGCACAATCAGGACGTGAGATAATTACCCTGATGCCCAAAGTGTTGGGATTTACAACTCTTACCAACCATCTAGAAATTCTTAGCAGATGCAAGAGCAATGAGGAAAGATTGTTCTATGTGCTGTACTCTAATAAAGAGCATTTAGCAACACGGGAACTAAAACGATGCATATCTAATCAAACGTTCTCCACGCTACTTGGAAGTAAGAAAAGTATGTCTAAAGGAATGTTGAAAACATACCCCAAGGCTCCGGCTATGTTTAAGGATACTTTATTTGTTGATTTCCTGAATTTGCCCCAAAAACACAGTGAATCGAAACTTAATTATGTCCGGAAGCAGATCGAGTTGTGGTTGAGTATGCCATGAGCCGGAGCATGAGTCCGACTATGATATCTGAATACAAACGTATTCTTATACCGCAGGAGCAGCTGCAGCAACAACTGAATGAGTTCTGTAATATGTTTCTGGATAAGTAGTTATTGAAAATTAATGTATACATAAAACGCCGCTATTTTTAGGCGTTTAGGTTCTGGAGCGAAGGAGCATAGCGGGCTATGCG
>ERZ791744.2207-NODE-2207-length-10843-cov-3.125232_pt1 | contig 10843 bp, 5 predicted proteins | sample MGYA00510039_ERZ791744 | MGnify/ENA primary metagenome ERZ791744 (study PRJEB30046, sample SAMN00791969) | human gut metagenome | study: EMG produced TPA metagenomics assembly of the A metagenome-wide association study of gut microbiota in type 2... | reverse complement strand
CATCACCAGCTCTCCGGATAGCTCCGTGCCCACCGTCCGGTCCACATTACGGACGTCGCGGAAGAGTTCGGTCTTTTCCCCTTTTTCCAGCAGGCCCTTCAAGTCCGGGAGCAGGCGGCGCCGGTCGTAGTTGTCCAGAGGTTCCTTTTCAAAGGAGGGGTCAAACCTGCGTCCGTCCCCCTCCGCCGCATGCAGGATGGAGGAGAAGTCCAGATGCTGAGCCTTGTAGAAGTCAATGGCGCGGTTCACGGAGAGCAGGTCCGCCCTGCCGACGGCTTCGTCCAGGGAGCGGAGGCCCAGGGAAGCCAGGATTTCCCGCGTTTCCTGCGCCACGAAGCGAAGGTAGTTGATGACGTATTCCGGCTTGCCGCTGAACTTGGCTCTCAGGGCCGGGTCCTGCGTGGCGACGCCCACCGGGCACGTGTTTTCATGGCACCTGCGGAGCATGGCGCAGCCGATGGCGACCAGAACGGCAGTGCCGAAGCCGAATTCCTCCGCTCCCAGCAGGGCCGCCATGACGACGTCCCTCCCGGTGCGCAGCTGGCCGTCCACCTGGAGCCGGACGCGGGAGCGGAGCTTGTTGAGCACAAGCGTCTGCTGCGTTTCCGCCAGACCCAGTTCCCACGGCAGTCCGGCGTGCTTGACGCTGGTGAGCGGGGAGGCGCCCGTACCGCCGTCGTGGCCGCTGACCACAACCACGTCCGCGTGGGCCTTCACCACTCCGGCGGCCACCGCGCCGATGCCCACCTCGGAGACGAGCTTGACGGAGACGCGGGCGTCCGGGTTGGAGTTCCGCAGGTCGTAGATCAATTGGGCCAGGTCTTCAATGGAGTAGATGTCATGGTGCGGCGGGGGAGAGATGAGCCCCACGCCGGTCGTGGAGTTGCGGGTCTTGGCGACCCACGGGTAGACCTTGCCGCCGGGCAGCTGGCCGCCCTCGCCGGGCTTGGCGCCCTGTGCCATCTTGATCTGAATCTCACTGGCAGAAACCAGATACTTGCTGGTCACGCCAAAACGGGCGGATGCCACCTGCTTGATGGCGCTGTTGCGCTCGGTGCCAAAACGGTCTTCGGCTTCGCCGCCTTCGCCGGTGTTGCTCTTGCCGCCGATGCGGTTCATGGCAACGGCCATGCACTCGTGGGCTTCCTCAGAAAGGGCGCCATAGCTCATGGCAGCGGTCTTGAAGCGGTGTACGATGGAATCCACACTTTCCACTTCGTCCAGCGGGATACCGGCGTCAGGATAATTGAAGTCCAGCAGGCTGCGCAGGTGCATGGCATCGCCGCCCTCGGCGTTCACGGCATCGGTATAAGCCTTGAACTTGTTGTAATCGCCGGTCCAGCAGGCCTGCTGCAGCAGGTGGATGGTCAGCGGGTTGTACAGATGATCTTCGGCCAGCTTGCCGCTGCGGAGCTTGTGCTCGCCTAGGCTGGTCAGCTCCATGCTGATATCCAGGCCCAGAGGGTCGAATGCCTGCTTGTGGCGGGCTTCCAGGTCGTTCTGGATGTCGCGGATGGTAATGCCGCCCACACGGCTGACGGTGTTGGTAAAGTACTTATCCACTACCTCGTTGCTCAGACCCAGCGCTTCAAAAATCTGGCTGCCCTGGTAGGACTGGATGGTGGAAATGCCCATCTTGGAGGCAATCTTGACGATGCCGGCCAGAACGGCTTTATTGTAGTCGTTCACGGCGGCATAGTAATCTTTGTCCAGCAGACCCTCATTGATCAGCTCGCCAATGGTCTCCTGTGCCAGATAGGGGTTGATGGCGCAGGCACCGTAGCCCAGCAGGGTGGCAAAATCATGAACCTTGCGGGGCTCACCGCTTTCCAGGATCAGGGCCATGGCGGTGCGCTTGCGGGTACGAACCAGATACTTGGAAACTGCGCCCACAGCCAGAAGGCTGGGGATGGCGACATGGTACTCATCAATTTCGCGGTCAGACAAAATCAGGATGTTGGCACCATCGCGGTAGGCGCGGTCCACATCAACGAACAGGCGGTCAATGGCCTTTTCCAGGTCGGTGTTCTTATAGTAGCAGATGGAGATGGTTTCCACCTTGAAGCCGGGAACCTTCATGGCCTTGATCTTCATCAGGTCGGTTTCGGTCAAAATGGGGTTGGTGATTTTCAGCACCTTGCAGTTCTCGGCGTCCTCTTCCAATAGGTTGCCCTGTGCGCCAACGTATACGGTGGTGGAGGTCACAACCTTCTCGCGCAGGGCGTCGATGGGCGGGTTGGTGACCTGGGCAAACATCTGCTTGAAATACTCAAACAGCGGGGGATGGGTGTGGCTCAAAACGGCCAGCGGGGTATCGCTGCCCATGGCACCGGCAGGCTCTGCGCCGTTCTTTGCCATCGGCAGGATCATGGTGGAAACATCCTCGTACTGGTAGCCGAATGCTTTCTGCAGCCGTACCAGCTCGTCATGCTCGTGGCTGGGCACACGCTCGTTGGGAATCTTCAAATCGGCCAGGTTGACCAGGTTACGGTCCAGCCATTCGCCGTAAGGCTCGCGGCTGGCGTAATCGGCTTTCAGGCTTTCGTCGTCCACCAGCTCACCCCTGGCGGTATCCACCAACAGCATTTTGCCGGGGCGCAGGCGGTCCTTGCGCACGATTTCTTCGGCGGGAATATCCAGCACGCCGACCTCACTGGAAAGGATCAGGCGGCCGTCTTTGGTGATATAGTAGCGGCTGGGGCGCAGACCGTTGCGATCCAGCACAGCGCCCATCACATCGCCGTCACTGAACAGGATGGAAGCGGGGCCGTCCCACGGTTCCAGCATGGTGGCGTAATACTGATAGAACGCACGCTTTTTGGGGTCCATACTATGGTTGTTTTCCCACGGTTCGGGGATAGTGACTATAACCGCCAGCGGCAGCTCCATGCCGTTCATAACCATAAACTCCAGCGTGTTATCCAGCATGGCGGAGTCGGAACCACCCTGGTTCACAATGGGCAGAACCTTGGTCATATCCTCTTTCAGGTAGTTGGAACCAATGGTTTCTTCGCGGGCCAGCATGGTATCCACGTTGCCGCGGATGGTGTTGATCTCGCCGTTATGCAGGATAAAGCGGTTGGGGTGGGCGCGGTTCCAGCTGGGTGCCGTGTTGGTAGAAAAACGGCTGTGCACCATGCCGATGGCAGATTCATAATCTTCGCTCTGCAAATCGGGATAGAACAGGCGCAGCTCTTTAACCAGGAACATGCCCTTGTACACAATGGTGCGGCTGGAAAGACTGCACACATAAGTATCCTGGCTGGACTGTTCAAACACGCGGCGGGCAACATAAAGCTTGCGGTCAAAGTCAATGCCGGGCTTTACGCGGGCCGGGCGTTCCACAAATGCCTGCCAGATGCTGGGCATGCAGGAACGTGCCTTGTGGCCCAAAATTTCCGGGCAGGTGGGCACTTCGCGCCAGCCAAGGAAATTGAGCCCCTCTTTTTTGCAGATGATCTCAAACAGCTTTTTGTCCTGGTTGCGGTTCAACTCTTCCTGTGGGAAAAAGAACATGCCAATGCCGTAGTCACGCTCGTTGCCCAGCGTAATGCCGGCTTCTTCGGCAGCTTTTTTGAAGAACTTGTGGCCGATCTGCAGCAGGATACCGACACCATCGCCGGTTTTGCCTTCGGCATCCTTACCGGCACGGTGTTCCAGGTGCTCCACGATCTGCAAAGCATCGTCGATCGTTTTGTGGGTTTTACGGCCCTTGATATCCACAACTGCACCAATGCCGCAGTTATCATGTTCAAACCGCGGATCATACAGCCCGGCGGGGGCCTTGCGCTCTGTAAAGTTTTCCATCCGTTTTTGCTCCTTCCCGTAATTTCCTGCGGGGCCGGGCGGGAACGCACATTTCCCACCTTGGCATAGATACGAAAAAAGACGTTCCCCAACGGGTACACTAACCCGTTTGTGGGAACGTCTTTGTTCGTATATGTACTATACCACACCAGTAGGGAAATGGCAATCATCAAACAAAAGATTTTTATGAAATTAACGCAAAAACCTTATTTGCTTTGCTTTGCAAGGACTAAACTTAATAAAATTAAGCTGCGGCAATAACTGCCGGGCAAAACGGTGTGTTATTTGCCGTTTGCAGCCTGCTGCTCTTTCAAAACAGCCAGGATCTCGGTCAGCAGCTCCTCCTGCGTCGGGGCCTTAGGGGCTTCCGGCTCGGCGGGCTTTTCTTCTTCATGCTTGCCCAGGTCCATGAGCTTGTTCATGGCTTTCAGCATACAGAACAGAACGAATGCCAGAATGATAAAGTTAATGACGGCAGAGATGAATGCACCGATGCCCAGGTTGATGTCAAACGGCAGGTGCAGCACAACATCACTGAAATCTGTCTGGAACAAAATGCCAATGATGGGGTTGATGATGTTGTCCGTCAAAGAAGTGACCAGCGTGGAGAATGCGCCGCCGATGAGAACACCGATGGCCATGTCCATCATGTTGCCTTTCAGGGCAAAAGCTTTGAACTCTTCCAGGAACTTTTTCATAATGTGTTTCCTCCTGTATGGATGAATTTTTCAAGGCCATGCCCCACACAGGCTGCAAACGGGGCATGGGGCCCGGATTCCAAAATAAAAAAGTTACTTCAGCAGCTTGGCTACAGCGTCTGCTGCGCCGTCCAGATAGTCCCCGGCAAAGGTTTCAATCATGCCGGCGTCCGCCTCTTTGGCAAATTCGGGGTTCAGCGGCATTTTGGCCAGCACGGGAAGGTTATACTTCTTGCCGGTCTCGTCCACATGGCTGTCGCCAAACACGTTGATGTGCTTGCCGCAGTCCGGGCAGAGAACATAGCTCATGTTCTCCACAATGCCAAGGATGGGAACCTTCATCATTTCGGCCATCTGCACAGCTTTGCCAACGATCATGCCGACCAGCTCCTGCGGACTGGATACAATAATGATGCCGTCTACCGGCAGGGTCTGGAACACGGTCAGCGGCACATCGCCGGTTCCCGGAGGCATATCGACAAACAAAAAGTCAACGTCGTCCCAGATCACTTCCTGCCAGAACTGCTTGACCGCACCGGCAATCACGGGGCCGCGCCACACAACGGGGGCTTCCTCATCTTCCAGCAGCAGGTTGATGGACATGATCTTGATGCCGGTGTGGCTTTCCACCGGGTTGATGCCGTCCTCGGTGCCCATGGCCGGGCCATGAACGCCGAACAATTTGGGGATGGAAGGGCCGGTAATGTCAGCATCCAGCACGCCGACCTTGTAGCCTTTGCGGCGCATGGAAACAGCCATCATGGCGCTGGTCATGCTTTTGCCAACGCCGCCCTTGCCGGAAACAACGCCGATCACTTTTTTGATGTGGCTTTTTGCGTGCGGCGGTTCATGCTGCGGCGCACGGCTGGAACAGTCAGCGTGGCAGTTGCTGCAATCGTGGGTACATGCTTCACTCATGTGGGTATAGCTCCTTTTATCTGTGCCGGGCGGGGCGCTGCAACTGCCCCGCTTCGGCACCATTCTCCGTTTTGCGGCATGGGCCGCACTTTATTAGTGTACCGCGTCAGAGCACAAAATGCAAGTACTATCAAAACGAATAGCACGCCAAACCAGCAAAAATGTCCGAATTGTATGGGTGATACTTCTTCATGGAACCCTGCCATAAACCGCAGCAATGCAGAATATACTGGCTTTATACGGGCAAAGGGGGCGGCAAAAACGGCACTGCGGGGGAAAACCTATCTGAAAAATGCAGCACTGCTGACAGTGGCGGGCTTTGCGCTGCGGGCGCTGGGCATGGTGTTCCGGGTGTTTGTGGCTGCGCGCCTGGGGCCGGAGGGTATGGGCCTGTACCAGCTGATCTTATCCGTCTATATGGTGTTTGTTTCGCTGGCTTCGGCGGGCATCAATGTGGCGTCCACACGGCTGGGTGCGCAGTGCCTGACCCGTGGGCGCGGCATGGCCCCGACGCTGCGCAGCCTTGCGGCAACAGCGGCCGTATTGGGCACCGCCGCCATGCTGGCGCAGCTGGCGCTGGCGGACCCTTTGGCCCGCTTTGCCCTGCATGATTCCCGCGCGGAGCTGGGGCTGTGTACGCTGGCCCCCAGCCTGCCGTTTATTGCGGCGGCCGGGGCGCTGCGGGGGTGCTTTTTGGCGCGGCGAAGGGTGGAACCGAATATCATTGCCCAACTGGTGGAGCAGACCGTGCGAATGGCCGTGGCCGCATTGGCGCTGGTAAAGCTGGCCCACTGGGGCGCGGCTTACGCTTGCTGTGCGGTGCTCATCGGCAATACTGTCAGCGAGGCGGTCTCCTACGGCATTATGGCGCTGTTTGCCCGGCAGGAACCGAGCTTCCGCCCATGCGCCGATGACCCGCCCCGCGGCTATACCAGCCGGGAGCTGTGGGAAATTGTGCTGCCCGTGACCGGCAGCCGGTTGGTGGCCAGCGTTTTGCAGGCAGGGGAAAGCGTGCTGATCCCCGCCTGTCTTGCCGCTTACCTTGGCACCCGCGCCGAAGCCGTGGCGCAGTATGGTTCCTTAAAAGGCATGGCACTGCCGCTTATCTTTTTTCCGTTCTCGGTGCTGGCGGCACTTTCCGGCCTGCTGATGCCGGAGATCACCCGTGCCCACACCGCCCGGGATACCGCTGCCCTGCGCCGCCTTGTGCGGCTTGCCATGGGGTTGACGGGTGGGTTCTCGCTGTTGGTGGGGGCCGCGCTGGTGCTGTTTGGCAAGGATGCCGCCATTTTGCTCTATCACGATGCCCAGGCGGGCCGCTATGTGCAGGTACTGGGCTTTGTGGCGCCCTTTATGTACCTGGAAAGCATGGTGGATGCGATCTTAAAAGGCATGGGGGAGCAGCTGGCGACCTTCCGCTATTCGGTGCTGGATTCCATTTTGCGCATTGCAGGCATTTTGTGGCTGATGCCGCAATACGGTATGCCGGGCTTTCTGGCGGTCATGACAGCCTCTAACCTGCTGACCTGCGGGCTGAATACGGGGAGAATGGTGAGGCAATTAGGAGAGAGGAAGTCGGAACTGAGAGGAAAATTAGGAATTCGAAATGAGGAATTAGAAATTGGGCGGAGAGGAGACGGGAAAAAAATAAATAATAATGAATAATGGTGGCGGATCGCGGTGTGCCGCTCAGAAAATATTGGGTTTGTTATGTGTTGGAAACAGGCGGCAGATAATAGAACGCTCAAAACCGTTCCCTATAAAATCACAAAAATCACCCCGCCGCGGGAAACTTCTGCCCCAACGGCGGGGTGGCTCTGCATTATATATTTTATATCGGAACAAAGCGGCATAGCGTCCGCTTTTCCATCACAGCGTCTGCCCGCTAACCAGCCCGTTCCACAGGCGGTAATAAATGCCTTTCTTTGCCAGCAATTCCTCGTGGCGGCCCTCTTCCTCAATGCCGGATTTGCCCAGCACCAGAATGCGGTCAGCGTTTTTGATGGTGGTCAGGCGGTGGGCAATCGTCAGCGTGGTGCGGCCCTTGGCCAGCTTATCCAGGCTTTGCCCAACCAGAATCTCACTCTCGTTGTCCAGCGCGCTTGTGGCTTCGTCCAGCAGCAGGATGGGCGGGTTCTTCAAAAATACCCGCGCAATGCTGATGCGCTGTTTCTGCCCGCCGGAAAGCTTGACCCCGCGTTCGCCTACATAGGTATCATACCCGTCTTTCAGCTCCCGCACAAAGCCATCAGCACCGGCCAGCCTGGCGGCGGCAATGATCTCCTCCCGCGTGGCACCCGGCTTGCCGTAAGCGATGTTTTCGGCCACCGTGCCGCTGAACAGGTAAACATCCTGCTGCACCACGCCAACGGCATTGCGCAGGCTGCTCAGGGTAACATGGCGGATGTCCTGCCCGTCAATCAAAATCTCGCCGCCGGTCACATCATAAAAGCGAGGGATCAGGTTGCACAGGGTGGTTTTGCCGCCGCCGGAAGGCCCAACCAGCGCCAGATTCTCGCCGGGGCGGATGTTCAGGTTTACATGACGCAGCACCTTGTTGTGGTCGTCCGGGTATTCAAAGCTCACATCGCGGAACTCAATGCCGCCTTTTTCCACCTGCAGCGGTTTGGCGTCGGGGGCGTCAGTGATCTCAACGGGGGTATCGATAATGCCAAAAAAGCGCTCAATGCCGGTCACGCCGCGCTGGAACTGCTCGGCAAACTCCACAATGCGGCGGATGGTGGCAATCAGAGTGGAAACATACAGCACATAGGCAACCAAATCGCCAGCGCTGATGGTGCCATATACCAGCGAAAGGCCGCCTGCCACAATGACCACCAGATACATCAACCCGTCAAACAGCCGGGTGGAGGTGTTGAACGCGGCCATGGCATGGTAGGTTTTCTTCTTGATGGTCTGGAACGCGGTGTTGCCCTGCTCGAACTTTTTGTTCTCTTCCTCTTCCGCGGCGAACGCCTTCACAACCCGCTGGCCCAGCAGGCTGTCCTCAATCGAAGCGTTCAGCTCGCCGATCTGGAACCGCTGGCGGCGGAACGCGGCGCGAAGCTTCAGGTTCAGCTTGATGGATACAACCGCCATCAAGGGCACGCAGGCAAACACCACCAAAGTCAGCGGTACGCTGGCCCCGCACAGGATGATGAACGAAGCCGCAATTTTGATGCCCGCAATAAAAAATTCTTCCGGGCAGTGGTGGGCGAATTCGGTCACATCAAACAGGTCGTTGGTAATGCGGCCCATGATCTGCCCAACTTTGGTATTGGAATAATAGGTGTGGCTCAACCGCTGCAGGTGGGCAAAGGCATCCCGCCGCATATCGGTCTCGATGTAAACGCCCATGATGTGGCCGGTGCCGGACATAAAATACTGTGCGGCACCGTCAATCAGCCGCAAAATGAGATACAGCAGGGCGAGCTTTAACACCGCATCAACCGTCAGCACAATGCCGGGATCGGTGGCGGCGTTGGTTAGGTAGCTCATAATTTTAGGCAGCACGATATCACACAAAGTGGTCAGTGCGGCACAGAACAAATCAAAAATCAAAATGCGTTTGTATCGCATCAGGTAAGGGGCAAACCGGCGGATCAGCGCCGGGGTGCCAATGTGCTGCTGGCTGGGGTCATTCATAAGATTAAGTTCCTCTTCTTTTCAAAAAATCAGGGTTATTCCTGCGGAGCTTCCGGTTTCTGTGCAGGAACCTCGGTGGGGGCTTCGCTGGCAGGCTCGGTTTCCTGCGGCGGCTCCGGGTCAGGGGCCGGTTCCGCGGTAATTACCGGCTCTGGTGCACCCGTCGGTTCGGGCTCCGGCGTAATGACAGGTTCTTGCGTAGGCTCCGGAGTAGTTATCGGCTCTGGTGTGACAACAGGTTCCGGCGTCTGGGTAACTGCCGGTGTCGGTGAAGGAGGTGACGTGGGCGAAGCTGTCGGCGTTGCGGTGGGCAGCGGTTCAATGGGCGCTGTTTTGATGTAGCCGCAGCGCTGGCAGGTGTAGGTCATCACCCCGGCCACACCGGGTTGGGGCTGCAAGGTGATAACGCCCTTGTCATAGTCATGCCCCAGGGCGGGCAGTTCTTTTTCTTTTACCTCGCCGCAGATGGTGCACTTGACTTTTACGGTGCCGTATTCCAAACAGGTGGGCTCAATGCGGGTATCCTTTACTTCCACAAATTCATGTTCGTGTTCGTCTGGCTCAAAGTGTGCTGTCACAATCACACCGTTGGCGTCCGCATTGCTGGGCACGGTAAAGCTCAGGGAAGAACTGCTGGAGGCCGCCCCCAGCGACGCCGTCCACCCGGCAAACTTCCAGCCTGCATCGGGTACGGCTTTCACGGTGGAGCAGGTGCCGCCCTTTTTCACTTTCTGGCTGGTGGAACCGCTGATGCTGCCGCCGGATGTGGCCACAAATTCCACCGGCACTTTAGCGCCGCGCACGGCGATCGGATCCGAGGAGATTAACCCCAGCGGTACGCCGTCCGGCTCCGGGATGGCGGCTGTGCTTTCGGGGCGGCGGTCCTGCGTGACGTAAGCGTGGGTGCGCACATAAGTAAAATAGGCAGTGACAGCCTCTTTGGAAAGATGCACCCCGTCCGAAAGGGTATAGTCCTTTTTAGCCCAGCCGGTGGCGTCATCCCGCAGCACTTCGGCGGTGTTCAAAAATTTGTAGCCGTCCTCCTCGCACATTGTCACAAGAGCGGCGTTGTAGGCATCTACCTGGGTCATGGTCAGGTTGGTGTTGTCCCGCTGCTGGTCCAGCGGGGGAATGGCGCTGACGATAATATCCGCATAGGGCCATGCTTTGGTGATGGCGGCCAGCCCCTCCCGGTACTGCGCGATGAACTTGGTGGCATCCGTGGAGCTGCCACCAAGGTTGTTGGAGCCGAAACCAATGATAATGCGTTTGGGCTGCAACTTGGCAACGGCATCCGGAATGGTGTACAGGGTGCTGTCCCCCTTGAACTTTTCGCATTTCAGGGTGGTGATGGAACCGGCCCCCATGCTGACCACGCCAATGTTGTTTTTCAGCGTGGAAAACGCCGTTCCGGTGTCATCGGCGTACATGGTGTAGCGCACAGTGTTGGAATCCCCAATGAACAGGGTGTCGTCCACATAACTGCGCCCGGCATCTGCTGTCTGCGGCAGAATAGTGGGCACGGTGGTATCTGTTGGGGCGTGGGTGGCGGTGGCCTGAACAACGGCGGCAGTCGGGGCAACCGTGGCGGATGTTTCCGGCGTGGCGGTATGATCGGGCAGAACATCCTGCGGCTTGCTGCAGGCACACAGCGCAGCACACAGCGCCGCCGCAGCCAAAATTTTACCCCAATTCGGGCATTTCATGCGCTCATCTCCTTTTTAAGGCAATACCGCATAATTCTAAGTGCCGATACGGCGAGCGAGGTGCGGCAG
>ERZ791744.2189-NODE-2189-length-10916-cov-3.583832_pt1 | contig 10916 bp, 7 predicted proteins | sample MGYA00510039_ERZ791744 | MGnify/ENA primary metagenome ERZ791744 (study PRJEB30046, sample SAMN00791969) | human gut metagenome | study: EMG produced TPA metagenomics assembly of the A metagenome-wide association study of gut microbiota in type 2... | reverse complement strand
CCCTGTTGGTTCTGAACATCGGCAGCCTGTGCGGTTCCGCCGCTTTCGAGAAGGTTTTCCTGCTGTACACGCCCACCACCTACGAGACGGCCGATATCATCGGCACCTACGTCTACCGTATGGGCCTTGGCTCCGGCAACTACAGCTACGCAACGGCCGTCGGCCTGTTCCAAGGTGTCATCAACCTGGTCCTGCTCACGGTTGCCAACAAGGTCTCCTCTTGGCTGACCGGCAGCGGTTTGTGGTAATTAGGAGGATAAAATAATGGCAAAAGCAACTACTATGGGCCCCATGAAGATCAAGGAATCCGCCAGTTACCGCGTGTTCAAGGTCTTTAACGCCATCATCCTGACGCTGATCAGCGTTGCGATGCTCTACCCGTTCCTGTACTTGGTCGCCCAGTCCTTCTCCTCTACGCAGGCGATCGTTGCAGGCGAAGTCGGCCTGATCCCGAAGGACTTCAACATCTCCACATATAAATACGTCATCACCGACGGCAAGTTCATCCCCTATTACGGCAACACCATTGTGTACTCCATCATTGGTACGGTCTGCGCTCTGCTGTTCAGCGCCTTGCTGGCCTATCCCCTTTCCAAGGCGGAGCTGTACGGCGGCAAGGCCATCAACAAGTTCATCATTTTCACGATGTACTTTGGCGGCGGCATGATCCCCAACTACATTTTGATGGTTTCCTTGGGTCTGCGCGATACCGTGGCATCCTTCATCCTGCCCGGCATGATCTCCACCTACTACGTCATCCTGATGCGTTCCTTCTTCCTCACTCTCCCCCGTGAGCTGGAAGAAGCCGGCGAGATCGACGGCCTGGACTTGTGGGGTGTGTTCTGGCGCATCGCCATCCCCCTGTCCAAGCCCATCATTGCCACCATGACACTGTTCTACGTCGTCCAGTACTGGAACGACTGGTTTGATGCTTTCCTCTACTTGGATACGACCACAAAATGGCCCGTTGCCTACTATCTGCGCCAGCTCATCAGCAGCGCTTCCGGCACAAGTGCCGATGCAGGCGACGCCATGCAGATCGCTTCCAACATCAAGTCCTGCGCCATGGTGCTGACGTCCGCTCCCATCATTTGCATCTACCCCTTCATCCAGAAGTATTTCGTGCAGGGCATGATGCTGGGCGGCGTTAAGGGCTAACGTTTTCGCGTTAGTGCTCTGCGTCCCGTTTTTCCACTGTCTTAAAACCGACGCCGACTCCGGCGCCGGATGAAAGAAAACACCTGTTTTCCCAGGGCCTTCCGGGGAGCAGGAAAAAACGTAATGGAGGTTACGAAACATGAAAAAGCTCACATCCCTCGTGCTGGCTACCGGCATGGTGCTGTCTCTGGCTGCCTGCGGCGGCTCCGGCAGCTCCACGGCTGCAAGCACCACCAACACCGATGGCAGCACTGCTACCACCGACACCGCTGCTGCGGACGAGTCGAACCTCGGCTATGAGTACGGCGAGCACTTCCACTCTGACGAGCCTGTCACCTACACGATGTTCTTCAACGACAACCCCGCCTATCCCATGAACGACAAGTGGATCAGCGAGGGCGTCTTTAAGGCCATCGAGGATGCCACCAACGTCCATCTGGAACTGACCGTCGTTGACAACTCCAACTACACCGATAAGGTTTCCTTGGCCGTTTCTTCCGGCACTTCCCCCTACATCATCCCCAAGATCTACTCTGAAACTGCGTATGTCACCGGCGGCGGCGTTGTCCCCGTTTCCGACTATGTCCAGTATATGCCCAACTACTCCAACTTCGTCGAGGAGTACAACATGCAGGACGACTTGGCCACCATCACGCAGGCCGACGGCAAGTACTACCGCCTGCCCGGCCTGAAGGAGACCGCTCTGCAGGATTACACCTTCCTCGTCCGCAAGGACATCTTTGACGCTGCCGGCTACGATGTCGCCGAGCTGGAAAAGGATTGGACCTGGGACAAGTTCGCCGACGTGCTGATCGGCGTCAAGCAGTACATGGTCGAGCAGGGCATGTGCGGCGAGAATGACTACATCTGGTCCGATATGTGGTGCGGCCAGACCTCCGGTTATGGTCAGGGCGGCAACCTGCTGAAGCTGCTGGGTGCCTCCTACGATATCAACACCGGCTGGGCCATCACCACCAACTACGGTCTGGTCTATGACGCCGACAGCGATTCCTTCGTTGACGGCTCTGTCTCCGACAATTACAAGCAGGCCTACACTGTCCTGCAGAAGCTCGTCCAGAACAAGGTCCTTGACCCCGAGACCTGGACCCAGGATGACGACACCGCGCTGAACAAGTTCTACCGCGGCGAGACCGTCATCATGTCCACTAACCGTGCCCAGTACGCCACCCAGGACTCCAAAATCAAGGAGCAGCTGGGCGAGGGCAACTACGAGCTGTACCGTACCCTCGTTCCCATCGGCACATCCGACTATCAGGCCGAGAACCAGCGCCTTGAGTGCGGTATCATGATCTCTTCCAACGCTCTGAAAGAGCTGGGCGAGGACGAGTTCATCAAGATGATGCGCTTTGTTGACTGGCTGTGGTACTCTGACGAGGGCCTGACCCTGACCAAGTGGGGCAAAGAGGGCGAGACCTACACCGTCACCGACGGCACCTACAGCCTGACCCCCGGTTACTACTGCAACGGCCTGTCCATCGCACAGACCTCCGACGATCAGATCGACCTGCGTGAAGAGCTGGGCTACGCCTGCGGCAACTTCATGTATTCCGGCAACACCGAGCTGCTGACCAGCAACTTCAGCGAGGATCTGCGTGACTTCTACGACCGTCAGGGCCAGTACCGCAAGCTGCGCCCGCTGGATCCCACCGTTACCTTCGACGAGGATCAGATGGAGATGCTGAACCTGTGGGGCACCCCCATGACCGATACCGTCAACGCTTGGACCTGCAAGTTTGCCATGAATCAGGCCGACATCAACAACGATTGGGATACCTACGTTGCTGAGGTCGAAGCCCAGAACATGCAGAACATCGTTGATATGTACAACGACACCTACAACGCAAGCAAGTAATTTGTTTGGAAACTGACTGTCCCTGCGACAGTGATGCAACTGCCGGGGGCAGCCTCACGTAACAACATGGGGCTGCCCCCGGTTTGCTGTTTATGGTACGCAAGTACCGCGCCCCGGTGACGGGGCGCACCGTGTGTGCCCGACACGGCCATGTCGGACCTGCACGGCACTTCCCGTCACATCCCCTTACCCTTATGAAAAGGAGCTGTTCCTTATGAAACGCACCGATTTCAGCGTCGACTGGCTGTTTGCCGCCTGCGCGCCGGATACCGAGCTGCTGCCTTGGAACGCGCAGTTCACCCCCGTCGACCTGCCCCACGATTGGCAGATTCGCCACGCGGACGATCTGTACCGCGACGGCACGCTGTTCTACCGCAAATATTTCTTTGTTACCGATGTACCCGGCACCCGCCGCATGCTTTGGTTCGGCGGGGCCTACATGGATACGACCGTTTTCGTCAACGGCACCGAAGTCGGCCAATGGAAGTACGGCTACACGTCGTTCTGGTTCGACATCACCGATGCGCTCCATGAGGGCCAGAACGAGGTTCTTGTCCGCTGCAATCTGCGCCACCCCAACTCCCGCTGGTACTCCGGTGCGGGCCTGTACCGCAATGTGGAACTGTGGGAGGCTCCCGACCTCCACTTGATGCCCGATGGACTGTATGTAGCTGCCAAAGAGGGCGACAACGGCGCTTGGACCGTGGCCGTCACTGCCGAGGCGGGTTCCGTCACCGCCGCCAGTACGGGCCGCACGCTGACGCTGCATCTGACCGATGATAACGGCAGCCTTCTTGGCACTGCCGCCATCCCTGCCGATGCATGGGCTGCTCTCCCCTCCCCCGATGGCTGGCGCACGGGCAAGGAAACCGCGATTTACAAAGCCTCGCACACCTTCACGCTGCAAGACCCCGCTTTGTGGGACTTGGACGCGCCGAGCTTCTACCACATCACGGCAGAGCTAACCGGCGCCGATGGCGTTACCGACACACTAACCACCCGCTTTGGCTGCCGCACCATCGAAGCCACACCCGACTGCGGGCTGCTGGTGAATCACAAGCGCGTTTTGATCAAGGGCGTCTGCATCCACCACGATTTCGGCTGTCTCGGTTCGGCGTTTGAGTACAGCGCCGCCAAGCGTCAGCTTGAAATCCTCAAGTCCATGGGGGTTAACAGCATCCGCACAGGTCACACACCGCCCGCGCCGCAGTTCATGGATCTGGCCGACGAGATGGGCATTTTGATGGATGTCGAGAGCTTCGACTGCTGGCGCAGCGGCAAGAACCCTTACGACTACGGCCGCTTCTTTGACGAGTGGCAGGAAAAGGATGTTGCTGCCTGGATCCGCCGCGACCGCAACCACCCAAGCCTGCTGTTCTGGTGCATCGGCAACGAGATCTACGACACCCACGCGGGTCCCGAGGGCGCGGACACAATGCGGATGCTGCTGGCCGAGGTCGCCGCGCACGACCCTGCGCGCAACGGCATCCCAACGCTCGGCTCCAACTACATGCCGTGGGAAAATACACAGCACTGTGCCGATATCATCAAGGTCGCGGGCTATAATTACGGCGAGCGCCTCTACGCCAGCCACCACGAGAAGCACCCCGACTGGGTCATCTACGGCAGTGAGACGTCGTCCATCGTGCAGAGCCGCGGCATCTACCACTTCCCGCTTTCGCAAAGCCTGCTGTCTGATGACGACCTGCAGTGCTCAAGCCTGGGCAACAGCCGCACGAGTTGGGGCGCGGAGAGCTGGGACATCTGCCTGCAGAGCGAGCAGCGCTGGCCATTCACGCTGGGGCAGTACCTTTGGACCGGGTGGGATTACATCGGCGAGCCGACACCTTACCACACGCGCAGCAGCTATTTCGGCACGATTGACACGGCAGGCTTCCCGAAGGACGCCTACTACGTTGTGCAGGCCGCGTGGCTCGACCCCAAAACACACCCAATGGTACACCTGTTCCCCTACTGGGACTTCAACGAAGGGCAGCTGATTGACCTCTGCGCTTGCACCAACGCCCACAGCGTAGAACTGTTTGTGAACGGCGAGAGCCTTGGCCGCAAGGTGCTGGACTCCGCCAAGGGCCGTACCGCCAGCTGGCAGGCAGCCTACCACCCCGGCAGCGTCAAGGTCGTAGCCTACGATGAAAACGGCAAGGTCGTGGCAACCGACGAGCAGGATTCCTTCGATGACAGCGCTATGGTCTGCCTGCAGGCTGACCGCAAGACGATTTCCGGCGATGGCCGTGAGCTTGCGTTTATCACAATCACAACCCGCGACAAGAACGGCAACCCTGTGCGCAACGCGAACGACTGCGTGACGGTCCGCGTAAATGGCGCGGGTGTGCTGGTGGGCCTTGACAACGGCGACAGCGCCGACCCCGACGAATACCAGACCGACAGCCGCCGCCTTTTCAGCGGCATGCTGCTGGCCGTTGTGGCGGGCAATGGCCGCACCGGCACGATTACCGTGGATGTCACGGCCCCCGGCCTGCGCCCTGCAGTGCTGACGCTGAACGCCGCCCCGTTTGAAGGCCCCGTTCGCCGCCGTCTGCCGCCGCTGACCTTCGGCGGCAGCACGCAGGAAATCCCTGTGCGCAAGCTGGCCCTGACCGCCGAGCGCACAGCGCTGGACAAGGAGCACCCCGTAACGCACATTACCGCCGCACGCCGGCCTGCATCAGCAACCTTCACCGACATCGAGTGGCAGTTGACCGACGACAAGGGTGTGCCCGCTGTGAACGCGGCCATGCAGCCAGACGGTGACGTGCTGACGGTGACCGCCCTGGGCGATGGCACACTGCGGGTTCGCGCCCTGGTGCGCAACGGCCACGATGCGCCGCAGCTGATCTCCCAGTTGGAGTTGTCCATCTCTGGCGTCGGTCAGCTGCACAAGAACCCTTATGAATTTATCTCGGCCAGCCGTTTTGATGCGTCCTTCGGCGACATCGGCAACGGCAACGAGCGCGGCGTTTCCACCTCCCGCACGGGCCGCAGCTGGGTGCTGTTCGATGATATCGACTTTGGCCCCGATGGTGCGGATACGGTGGAGCTGCCAATCTTTGCGCTGGACGGAGAACCGACGACCTTCCGTTTCTGGGACGGCGAGCCCTACGCCGAGGGCAGTACAATGATCGGCGAGCGCGTCTACCACAAGCCCAAGCAGTGGAACGTCTACCAGCCCGACACCTTCAAGCTGGACAAGCTCCTGCGCGGCATTGGCAGGTTTGCCGTGGAGCTGAACGTGAAGGTCCACATCAAGGGCTTTATCTTCACCCGTCATTCTCGCGCATGGGATACCCTGGCTGCGGGCGCGTGCGATGCCGTCTATGGCGATTCCTTTACCCGCGACGGGTCGCGTGTGCTGGGCATCGGCAACAATGTCTCGCTGCTGTTTGACCGCATGGACTTTGGCGAGACCGGCTGCTGCGGCATCCGCATTACGGGCCGCAGCCCGTTGCCCGCCAACACGGTCCATCTGATGTTTGCCGCTGCAGACGGCGGTGAGACTGAGCGCCGTGTGGTCGAGTTTGGCCCACAGGCCGATTGGGGCGAGCAAACCTTCACGTTTGAGCCCGTCACGGGGGCGCGGCAGGTCACGTTCCTCTTCCTGCCCGGCACGCAGTTTGACTTTGATTCCTTTACATTTATTTGAGGCAACTACCTATGAACCACGAAATTTATGCGGACCATGCCGCCACCACGCCCATTGAGCCGCTGGCGCTGGAGGCCATGTATACCGCATACCAAGAGTACGCGAACCCCGCCGCACTCTATCGCAGCGCCCTGCACACCAAGAAGACCGTGGAAAAAGCACGGCTGACCGTGGCGGAAAATCTGGGCTGTACCCCCGACCATATATTTTTCACCTCCGGCGGCAGCGAGAGCAACACCTGGGCCATCCGTGGCACGGTGCCGCAGGGCGGCCATGTGGTCACAACGCCCATCGAGCACCACTCGGTTCTGAACGCCTGCGCGTCAATCCGGGACGACGGCGGCCGCATGACAACGCTGGAGGTTGACGGGTTCGGCCGCGTTGTACCTGAGAGCTTGACCCGCGCCCTGGCGGCCCACCCCAACCTGGTCAGCTTGCAGTACGCCAACAACGAGGTAGGCGTTGTACAAAACATCCCCGCGCTGGCAGCGCTCTGCCGTGAGGCGGATGTACTGCTGCACGTTGACGCTGTGCAGGCTGCGGGACACCTGGCCATTCCGCTGGACGGCATCGATTTTCTGTCGGCGTCAGCCCACAAGTTCGGCGGGCCGAAGGGCATCGGCTTCTTGTATGTGCGCGAGCCTCGCAAACTGCGCCCGCTGATTTACGGCGGCAGTCAACAGTACGGCCTGCGCCCCGGCACTGAGCCCGCAGCGCTGATTGCGGGCTTGGCCGCAGCGTTCAAGGTCACCTGCGCCGAGCGCCGTCAGCGCACTGCCAAAAAGCGTGCCCTGGCCGAGGAGTTTTGGCAGACGCTGCATGCTGCCCGGCCCGAAGCACGGCTGCATACCCCTGCGGACGGCCTGCCGGGCCTGCTGAGCGTTGGCCTACCCGGCCGCAGCGGCCAGCGGCTGACCTACCAGCTGGATATAGCAGGGGTCAGCGTCTCCCCCGGCGCAGCGTGCGACAACCGCGGCGTGCAGGAACCCTCCCACGTTTTGATGGCTCTGGGCGGCACTGCGGCCGAGGATGCGCTGTCGACCTTACGTTTCAGCTTCGGCAGTGCGAACCGCCCCGGCGACGGCAAAGAAGCTGCGGAACGGCTGATAAAAATTCTGGAACAACAATAATTTTATTCACACATATATAGGAGGCTTTACCATGGCATTTACCAAGTGCTGGCTGGCATACCCGGAGATTAGGGGCTGCCGTTGCGACGCGATTTCTCTGCACACCGAGCTGACGGGCGAAACCATCGACCGCGCCAAGGCGGAGCTGGGCGACGACGACGCCAAAAACGGTGTCTACACGTGTACGGCGCAGCGCTGACCGAGGGCGACGACATCACCCTGGCGCTGGACACGACCCTGGACCCTGAGGGTTACCGCTTGAAGGCCGCCGACGGCCATTGCACCATCGAGGGCGGCAGCGAAGTAGGCGTTTTGTACGGCGTTTTTGCACTGCTGCGCAATCTGCAGACTGCAGGCAAGGCGTGGGCGCAGTTCACCGCCGATGAGGAGAAGGCACCATCCAACCGCCTGCGCATGCTGAACCACTGGGACAACATGGACGGCAGCATTGAGCGCGGCTACTCCGGTGATTCCTTCTTTTTCAAAGATTCCGAAATTCTAATCGATGTACCGCGTTTGACGGCTTACGCCCGTATGCTCGCGTCCGTGGGCATCAACGGCATCACAATCAATAACGTCAACGTCAAGGACGCCGCCAGCTGGCTCATCACCGACCGCTACTTCGGCGCCCTGCAGGAGTATCTGAAAATCTTCACCCCCTACGGCGTCAAGCTGTATCTGAGCATCAACTTTGCCGCCCCGATGGAGCTGGGCGGCATGGACTCCGCCGACCCCTGCGACCCCGCCGTGGCCAAGTGGTGGGCAGATAAGGCCCAGGAGGTCTGGGCAAACCTGCCCGGCCTGGGTGGTTTCCTGGTAAAGGCCGACTCCGAGGGCCGCCCCGGCCCCTTCACCTACGGTCGCAACCAGGCCGACGGCGCAAACATGCTGGCCGATGCCGTGGCCCCCTGCGGCGGTCACATTGTCTGGCGTTGTTTCGTCTACAACTGCCAGCAGGATTGGCGCAATACCAAGATTGACCGCGCCCGCGCAGGCTACGACTATTTTATGCCGCTGGACGGCACCTTCCGCGACAACGTTACGCTGCAAATCAAGAACGGCCCCATGGACTTCCAGGTGCGCGAACCGGTCTCCCCGCTGATTGGCGGCCTGCAGCACACCCACATTGCCGTGGAGTTCCAAATTGCGCAGGAGTACACGGGCCAGCAGCGCCACGTCTGCTACTTGATGCCCTGGTTCCGCCAGATTTTGGACTTCGACATGCACACCCGCCCGAACGGCGACGCCCATGTGCGTGCGCTGATCCAAGGCGCGGGCAACGGAATGGTGGCCGTGACCAACACCGGCAACGATGAAAACTGGACCGGCCACGACCTGGCCGCTGCGAACCTCTACGGATTCGGCCGCTTGAGCTATGACACCACGCTGGACCCCGCCGTGATTGCCGGCGAGTGGCTGCGGCTGACCTTCGGCAACAATGAGCCTGTGGAAAAGACGCTTCACCGCATTTTGATGCAGTCCTGGCCCACCTATGAAAAATACAACGCCCCCCTGGGCGTGGGCTGGATGGTCAACCCCAACTACCACTACGGCCCCAACGTTGACGGTTATGAGTACAGCCGCTGGGGCTGCTACCACCGCGCCTCCTTCGACGGCATTGGCATTGACCGCTCGCCCACGGGCAGCGATTACTGCCACCAGTACGCCCCCGAACTGGCCGAAATGTACGCCAATGTGGAGACCTGCCCCGAAGAGCTGCTGCTCTTCTTCCACCACATGCCGTACAACTACGTGCTCAAGAGCGGCAAAACGATCCTGCAGCACATCTACGACACCCACTTCGAGGGTGCCGAGGACGCCGCGCGGTTCTACGACGAGGTTGTGACGCTGAAGCCTTACCTGGATCCTGCCGTGTACGCCCGCCTGGAGGCACGCTTTGCCCACCAGAAGGAGCACGCCTGTGAGTGGCGCGATGTCATCAACACCTACTTTTACCGCAAGACGGGCATCGGCGATGCCCACGGCCGCAAAATTTACGAATAATTAAAAAGTGCGCCGCCGCGTGGAACTTTCACGCGGCGGCGCTTTTTTATCCCTGGCAGGCCATCTGGCGGTACTCGGTAGGGGTATAGCCTATCTGCGCCTTGAACAGGCGGTTGAAGGTTGCGATCGAGTTGAAGCCCGACCGCATAGCGATCTCGGTGATGGGGATCGTATCGTCCACCAGCAGTGCTTTGGCATAGATGATGCGGCGCGCCACCAGGTAATTGTGGCAGGTCATGCCCGTGTTTTCCTTGAACAGGCGCGAAAAATGGTAGACACTAAACCCCGCGCGGGAGGCCAGATCCTCGACCGAGAGACGCTCGGTGCAGTGGTTGTTGATGTAGGCGCACAGCTCTGCAAAGCGGCGCATGTGGTCCTGTTGCTTGGGGTAATCCAGCACCTGCTCGCTGTTCTGGCGGTGCTCATACCGCCCGAAGATCGAGAAAAAGTGCAGCATCAAGGCCATGATCTCGCTCTCACGGTAGACGTTCGTGCTGAAATACTCGCCCTCTATCTGCACCAGCACCGCAAACAGCTGGTCAGCCAGTTCGGGGTCCTCCTGCCGGGTGACAAGGCGGAAGGGGTAGAACGTGTTGAACAACTCGGCCATGTCCTGTATCTGATGAAAGTACGATACGCTGTAGTTCATGATGTATCGCTCCCCCGTTTTGGGTGCGCGAATGCTGTGCAGCTCGCCCGATGCGATAATCAGCACATCATGGGGCTGCAGCGTCACGGTCTTGCCCGCAATCGTAACCGTGTAGGTACCCTCGATGGGGGAGATGATCTCGCCAGGGGCATGCCAGTGCAGTGGGAAATCGGCGTCCTCCATGTTGTGGTAAAAGCGGATCGCCGTTGAAAAGCGGAAATCGACAGTTTCAGTCGTGCCGTCCAGATTCTCTATTTCGCCGGGGCGCACACTGCCGTATTTTTTGAGCAGTTCTACTTCCATAGTTTGTTTTCCTCGTGGCCTGCTGCCGTAAAAAGGTCGTTTCTTTTATTGTATCGCGGTTTTCCGCCCCAGTCAACAGGTACGGGGATGGAGTTACAAGAGCAAAGAAGACTTCTATTGCCGCAGATGCACAGGCAG
>ERZ791744.2178-NODE-2178-length-10952-cov-5.525282_pt1 | contig 10952 bp, 8 predicted proteins | sample MGYA00510039_ERZ791744 | MGnify/ENA primary metagenome ERZ791744 (study PRJEB30046, sample SAMN00791969) | human gut metagenome | study: EMG produced TPA metagenomics assembly of the A metagenome-wide association study of gut microbiota in type 2... | reverse complement strand
AAGCATGCTGGCCAAGCGCCTGCCGGGCATCCTGCCGCCGCTCAGTTATGAGGAAGCGCTGGAAACCACCGCGATTTATTCCGTTGCCGGGCTGGTGCAGGCCGGGACCGGATTATTGCAGCAGCGACCGTTCCGCAGCCCCCACCACAGTGTCAGCGCCGCCGCCATTGCGGGCGGCGGCACAGTGCCCCGCCCCGGCGAGGTCAGCCTGGCCCACAACGGCGTACTGTTTTTGGACGAGCTGCCAGAGTTCAGCCGCGAAGCGCTGGAGGTGCTGCGCCAACCAATCGAGGACGGGTGCATCTCCGTGAGCCGGGTACACGGCACCGCCACCTACCCCTGCCGTTTTATGCTGGTTGCCGCCATGAACCCCTGCAAGTGCGGGTATTATGGTTCCGGCGTGCGGGAATGCAGCTGCACGCCCAGTGCGATCGAGCGCTACCGGCAGCGGATTTCCGGCCCGCTGTTGGACCGCATTGACCTGCATGTGGAGGCCCGCCCCGTGGAGTACGACGCCCTTGCCGCCAAAACCGGCGGCGAACCGAGCGCCAATATCCGTGCGCGGGTGGCCGCGGTACGCGCCATTCAGGCCCAGCGCTACAAGAACCTTGGCTTTACCTGCAACGCCCAGCTGCCCAGCGGTATGCTGCGCCGCTACTGCCCGCTTGCCCCCGCCGCCGAAAAGCTGCTGCGCGGTGCGTTTGAACGCATGGGCTACAGCGCCCGCGCCTATGACCGCATCCTGCGCGTTGCCCGCACCATTGCCGACATGAACGGTGTGGAACAGATCGGCGCCGCAGAGCTGATGGAAGCGCTGCAATACCGGAGAATGGACAGGGCGGTAGGCAAATGAATATTTGCCAAATGAATAAGTAATAAAGAATAATTAAAAATGCAGGTGGACCGCGTTGCTGGCACAACGCTCAAAAATATTAGAGTTCTGTCAAATATAGAGCACTAATATTTCTGAGCCGTGCGCAGCACTGCGGTCCACCTGCATTATTCTTTATTCTTTTTTCATTATTCTTTCTATTTCACCCGTTCCTTTTCGGAACGGGCGAAATAGAACATCCACTGCTGCAAAATTCCGGCGTTGCCATAGGCTGGGAATGGGTTCTGGCCCGCATAGTGCTGGTCGATCACACGCTGGATCCACACATCCACGGGGGCACACTCCATGCGGCCATAGGCAAACAGGGCTACGCAGTTGGCCACCTTGATGCCCACGCCGTGCTGCTGCATCAAAGCTTCCAGCAGCCGGGCATCGGGCAGGGTTTCCAGCGCGGCAAGGTCCAGCGCTCCCGCTGCAACTGCCTGGGCGGCAGCCAGAACATACGGGGCGCGGTAGCCCAGCGCGCAGTCCCGCAATGCCTGCTCCCCTGCCGCGGCGAGCGCCTGCGCCGTTGGGAACGCATACAGCACATTCCCGCCCGGCTGCAGTAGCGGCGCACCGTACCGGGTACACAGCGTTTCCACGCAAGCCTGAATGGCCGGGATATTTTTGCGCTGGCTGATGATAAAGGTAACCAGCATCTCCCAGGCGTCCTGGCGCAGAATGCGGATGCCCGCCCCGGCCCGGGCCGCTGCGCAAAGGTAGGCATCCTGTTTGGGCACCGCGGCGCGGATGGCCGCATAATTGCGGTTCAAATCAAAATAGCGGTGCCAGAAGCCCCGCCATTCTTCCGGGGTACAGCTAGCTGTATACGTATCACCGCTGCCGGGCTGCAGGTACAAAAACTTATCCCCGGCCAAAAACCGCCAGCCCTGCGGCGTTTGCGCAATGCGGAACGCCTGGCCGCTGGCGGCTATTTTTTGCAGATCGAAATCATCCGGTATCGTTACGGTCATGGCTCGCGCAGCACCTCCAGCATGCGGCGGGCGCTGCCTTCCCACGAGTATTTTTGCAGTACGGCGGCGGCATCCCGGCCGGGGGTTACATGGTCCACACTGCCGTGGTTGGTGGAAAGGTCAATGTAATCAGCGTGGGAGCCGTAAATTTCCCGCATGCAGGGGGTATTGCTCACCATCACGCGTGGAGCACCGCAGGCAATGGCTTCCAGCGGGGGGATGCCGAACCCCTCATACAGCGTGGGGAACAAAAACGCCTTGCAGTTTTCCATCAGGCTTTTGGCTTCGCCGTCCGTCACATAGCCAAGGTACATCACGTTGTTCAGGTGGTCCAACCCCAGGGCAGCGGCCTCTTTGGCAAGGCTGCCGCCGCCCGCAATTGCAAACATAACCTGGGGTTTGCTCTGCGCAGCGCGCAGCACCCAGGGAAAGTTCTTATTTTTAAGCAGGTTGGACATTGAGAAATAATACTCGCCCTTTTTCAGCTGCGGCCACTTGCTGTACTCACCAAACAGCATGGGGTCAGGGCGCACGCGCTGCATATGCTGCCAGGCGTTATACACCACGGTGATCTTTTCGGGGTTCACATGGTAATATTTCACGATCTCGCTTTTGGAAAATTCCGAGACCGTTACGATTTTTCTGGCCTTTTTGGCAATGGCCGCATACTGCATGCAGTGCCAGATAGCGCTGGTGCGGCCGCGCAGGTCGGTATAAAAATCCGGGCGTGCTTTATAGCACACATCATGCACCACGGCAATGCCCTCGTTCCCACGGTGGAACATGGGAATAACGTTGCACATGCCCAGCCAGCAGCGCCCGCTTTGTGCCAGATATCGGCCATACACCCGCTGCCAGCCCAAAATGCCGCTGGACTGCGGCAGGGTGACCACCTTGATATTGCGGTATTCGGGAACGATACAATCCGGCGGAACCGCCACTTCCAGCTCGCCGGGTTCCAGCACGGGGTCCATGGCAGCGAGTATTTCCCGCGCATAGCGCTGGATGCCGGAAATCTGCTGCACAAAAAACGAACCGTCTACTGTATACTTGGGCATTTTCATTCTCCTTATAAACGGCACCGCGTTACTGCGTCAGGATGCCGTATTGGTATTTGCACTGCAAAATGCGCTGCACGCTTTCGTCCAGTCTCTGCTGGGGGGTGGTACCATCCTGCACAGCTTCCAGCACGGCGGTATAGGCATCGGCAAGGCCGTTGGGCATCAGCAGCAGGTCTGCACCGGCCTGCAGCGCCTTGACCGCCGCCTGACCGGGGGTATACACATCGGTGATGGCCTGCATCGCCAGCGAATCCGTCACGATCAAGCCCTGATAGCCCAACTCCCCGCGCAAAAGATCGGTCAGCATGACGCTGGAAAGGGAGGCCGGGGTATCGTCCCCTGTTACCTGCGGCACGGTAATGTGGGCCGCCATAATCAGCGGAGCATTGTTCACATTTTGGGCAAAGGGCACCAGCTCACAGCTGCGCAGGTCATCCAGCGTTTTGTTCAGCGTTACGGTGCCAACGTGGGTATCCTCGCTGGTATCGCCATGGCCGGGGAAATGCTTGAGGGTGCAGGCAATGCCCGCATCGGCAAACCCGGCGCACGCCCCGCCCACAAGGTCGGCGGCGGTCTGCGGTTCACTGCTGAACGCGCGGGTACCGATGACCGGGTTATCGGGGTTGGTGTTCACATCGGCCACAGGGGCAAAATCCAGGTTAAAGCCGTATTCTTTTAAGTAGCCGCCAATGGTGCGGCCCATGGCGCGGGCATCTTCCGGGTTACCGGATGTTCCCACTGCCGCAGCGCTTTCGTATTGGGGCAGGTCAAACGCGGCATTGTTGGCAAGGCGCGCCACCAGGCCGCCCTCCTCATCAATGGCAGTAAAGAGCGGCGTATCGCTCGCCTGCTGCAAATCGTCCAGGAATTGGGTGATCTGCTGCGGGCTTTCCAGATTTTTGCCAAAGATCACCACGCCGCCCACCGGGTACTCCGCCAAAGTCTGGCGCATGGCATCCGTCAGTTCGGTCACGCCGTCCGCCTTGGCATCGTTGATCTGGTCCTGCGTTTGGCTCAAGTCCAGGGAATCGGGTCGAACAAGAAAGAGCTGCCCCACCTTTTGTTCCAGCGTCATCTCCTCCAGCAGCTGCTGCACGAGGTCCGGCTCCGGGGTGGGCTGTTCCGTGGGTGCTGCCTGCGTGGTTTGGGCTTGCTGTGTTGGTGCTTCGGTCGGCTGGGCCGCCTTATTGGGGAGTACATCTTTTGGGGCAGCAGAACAGGCGCACAAGACTGCCGCCAAAACGGTTGACACAAATGCCGCGAATCTTTTTTTCATGCTTACCGCCCCCTGCTGTTTGTCTAAGGTGTATCCTCTAATAAGATAAACGAAGAAGTCATCCAAATTGTTACATAAAAGGCATTTTCCCTATCCATATTTTCACAGGGAAATATCTTTGGGCAACACCGCATAATTCTAAGTGCCGATACGGCGAGCGAGGTGCGGCAGATGCTAAGCCAAAAGCGCAGATAATACTGGATGTCTTATCGAGCATTTTGGCAACGCAGATGCCGTGCCGCAGCCGCCGGAGCGGTGCTTAAGCCGTAAGGCGGGAATTGTGCGGTGTTGCCTTTGCCTTAAGTTGGCGGGCGCACAATGTGCGCCCCTGCGGTCACTATAGGGAAATGCCATTTTCCCCGCACAACGCGCCCTGCTGCATATGCTGGCCTTGCGGCGTGTTTTATTGTATTTTGATTATACCATGCCTCGTGGCAAAATGGAACGGAATTTACAGGAATCAAGTGGTAAAATCCCGCATTACTCTGCAAAAAGCCCTCGGCACAGTGGTTTGGCACCGTGCCGGGGGCTTTGCATTGGTTCAGGCTTTGCTGCCGGACCGATTATTCATCATCAACGGTATTGTCATTGCCAACCGGGTCTTCGGCGGCAACATCGGCGGTTTCGGGGGTGGCTTCCTCCTCGGCTTCCAGCGCTGCCTTGTCATAGGCAAAGGCGTTCAGGGCGTCAGTACTCACTTCATACACAACGCCTGCTGCGCCGGAGCTGCGCAGGTAGCACAGGGTATCGTCCTCGGCGTCGTTGCCGCCAAAGCTGCACTGGATGCTGGTGCCGTCCGATGCGATCAGGGTAACGATGGCATTGGGGGTATCCAGACCATACACGGCATCGGCCTGCGGTTCGTTCACGCTCCACTTGGTTTTCAGATCGCAGATGGTGCTCGCCATCTTTTTGACGATATCCTGATTCAGGTTATACTCCGCATCATCCGTCAGCGTCCAGGTGCTGTCATTCTGGGCAAAGCTCAGGGTTCCGCCGTTGGCGGTCTGCACCACCATCTTGGTCACATCGTCCACATCTATGTCCGTAATGCTCTGGGCGGCATACAGCTGCTTTGCGGTTTTGCAGATGCCGCTCAGGGCCGAACTGTCCAGCGTATACACCGGGCCGTCTGCGCTCAGGCGGGCATACCAGTTGTTTGTGATGGAGTTCTTGCTGCCAACGGTCAGCGTCCATTCGGTATCTGCCGTTTTCAGGCTCAGCTCATAAGTCGGGGTATCAAAGCCCATGCTGGCAACGTCGGCGTCATCGCTCAGTTCGCGCAGCGCGGTCAGCGCGGTCATGCTGTCGGCAACGCCTTGGGCCTTACTCTGGTCAAGGGGCAGCGCGGGGTCAGAATCCAGTGTCCAGGTATCATCCGTTTTGGTCAGGGCGGATTCCAACGTTGCGCCATCGCTGGCGTCTTTGTAGGCAATCGCGGTCACACTGTCAGCATCCAGGCTGCACAGTGCAATGCTGGTATCCTCTTCCTCGGTGTCTGCATGGTTCAGCACGCCAAGGGCAACGCCCAGCACAACCACCACGGGAACCAGCACAAAAAGGGGCAACATTTTCTTTGTGTTCATTGGCTGTTATCTCCTAAGGTTTCTGCGGCACTGGAAATATCAACGGCGGCGGCGCACCAAAGTGATGGCAATACCGGCCACGATAAAGGCCAGCGGCACCACAATGGTAAACAGCAGGCCAAGCAGCTTAATCGATCTGCCCGGCACCATCAGGGTTTCGGCACTCATGCTCTTGCTGTCGATCACCACACCCTCGCCGGTCATCCAGTTCACGGCGCTGGTCAACAGCTGGGCATTGCCGCCGGAAACCGCGCTGTTCATCTTGCTGTTCAGCATGTTGGGGCAGTTCACCCACACCACTTTGGCGCCGGTAGCGCTGTTGCTTGCGGCAACGGCAATGTTAAAGGGGCCGTTGGGATCATTTGCCCCCTGCTCGGCGGTGGTAGCCTCGGCGTAATCCTGCATGGAGTATGCCGTGCTGCTGGTGCTCAGCAGGGTGGTCAGGGTCAGGTCATCGGTGCTGTCGCCTTTCACAATGCCCTGTGCCACGGGGGTAAAAACATGCATGCCGTCAGTTATGCCCGCGGTGATATCGTTGGAGCTCAGGCTCGGCAGCAGGTAGGTCTGCGGGTAGCGGTAAGCGTAATAGCTGCTGTCATTTTCAATCACAAGGCCTTCCTGGCGGGTCATGCCGTACTCTGCCAGCAGGGCATCCAGGTTGGGGGTGCTCACCGTCAGATCGGTGGTCACAAACAGGTGGCCGCCGTTTTCCAGATAGGTCTTGATGGCAGCGGCATCCAGGGTGGAAAGTCCGCCTGCGGGTCGTTGATCAGCAGGGCTGCGGCATCTTCGGGCACTGTATCGGTGGTCAGCAGGTTCAGGTCCTGCATGGTAACGCCGGAATTATCCAGCGTTTCGGTAAAATCGCTTTCCAGGCTGGATTCGCCGTGGCCGGTCAGCTGGTACAGCACATAGCTGTTCTCCCGCGTGACCTTGGCAATGCCGGAGGACAGCGCTTTCTCAGCGGAGAAGCTCATTGTGTAACTGCCGGTGGTATAATAGCTGGAATAATCCGCCGTATACATATCATTGTAGTCCACCACGGTGTGGTTATCCCCGCATACAAGGATCACGCTGGAGGAGCTTGCGTTCTGCGCGTCATACTGCTGTGCAAAGGTGGGGTACAGCGCGGGGTCGCGCTGCTGCCAGGTAAAATGGCTGCTTTCGCCCGCATAGCGGTCCAGAATTCGCGTAATGTTGGAATCCTCGTTGCCGGTTTCCGCCAGGTAATAGGCGGTCACATCGGTGTTCAGTTCCTGCAGCATGGTTTTGGTGGTATCGCTCAGGGTGAACATTTTGCCGGTGGAAATATCAAACTGGGTAAACTTGGTGGGCACCGCACCCACCACAAGGTTGAGCAGAATTACCAGCACCAGCACCACAACGGCCAGCACGCTGGCGTAAGCACCGCTGCGCAGGCTGCGGCGGCGCGCTGCCTGCTGTGCCTGGTTAGGGGCAGGGGCATTGGCCGCGTTCTTTTTCTTAAAGTTCATCGTCGGACCCCCCTCTTTAATTCCAGCGGCGGCGTTCCAGTGCCTGACCCGTCAGGAAGAGGAACAGTCCCGCCACCGATAGATAATACACAATGCCGGTCACGCTGAACATGCCGCCCACAAAATCCGTAAACGGCTGGAACAGTGCCAGCGCGCCAAGCACGCTGTTAAAGCCGGTCAGCAGCCAGGCCGGGCGCAGCTTAAACAGCAGCACCAGCACCACGGCACCGCCGCAGAACACCGCGCTGCCCACCGTGACATTTTTGCAGGCCAGACCGACCAGCAGAGCCACAACCGCCAGCACCACGCAGAACACGATGAATGCCAGCGTGTTGCCGCTGGTGAACAGGCTTTTGATGCCGTTCATCAGGTAGCAGATCAGCAGCGCACCAAAAGTAGCCAGGTACGCAATGATCTGGTTTTCCGTCAGGGCGGAGACAAAGGTGCCGATGGCAATGCAGGCAGCGCCCATCAAAAAGTACGCCAGCCAGGTGGCGTAAGCGCTGGTAAGGGAGATGGTGCCAAAGGCCGTGAGCACCAGCGGCATGATGGCCGCTGCCGCCATGGGCACGGTAAACACCGCCAGCTGGGCAAAGTACTTACCCATCACGATAGAAGGGATACCCACCGGGCTGGTGAGCAGCAGCTGGTCGGTTTTATTGCGGCGTTCATCCGCAAAGCTGCGCATGGTCAGCGCCGGCAGCAAAAACAGCATGACCAGCGTGGTAGAATACAAAACGGTTGAAAAATCCGACGTGCCATACACCAGGCAGTTGGCGGAGTAATATAACCCGATAAACGCCAGCATAACACCAATGACAACATAGCCGACCAGGCTGGTGAAATAGCTGCGCAGTTCCCGCTTAAAAATGGCAAACATGGCTCACTCTTCCTCCTTTTGGTCGTTTTCGGCTTCCGGTTGTTCCGGAGTATCATCCGCCGGGGCCTGCGGTTCGGCAGGCTCAGCAGACTGTTCCGGCTGTGCGGCAGCCGCTTCCGGAGCCGATTCTTCGGTTTCTTCCGGCTGGGCTTCCTCCGGTGCAGTCTCGGTGATCTGTAGGAAGATATCCTCCAAACTCATCGTATCGCTTGTCAGGGACACAACCGGGCAGCCAGCTTCGGCCAGCGCCTTGGACAGGGCCGCGCGCAGGTCTGCACCGGCGGTGCTGGTGGCGGTAAAGCTGACTTCATCGCCCTTTTCTGCGGTCACGCGCAGGTCGGTCAGGCCCTCCACCTTGGCGGCAGCGGCCAGAATCTGTTCTTTGGTGCCAAGTGCCGTGGCGGCAATCATGCCGCGGGCAGCCAGCTGGGCGGCCAGCTCTTCCGGCGTGCCCTGGGCGGCCACTTTACCGTGCGCAATAATCAGCACGCGGTCACAGATCGTCTGCACTTCGCTCAGGATATGGCTGGAAAGGATGACGGTGTGGGTTTCTCCCAGGTCATGGATGAGGTTGCGGATCTCGATCATCTGGGCGGGGTCTAGGCCAACGGTGGGTTCGTCCAGAATGATCACCTTGGGGCTGCCCAGCAGCGCAGCGGCAATGCCAACGCGCTGGCGGTAGCCTTTGGAAAGGTTGCGGATCAGCCGCTTTTCCATCTCCTGCAGCCCAGCGCGCTGCACGGCCTGCGCTACATCCTGCACGCGGTCCGCTTTTTTCTTTTTGCCTTTCAGCTCGCTGACAAACAGCAGGTATTCCTGCACGGTCATATCGGTATACAGCGGCGGAATTTCCGGCAGGTAGCCGATGCAGGCTTTGGCCTCCTTGGGCTCTTCCTGAACATCATGGCCGTCAATGGCAACGGTGCCGCCCGTGGGCGCAAGATACCCGGTGATCATGTTCATTGTTGTGGATTTGCCGGCGCCGTTGGGCCCCAGCAGGCCGTAAATACAGCCGTCCTGCACAGTGAAGCTGATATCATCGACCGCGGTGTGTTTTCCGTAACGCTTGGTCAAATGCTTGACTTCGATCAATGGATGCACTCCCCTTTTCTTGGGGGCCGCCCGCCGCAGGGCAGGCGTACCCCTGAACTATCCAGAAGTATACAGCCTATTTGTGAAAATTGTGCGTCGTTTTTTTGCCAGGATGTGAAAATTGTGTGCACATGCAAAAGCACCCCTGCGCGGCTGCAGGGGTGCCAAATCAGCTTATTCTTTTGCTGCTTCGTTTCTTTTGCGGGGGGGCAGCTTTACTTTTTCTGTTTTCTCCGCTTTGCTTCCACAATGACGTCCGCAATGTGCATGGCAACATCATCCTTGCTTTGCAGCGGCAGCGCGGTGGAAATGCTTTCGGTAATCAGGGTTACAACGTTGGTATCCACGCCAAAACCGGCGCCGGGCACCTTGACATTGTTGGCCACAATCATATCCATGTTTTTCTTGTGCAGCTTGGCAGTAGAATTTTCGATCAGATCTTTCGTTTCCATTGAAAAGCCGCAGACAAACAACTGCTCCGGCTTGTGCTCGCCGACCCAGCCCAGAATGTCATCCGTGCGTTCCAGCTCAATTGAAAGTTCACCATCGTGCTTTTTGATCTTATCCTGCGCCACCTGGGCCGGGCGGTAGTCCGCCACAGCGGCGGCCATCACCAGGGCATCCGCATCCATGGCGTTGGCCTTGACAGCTTCAAACAGTTCTGCCGCGGTGGCAAAAGGCACCATTTTGACAAACGGAACCGGCGGCAAGTCGGAAGATGTCAGCAGCGTCACATCCGCACCGCGCAGCATACAGGCGCGGGCCACAGCATAGCCCATTTTGCCGGTGGAATGGTTGGTCAGGTAGCGCACCGGGTCCATCGGTTCGCGGGTGCCGCCAGCGGAAACCACCACTTTCATGCCCTGCATGTCTTTTTCGTGTTCCAGCTCCCGTGCCACATAGTCCACCAGAACGCCCTCATCGGGCAGGCGGCCGGAGCCCGTATCGCCGCAGGCCAACAGGCCGGAACCGGAGGGAATGACGGTGAAACCGTAATGTTCCAGCGTTTTCAGGTTATCTTGGGTGATGGGGTTTTCCAGCATATGGGTGTTCATGGCGGGGGCCACCAGCTTGGGGCAGCGGGCCGCCAGGGTAACGGTGGTCAGCATGTCATCCGCCAGGCCGTGGGCCAGCTTGGCGATCACATTTGCGGTTGCCGGGGCGATCAGCATCAAATCCGCCGCGTTGGCCAGCGAAACATGGGCCACATCATACTGGAAGTTGCGGTCAAAGGTATCCACAATGCAGCGGTTGTTAGTCAGGGTTTCAAACACCAGCGGGGTGATAAACTCCGTGGCGTTTTTGGTCATCAGCACATGCACATTGGCGCCGGCTTTGGCCAGGGCATGGGCCACATTGGGCATTTTGTAAGCAGCAATCCCGCCGGTAATGCCCAGCACAATGGTTTTGCCTTTCAGGTTCATGATAACACATCCTTATATTTGGCCGGGCTTCTGGCTGCCCGTATTGTTCTGCTTTTAAGTATATCCTGCCGGGGGGCAAAAGTAAAGGGAATTCAACAGTTGGCAAACGGGCTGCGAACTGCTATAATAAACTGTAATTTTACATTCTGCGCATTTTATACTTTTATAACAGGGCAACTCTGCATCATTCTAAGGCAATACCGCACAATTCTAAGTGCCGATACGGCGAGCGAGGCACGGCAGCTGCTAAGCCAAAAGCGCAGATAATACTTTGTGTATTATCGAGCATTTT
>ERZ791744.2177-NODE-2177-length-10963-cov-2.897965_pt1 | contig 10963 bp, 3 predicted proteins | sample MGYA00510039_ERZ791744 | MGnify/ENA primary metagenome ERZ791744 (study PRJEB30046, sample SAMN00791969) | human gut metagenome | study: EMG produced TPA metagenomics assembly of the A metagenome-wide association study of gut microbiota in type 2... | reverse complement strand
CGGGTGGTCCCTTTTTCAATTGCTATCCGGGTCCCTTTTCAAATGTTAGATGCACCCGTACGAGCCAACCGGAGGGAAACCCATCAACACCCTATCGGGTATTCATATTATTTCACTACGACTTTCTTGCCGTTGTGGATATACACTCCCGCCGTCGTCGGACGCTTCACGCGGATACCCTGCAGCGTGTACCACACGTCTGTCATATCCGACATCTCCTCGTCGGTGAGAATGCCCACACCGGTCTCGACGTTGTCGGCACCAGTAGGATTCTCATGCATCTCCACGGCCTGCGGAGCGGCAACTATCTCCACGGGCATACTCTGTATCGTCATGCCCGGCTTGTCCTTAAGACCGAAATCATTCTGGTCATCAAGCATCACGCGGAAATTTGTCGTGCCTTCGGCGGCGGTCCACTCTCCTGTCGTCGATACGGAACCTCCGCACGTGGTGAGTATCATTGACTCGCCGGGCGCAAGACCGGTCTTGTGGTCGTCGCTCCAGTATTTCGGATCGTATGATGGCAGAGTCTCAAGAAGCATGCCATGCTTGCGGTCGGGCGTGCGCTCCGTTCCGTTGTTGTAGATCTCGGCCGAGAAAACAACCTTGTCTCCGGGGCGGATACCCTCGCCGGCGCGGCCGGGCTTGCTCCAGAATATACGGCGGATCACCAGCGACATGCCGTTCACCTGATCCTCGCTGAATCCGGTCACATATTCCGTAGCTGGCTCGATGAATGCGACATCTCCCTTGGCGTTGAATGTGCGCTCGCGTGAGTTGTTGTCCGTGCTCAGCTCGCCTGCCACATTTCTGATCACGGCTTTCACGGTGTGCGCGCCGGCCGTCGCGGTGTAATTGCCGCTGATTTTCACTGCTACCTCTCCGTTGGACTCGATTCCCTCTGTCCAGTCGGCATATCCTTTCTGCTGGCCGTCGATATAGTAAGTCACGCGGAAGGTCTTTTCCGACGGGAAGGCTACAGTGGAGTTGTTCTTGACAACCACCTCGAAGTTGCCTATCTCCTGTCCGGCCTCGATCTCCTTGTGTCCGGGGGTCCAGTTCACGGCGGAGGCCACGAGATCGAATCCTGTCACGGGATCTTCCGTGCTGCCCCCTTCCTCATCCTCGTAGTCATGATAGCCTCCCGTGGCCAGATTGTCGGCCTTGTCGGGATTCTCATTGTAGACAGGTTTTGTTTTCGGGAAATCATAGGTCTGCGACAGCGCGTTGTTGGAGGCGTCATTGTCATTATATTTCGCCGGACTATCCATCCGGCACCAGAGATCTACCGTCCCTTCGCTCACCGTATAGGTCCAGTCATTCGTGTTCCAGCCCAGCGATGCGAGAGAGCCGTTGCCCATACCTCCTCCGCAGGGTGTCACATCGATCCATTCCCCCGGAGCCACAGTATGCTCCGTGTCATCCCAAAGCATACCCGTATTGTATTCCGGCGTGCCGTTGAGCGCCCAGAGCACTCCTTGGCCAGAGCCGAGGCGTATCGTCTCCGATCCGTAGTTGGCCACTATGGCGTGGGGCATAAGTATATCGCCGACTTTGGTCTCGCCGTCCTGACGGGTGAGATTCTCGAAATATACTTTTACCACGCCCATGTCCGGACCGCTGTGTGTCGTGATCTCGATTTCCGGTTCCTCCCCTTCAGGCAGTTCCCTAACATTCACGTTCTTCACGCGAGTGTTGTTCGTGCGGTTGATTTCGTGGAGAAGCTTGCCGGCAGGATCGACTGTGGCGGTGAATGTATGCTCACCAAGTGTGGCCGCCCAGCTTACGGGGAATTCAAGAATCATCGATTCTCCCGCGCCGATACCCTCTTTGACCGTGTAGGAAGATGAGTATGTGTTGTCCACGTTGAAACGTACCGTGAATTTTGCATCTTCAGGAATGCCTTTGATGCCCTTGTTGTCGATCCGCACCCTGAATGTAACGATATCGCCCTCGTACATCGAATGCTTGCCCTGGTTTGTAGTCCAGTCGATGCCGGTCAGCACTATGTCATAGTCTGTCAGTGTCTCGAACGGATCTGGAGCCGGTATGATACCTTCCGAATCAGGATACGGGGGAGTCTCCGCCCAGTCTATGGCATCTTCGCTCACCCACGTAAAGTCGGGGGCGCCTCCCCAGAAAGGCCATTCGTACTCGTCAAGTTCGGCGCCGATAGTGGCGGGAGGAACAGAACCTTCGACAAGTTCGAAATTTTTAAATACCAGACTCCCGAGTGAACGATTCTGAAAACCGCCCGCCCCGAGCGTATGGTTGCTGGCGCTCCAGTCGTTGGCCTGACCTGAAAGTCCGGCGCCGTTCACATATACGCCGTCGAAGACTACATTGGTCTGTGCGTTATGAACGCTGATAGCCTCTGCCGGACACTCCCAGAAATGATTGTTGCGGATGATTATATTGGAGAGTCCGTCCTGAAGGTCGATAGCCCCGTAGGGACGGTTGAATATATCCCAGTAGCTTCCGGCACGCACGAAATAATTGTTTTCGACTATCACCGGCTTGTCGGCCGTAGCCCCCCATTTATGCCCGGGGAACGTGTCGTTTGCATGAAATCCCGAACTGATAAAGCTTTCGCCTATCCAGTTGTTATATACTTTCTGATCGGTTCCTCCATACACCGCGATGGCTCCTGCGCGCCATATATGTTCTACAGTATTGAAGCAAAATATATTGCCATCCTCGTTCTTGACATTTCCGTCATTATTCGCCCACATTGCCAGACCGTCATCACCGCTGTTGCGCACATTGCAGTTGATGACTGCCGAATTGGATGTACCTTGACAGAAATTCACACCGTCGGCGAGATTGTTGCGGATTCGGCAATTGACTATTTTTGAATCCTCGCAGGCACGGCGCGGATTGCTGTTGTAATCTCCGAACCAGATACCGGCCTCGAAATGTTCCATCCATACGTCATGTATCACGGAGCCTCCTGTCCATAGGTCCATAAATGCCTTGTACACAGCCTGGGGTTCGTTTCGCCAGCTGAGGTTGGAGTTCAGATACATGTTGCAGAACTCGAGATTGTCGGCGTCGCTCGTGCCGCCGATCGTCGGATTGCCTGCCGAGACACCGCCTCCGAAGCATAGCCAGCCGGTAAACTGGATGTTGGTGTGCCACATGCCGGCACCGGTGATCTTCACGTTCTTGGCCGAGAAGCCCCATATACCCTGCTGGTTGGCGGCATTCCCTTTGTCCGACATTCCCATGTACCATGTGCCTTCGGGCACATACACCACGCCTCCGACCTTGTTGGCCGCGGCGATGGCGGCGTTGAACGCGCCGCGGTTGTCTTTCGACGGGTCATCGGCCTTTGCTCCATAGCTCAGCACATTGAAGACCTGGCGCCCTTCGCCGGCCTCTTCCTCGGAGATCACTTCGGGCACGACCTCGGTCTCCACGAAGTCTACCCCGACGGCATCGCCGCTCGTGCATTTTACTGTCAGACGGTCACCGGGCTTCATCATGCGGCTCAGTACAGTGTGGCGCTCGTCAAACGCGAAGGCGGGCGACGCTGTAGGATCTATCGAATGTGACGGATCGCCGACACCCTGCTTGAAATAGTGATACATGTAATAGGAGCTCAGCACCACCTTGCCGGCATACTGGTCGTTGACATAGAATTCCAGTTCTCCTTCATTGAGCGCATAGCCTCCTTCCTGACCGTGACCGCCGTCATGCTTGTCGGCGATCGTATAGCGCACGGTCACGCCGTCGCCATAGGTCTTCATGTTCCATGTCACCGTCGCGCCCACCGGCATTTTCACATAGGTCTGGTCACTTGCCTGAGAAGTGATCTGAAATCTGTCCCAGGTCTTGTCCCGTTCGAGTGTAGCGCCGCCGTCGAGTTCGGCATCGCGCGCGTCGTTGCAGTCATAACGGGTGTAAGACACCGTGGCACCTCTCACGCCTTTGGCGTCCGACGCCGGTATCGGATACTTGTCGGCGACGGTCGCGCCCTCTGTCGCCGCCACTCCTGCGAGAGCAAGCGCCGCCAACGGAATCGTTCTGAAAATTTTTAACATTACGAAAACAGTTTAAGTTAATATTTTTAGCTAAATAGCTATGTTAGCTATAATAGCTATTTAGCTACCTTAGCTATCTGAATTCCCTTCTTAATTTGAGGGCGCGCCTCTCGACGCGCCCTCGTGTTAGGACCTATCCTGATTCTCTTGCATTACTTCACAAGAACTTTCTTTCCGTTGTGGATGTAGATTCCGGCCGTTGTCGGACGCTCCACGCGTATACCCTGAAGGGTGTACCACTCGTCTCCTGCTGCGGAAACCTCGTCGTCGGTGAGGACTGCGACTCCGGTCTGCAGATTGTCGGCGCCTGTCGGACTGTCATGGAACTCTACCTCCTGGGGAGCGGCCACGATCTCTACGGGGAAGTCGAACTTACATTCCCAGTTGCCCAGATCGTGAGTGTCGTTGAACCATGCGGTCACATTTGTCGTACCTTCCGGCACTGCCCATGTACCGTCTGTGTTGCGGCTGCCTCCCATCGATGTCAGCTCGAATGTCTCGCCGGGCTGTGACGATGTCCTGCGGGTGTCACACCAGAGTATGTCGCCGGTGTTGCCTGCGGGAAGCTGCCACTGGATGCCGTGCTTGATATTGGGAGACGCTTCGGTTCCGTTGTTGTAGACCGTGGCGGTGAAACGTATTCTGTCGCCCGGACGTATTCCGCCCTCACTGCCGTCGGCTTTCGCCCAGCTGATCTTCGTAACTACGAAATGCACGCCGTTGACATGCTCTGTCGAGAGTCCGGTCAAATATTCCGTAGCAGGCTCGATGAAGCTTGTCTCGCCCATTGCGTTGAATGTGCGTTCACGCGAATTGTTGTCGTAGCTCGACTCGCCGCTCACATTGTTGATCGTGGCTTTCACGGTGTGCGCGCCTGCGGTGGCCTCATAGTCGCCGTCGATCTTCACCACTGTTGAACCGTTGGCGGCTATACCGTTGCTGTAGGTCGTCGAACCGATCGACTTGCCGTCTATATAATAGGTCACGCGAAGGGTCTTGTCTGCGGGGAAGGCCACATTGGAGGCATTGTCCACACGCACCTCGAATTCGTTGATTACATCGCCGGCCTGTATCTCTTTGTCACCGGGATTCCAGCTCACTGCGGCGGCCACAAGGTCGAAGCCTGTCACTGTCACGTCTCCGCCCCCTTCTCCGTCCTCATAGTCCCAGAGGCCGCCGGTCAGAAGGTTGTCGGCCTTGTCGGGATTGTCGTTATAGACCGGACGGCTCTTCGGATACTCGAACATCTCGGAGAGGGAGTTGTTATCGGCGTTGTCGTCCTGGTAATTGTTGGGATTGTCCATGCGGCACCAGAGGTCTGCCGTACCGGCTTTCACCGTGTAGGTGTTGTCGCTGTTCCATCCGCCGGTGACCTGGTTGCCGCCGCCGTTGGGTGTCACGTCGATCCATTCTCCCGGAGCGATTTTGTGATATGTGTCGTCCCAGAGCATACCGCTGTTGTATTCGGGTGAGCCTCCGAGCGCCCAGAGCACGCCTTTGCCCGAGCCGAGCTCGATTGTCTCTGATCCGTAGTTTGCTACAATAGCGTGGGGTTCGAGTCTGTCGCCTACCTTGATCTCGTCCTGATCGCCGCTGAGGTTCACGAAATATACCTTCACTACACCCATGTCGCGGCCGCTGTGTGTCGGGATCTCGATTTCAGGCTCCTCCCCTTCGGGAATCTCCATCACATTCACGTTCTTCACACGCACGTTGTCCGATCTGTTGTCCTCATACAGCATACGACCCGTGGGATCGATAGTGGCTGTAAAGGTATGCTGTCCCTTGGTGGCTGTCCAGGGTGTTGTGAATTCTATGATACGGTAACTGTTGGGACTGAAACCCTCTTTGTCTGTCACGCTGTAGACTGAATTGCCGTCTATGCTGAACTGGAAGTTGACGCGTGTGTCAGCCGGTATCTCTTCCGCGCCCTTATAGTCCACACGGATTCTGAATGTCACTTTGTCGCCTTCGTACATCGAGTGTTTGTCCTGGTTTGTGATCCAGTCAAGACCTGTCAGCGTAAAGTTGTAGTTGCGGAGTGTCTCAAAAATATTGATGGGGATTTCCACACCCCGGGGTGTAGGATAGGGAGGAATGTATGTGGCCCAGTCCTCGGAATCCTCCTCGATCCAGCTCCAGCAACCCGAACCGGGATCTGTGTCCCACCAGGGCCAGCTCTTGTACTGGTCGAGATCTGCGCCCTCGGTCGGACGTGGCACGGAGTTCTTCACCACTTTCATGTTGCGGAGCGTGAACGATGCACCGGCCACATTGCCGAGTCCGGCGGAATGCGCGCTCGCGCTGTAGTGCTGCTCGCCGCCGCTCACTCCGGCTCCGTTCACGTAGAGACCGTCGATTGTCACGCCGGCATTCGTACCCTTGATACGGAGCGCCTCGGCCGGACAGTTGTAAAGATAGTTGTTCTTGACCGTGGCCACATTCGTACCCTCGAAGTCGATGGCGCCATAGTCGCGGCCCCAGCTCTCCCAGAGTGTGCCGGCGCGCACCAGTATGTTCTCTTCTATGGTCACGTCGTCGACTGTGCCGCGCGAGAATATGTCGTTGGCATGGATACCCGACGCCATGAATGTGTCGCAGATATAGTTGTTGTGCGCGTGCTGGTTGGTTCCACCGTAGATGGCTATCGCGCCGGCGCGCCATATGAAATCGATCGTGTTGTAGCAGAATGTGTTTCCGGTCTGCGAACCGAGTGCGGGGTCATCCCAGCAGGCAAGTCCGTCATCACCGTTGTTGCGCACCGAGCAGTTGTATACTGCCGAGTTCGATGTGCCGCGGCAGAAGTTAACGCCGTCGGCGAAGTTGTCGCGGATACGGCAGTTCACGACCTTGACAAGACTCTTCTTGTTGGCGTTGTTGTAGTCGCCGAACCAGAATCCGCATTCAAAGTGCTGCTCCCATACGTCATGTATCACCGAGCCTTCGCACCAGATGTCCATGAAACATTTGTAGACGGCATTCTCCCCCTGACGGTCACTGAGATTCGAATTGATATACATATGGCACCACTCGATGTTGTCCATCGCGCTCTTCCCGCCGGTGTTGCTCGGATTACCGCCCGAAATACCGCCCCCGAACTGTTCCCAGCCCGTAAACTGGATATTGGTGTGCCAGATGCCGGCTCCCATCACTTTCACGTTCTTGCCCGAGAGCGAAAGAAGACCATGTCCTCCCTGGCCGTTGTGGCCCATATACCATGTGCCTTTCGGTATGAACATGATGCCGCCCACCGCGCTCGCCGCATTGAATGCCTTCTCGAACGCCGAACGGTTGTCGAAATTCGGATTGTCGGCTTTCGCGCCGTAGGCGGTCACATCGAAGATCTGGCGGCCGTTGGCGCCGTCGCTCGGATCGAGTTCTTCGGGCACGACCTCAAGTTCGAGAAAGTCGACACCGACCTCCTGGCCTTTGGTACATTTCACTTCTATAGTGTCGCCGGGACGGATCATCTTGTTCAGCTGCACGTGACGCTCGTCGAAACAGAATGCGGGAGCGCCCCCTGAATTCTGGCTCGGCGAGCCGGAGCCATAACTGAAATACTGATACATATGATATGAACTGATGTCCATATCGCCGGCTTTCTGGCCATTGACATAGATCTCCAGATGACCTTCGCCCTCGGCATAGCCGCCGGCCTTGCCGGTACCTCCTTCATGACTGTCCTTGATAGTATAGCGGATGGTTACTCCGTCGCCCTCGGTAGTGGCTTTCCATGCCACGCTCGCGCCTACGGGCAGATCCACATAGGTCTGGCTCGAAGCGGATGTTGCCTTATTGTATGCGTCCCAGTCGGGAGCGGTTTTTAAAGACGCGCCTCCTGATAATACAGCCTCGTTCGCGGCATTGCAGTCATAGCGCGTATAAGGCATGATCGCACCGTACGATGTCAGGGCCGGCTTCACACCGGGCACCTGCCAGTCATCATAGACCGATGCGTCCGCTGTGGCCACGGCGCCTGCGAGAGCGAGAGCCATCAACGGAATGGATCTGAAAAGTTTAGACATTGTCGATAGTTTAAGGTTAAATATTTTAAAGTTGATTGAGTTTTTCCATTCGGAGCATCCCACCGGAGCAGTCAATCGGAGCAGCGCCTCTCCGAGGCGGTGAAATCCCCCACCGAAGCAATCAGCCGGAGCAGCGCCTCTCCGAGGCGGTGAACACCCGAAGCCCCCTTTCCTCCCCACTTATCACCGCCTCGGAGAGGCGCTGCTCCCACAATCCATCCCCTGTTTCTTTGGTTTCCTGTGCGGCCGCAAGGCCGCACAGGAATATCTGTCATCTTTATTTTATAAAGACTTTCTTGCTCTTTCCGCCCTTCACCATGATAAAGATGCCGTTCGACGGATTGGCTACTTTCGTACCCTGGAGATTGTAAAACACCGGTGCGGAATTGTCTTCCGCCTCTTCGCCGTCATACCAGTAATCGATCTCGATGTCGTCCACTCCTGTCCATACACCGTCTTTGTTGTCCATCACCACATAGAGATCCTTGCCGCCGATAGGATAGTGCTCGCTGTCATGTTCGATGTCAAGCTGGGGCGGGAAATAGTTCACTATAGTCTTGGAAAGATCAGTCTTGTGGGGAACCTCGACGCGGAACTGCACATAAGCCGTAGAGTAGCGTGAGCGGAGACGGAGACGCTGGTCATCAATGTCGTTGGCTGCGTAAGCCGCGATACTCTGCGCGGTTTCGACATCGCGTCTGTGACCCCAGTTCACATGCCACATGGTTATGTCAGGATGGTTATGGCTTTGTGACGTAGCGCCCCACGCGGACTGATCCTTGTACTCGTTGAGCTCCACCCAGCCTATCTTATTGCCGACAGGATCATTCTTGGTAAGCGGAAGATTCGATCCCCAGCTGATAAGATGGTCGAGTTCTTCATTTTTCGACGCATATTCATCCTCATCGGCGGAAGAGGGCCAATAATCTAATTCACGGACTACATAACGGCCGTAAGTATTAGCCGAACTACCGACAGGAGTATAGGATTTTGTATAGTACACACGATATGAAACCTTCGGATCATCATAGCCTTTATAAGCACCTTTCATCCCGTCATAGTTGACATGCACATGTACCGGCGTATAGGCATTTAGATAATAGATATGCTTGGTCGAGAGGATAGTAGGCACTTTCTTCGATTCGGTATCGAGAGCCTGATTGAGAAGCATCGAGAAGTGTACACCTGCCGGACTTGCAAAACCGTTGGGAACTTTTTCGATATATATGAAGTCGCGGTCATCAATCACCACTCCGTTAGGAAGTTTCTTTTTCTCGGCGATATCCTTGAACATTGCCTGATTTACTTTTGAATTCGGATATGCTGTGGGGAAGGCTGCTGCAAACTGGGCAAGGATTTCAGTCTCCGATTTTGTAAGATCGATCTTATGGAATGTCTTGCCGTCGCCGATATTCATATGTTCGCCGCCTGCAGGATTCTCCAATGTCACACCATTATCACCCGTGGTTCCGGGAAGGTAATAATTGTTTGAATTAGGCTTACCTTCTACTACACGGCCTCTGACTGTATTATCCTCGTCACCTTCTTCACCTCGGCAATAGAAAATAAAATAGTCTACAGGATCACCGTCAATACGGAGTGCCGGTTTGCCGTTGAAATTCGGATTGAAATAAATCGTTGCATTCCGCACAGCATTACACTGGAAATGAAGATTGCCTCCGTGACCAATATTGATATTGCCGGCTTTCTTTACAAGCACTGTGCCGGGGAACGGCTCGCCTTTACCTATATATTCTTCTTTAAGTGTTCCTGCGTTATAGTCCTTGAAGTTTTCATCGTTGGCATAAGTCACAGCAGAAGGATGTACATATTCATTGCCACTCCAGCCGTCAGAACTGTCTTTGATCTTGAACTGTCCGGACAGAGTGGGATGGCCGTCAACCAACGGGAAATTGTCAAACATATACCATCCGCCCTGCTCGGCAAGTTCGGCATTTATGTCGGCGGTGACTCTTTTGAATTTCCAGTTATGTTTTGTTGTGGCCCAAAGGCTATCACCCCCAATGAACGACTGACCGCCTCCTTCTTCAGTAAATTCTTTACTGAACCAGTTGTTAAGGTCTCCTACAAAATACCAGTCTTCGACTCCCTCCACCTTGGTAATGGTGAAATAGGGAGCCCCGGATTCAGGAAAATATGCGACAATATCATAATAACCTGAGTCGATTGTATAACCGTGACCCGATTTGTTTACCATTGTATTATTGGCGCCTATATTAGCCGGAGAATCGCTGCCGGAAGGTCCATAGAATCCGTCATGGGACTTGCATCCGTCGGCATTTGTCGTGACATCATTGCAGAAAGCGAATGAACCGTTGATTCTTGCCTCGATAAATGTGAATGTACGGTTTTCCTCATTGCGTGTACCCTGAATGTTAAAACCGACATTACCCCAGCCGTTTCCGTCGGCGACATTACCGATAAGGTAAAGCTCCCCGGGAAACTCGGCGGGTTCGGGTTGTTTAATTTCCGGATAACCTTCTGAAGCTGGAGCCACTTGCATAAGCGGAGCAGGACCTGAAAAATCTACAGTAATTTTAAATTCAGTCCCATCACTATTCAAAATATAGGCGGCATTGCCTTTAAGGAGATTTTCGGGAACATTACAAGATATAGTCTTATCAGCGGCACCTCCAGATTCTCCGCCAGGGCCCCACTCTATTCCGTTCTGATCCTCGAATTTAAATGTCTTTCCGTTAGTAAGAGTCACATCGAAATAGAATTTCGAATCGCTAGAAGAAGTAGATTCTATCCCGGTCCAGTTATTGCCATTGACCGTCCATCCTTTTATTTTTAAGGATGTCGGCACATCGGCTGCCATGGCAGAATAAGATGGCGCTATGAACAGAAGCGTCATCAATGCTGTCAGAAATC